>Ga0180007_10006436_pt1 | contig 11468 bp, 19 predicted proteins | sample MM_PC_MetaG_FD_121122 | JGI IMG/M metagenome (GOLD analysis project Ga0180007, IMG submission 121122) | Groundwater microbial communities from the Aspo Hard Rock Laboratory (HRL) deep subsurface site, Sweden - MM_PC_MetaG | ecosystem: Environmental > Aquatic > Deep subsurface > Groundwater...
ATATATGGCGCAATCAGAAGCGTTAGTGAAAGTATGGGAATTACAGATGTAGTGGCAAGAATAAGGAGCATACCGAGAGACATAACTGAGTCCATAGGCATTGCAGACACAGTAAGCAAGTTAGCAAACTTTTACAGAGAGTTGCTACAACAGGTCGATATAGTGGGCATTGTGAGTAGGATTAGGGAAGTGCCGAGAGCAATAACAGAATCGCTACAGATAGTGGATGTGACTTCTAGGATAACTGGCTTACTTAGGAGTCTATCTCAGAGGATTTCAATATTGGATACACTTACAGTAACAGTGCCAACAGGGCAAGCTTACGAAAGAATAGTATCCGAGATTATAAATATCTCAGATGCTATATCAAGGGTTTACAGCAGTCTGAGGACTTTGACAGAATCCATAAACATAGTAGACATCTCAGGAAGGTTGGCAAGCATATTCAAAACCTTATCCCAAGAGATTAACATCGTAGATGTAATAAGCAGGTTGGCAGGTATCCAGAAGGCGTTGTCGCAGATAATAAACATATCAGATTTCGTGTCAAGTCTTAGAACCGTACCCAGAACCATAACCCAAGCATTGAGGATAGATGATGCAATAGCTAGGATTGCCGACTTCTCTAGGACTCTAACCCAAGAAGCAAACATATCGGGTGTCGTGAATAAGATTATAAGTTTCTCTAGAACTCTTGGTGAAACGATAAACATAACAGATATTGTGAGCAAGGTTACAAGCTTCTCTAGGGCATTAGCAGAATCATTGCAGATAGTGGATGTCTTTTCGAGACTTAGGAGCATACCGAGAGTCATAGCAGAGACACTTGGCATGGTTGACATAGCTAGTAGGTTGGTGTCTGCATTCAGGAACATATCGCAGACTGTACAGATTGTGAATGTGATTTCAAGGATTGGTAGATTGTTCAAGACACTACAAGAAACAGTTAATATAAGCGGTATTGTAGGCAGAGTAGTGAACTTTTATAGAGAATTGCTACAGCAGGTCGATATAGCGGATGTCGTAGCTAGGCTTAGGAATATACCAAGGGTCATTTCCGAAGCACTCAATATGGGAGATGTCGTAGATAGAACATTGAGTATTTTTAGGGCTATAACGCAGACATTAAATATAACTGATGTTGTCAGCAGAATGACAAGTCTCTATAGGACTCTCAACGAGTCTGTAAACATAACAGATGCAATATCAAGACTAGCGAGTTTCTACAGAACTCTATCACAGACAATAAACATAACCGATGTAATCTCAAGACTGCGAAACATACCGAGGATTTTGACAGAAACGATTGGCATAGCAGATGCAATTTCAAGATTAACGAGTTTCTATCGTACTACAGTAGAGGCACTGAACATATCCGATGCAGTAAGCAGAGCAGTGAGCTTATTCAGGACTCTATCGGAATCCATAAGGACTACAGACATAGTTTCGAGACTAGTTGGCTTCTACCGCACCCTAGCCGAGAATATGCAAATAACAGGCATTGCAAACAGACTGAGAGACATACCTAGAGTCATATCCGAATCCATAAACATAAGCAGTATAGTCAGCAGGATTGTGGGATTCTCTAGGGATATAGCTCAACCGATGAACATCTCAGATGCAGTCAGCAGAATATCGGGTTTCTACAAGACTATACTGGAATCATTAAGTATAACCGATGTGGTTGAAAGGGTAGTTGGTATTCTAAGGACTCTGTCGGAATCTATCAGCATAACAGGCGTTATGGATAGATTGAGAAATGTTCCTAGAGCAATATCCCAAGCGATAAACATATCCGATGTCGTGTCAAGGATTGTAAGCATTTTCAGAACGCTTTTCCAAGACATTTCAATAATTGATAGAATCGAGGCATCAACAGGAGCATATTCAAGAGTATTGTCCGAGCTAATCAACATATCGGATATGGTATCGAGGGCATATAGTGGATTCAGAACCCTGTCGGAAAGCATAAGCATATCGGATGTGGCATCAAGGATAAGGAATGTGCCTAGGACGATTGTGGAGTGGTTCAAGATACTGTACAATGGGCTGACTGGTCTTATGGTTTGGACACCTTGGGTAACGACTACCACCACGACTGTCCCATCAGGTGGCGGAGGCGGTGGAGGAGGTGGTGTGACTCCAATAGCATTTGAAATCTCGAATCTGACAATATGGAGCATCGATAGCACTCACTTGGGCACATCATATCATATCGAAAACAAGGGTTCGACCATCCCCATAGATGTGAATGTCACGCAGAGCTTGAGCAAGACATATGGATGGCCAATCGTTTCGGAGATTATGATATACCTAAATTCGAGCATAATACAAGTGGACTTCACAGAAACAGTCAACTCCAGTATTCAAAGCAACCTAATGGATGGTGATTACAGACTCCAAGTGATAGGAACATCGACAGTCAACCCAAGAATATCATCAATCGGAGAAATAAAATTCTTCTACAACTCGACCAAAGGAGAGTTCATATTCGCACTATCTCCAGAAGAAAGTCTAGCCGAACTTTTCAACGATCCGAATGTGAGGGTTGTGCTTTATGCTGTAGGAGCAGGCGTGGGAGGAATAGTCGCCTTGATGTTGGTCAGAGAATGGGTGTTCAAAAGAAAGAGAATACCGATTCCAGTTGGCAGAACTGTGGCTTATTGATGAACTAACTTTGGCTCGATCTTGGACTAAAATAATAGTTCTGATAATGTAGACAATCATATTTATATACTATAAAGTTCTATAATATATTACTATGACAAGAGTAAACAAGTATGTTTCTTTGGACAATTCAACTGTGACTAAAGTAGAAGAATATAGGATAACTATGGGTATAGATGACTTTTCATCTACAATCGAAAAATTGATTTTAAGGGGGCTAGAAAAATGAATACGAACAAACCTGTCAATTTGCCTGATGAAGATTGGTTGTTTTTGAAGAACGAGTTTGGCACAGATTCTCCATCCGAGCAAGTGACAAAACTGATTAAATGCTATAGAAATCATGAGGGGGAGGAAGAATGACGAGCAAAGTCAGTTCAAACGGAAAAACTTACTATTTGCACAGTATTGTCAACAAACGTGGTGGGAGGATATTCTTTTTCAGCTCGAATCCAGAGGGCGAGGTCGAGATGAATGATGGCTACGAGATAGGGGAAAACTCAAGATCGAAACTTCCATTCATAAAAAAGAAGGTTAAATAGATGTTGACAAAGAAACTAGAAAATGCAGTCAAGAAAGTGACTGATATAATCAAGGAAGATGAGAGTCCTTCAGATGCAGCCGAGTGGTGCATAGGAGAGATAGTCGTCCAAGTAGCAGACAACCACTACGAGGCATTGGGAATTTTTGAAGAGGCTATGCAGAGATATAGGCAAATATCCCTGGAAGTGTTGGAGGAAGAATCCAAAGAAGCAGAAGAGGGAGTTGTTGGGGGATGAAATCAGTCAAATTATTCGGTGTGATGGTGCCAGTATGGCTTTTGATAGGATGTGTCGCTATAGTTTCAGCAATTTCTATAGTTGGCACAGTATACGCACTTGTGACAGTTCTAAACCAGTACAATGTCGGTTACATACAATTGGGGGAATCCAAGACTTTCACAATCCTAGTGACGAATAATACTGTGTCTCCATCTAATCTGAACCTATCTACTGTAACGATAAACCCAAGCTTGGTTACTGCTAGCCTGTCTTGGAAGGATGATAGTGGAATCCAAAGGACATCGCCACTAATAATGGATGGAATCACTTCATTCAACTATCCAATACTCGGTCCTTTGAATTGTACCATTGTAGGCACGAGTCAGGGAGACTTTAACATAACAATCAATATAGTGCCAAGCAACTCTACCTTTTTGAACTATACAGATATAATACCGATGTGATAGTATGAGATATATATCAAAAGCTATACTTTCAATAGTTTTTTTTTTCTAATTAGTATTTCTATTGTCAAAGCCGATAATGAAACCTTTAAGACATTGCCAAATTCTACATTGATACCTTCGACTGTAGAGAACTGCCCAAGCAAGATGTGTACCTATATATGGGGTACTGTCTTGAATATCTCGTACTATCCTTCTTGGAGTTTTGCATTAGGAACGCTTTCATGTCAGGGTTATGCTTTCAATACAGGTTCTTATGCGACATCGTATTGGCAACAGACTTGTATGTATCCTTTGAATGCCACAGATGCTCAGAAGGAATTGGTATGCCTACCAGTATCGATAATCAAGGATTTGAAGCTTGAGAATCAGACGCAGATGCTATCAGAGTTGAACCACTACAAGACAGAGAACAGCTTCCTATGGCCTATTATGATAGTCCTTATGATAATCTCATCCATACTAGGCATTTACATATTCTATGTGGATTACTGGGTTCCAACACACGAAGAGTGAAACCTTTAATAATACAAAAGATAATATTTTAATATGCGTAAATTCCGAAAAAAGCGGGAAACGAGGTTATTCTTCCGTGACAAGACGCTTAAATTGTTATCTAAAGGACACCTTGATGAGCAGAAAAGAGAGATTACATTGAATATAGGAGAACTCGGATTCCTTAAGAAAAATAGAGAAATAACACTCCCAATCAGTGCATTTGAGTTCGATCCCATATCATTTTTGACATCCGACCAGATAAGAGTCGACATACCCAATTATTATGCTAGTGGGCAGGAAGTGGCGATAACCGACAGGAAGGATGTCATGCTTCGCCAGAGGATTATACAGCGTGAGAGGGAGCTGATGTTCGCAAAGATGCAACTCAGTTCTGCAAACCAGGCACTAGAATCCAATAGTGCCACATCGGAAGACATGCTCAAGAAGAGGATAGCTGAGATAGGGGATTTGATTGGAGTTGTTTCTCCAATGATAAGACCTGCTTCAAAGAGCAGAAGTACGCAACAGCCGACATTCATATATCCAGAGAACTTTCCGCAAATGCCGATAAGTGAGGAAAACAGGTGAATGAAATGAGCAATGAAAACTACGACTATGAGATAGAACTGAAGGGCAGGCCGAAGCTCGATGTCACACAGCCAGACTCGGAGACTACGACCATACTCAAAGATTTCAAGGACCGACAACTTGACAAGGAGAATATCAAAGTCTTCAAGGCTCAGCTCGATGCGTGGTATACCTCAAGAATCTCATCGCTGAATGAGCAGATTTATGATCTCGCAGAGATGTTGAAGGACTTTCCAGAGATTGATGAGACAAACTTCCAATTCGAGGACAGGAAGAGGATGTCGAAGGAGGAGAAGATACAGAGGATGCTGAACTTGCCGATATTCACAGAGGAGTGGAGGGAGAAGATTTCTGTTATGATGAGGCTTATGTCAAAGGCTTTCACGAACTCGATATTCCTTATAGATATACTATGGGAATCCAACAAGAAGATGTCAGCATACTTGGAAGGCATTCCAATAGGAGTTCAAACACCTACGACTAAGATACTGACACAAAAAACAATCCAAAAAATGGTCGGACAAGAAATGTTAATTGGCAAGAGTGCTTCTGAAATAGTTAAATCTAACCCAGGATTAGACATTAAAATTGGGGAAGTGAGTTCTATGGGTCAAAGAGGTATCAGAAAAATGGTAAAAAATGGAGAAATTGATATGGAAGAGGTGAGACGAAAGCTTCCAGATAGAGCTGAAAGGATTTTGAAAGGGTTAGAGATAAAAGCATCAAATTGAACATAAAGCATCACATCTGATACATTTTAATGTTATTTTTAGTGAATGCATTATGTCTGAAATGCTAAAATGGTATGGTTTTAATGCGAAATACGATTATATTAAATGCGAAAATAAATGAAAATGTTAAAACGCCTAAAATATAGGAGATTATCATATGTACGACATCGCAGATCATAAGAAAATAGGAGAATTTGCTCGAAAGAGGTTCGGAAATACATATACTGGCAACCTTATGGAGAGTTTGAAGACACATATCGCACCAGAAGTCGAGCAGACCGATGAGTTCGTACCCCTACTGAACACAAGACCAGATCAAAAGGGTGAGCCCATATACCTCGATTTGAGTTATGAGACACTTGGGGGTGGAACGCCGATAGTTGTGTTCGCCGTTCAAGGGAGCGGAAAAACTGTCTTTATTCTGAATTTCGTAGAAGAACTCATAAAATCCAATTATACTGTCGTAAACTTGTCAGATGTTAAGAATGATGCATACTATGCCACTGGAAGGTTACAATCACAATTCAGGAAATTCCTCCCACCTTGGAAATGGAGTAGACTATATGATTCTACAAATGCCCCATTAGAAGTGAAATGCTACACTCCAGAGTTCGCAGCTCGAAACAACAACCCACTAAAACTACATACATTCCAATTAGACATATCCAACTTCTCGGCTGATGACATCATCAAAAGCTTCTTCAAGTTGAGGTCGGAAGATGACCCACAGGCTAGGATAATCAGAAGAGTATACAATTATGTGTTCAAGAACAGACCTCCTAGTACAGTAATGGAGCTTATGAATGCCATACAGAATGTCAACAACATACCGACTGATGAGAACACCCCACGATCGTTCTACAGTCCAGCCTCAATCCATACACTGAATGACAAGATAGACTTGTATAGAAATGAGGGTATCTTTGGTGAACAATACTCTGTGGATTTCATCCAAGATATGCTCGACAAGAAATACGTAAGTTTCTGTCTGAACAACGAGACTCGTGAGTCAGCAAAAAGCAAACTACAAGCATATATATCCGCACTCATATGGAAAATATATAGGGAGAAAGTGAGTGGTAGACTGAAGACAAAGAAGATAGTCGAGATATTCGATGATGCAAGCGAGATTGCCTATCCACCTAGGAAGATACCAAGTTCCAAGAGTTCGATACAAGCAATGACACGAATCGGCAGAGACAAATGGATTTTTCCCGTAGTGATATCTCAGTCTGTTACTGAACTCGGAAGACAACTTATAAATAAGGCAAGATATGTAATATTCTTTACTGGCATAAGTGGGAGTGACTTGGAGTTTTTAGCAAAGGAAAGGATGACAGACTATGGGATGATACTCGACTATTTCGAGCAGGGAAAGGGACCACAACGCATACAGGATGGGGAGTATGCTGGAGCGAGGAGCGTACTAATATGGGTCAATGATGGTTCGCACAATGGAAAGGGGAAGATTATAAGAGGATGGGTTGGGATGCCTTCTTGCTCAATACCATTGCCAAAGATGGGGGGATAATATGAAAATGCCATCAAAGACAACCATATTTTACATTATCTTACCACTATCCATAATAGGTTCTTTTGTATTTTCCATCATAAATGGATATGTCATTCTCAACCTTATGTACTATATCCTAATCTTCGGCGTTCTTGGAGCTTGGCTTCTTCTCGGAGCTCGACAAGAAAGCAGAAAAGTCGATTGGCAGAAAGCACTAAAGAACATAGAACCCATAAGCCACAAGTTCAAAGTTTCGCACAGCGATGTCACACCGAGAGTGGAGTGGGGCATGGTAAGATCGGATATGAAAAGATACTCGTCCTCTGGGAAGGTATGGGACGTTCAATTGAAATATGATAAGGGGAATGCTGCCATAGTCCAAGACCGAAAGACAGGCGACATATTAGGGTTCGACTTGACTGTGGGTGAGAGACAGTCGCCGATAAAGCAGGGGATGTGGGAGACTAATCTACCCCCACAATACACAGGACCCAGCAAAGAGACTGTGGAAATAAAGAAGAAGTCTGAAACGCAGTAGTTCTAGTCAATTTTCTGAATAAATCCTATTAAAACATATATTTAAATATATGTTATGATAAACATACAATAGGTAATACAATGTTACAACCGATGGTGAACACTATGATAAGGGGACTTGGACCAAAAATGATATTCGTCATAGAAGACGACAAGTGTAGCGTAAAGGCTGTCAAGGATAGGCTACGCAAGGAAGACAAGAAGTTCTACATAGTGCGACCCATAGATTACTTTATAGACAACCCAAAACAAGCATTATAATATGTTTTCTATACTGTCGAAAAGTTTAAATAAGGCAACCTAGAACTTTAATGTATGGAAGATATAGTGGATGCTGTAAGTGGGGTTTTCTCCTCGAAGAAGAAATATGGGATTTGGCTGCTGTTCTTCCTATCTTGTGGTCGCCTCGCCACGCATTCTCAAATATCAAAGGCGATGAGGGCGAGGTTCCACCGCAAGATCAGCACTTCTATAATCTACAGATATCTAAACTTCTTGGAGAAAATGAATGCAGTCGAATGCAACAATCACAGATGGTCGATAACGCCTTTTGGGGAGAGTGTGTTGCATATGCTGAATGGAGAGAACATAAGGGATGGGATTAAATGACTAATGACTTTGTAAAGCAAAGGGTCACGATAAAGGAGAATGTGGAGTGGCTTATTGAAAAATATCCTTATGTGAAGAACGATTATAGGAAACTTTTGCAAATGTATTGGTTTCATATCGACGGCTTGAAAAGATTTATTCCTTTTGAGGAGTTACAAAAGATGACGCAGCCAGAGAGCATAACAAGGGCTTTCAGGGAGATTGCCAATATCAAGAGGAAGAAGTTCGCACAACCAACTGAAATTGTTCAAGAAGCTAGGGCGATACAAGAGCAACAGTTTCATACCTACTATTCAGATAAAAAAAGAAAGGAGGATGATTTTTGGTGACAGATTATTTCTCCTTCATAAAGTCAGAGTCTCGCAGTTGGTTCAGCCCCGAGTGTGCATTTTGTTTTCAGCAGAAGAACTGCATATCCGCATCGGCTTTCAGTAGGGACAAGAGGAAGCACCTGCTCCATATAAGGGGGTTCAGGGAGAAGCAGACAGAAGCTATGCTCAAAGGAACGGAGATGCACAAGGATATGCAGACTGGAGTGCCGACCATAGACGAGTATGGGATAGACAGATTTAGGAGCGACTTGAGGTCTGGGAAGATGATAATGCTCAAGGAGGTAAAGTGCCATTCCCGATTCTTCGGTTTCAGGGGATTCATGGACTTGTTCGGCATAAGGTTCAACCCGCACACGAGGAGGATGGATGTGTGGATTATGGAGCTGAAGACAAGCTTCAGGAAAGACCACCTATTCCAGCTTTGTGCGTATTCCAAGATAGCCTCAGACCCCAATTTCTCGATAATCCATAATGGCGGAGACTTGCGTGTGTATCCCAGAACTCCAATCAGCCTCAATATCCATCTAGGCATGTGGATCAGCAGGTTCAAGAAGATGATAAAGTGGGAGTATATGGAGAATGGCAACATCGTAGGTCAATGGAGAGGGTATGGTATGGCACTGGCTAGAAGGGCTAGGTCATTGCGTTCTGTTCACAAGATGGGTGTATATAATGTGGCTGAAATCCCTGCATGTAGGAACTGCTACGAGAAGTGCGGATTCTACAGGAGCATATGCTCCAAGATAGCCGATGTGGAGGATGGCAAGTCCAAGCAAAAATACTTTGGCCGAAGGAAGATGCTTGTAAACAAGCCAAGGCTGAAATAAGGAGAGTGAAATAATGGAAGAAAAGCTCAAGATTGAAATCAGACTACCGAAGAGTACACAGAAAGCATTCTCAAGCCTCCCAAAGAGCATGCAAAAGCGGATAATCCTACAGACAAAATATTTTGCGAAAGTCTACTTGGAACAGTTCGTAAAAATAAAGCTAGAAAAGAAGTGATTGAAAAATGAAAAATACGCCAGGCAGAGCTATTGATTCTAAGAAGAACCACAAGTTAAAGAGATTGGGAAGAAGATTCGACTTATACTTGTACATATTATCATCTGTCGAGGATTCCCACAAACTACCCATAGTGATGGTCGGTAAGAAGAAGAAAAGCCTTCAATGGTACACAAATCGCCTAAAAAGCCTTAATTTGCTTTCTAAGGTGTCCTATGGCACATGGGAACTGACAGAAAAAGGGAAAGAGATATTGGAGCAACCCACAGAACAACAAGTGAAAAGTGCTCTGTGTGATAAACTCATACTTCTTAACAATCCCATCCGCCTAGACTTCGCTGCAAGAATCATCATACCAGTTGTCAGGATGCTAGATATGTTTCCATATGATGTCGTGAATAGGGCAGGAATGTATTCCTTTGAAAGGATGCCGATATACGATATGGGGTTGACATTCCATCTCTCACAGAACCAGAAGAGCCTTGAAGTCTTCATACACCACAATGACTTGGAGAAGGAGTCGGAGATGGAGACTATGATAAGGAAGGTAGCGCAGTGGACCAAGGATTATTTCTCCTCTAGGCGGATTATGATTTTGGACAATATGAACGCTCGCACTACATTCATAAAGTTCGGCATACACGATCCGATGGCAAAGAAAGCATTACCAGAAGGCACTTACGAGACTGTTTATCTTGGCAGGAAAAGAGCGAAGATATTGCCAAAGGATGTGCCAACAGAAGCTTGGGTAAGCTACGATGCCACACCTTCAGACAAGACGATACACACGAACGATATGACCTATGGGAGGAGGTATCTGATGATGCCAGAAACATTGGATAGGATGGCAAAAGAGTTCGTTCCAGCGATAAATCAATTAACTCGGCAGATAAAGACTCACTTGGCAGTGCAAAACAAACAATTGGAGAATTTAGAGATACAAAACAAGAACCAAGAGAAGATGAATGAAGTATTGGAGATAATAAAGGATAATATGAAGAAGTGATATCAATGGGATTGCTTGAATGGTCTATATTCGGAAGGAGGACGAACTTCAGCGAGAGGGAGAAGTGGGTGCTCTGGATGTCGGCAAACATCTTCCTTATCTTTCTGATGGTTTTGATTTTAAGGTGGTAGTATGAAGTTCAGAAAAGAGTTCATAATAAACAAGGCGACAGGAAAGGAATGCATATTTTGGTATTGCAGAAAGTGCGGGCAGGGGTTCGTCAGATTGCCAAAGACACATTATTTGGATATGAACAAGGGAAAGTTGTGCAGATGAAGAAGTTGATACAAATGCGTAAGAAAGTTCATAGAAAAAAGGAAGAAGTCAAGAAGCTAGGAATCAACATATGGTGGTCTGGGTAAAATCGCTACAAAAACGATGAGCAAACCGTAAGCGGACCTGCAAGAGTACACCAAAAGTCCTTTGCGAGTTGTAGAAACGATTGGAGAGAGATACTATGAGATTGCCACAAATATGGGACAAGGATACTTTCCAGGAAGTTACTTTAGAAGCGGAGAAATCCATAGTGTTCTCGATGCTCACGACTATGCTGGAGGAGAGGGAGTCTGTGCCGTTCTGGGAGGTGTATTCCAGGTTGAAGTGGGGGAGCGGTGGGAGCGCACATACCAGGCTGCTCAGGAAGGTGATTTACTCGCTGGAAAGCGAGGGTAAGTTGAGTATGGATGATATGGGAAACATAAGGATGGCCTGATATGTCCAAGTGCTGGAATTGTGGTCAAGAAGTCAGAGAGGGAGTCCG
>Ga0180007_10006437_pt1 | contig 11467 bp, 9 predicted proteins | sample MM_PC_MetaG_FD_121122 | JGI IMG/M metagenome (GOLD analysis project Ga0180007, IMG submission 121122) | Groundwater microbial communities from the Aspo Hard Rock Laboratory (HRL) deep subsurface site, Sweden - MM_PC_MetaG | ecosystem: Environmental > Aquatic > Deep subsurface > Groundwater...
CCTGGGTAAAAAAGATTTGCCAAAAAATAATAGGCAAAGGAAGTGGGAATGACTTTATTGTCTTTAGTAATAAAAATAAAGAGATAAATCTTTCCCCTGCCTGGGTAAAAAAGATTTGCCAAAGAAGAACAGGCATAGGAGCAGATGGCCTGATCATTATTGAAGACTCCAAAAAAGCAGACTTTTTGATGCGTATTATCAATAGTGATGGCAGTGAAGCAGAAATGTGTGGAAATGGAGCCAGATGCGCAGCTTTGTTTGCCACGTTATCTTCTGTCGCTAAGCCTAAAATGGTCTTTGAAACTAAAGCAGGCTTGATCAGAGCAGAAGTTTTTAATAATGAAGTTAAGATTAACTTAAATAATCCTAATAGTTTAATCTTAAACAAGATGATTAAATTAGAGGACTCTTCTCTTTTAGTTCACCATATTAATACCGGAGTTCCTCATACCGTCTTAATTCTCAAAGAAATAAGCTCTGTGGATGTAGAAAGCTTAGGAAAAAAGATTAGATTTCACCAAGATTTTGCTCCGAAAGGGACAAATGTTAATTTTGTTAAGGTGATAAACAAGGAAAATATAGAGGTTAGGACTTATGAACGAGGGGTAGAAAGCGAAACTCTTTCTTGTGGAACTGGTTCTGCGGCTTCTGCTTGCATTGGTTATTTATTAAAGTTAACTTACCCTCCAGTAAAAGTAAAAACAGCTGGAGGAGAATATCTTACCATAGACTTTCAAGAAAAAGACTCTCAAATAACTAATTTAAGTATGAGTGGTCCTGTTTCTGTAGTTTACGAAGGAAAGATTAAAAATCCTAATCTTGAAATATAGTAATCGTTCAGCTATCAGCAGTCAGCTAAAGCTAATAAAATCAGGCAGTAGCGTGTCTGATAAAACACCCTTTCTCTTGTCTTAATGGACTTATTTCTAATAAAAATGAACCAGACAGCGTGACCTGCAAAGGTCGCTATAACTATAGGGTGAAAGTCCCAAGCTGGTAAAAGGTAGAACTAGTTAGCTGAGTGGCACGGAGGTAGCACCTCTGGCAGATGAACTCATAACAGCAATGATTGTAAGAAGAACAAAAACTTACATAGCAAAGGAACTCTGCTTTCACACAATTCTTTACTGGAAGTGAAATAGTGCAGACAATGATGAAAACTGCTATTAGTTTATGGGAACTGAAAGGAAGGATATACGATAAGGCGAAATCTGAGAAAGCCCATCGTTTTTGGGTGCTCTGGTATGTGAAACAGAAACGAAAGGGCAAGTTTAGGTGGAAAAATGGAGTACGAATGAATTATTTGATACGTATAGATTATATAACGATTATCGAATAAGGTATTATCAGAAAGCTTAGCCATTTAATAGGAATCATAACTCTTATCAAGAAGTGTGATAGGAAAGCCGTATGAGGGAAAACTTCATGTACGGTTTGATGAGGAGATGCTGGAAAATAGGATAACTGTTGTAGTGTTAGTAGATGCGTGCACCGAAAGCCCAAGAACAGCTCTATTACTACGCCAGTGTTTTACTCTACAGCTGAACGATTACAAAATATAATTAATTGAGGAGGAAATTTATGTGGAAGGGTTGTCTAGTAGCTTTAGTTACTCCTTTTAAAGATGGAGAAATAAATTATAAGGAAGTAGCTTCTTTAATTGAATGGCAAATAAAAGAAGGAGCTGATGGTATTGTTCCTTGTGGAACTACGGGAGAATCAGCTACCTTATCCTTTGAAGAACATAAGGAGATGGTAAGATTTGTGGTAGAAAAAGTTAATGGTCGGGTTCCAGTTATTGCTGGAGCTGGCTCTAACAACACCAAAGAATCCTTAGAACTCTTAATTCACGCCAAAAAAGTAAGAGCAGATGGAGCTTTAGTTATTTGCCCTTATTACAACAAGCCTACTCAAGAAGGAATATATGAACATTTTAAATATTTAGCGGAAGCAGTAGATATTCCTATTGTTCTTTATAATGTTCCTTCTCGAACAGGAGTAAATATGGAACCTCTTACCATTAAAAGACTTTCTCAAATTAAAAATATTGTCAGCATCAAAGAAGCTTCTGGCATGATAAATCAAGCTAGTGCTATTATTGACCATTGTAATAATGATTTAACCTTACTTTCTGGAGAAGATTCTTTAATCTTGCCCCTCTTATCTATTGGCGGGAAAGGGGTTATTTCCGCAACCGCTAATATCGTGGCTAAGGACATGGCACTCCTTATTAAAAAATATCTTTCTGGAGATATTCATGGCGCCCAAGAGCTTCACTATAAACTACTTCCTGTTTGTCACAATATGTTTATCGAGACTAACCCTGCTCCTGTAAAGGAAGCTTTGTATCAAATGGGCAAGATTTCATCTCCTGAAGTCCGATTACCTTTAGTTACTTTAAGGGAAGAAAATAAGGAACGGATTAAAAAAGTTCTCTCCAGTTATGGTTTAACTTAGCCCTTATTAATCATAATTTGACATAGAATTGCTATAAATGCCCCTAGGAACTGATTGATTTGTCGGGGGTTTTTTACCTGAAATTATGTTCCTAATAAGGATGAAAGGAGTAAGCGATGAAGATAATAGTTACTGGAGCAGCAGGAAGAATGGGTTTAAGTATTATTACGGCTCTTTATCAAGATCCAGAATTACTACTTACTGGTGTAGTAGAAAGAAAAGAACATAAATATATTAACCAAGATATTGGTATCTTGGCGGGCATAGGAAATACAGGTTTAATCGTTGCCGATAATTTAGAAGAAATCATCGGAGAAGGCGATGTCTTAATTGATTTTACCACACCTCAAGCTACTATAGAGCACTTAAAATATGCTTATGGTTATCAAAAAAAGATGGTCATAGGTACTACTGGGCTTAGTGATGACCAAATAACTCAAATTAAGGAATGTTCTCAAAAAATAGCGGTGGTTTTTTCTCCAAATATGAGCATAGGAGTAAACTTACTCTTTAAGATTACTGAAGAAGTAACTAAGATTCTTGGCCCTGAATTTGATATTGAAATTTTAGAAGCCCATCACCATCACAAGAAAGACGCTCCTTCTGGTACGGCTAAAAAATTAGCTGAAATTGTTGCTCTATCTTTAAGTAGAGACTTAAAAAAAGTAGGCATTTACGGAAGAGAAGGTCTGGTAGGGGAGCGAAAAGAAGAAGAGATTGGAATTTTATCGATGCGCGGGGGAGATATTGTAGGAGAACATAATGTTATCTTTGCTGGCGAAGGAGAACGTTTAGAATTAATCCATAAAGCTCATAGTAGAATGACTTTTGCCAAAGGTGCTCTTAAGGCAGCTAAGTGGTTATCTAATAAATCTTGTGGCCTTTATAATATGAATGATGTTTTAGGAATATAATTAGATAGAGACCAAAGATGGTAGCCTCTCGGTTACATTTCTTTATTGGCCTTTATAATGTGAATGATGTTTTAGAAATATAATTAAGCCATTCGTCTGCGTGCTAAGATAAGCTCTTTGAATTCTAATTAACTAAAAGGAGTCAATCATCTTGAGAAAAACAAGCCTGGGAAATTTAGGAGGATATACTTGAATAACAACTTTATTATAGAAAAAGCTAAAAGAATCCAAGAGCTACCCCCTTATCTTTTTGTAGAGATCGATAGATTAAAGAATGAAGCTTTAAAAAAAGGAGCAGACTTAATTGATTTGGGTATCGGCGATCCTGACCAAAAAACACCTGATTTTATAGTAAATGCCTTAAGTGAAGCCTTAAAAAATGAAGAAAATCACCATTATCCTTCCAATTATGGTTTATTAAGTTTAAGAATAGCTATTGCTCATTGGTATCAAAAAAGGTTTGGTGTTAATTTAGATCCAGAAAAAGAAATTTTACCTTTAATCGGCTCTAAGGAAGGAATTGGCCATCTTCCTTTAGCCCTTATTAATCCAGGTAATGTGGTCTTGGTTCCTAACCCTGGTTATCCTGTTTATCAAGCCGCCACTATCCTTGCGGGAGGAGAACCTTATCATCTTCCTTTATTAAAAGAAAATGAATTTTTACCCGTCTTAGAAAATATTGATCCATTTATCTTAAAAAAAACTAAGTTAATCTTCTTAAATTATCCAAATAATCCTACCGGAGCGGTAGCTAATAAGGAATTTTTTAAAGAAATAGTAAAATTTGCGGACCAATATAAGATTATAGTTGCCCATGATGCGGCTTATAGTGAAATTTATTTTGACCAACAAAAACCACTTAGTTTTTTAGAAATAGAAGGAGCTAAAGAGGTAGGCGTGGAGTTTCACTCTCTTTCTAAGACTTATTGTATGGCTGGTTGGCGCATAGGATTTGTCGTAGGTAAGGCTGAGATTATTGAAGCTTTAGCTAAGGTTAAAAGTAACTTAGATTCTGGGGTATTTCAAGCTATTCAATGTGCCGCCACGGTTGCCTTAAATGATACCTCAGACTTTGTGAACAAACTACGTTTCACTTATCAAGAACGAAGAGATGTGATCGTTGATGGACTTAATAAATTTAATTGGAAGACTAAAAAGCCTGAAGCGACCTTTTATGTTTGGATTAGTGTTCCTTCAGGTTATACTTCCTCAGAGCTTTGTAAAACTTTATTAGAAAAAGCTGGTATTGTAACCACTCCTGGTATTGGATTTGGGAAATACGGAGAAGGTTATATTAGAGTGGCTTTAACTACAGATAAATTTAAGTTAGAAGAAGTCATAGAAAGACTAAAAAAGCTTTCGTGAAGATTAAGGTAAGTGTATTGTAAATATTCCAGATTGCATCTTTTAATGAAAATTTGACTTAATATAATGGAGATTACAAAATAAAAAGGTGGTGAGAAAATGAGTAAAACAGCTATTCGGTACATCTCTAATAAAAAAGGCGATCTTACAGATGTAATCGTTCCTGTTAAACTTTGGCGTGAGATTGAATCCGAAAGAGAGAAAGCATATCTTTTAAAAAGTGAGACTATGAAACAACGTCTTTTGAAGGCCAAAAAACGCCAAGAAGGGGTACCTTTTGATGAGGCTTGCAAAAAACTTGGAATTTGACCCTGCAGGATTTGAAGATTTTGCCTGGTGGGTTGAAAACGACCGTAAGAAGGCTCTAAAGATTATCAATTTGATCAAAGATATTCAGCGGAATCCATTTGAAGGAACAGGACAGCCTGAGAAGCTGAAGCATGAACTATCTGGTTGTTGGTCCAGACGCATTGATCAAGAACATCGACTTGTCTATAATCAGAATTTTGGCTTGCAGATATCATTACTGAAAACAACAGAGTTAATCATGGCAAAGAGGAGGTTGAAAAGATGTCTACTCGACACAAGATAGAGGTAGGTATTGTTTTAGGGATAGTGATGTTTTTGATCGTGGTTTTTGAAAAGGATAAGGGCAAGACAGGAGCAGGGGCGAAGGCATCTGACTTATCCGCTTCTGCTCATTACATAGGCGAATCCTACGGTGGTGGCATAGTGTTTTATGTGAATGATAGCGGACGGCATGGTTTAATAGCCGCCACAAGCGACCAAAGCACAGGAATGAGATGGGATGGCCTTAGCACAGAAAAGGAAATGATGTGGAAGATTGGTAATGATAATGCCGAACAGATTTGTGCCAGTTACCTATTTTCTTGTAATTAAATGTCCTTATTATTCGCCACCTTCATTATTCTAACAAATTTCTTAAAATATTATCAACTAAAATAGCTATCAGCAGAAAGCTTAAGCTTTCAGTTATTTTTATTAGCTGATTGCTGAAGGCTGACGGCTGAACATTTAACCGATTACCTTATTCCTTTTCCCCCAGTTATCAAAGATAAGATAGACAATCGGCACAATTATCAGGGTGAGGATGGTAGATGTAGTCAAGCCGCCCATAACTCCAATAGCCAGTCCTTTCATTTGTTCTTCTCCCTCTCTGAGTCCTAAAGCCATAGGCAGGAGGGCAAAGAAGGTGCAAATGGCCGTCATCAGAATGGGTCTTAGTCTAATCTTAGCGGCAGAGAGGACAGCCTCTTTTGTCTCTAATCCTTTCTTTTTCTGCTGATTGATAAAGTCAACTAAGACAATGGCATTGGTAACCACAATTCCAACTAACATAATGAGACCAATAAATGAACTGATATTTAATGATTGCCCGGTGATAAACAATGCCAAAAATACACCTATGGCGGCAAAGGGGAGTGAGGTCATAATGGTCAATGGGTGGATCAAGGATTCAAATTGAGCTGCCATAATCATATAGACTAAGATAATAGCAAAGATAAGCATCCAGCCAAGGTCACGAAATGTCCCCCGCATATCCTCATATTCACCACCAAAATCAATCAGATATCCCTGGGGTAAAGGTATCTTTGGTAAGACGGTCTTTATCTCCTTCATTACATCCCCCAACTTACGACCAGAAAGATTAGCCGTGATACTAATTAACCTCTTTTTATTAAGTCGCTTGATATTCCCCGGACCCTTTCCTTGTTCAATCTTGGCCACATCTCGCAGTAATATCTGTGTTCCAAAGGGGGTAGGAAGGCTAATATTTTCTATATCCTCAATGCTTTTTCGTTGTGATTCTTTGAGTCTGATGCGGATATCAATCTCTTTCCCTTTCTGTCTCAACCTTGTCCAGACATCTCCATCTACCGCGGTTTTAACTACCCCTGCCGCCTGAGCCACACTTAAACCTGCTGATGATAGCTTCTCGCGGTCATAGATTATTTGAAATTCAGGATTTCCCTGCTGAATACTTGTCGTTACATCAACTACCCCTTTTATCTTTGAAATTTCATCTTTAACTTCCTCGGCGATGTTTTGGAGGGTAGGCAAATCTTCACCACTCACCTTGACCTCAACCGGAGCCTTTCCGCCCATCATCATACTACCAATATCATTGATTTCAAGAATAGCACCAGGAATAGAGGTGGCGATTTTCCTGATCCTTTTGGTTACATCATCAGCAGTTACCTTCCTTTCTTTGCGGTCTTTTAAGGAGACCATGATCATAGCCGTATGGACTCCAGATACCTCACCCTTTCCCATTGAACCTGCCTGTGCCCCTCCTGCCAAGTTTACTCCGGTAAAAGTAAAGACACTGTCTATCCCTTCTATTTTCAGAATATTATTTTCCATAAAAGAGACAGCCTTAGATGTTTCTTCTAATGATGTGCCCACAGGCATTTTTAACTGGGACATAAATGAGCCTGTATCAGATTTTGAGATAAACTCTTGGGGAATAAAAGCAATCAGGACAAGGCTTAAGACAAGTAAGAGCAGGGAAGATGCAACCACCTTCTTTTTATGATTAAGGCACCATAAAAGTATTTGCCCATATCTTTCTCGCAGGGTATGATACCAACCTGTTTCTTTTTCTTCACCGGTAGTGGCGGTTAATATCTTCGAAGACATCATTGGGGTAAGAGTAACCGCTACAAAGAGCGAGGCAAATAAGGCATAAGCAACTACCCAACCAAAGGCTTTGAATAGTTCTCCAGCCACACCTGTCACAAAGACTAATGGAAAGAAAACCGCTACGGTAGTCAAGGTGGAGGCAATTATGGGCATAAAAACCTCATTTGCGCCAACAATAGCCGCCTCCTGCCTATCTTTACCTGTACTTATATGCCGAAAGATATTTTCAATAACCACAATAGCATCATCTACCAGCCTGCCCATAGCAATAATCAGCCCGGATAAGGTCATAATATTAATGGTGAACCCTCTAAAATACATCAGGATAAAGGCAGTAACAATGGAGAAAGGGATGGCTAAAGAGACAATGAGAGTTGGCCTAAAAGAGCGCAAGAACAGGAAAAGAACAACAATCACTAAGATGCCTCCTTCAATGCCACTCCATTTGGTAGAGTTAATGGTGCTTCTTATCTGTTTGGCTACTTCAAAGACCTTGTGTATCTGGACATCTTGAGGTAGATACCCTTCAATTATCGGTATTTGCCGCAAGATTTCATCGCTAACCGCAACGGTATTAGCATCTGCTTCCTTACGAATAATTATGCCTATTGTTTGTTGGCCTTTTAATCTGCCATAACCCCTTTGCTCCTTAAAGGTATCCTTTACCTCGGCTATATCCTTTAGATAGACGGGATTATCTTGTTTTATCCCAACAATTATCATTTCCATCTCTTTTGGCTGACTGAACTCGCCAATAGCTCGGAAGGTGTATTCTGTAGGTCCCTTGATTATCTTGCCACAGGTCTTATTCATATTTTCCAGACGCAATTTTTGAGCTATTTCAGCCAGAGAAATTCCTCGGCTTTTAAGTTTATCTGCATCAACCTCAATCAATACCTCCCGAATAAGCCCACCCATAGCCATTGCTTGCCCCACACCTTTGATCCTTTCTATTCTGGGAACAATAACATTATCAGCTAACTCCTTTAATTGGGCCAGGTCGCGAAGACTTGAAATGGTCAAAACCATGATAGGCATAGCACCGATGTCCATCCTGATAACCATAGGGTCTTTCGCCTCCTCCGGCAGGAAACCCTTCATAACTGATAGCCTTTCTCGCAGGTCTTCTGTGGCCGCGTCCAAATTTGTTCCCCAGTTAAACTCTACTACAACTAAGGAAACGCCTTCTTGTGAAGTAGAGGAAATCTTCTTTACCCCGGAAACAGTAGAAACAGCATCTTCAATAGGTCTGGTAATTGCCTCTTCTATCTCCTCTGGTGCAACCCCCTCATAGTTAGTAATAACCGTGGTAAGTGGAAAATCTATCTTGGGCATAAGGTCAATAGTTAATCTAAAAAAGGCGACTATGCCGATGATGATGATAATTAGTATCACCATTAACATAAAAACTGGTCTTTTGACGGATAATTCAGGAATGTTCATTGTTATTTATTTCCTCTCAGGCAGCAAGAATACAGAATTCAGGAGTCAGAATAGCCCCAGAGTAAGTTTCTAATAATTTGCTGACCTCTTCGAGTAGTATCAATAGTTTTGAAGAATCACCATACCCCAAATCATTAGTCAGGATTAAGTAATAACGAGACTCTTCTAATGACCCTTGAGCTATATTTAAGTAGCGAACCTTGTCCGCCCTGCCTTTTTTTCTTAAATCCCTCGGCAATATTTGCGGGAATTGAGACTGCCGATCTCCGAAATTGAGATGTTAAACTATATATTTCCTCTTTAGGAAATTTTCTCGTAAAGATGTAAATGTTCAAAACAAACTGATGTGCTTTTTGCCACACAATTAAGTCTTGAAAACTGCGTGCAGGTTCTCTCATTCTGACTCCTAAATTCTGAATTCTGAATTCTTGCTACTGAGTAGTTACTTCTTTGTTACCTTTACCAACGAGCCATCCTGTAAGTTTTCTACCCCACGAATAACAACCTCATCAGCCATGTTTAATCCTTCTATAATTTCCACTTTTTCTAAGTCCTGAATACCTAATTTCACCTGTTTCAGTTTAGCCTTATTTGCTTCAATTACATAAAGGTAATTATCCAGGCCACGATTAAAGACTGCACCTTGAGGAAGACAAAGCACATTACTATGCTTCTCTACTTCAAGCCTGCATCTGGCAAACATACCCGGCTTGAGCAAACCCTGCGGATTTTTAAGATAAATGGTAGTCTCAAAGGTTCTGGATTGGGGATTTAAAGTTGGGGATAAGCAATAGATTATCCCTGTCCACCTCTTATCGGGATAGGCATCAAGCCAGACCTGGACACTTTGGTCTCTTTTAATTTTGGTAATCAAGTTGGAAGATGTAGCCACCTCAAGTTTTGTGGTAGAGATATCCATAATGGCAAGGATTGGAGACTGGCCTGTCATCTCACCCTCATTCAGATATTTTGAGGTAATTATCCCGGAGATAGGAGCGGTAATATTGGTATCCCCTAACCCTTGCTTGGCAGAAGTAATGGCTGTCTCAGCCTGATTAACCTGAGCATTAGCAAGTTCAACCTGAGAAGAAGCCATCTTATAACCTGTGCTTGCCTTGTCAAAAGCAGCTTGGGCAATAGAATCAGTCTCTTTTAGCTTTTGGGCTCGTTCAAACTCTATCTTAGCCAGCTCAAAATTTGTCTTTGCCTGTTTTAGACCTGCTTTAGCTGTATTTAACCCTGCTTCTGCTTGTAAAAGCCTGATTTGGGCATCAGTTGGGTCTAATTTTGCCACAACAGCACCTTGCTGGACAAAGTCATTCTCCGCAACAAAGATTCTCAGTATTTTTCCACCAACCTTAGCCGAAATCTTTGCTTCACGAATAGGCAGGATAGTCCCCTGCAGGGTAGTGGTAAGGATTATTTCTGAGATAGCAGGCTTTGCAGTAGTAACACTAATTGCCTCTATCTTTGTCTCCATATCTTGTGGTTTTGCACACCCAACAATTAAAATCAATCCCAATACTATCATCCATTTCGCATTTCTCATTATTACTTTCCTCCCATTGCCTTTTGCAGCTTTGCCCGAGCTAAGTTATAGTCATACAATGCCTGATAATAATTAGTCCTTGTCTGGGTAAGCATTGTTTGGCTATCTAAAACATCTGTATTGGTTGCACAACCTTCTTTATACATCTCCTCGGTAATTCGCAAACCTTCCTCTGCCTGTCCAATGGATTTTTGGGCGACATCAATGTTTTTCTTAGTCTCCTCCATGCTAAGATATGCCTGCCTAACCTCAAGGGTAATGGCATCAGCCAGGGCAAGTTGTTGGGCCTTTAGCGACTCAAGGTTAGCCTCTGCCGAGTTGACTTTAGACCTTTTTGCTTTCCAGTCCCAGAGGTTATAATTTATCATAATTCCTGCCATCCATGTTTTTTCCCAGTCATTTCCTTGCTTTGCCCCCTTCTGGTAATCATAATTCCCTATCATAGACATAGAAGGGTAGTAGTTGCTTTTAGATAGTCTTACTATTTGAGCTAAAACACCAATATTAGCCATTATCTGCTTTAATTCTGGTCGTTTCGTTAATGCCTCTTTGATACCGGTATCCAGGTTTACTTGATATGGGGTAAATTCCAGAATATCCACCACATCAACAGACGCACTCTGGTCTTGTGCTAATATCTGATTAAACAACGCCTTAGCCAGGATAACGGCATTTTCTACCTTGATGAGATTTTGTTTTGTATTAGCCAATTGCACTTCTGCCTTGAGCACATCTACCTTAGCTACCATACCCGCATTATAGAGGTTATGGACTATCTGTAGGTGTGCCTCAACTTGTTTAACGGAATCTGTAGCAACCTGTTGAAACTTCGATGTCTTCAAGATGCCAAAATAGGTACTTTTTACTGCTAATATTAGCTCCTGCTTTACCCGCTCATACTCATATTGAGCAGACCTATGACTATATTCAGCCATCTCTCTTCCAGCCGAAAGTTTTCCTCCGGTAAAAAGTGGTTGTTGAAGGGTAGCCTTAAGATCATAAATATCATCATTACCTATAGTTATTGCTGCAAATGACGGGGCTTCATTTAATTTGGTGTAGTTTGAACTTAAGG
>Ga0180007_10006438_pt1 | contig 11467 bp, 11 predicted proteins | sample MM_PC_MetaG_FD_121122 | JGI IMG/M metagenome (GOLD analysis project Ga0180007, IMG submission 121122) | Groundwater microbial communities from the Aspo Hard Rock Laboratory (HRL) deep subsurface site, Sweden - MM_PC_MetaG | ecosystem: Environmental > Aquatic > Deep subsurface > Groundwater...
TAATTCGTAATTAGTAATTAACTATGTAGCAGGAGCGGGAGTCGAACCCGCGACCTCAGCGTTATGAATGCTGCGCTCTTACCAACTGAGCTACCCTGCCTTGTTTTTAAACATCCAAATTATATCAAGAAAATCACTCTGGTCTTCGTTCGTCATTAAAAACCTCTTTTTTACTCAAATTATAAGATATATACTAAATGTGTATATAACCCTATCAAAGCACAACAAAAAACCCTCTTGGGAAAGAGGGTTTTTCTTTTGTTGCGGAGCTAGGAGTCGAACCTAGTCTGTGAGATTATGAGCCTCACGTGCAGCCGTACACTACCCCGCATGTAACCACGTTTGACGTGATGTGCGAATTCTACCACAAAAATAACCATCTTTTCCAATTTGGAATCTTTTCTTCAGTTGTCAACTTTGGATGAGCCTGGCTAAAATCAACATCAGGCATAATTACCCAGTAGTCATCTTTACTGCCTAATCCAAACTTGTCTCGCAATTCTCTTGCTACAAAAGCAGAGCTGGTGGCATATTTTAGTTTTTGCTTTAAAACAGCATTCTCTTCTTTCAAAAAATCCAGTCTACTTTCCAAATTTCTATTTTCTTTTTTTGCTTCCGACAATATTTCCACTTGTCTTATGCTGTTTTTCACCGACGACAAAATAACGATACCGCTAACCAAATATAAAACTATTTTTTTTGTTTTTTTCATTACTTGCACCCTATCCCTGTTTGTGTTACTATAAGATTCAGTATGGATACAACTTTTGAAAAAGCTCTAGGCCTGTTTGCCAAATCTCTCTCAAAAACAGGTAAATCAATCAATACCATTATAGCCTACAAAGGTGATATTAATCAGTTTTGTAATTTTCTGTTTAAAGCAGGGCTGGTTAATGATGTTACCAAGATTACTAACACGCATATTGAAGAATTTAAACAAAGTTTGCAAAAAAGGGACTATACTGCCAAATCCATTTCCCGAAAGATCAATTCTATTAAAAACTTTTTTGTTTTCTTAAAAAACGAAAAAATTATAGATGATGATCCATCCATAAATATTAAACACCCAAAATATGAAAATGGTTTGCCAAGGATTTTAAAGCCCCTTGAATACAGATCTCTGCGTGATGCCTGCAGAAATGACCCTAGAGCTACCGCCATTCTCGAACTTATGCTTCAATGCGGACTTAGAATCAAAGAAATTGAAAATCTCAAGTTAAATGGTGTTACAGAAAATGAAATAACTATTGAGCTTTATGAAAGCCATCCTCAACGTACTGTTCCATTAAACAACTCTGTCAAAACCGCTCTTCAAGAATATATCAAAGATGCTCGTTTTCAAAGTAAAGCCAAAAACGTTTTCGTCACGAAAACCGGAAGAGTTCTTTTAGCCAGAAATATTAGAAGCCTTTTAAATAGATATTTTAATAAAGCGGATATCCAAAATGTAAAAGTAAATGATCTTAGAAATACTTTTATAGCTTTTCAACTTAAAGCTGGTGTGCCAATCGATATTGTTTCACAAATTGTTGGCCACAAAAGAATTTCCACCACCGAAAAATACCTGCAACTGATTGAAAATAAAGAAGAGACTAGAGGAATCAAACTAAAGGAACTTTAAAACTGAACCAAAAAATTAATTTTATTTAATAAACATACACATGGAAAAAAAACTATACATTCTTCGTTGTCCTTTTTTAGATTTCACTGAAGGAAGTTCGCAATGTAACCAAGGAATTACCGTGGTTGGAAAAGGTATGAAAATTATTCCTAGAGTGGTAAACAGCTGTCCCAAAGATGCGAACACATGCGCAATTGCATCACTAGCTAAATTACCAGATAATTTTATCACCGAAGTAAGAACAACAATAGGTGGCGCATAAAAATTAATTAAAACCTTGCTCTTTTAGCAATATCAGACTCTACAATCGCCCTCGGCCTGCCATATTTCAACGAAGACAACTTTTTAATCATTTCTGCCATTTTTGGATCTCCCTTTGACTGTCTTTCTTTAGCCGCTACCTGTAACGAAAACGGTGTCTGAGGTATTCCATTTATCATTGTCTTCATATAAATCTCTCCTACCGGCAAATTCATCAGATCATGTTCACTAAAAGTTGGTTGATACTGCCTCACCAGAAATCCGGCATCAGCAATACCTGTTCTAAAACTTGTTACAGTGCCAACGTTTCCAAACACGGCATTTTTTACCTCTTCTTCCATTTGAGATATAAACTGATTAGCCACAATCAAATTCAAATGATATTTCCTTGCCTCACTCATAATTACGGCAAAATCCTGTGTGGCGAAATTCTGAAACTCATCAACATACAAATAAAAATCTCTTCTTTTTTCTTCCGGCACATCCTGTCTGCTCATAGCCGCAATCAAAATTTTCGGAATCAAAATTAAACCCAAAAACGATGAATTTTCTTCACCGATAGTACCCTTAGCCAGGTTAATAATAAGTATTTTTCCCTCATCCATTGCTCTCCTAAAATCAAAAGACGATTTTGACTGACCAATAATATTTCTCATCATAGTATTGGTAATAAAACGGCCAAATTTCGACACAATATAATCCAATACTTCAGACTTATGAAACTCATTGGTTTGAGCAATTTGATCTGTCCAATATCTTTTTACCATTGGGTCCTTTACTTTTGGCAACATCTGCTGCACATAACTCTGATCTGTCAAACAGCGTACAATCTCAATAAAAGTTGCCCCTGGCTCACTCATTACCGTCAACATTATATTTCGAATACTATGCTCAAATCTCGGTCCTACAATTCCTGTTTTATAAGGATCATAAAGTTTGTACATCAAATTTATAATTGATGAAGTTACAAAATCTTTTTGTTCTTCTCTGTCACATTCCATCACATTAAAGCCCATCGGTCGATCTGTCACTGACGGATCAAAATAAATCACATCTTCGGCTCTTTCCGGAGGAATTCTTACCAAAACACTTTCAAAAGTATCGTGAGGATCAATAAAACAAACTCCCTTACCTGCCTTTATATCTTGCAAAGCCATATCAGCCAAAAGCCATGATTTACCTACACCAGTTTGTCCGATAATATAAAAATGCCTTTGTCTATCCGATTCTCCCATACAGAATTTTTTTGACACTCCTCGATATTTATTATCACCAATATACAAACCTTCTTGTGGAGAATCAGCCGGCGCCGCCGCCTTTTTTGCATTCAACCAATATATATTTGGTGTTTCAATTGTTTTGTTTGGTAAATGAAATATAGAAGCGATTTCATCAGATGACAAAATAGTTTTCCCCTTATGCCAAAAAATAAGAGGATATTTATAAATAAAATCAATCATAAAAAAGCTTTTTAACCTTATTTTTCTTCCCGAAAATTTATTCCACGGTGATTCAAATTGGGCGAAACAAGACTTAACATTAGACAAATTTCTTTTGGCTGTCTGTTCATCTTTGGCTATTGATACGATCCTGATAATAGTTTCAAATCCAACTTTGCCGGATTTAATCTCAATTGCTTCTAGTTGTCGAGCGTCCACTTTATAAGAAGCTTTCTCCGGATTAGCTTCTGATTTTTTGGTATCGGAAATAAAGTTTTTACCCTCTTTAGCCCAACTTCCATTTGTGGCAGATAAAACCATTTGTATTGCCACCGATTCCTCCTTTTGTAATTTAGATAGAGCTGAAGTTAACGAAGACAGTGGATCAACCGGTATTTCTCTGTAAGTTTTAATTGGATAAAAACTGGAATTTTTAATCCCTAAAGCCACATATTCCACCTTTCCTTCAGCAATAAAAATATTGGGTTCTTCCACTGCCTTTATATCTGCTCCGGGATAAACACTATACAATTGTTTTTCAAACATATCTTGGTATTTTTTAGGCATCGAAATATAAAATCTAATATCTTCACTGGTTCCGATAATTTCCAAAGACAAGCTTGGTTGAGCTATAAACCTTTGCAAAAATTTAATCTTGGCTTTCTTATACATATTTCCAAAAGAAGATATTACCTGTTCCATCGCATCAATTTTTATTTCATTATCTTCCGAAACCACTACCAGTAAAGTTACTAAATCCAAAGACCTTTTTTCTCTATCTCTCCATTTGTGCCACAAAATAAAAAGATAAAAACAAAAACCCACCAAAATCAACACTAGTGTAAATATCAATAACAGAATTACACCTCGACTTATCTGTTCTGATATATTTTCAGATATCATTATTTTTTTTCTTAAAAACTACCCTGCCTTTATTTTTTTTAATAATTCTAAACACAAAAGTTGACAACCATCTGCCAGCTTCACTCAAGGTCTTTTTGAAACCAGCCACAAAAGTATCCCTATCTATTGGTAATTCTACCTTAATTTCTTCGTCACCAACAGCAGTCAAAATCTTTTGCCCTGTATTATCATCACTTACACTTTTTTGTTGGCTTGGATCTAACTCAAATTTCTCCATCCACGTTTTAACTTCTCTTGGTATTGGCGCTTCTTTGCTTATTTCAACCAACCTCTCGCCTCGTCTTCTTTCCACTTTCTTTTTTTCAGAGTCGCGTTTGCCAGAGCCACGTTTGACGTCGACGCGATCAACCTTAGCAACTCTTTCTTTTATTTCAGCCATGTTAAAAGTATATATCCAAAATCATTTATAATCACTATATGGATCATTGAATAAGTCTCTAGAAACGTCATGCTGAACTTGTTTCAGCATCTCTTTCGTACATGTTTGATATAGTGAGGTCCTGAAATAAATTCAGGATGACGAACAAAAAAAACAATATTCAACACCTCCATATACCATGAAACAAAGTCAATCTCTAAAAAAAATCTCCCAAATCGACAACTCCGTCAAATGGCTCCCCGTAGCCACCACCATACTTATTGTTGCCACTCTTCTCCTGATTTTTTGGTTCTTGCGTGGTGGCAGTTTCAAACTTTATGCTAGCCTCTTTTTTTCTCTTTATTTTTTAACTCGTCAAGTCTGGCTTTCAGTAATTCTCATTGGAATTATCCAGAATTTAATTTTCCTGCCCTTAAGATTCATCAGTCTCAAATTATCAACCCCCCTAAAAGACTTTGAAGAAAAATTAAAACAAACCAAAGAATCGGATCAATACTTCCTTTTTACCAAAAAAATAAAAGAAGGCAATGTTACCATACTTTTTTATATCTTTAATTTTATTGTTAATGCTATTGCCTTTTTTTCTGCCGGACGAATTTTTTTAATTGACTTTTATACCACTAAGTTAAGTACAAAATATCTTTATAACTTTGTTCCTTATCCTAAATACCCGCTTAAAGGAACAATTTTTAATTTTCCCTTTTTTAGCATAGACAAAACAATTTCTCTTCCATGGAAAAATATTGCCGTTTTGTGGTTTCTTATTCTCCTTCTTTTAATTATTCCCAGACTGGTATGGCGTTTCCTAAAAACTTTTCTTTCCAAAAACAAAGAAATACTAAAAGCCCGCATTGGTTACAACAAAATTCTTCTTTATATTGGCGGTTTCACTGGCACTCTTTTTTTGGTCTCTCTTTATATTCTTCGTCATATTCCTACTGTTGCCCATGCTATCACTCTTTCGGTTGATCTTACCAGGCCAAGTCCAAGTATGAATCTTATTACTGCTATTGGTACTTTTATCACTACCTTTCACGCCGGTTGGAAACGGAACAAAGAAGTTATTAAAAAAGCCAAACAAGCCAAAATTTCTCAAAAAATAATAAAACAAGTTTCAAAAGATAGTCTTTCCAATAATCTTAGAAACGCCATTATCTTAGGTATCGGCGCCTATGTTGTTACCTCTCAAATTCCATCAGCATTTGAATTATCTGTCCTAACCTTCGAAATCCTCTACATCCTCTCCCCCTACACCTTCGACCTGATTCTAAAAAACCAAGCGTCAGCAAAGTCCGCCTCTGGTGGATCAACCAGTCAACTATCAACCCTCAAAACCAAAACCTAAAAATCTTTTATTCATCCTCTTTCCAATAGTGGTATGCACACAGGTCCACCACTGCCACAAACACCATCTTCTTCTATCGCACTCTCTCTCCATCGTTTACAGCTTCTCAATCTTTCCCTTTCCATCACAATATTTTCTGAAACAGAATCATCCCGAACTGCCACCACTCTTTTCTTTCTACCACTAACAATACTAATTCGTTTCCACGGATGACACGAACCACCTCTCAACTTACTTTCATTCGTTTTTATCGACATAAATAAATTATACCACCCTTTTTAAAACAACAATCAAATTTTCTCAACATTCTCAAACCACATCAAAACTCTATTAACCAAACCTAACCCAAAGCCATTCTTACTCTTACTGATTCTGGTTTACATAAGGGTCCATTATCACCACAAGTACCATCTCCTTCTATTGCACCCGATCTCCATCGTTTACAGCTTCTCAATCTTTCCCTTTCCATCACAATATTTTCTAGAAAAATAGCATTTCGACGCACCACCATTACCTTTTCAATTTCAACCCATTCACGCGGACGACACGAACCACCTCTCAACCCACTTTCATTTGGTCTTATAACAACCATAAATAAATTATACCACCTTTTTTAAAACCACAAACTAATTTTCTCAACATTCTCAAGTCACATCAGCAAACCATTTCATAATCGTTTTTAAACATCTCTTTCCACCATGTATCGAGCAATTCCTTGTATATAATCAACCGCCGTTGAATTCAGATTTAAAGATTTTAATTTTCCTGCTATTCTTTCTGCCTTTTTTGCATATTCTTTTGAAATCTTTTTAGAATAATCCAATGAGCCACTCGTTTTGATAGCTTTTTTAGCTTTGTCAATATCAACAATTTTGGCCTTTCTTTTTCCCCACACTTTCAACAAAGCCTTCTTTTCTTCATCGCTTCCAATTTCCAACACTTTCATTATCAACAAAGTACATTTTCCTTGTAGTAAGTCAGAATTGGCTGACTTACCGGTTTTTTTTGGATCACCAAAAATTCCTAACATATCATCCTGAAGTTGAAACGCCACTCCTCCTGTCATTGAATAATCATTTAATATATTCAACACCTCATCACTAAGTTCAGACAAGATTGCCCCAATAAACAAAGGATTTTTATATGTATAAATTGCTGTTTTTGCCTTATGTAATGCAATTACATTTTCTTCTTTCCACTCTCTTAATTTTTCTAAAGTAATATCATAAGCTTGGCCATAAACTGTCTGTGTTACGCCTCTCAAAAATTGAATTACAGCCTCGTTTACCAACTCTTTTTTAAAACCAGATCGTAACAACAATTCATATCCCATCAATAATACTGCATCACCGACATTTACAGCCATTGAGTTCCCATAATGTTTGTCACCATCTGCAAAGTATTTGTGAGTTGTTGGTTTCCCTCTCCTAAAATCATCACAATCCATAAAATCATCATGCATCAATAATGCCGTATGAACTAATTCAACTGACATTGCCGCTTTAAAAATTCTTACATCTATCTTTTTTCTTCCCAAAAGGTAGGCATAGTAAACGAACGAAGCTCGTAATCTTTTGGCCTGCCGTAAATTATGTTCAGCCGAATGCTCTAGCATCTTTCTAACCAATTCTTTCTGTTTCAGATTAAACCCAAAATTCTTTTCGACCTCTTCTTGCCAATAGCGTTCTAATTTTTTATCAATTACTACGGCAAACTTTTCTAGTTTCTTTTTAACATCCATTTTGAATCATTTCATTATAGTCTATCTTGGTCCTTTTTTTTCAACAACCCCAGAAATGCAACTATTATCTTTCTCTACACTTTTAATTTATTACTTAAAAACATAAAAACAATTTTTCTGTTAATCTAAGTTATGCCAACCAACAAAAATAAAAATTTCCCCACCATAATACTTGGCGGTTGGTATCAAAGAACCACTCTGCATTTAAGTGAAATCTATGATTTTCTGGCTCTGACTCATTCAAGATTGCCACTTTCTGCCCAAAAATTGATAACTTTGCACCAAAAGCTAAATATAAATTCAGTTAGCAGACAAGCCGATTATCTAGAGTTTGTTCAAGCCAAAACTGAGGACGATATAGAAATCAGGTACTACGAAGACGGTCTTTACATTCTCAAAACAAAATCCCTGAGAATAAAAAAAGCCCAAAAAAAACTCCAAAACTATTTTGACAATTTTTTTAATCCAGCCATTTCTTATATTTTCTCCCTTGGCGCTCCCACTCCGAAAGTTCTGGCTGATATCAAAATCCACAATCCGGTGGCTGTTTTAATAGACAAAAGCCAAATCAAAAAAATCAAATTTGACAAAAAAAACTTTGGTGAAGTTTATAGCAAAATTAGTTCAAAAAACCTTACAGTTCACAAAACTCCAAAATATATTTTTATTGAGTCTCCGCAAGCAAACCAAAACGCCATGAACCTAGTTGAAACCCAAATTTTTTTCAGAGAATTCAAAGACCAGCTTGAAAGATATCTAAACATTCATCGCGAAATTTGGGAAGATATCTCACAAATCAAAGAACAGCGCTTTATAAAAGGCAAACAAGTTGAACCAATCCGTCAAAAACTCGATAGTCAGCAAAAAACTGTCAATCTTATCAATAGTCGTATTCTTCAAATGTCAACTTATATAAAAACTCGCGCCTCTATTGCCCAAAAATTTAATCTAAAAGAAGATTTACTTTCCATTTTTCAATACAAATTTGAAACCCTTTCCAACACTCATATTTATATTAAAGAAATTTGGAAAATGACTAGCGACTATTTGTCTACTGCCATTGGAATTATTGTTGAAATCAAAAACCAATCAACTACCAACAATATAAAATCCTTAAGTCTTATAACTGCCATTGGAGTTCTTAGTGGAATAACCAACTATTTCACCAAGGATGAATTCCCTGTTTTTACACCAGCAGGTTTTTCATATTTCATTTTTCTTGTCGTTTGCGCTTTTTTGGTCAATCAAATCATCAGTCTGGTTTATCAACACATAAAGTACGAACTTAAATTCTCCAAAGACAAAAAGCAATAATGCCTCCTAAATTCACCAAAGCCATATTTCTTCAATTCTCCGGCATAGTCGGGGCTGGAATATTTTCTTTGCCTTTTGTCTATCAACAATCAAATTTTTATACCAGCATTTTTGGCCTTCTATTTTTAACCCTGATTACCGCCCTTATCAATCTTCTTTATATAGATATCATTAACGCCACTCCCGGAGATCACCAGCTTCCCGGTTACGCCCAAATCTATTTAGGATCTTTTTTCAAAAAACTCTCTATTTTAAACATTTCTTTTGCTTCACTTGGGGCTACCTATGCTTTTACCACCCTGGCCTCAAGTTTTTTAATCATTCTTCTGCCAAATCTATCTCTTCAGTCTGCATCAATAATCTTTCTTTCTTTTCTTTTTTTAATTCACCTAAGCAACAACAACTTTTCTAGCAAACTCTCAGACATAATTCCGATTTTCTCTCTTTTTCTCCCCGTTTTTTTCTTTTCTTTTATTTTCCAAACCAAACTCCCCTCCATAGTTCTTAACAGCCCTTCTCTTGCCTTTTTTGGTCCTACCATTTTTGCCCTTTCCGGTCTTAGTATTCTGCCGGAAGTAGAAGAAGTTTTAAGAGGTCAAAAAAACTACAGGAAACTTTTCAAAAAAGCTTCTCTAACCGGTCTTTTTCTGGCTTCTTTTCTCTATCTTATTTTTTCCTATTCAATTTTAAAAATTAGCGGTTCTTTTTTAACACAAGATTTAGTTACCGGTCTTGTCAAGATTTCTCCTTTTTTAAGCAAAGTTCTTGCCCTTTTTGGTCTTTGTACCACTTTCAAGGCCTCTCTTAACTTTCTCAATGTTTTTAAAGAAGTTTTTTATCAAGATCTTAATATCAAAGAAAATCTAGCCAGATTTCTCCCCATACTCATACCAATTCTTGCTATTATCACCATCAAAACATCTTTTATCTCAATTATTTCTCTAATTGGCTCTCTCTCTATCTTTCTTTCAGCTATTATTATCTCTCTAATTCGCCTCAAACTTCCTTACCAAAACTCTCACAGATTCCAAATTCTAGCCATTCTCGCCACCTTCCTCCTCGGCCTCCTTTCACTTAATTAACCTGCCAATCCTTTATGTATTTTTCCACTCATAACTAATCTTATTTTAACATTTTCCGTTTTGCCCCATTTTTTTTATTCTGTTTCTTGTTTTTAGTGTTAAAATCGGTAAATGGATAACCAAGTTGAAGAAATCAAAAGAAAACTGGATGTTGTCAATGTAATTGGTCAATATCTGACACTCAAAAAACGCGGTCGCCATTTTTTAGCCTGTTGTCCTTTTCACCAAGAAAAAACCCCATCTTTTACAGTCTCACCGGAACTCCAAATTTTTAAATGTTTTGGCTGTGGCAAAGGCGGAGATATCTTTACTTTTCTTCAAGAATACGAAAAAATCGATTTTAGGGAAGCCCTGGAAATTTTAGCCAAACAAGCCGGAGTCACCCTAAAAAGATCAGCCGAGTTTAGTCAATCCCACATTCAAAAGAAAAAACTACTTGAAATCAACAATCTGGTTTCTCATTTTTATCATTATGTTTTAACCAAGCATTCTCAAGGCAAACAAGCTTTAAATTATTTAAACAAACGGCAAATCTCCTTAAAAACCATCAATACATTCAAAATTGGTTTTTCGCCCCAAAGTCCAACCAGTCTTTTAAATTTTCTTTCCAAAAAAGGACACAAAACACCGGATCTTATCGCTACCGGCACTTTTGGCCAATCCTATAATCGCCCATATGATCGTTTTCGCCACCGCCTTGTTTTTCCCCTTATAAATCATCGTGACCAAATTGTCGGATTTTCCGGTCGTATCTTGCCATCTTTAGATGATCAAAAATTGGCCAAATATATAAATTCACCGGAAACGGATCTTTATCACAAAGGCCATATGTTTTTTGGGCTTAATCTGGCCAAAAAATATATACGCAAAAAAGATTCGGCCATTATCGTTGAAGGCGAATTTGACATGATTTCTCCATTTCAAGCCGGTATCAAAAATATTATTGCTCTAAAAGGCACTGCTTTTACTCCTGATCAACTACGTCTTTTAAAAAGATACACAGAAAACCTTATTTTGAGTTTTGATTCAGATTTTGCCGGCACTCTTGCCGCCAAAAAGAGTATAGAGCTAGCCGATTCTATGGGTTTTAATATCAAAATTCTGGATTTAGGAAACAAATACAAAGATCCGGATGAGGCAATTTTAGCCGATCTCGGTTTTTTCAAAAAACAAGTCAAACGCAGTCTGTCCATTTGGGATTTTCTCATTCATAGCGCAGTTTCTAATTTTGGTATAAATACGGACAAAGGTAAAAAACAAGTTCTTAACTTTACTTTGCCCTTTTTGGCCAAAATCGACAATTCCGTTATTAAGTCAGATTATCTTCGTAAACTGGCTACAGAACTTGGTGTTGATAAAGA
>Ga0180007_10006439_pt1 | contig 11466 bp, 13 predicted proteins | sample MM_PC_MetaG_FD_121122 | JGI IMG/M metagenome (GOLD analysis project Ga0180007, IMG submission 121122) | Groundwater microbial communities from the Aspo Hard Rock Laboratory (HRL) deep subsurface site, Sweden - MM_PC_MetaG | ecosystem: Environmental > Aquatic > Deep subsurface > Groundwater...
ACAGTCATAGGATCTATCATATCGAGATTTACATGATTCGTTTTTTTGGGTGGTAGTTCGTCTCTTGTATAAGTATCTGAATCAGCTTCTGTAGCAAGAAAAAGATTGTCGCTTGAAGTGGTCTCATTCAAGTTCAGTTCAGCACTTGATAGCATTCTATCAATATAGAATGCTAGCTTTTCTTTGATTTCTTCTTTCGTTTGTATCGTGGTGTTTATAAAACCAAAAGCATCTCTATTCGTATCTTTACAACCAGAGATGATGAGCGTTCCTAGGAAAAGCATCAATAGTATCGCTATTTTCTTCATAAATCCCCCACTCAAATTGTTTTATTTCTATATAATGATTATACCATTTAAATTTAGATTAAAATAGGGCGTATATGTCTTAAAAATATGTTTGTTATCTTAAAGTAGTCCAAATTGGATATCTAAAGTAAAGGTAGGCTTTCGATTTGAAAGTCTACCTTTATATATTTTTTTTATCTTTTGATAACTCTTCCTTCGATATAGCCTCTATACCCTTGTGGTTCATATTGAAATCTATATCCATCTGGATCATAGGAGAATCCATATACTTTTGGATTATACTTTTCAATCGATTCCATAACAAAGCCAATTTGTGCTCTAAAGTCATCATCGTTATAGGGTTCTCCCTGGAATACGACTAGCTCACAAGCAGGTAGATCGATCAGTTCAAAGCCTTCAGGAACTACACCTTGATAGGTATCTGGGACTTCTACACCTTGAACATAGTGAGATGTATTTGGTTTCATCATTTTATCTGATAACCACATTCCCATGGGTTCATTAAGAGCTTCCTTAACGCTTGTTAAAACTCCCCAAACATCACATCCTACTTCCTCTGAATAGGTGAAGTACTCTGTAGCTTTTTTAGCTCTTTTAACAATCGCTTTTCTTTTTGGTCTTTCGATAATTTGGACAAATATTGCTTTTGCTTCCATTCTATTTTCCTCTTTCCTTTTAATCTCAATCAAATACGGAATGAAGTATTGGATTGGTAGAGGTGATAGCTGATAAGATTTAGGTGTAATATCAAATGTTTTTGAAAAAGCACGTGTAAAGCCCTCATGAGAGTCAAACATGAAGTCAAGAGCTACATCTAGTACTCTAACCTGTTGATCTCTTAAGATTTTAGCTGCAGATGTTAATCTAATCTTTCTAATGTATTCAAATATGTTTTGGCCTTTAACTTCTTTGAATACTCTAGAGATGTAATAAGGAGAGTAATTGAGTACTTTAGATATTTGCTGCAGAGTAATGGGGGACATTATGTTTTTCTCGATATATATTTGAATTTGATTTACAAGTTCTTCCTTCATCTAATCACCACCCTCATTATAAAGAAAATAGTTTCTAGTTTCTTGACTTCAATTGCTGTGTTTATAATGTTTAGTTCTTTTTTATAGTTATAAAATCTAAATTTTAAGATCTATAGAAGAAAATAAAACCACAAACGTGGTTTTATTCTATCCTCTAAGTTCCTTGATATCTCTTTTGATTTGACCATGTGTTTGTTTATATATTGTCTTCCATGAAAATGATATTGCAAGTGCAGTAAATAGACATGTAACAAGCATATCCTTGATGAAACCAATTCTAAAGTCATCAATTAAGAGTGCTTCATTAAATGTTAACTCATTGATGAAAGCTAGATCATTATATGCATAAAACATAAATCCTGGCGCATAAATGAGTGAGATAACAGCAATGATAACCATCACATATGAACCTCTTTGAGCACCACCCTTTTTAAATCCATAAAAGGCTGCGAAGGGAATGATTAAGAATAGCCATGCAGAATAGATTCCTATAGTAAACAATATAATAATCGATGGTAATAATCCAACAAAACCACCTATAATAGCAAATATAATACTTTTAAGCAAGTTCTTTTTAGAGCTTCCCACTGTCTCTAAATGCGTAGTAACCTTTTCAACAAAATCCTTAACACATTTGTCATGTACATGAACAGTAGCACCTTTAATGATTCTCACAGAATCTGTTTCTGCTTCACCACAATAAGGACAATAATCGAGTTGTTTGTATCTTAGGTCCTGTAATATGGTGACGAGTTGATTCATATAGGAATCAAATTTTTCAATATTCTTAAATCTTGGGATAATCAGGATTGCATTATCCTTTAAAGCAACTGATTCCTTGATAAAGCTTCTAAGCTTAGCTTTTTTGATAATCATTTTTGTATCTTCTTTATCGATGGTCTTGTTTAGCACAAACATCACCATCGGTATTTTTACGTAAGATCCTGGAACCTTATACACTACCAATGTTGCTTCATATCCTGAAAATGTACGTGTAAAAATGCCATCTTTTTGCTGGAAATTCAGATTACCAGCCATTTGTTCGAGTTTCATAATTCCTCCCAATGTATTGTTTTGTTTCTATTGTAGCACTATGAATCCAGATTAAAAATACTTTTTTACAAAAAATATAATAAAACCTGATGATACCTCTGTTTAAATTGATTTCTTCTTTAGAGATACATCTAATTTTAGGACTTCTTCTCCATCATCAAAAATACCTGTATCGATAAATCCGTACTTGATATAAAACTGATAAGGCATGTCTTTATGCATTGCACAGGATGAATACAAATAGTCTTTCTGATCTTCAATACATTTTTGGATAATTAAATCTAGTGCATCTTTACCATAGCCTTTACCTTGATAGTCACTTGCTATCATGAAACGCCACAGGTAATAAGCATTTTCATTGTTAGGAATATCATCTGGATTGATATCTAACATGATGAAACCGATAGGGGTATCGTCAAGATAAATTGCACGTGGCCAAGCATGGTCTAGGTTTAGATACGCTTGAGCAAGTGAGTAAACATTAGGCGCGACACATTTTTTCTGATCATCAGATAATGTGTCGCTTAATTTAGTAATAACTCTAAAATTGTCGTTGTTAACTGGTTGTAAAGTAATCTTATTCATATGTTACCTCTTTTTTATTTTTTAGTTTTTTGTAACATAATGCTTAAATTCAGTGATTCATATGAACTAGAATCACATTCAATAGCTGGCTTAAAAAGTCTATTTCAAATTAAAACTAATTACTTGCCATAAAAGTTTCTACCGCAACAATCAGTGATAACATCACCATGATTAAATAATCCTTTTGAGATTCATCAACAGTGATGATTCGACGATAATTCTTTTGAGGATCTTTAGATATTGTTAAAACAACTTCGTTTTCTTCTCGAAGTGAAAACTGGCTATTTACTATACTGCCTTCTACAAAAAGATTATCTTTATTTGACTTAATATAGTATTGATATTGTTTGAAATAGGATTTCGTAACGAGTGATGAAATCACTGTATCATTTTGATAGATATCATAATGATTTCTAAATAAGGTTACTTGTTTTGCGGTGAAGAGTAGTTTATCATTCTGATTGAAAAGTTCAAATTTGGAAGAAAAAATATTAGTTCTAAACTGATAGAGCAAACTTTCATTCAAATGTATAACTTCTTTATCGTTTTTACGATTTATTCGTTTTTTAGGCATGTATAAGGTAATCATATTCTTCCCCAAACTGAATTCATATTGGATTTGACAATATCTTTGATGCTATCACAAGTATTTGATTGTTCATGAATAGCTTTAGCATTTAATGTTTTTTCTTTAATGCTTGATTGTTTCAAAAACTCGTGAATTGATTCTTGTATTTCTTATGTTGTCACTTTCTTTTGAGTCTTTTTTGTTATGAATAATGAATTGGGTTCATTTAGTCACGAAATACACTATTGTTTGTAAGTTTAGTTTCTTTTGACTTTTTGAACTCTTTTTTTAATAATTCGATAGTTTCATCAGGTTTTGGTAATCTGAAAATATACTCTTTATCATTTTTTAGTGTGATGTAACATGCCTTCTTAGCAAGACCATATTTCTTCATCTCGATGCTAGCAACCTCATCCCACATGAAACCATGGAAATCTCTCGCTTGTGCTAGAAGAGCTCCCAATGCTCCAAAGCCTAATGCTAAAAATTTATTTTTTCTTGCTAAGTCAATTCCAAGATTAGTAACTGTAATATGACCATACTCAACTGTCTTTTTCGGTGGTAAGTACATTGTACATTGTATTTTCATGATAATTTCCCCTATCGTATTTTTTTTAATTATAGCATGTTTTATACTTGGTATGATTCATTATTTATAATTTAAATAGTATTTCTTCATATCTTGTTACTAGCTTTTTTTGTGCCTTCTAAATATGGTTTTGCAAAGAATGTTTCTTGATTTTTTTCATCGCCCAATCATAATGTCCAACTGTAACAGATATGAAATATTGACCTATGGTTGATCCTCCTGCATAAGTCCCTTTGAGAAATAATTGATAATCATCAACAGAATCTAATATATTCATAGTATCCAAGTGACTTTGATTCAATAAGGTCATAGATTCTTGAAAGGATGTTGATTGATGCTTCTTCCAAATTTCGATGTTCATTAAACCATATGTCTTCCAATTGTATTCTAATGGTAAAAAAGACTTATCTATTCCAGCTTCGTTTGATTTTACCCAATCTATTAATAAGATTTGCCATTCATATAGATGGATTAAAACATCCCTAATATTTTTGTCTCTTTTCCAGTGTGCTCCCTTTTCATTTGAGATGTCAAAAGTAAACTCTTTTTCTCTTTGATTTAAAGGTAGGGAATTGATTAGAGATATTAACTTCTCATATGAACTATGGATTGCTACCATTAAAGCATTCTTGTTACTAAATCTAGCCATGATTTTCTCCCTAAACTTTTATATCATTGATATCATCAACGATAATCCAATCATCCATATTGCTTTCTCTTCTATACTGAAAGGGTTCTATTTGTTCTAATTGATGAACTTCAATTAGACATAAAAACTTCTTTCCTGCCCATCTAGTCATTTGATGTGGAGCAAGCATCAACTCTTTTTGATATTTTTGAACAAAAGCAATTGATTCCTCTTCTGTCATTTTGTTGGTTTCAATCACACTTTTGACAAGAGCGCGATGCGTGATTAGTAAATCACTACCAGTTTCTACAAAGTATAGGATATCATCCTGTTTGACACGTCCACCAAGAGGTACTTTTTTACCTGCTGCACCTCGAATAATCATCGTTTTTTGATGATCTAGCATTTTTTGAAGTTCATTCGCTTTTTTGTCTAAGTAAACTACATGGTCTGCATGGCTTTCTCTTTTTTGATACCAAGTTGATTGCGGCATACAATAACTCCTTTTTATATAATATTTATTTTCGTTTAAAGGGGAGCAGTTGATCTTTTTCATCTTGCGTTAATCTTCTGCTCTCTCTACTCTTTTGAATACCCTTATTGACTATTTTCTTATTTAAATCCTTTGTGGTTGATAAGAAGTCTAGAGTTTGATTCTTATATTTGATAATACACTCACTTAGAAGCCATCCTGCCATCATGATGACATAATACTCATTTTCTTGATTCAATCCTTTAAGTTTATTAAAAATGATGGGTAGTACGGATTCATCTTTGACCATTTGAAATAATATCATCAGTCCTAGTCTTCTTGTAAATATTTTTTCATCTTGAAGATAATGATCTGATAGTGCTAAAAATTGTTCTTTATTCGTTTTGTTGATGTTAAATGATAGTAGGTCGCAATGTGCCCAGTTTTCCATAACGAAGGTGTATCGATTTAAATAAAGGGTTAATAATTCAAAATCATCTATTTTGGATACTAGCTTCCCATATATAGCAATTGATTCGTAATTGTTAAATATTTCTAAATCTAAGAAGGATTGATAATTTCCTTTATATATTTCATCAACGATGGAATAGATTGTTTTTGTAGGTAGGCATAGGAGTTCTAGTTTGGTATTGAGTATGTTTCTTGCCCAAGACTCCTTATCTTTTTGCTCAAAGGATTTTAGATATGCTAAAAAGAATGATTTATCATTTTCTTTCCATAAGGATTTTCTGAGTTCCATATAAATTCTCCTAATCAGTATCTAGAATAATTAATATTCTATGAGTGTATTTCAAAATGCTTGATAACCTCATCCTCAAAGGCTTGATAATCAGTAAAATCATTCTTCATCTTAACAACTTCCTTGCCATTTAATATAACGACTTCATCAGCAAGCTGATATGCAATATGAATCATATGTGTTGATATAATCAAAGTTTTCCCTTGTTCTTTTAACATCTTAAAATACTTTATCATCTCTTTTTGAGATGGTGGATCAAGAGCTGTTAATGGCTCATCAATCATATAGGTATCATAGTCTAGTAGCATCGCAGATAGCAATGCGAGTTTATGCTTCATTCCTAAAGACATCTCATGAATCAGCTTTGACATATGCTCCTTCATCTCAAGTAATGCTACAAGATCGATGATTTTATCTTCCAACTGATGATTGGATAAGATTTTGATATACTCTAAATACTCATAGCCTGTTAAGTGATCATACAATACAGGCTGATCCGGAATAAAGATGACGTCTGCATCTTTTTTGATCTCGCCAAAATCAGGTGTTAAAATATCTGCAATCAAATGAAACAAGGTCGTCTTTCCTGTTCCATTTTTACCTAAGACAATCGTTGTTATATTTTTATTTAGTGTAATGTCTGTTTGTTCGAAAATATAGTGTTCTGCATCATATGCAAATGTTAGTTTCTTTATCTCTATCATAGCAACACCCCTTTCTGAATTTTTCTAATATGGATATCCTGGATGATGTTGATTAACCATATCACTAAAACGATAGTGATCATCATCCCATAGAGAAACTTAATACCAAATGCATCGATCACTTGATCTCCAATCCATGTAAATCCTAGAGGTATAATGATGATGAAGAATAAGCCAATAACTAATGATGAACCCATGGTAGATGCTTGCATCTGATAGGTATTTAAATATGCTTTAGTGTTTTGAGTATCTAAATGTATGAAGTTTCTTAATTTAACCCTAGAAAGACCTGTAAAATAGAGGATTCCAAAAAAGAATATCCATAGCTTATCGATCGAAAATTGAATAAATACTGCTCCATATGATAAAACATATAAAACGATGATCGGTAGTAGCATGTAGTAGAATAGACGTAATTTCGCATTAAAGATCTTTTGAGTTGGAATCGATAATCTTTGATAGGTAAGTACTAATGATCCTTCACTCGAATATGAAATATGCTTACTGATGAGCGCTGTTTCAACCATATGTATCGTGAATGCCATTCCAGAAAAAAGCATTGATAAGGCAACAGTACCTAGAATGTCTTCGATATCATTGATTCGTGAAGCATAAGGTAATCCAGAAAATATGAGGACGATGCCATAAAAATAACTACCAAAGTATTCCTTACGGTTACTTCTCTTAAACATCTTTTGATCCTTAATCACAATCGCTTTTTCAACCCCATCAAGACCCTTAAGAACTAAACTATCAACATGAAAGAATTTAGCTTTTATGTTTTCTCTAGAAGAGATGGCTTTGGGATATAGGATGGCTTGTATATGACGATCTACAAATTTAACAATCCATGAAGAAAACCATATAGTACCAATCCAAGTGATGACGATAGCATATAAAGTGAGTACTGGATAAAGTATAAGGATATTAAAATCTGAATTGATAAAAAACATAGGATATAGGAATAAAAGATAAACTGCAGCACTTATTAAAGTCAATAGTATACTCATCAAAAAGTCTTTGAAAAATGAATGTCTAAGCTTTATATATTTGAGTTTAAAAAGATTCATGACTACAAACTTAGATATTATATACCCGATAACTTGAAATAGTATAAAACCAAAGATACTGAGAATGGATTGACTTGAGCCGTCCATGATGCTCAAAATAATAACAGAAATAAGTGTGAGTGGCATTAAGCTTGTAAAATAGCTACGACTAAATTTCTCTTTGATTTCATCCATGAATAATTGTTTTCTATATTTTCCAATCATTAGCATGAGCATATCATTTTTATGGAGTGAGTTTTTCGTGTATATTTGGTAGGCTTGGCTAGAAATATAGACCCACAAGAAGAATAAATGAAGAAACATCAGTGTCTGTAGAGACGTGAAATTTGCCCATGAAAAAATAAGAAAAAAGATAAGTCCAAAAATGATTATCTTTAAGATGCCTATAACTTGCTTGAATAGGTGTGCATTCTTAATACTGTAGTGTCTATGAAATGCTAGGTATAAAGATTTAGGCAGCATCATGTTAAAAAGATTATCATAATACATTCGTTCTTGATGAAACTGATATAGTTTTTTGAGTGACTGATATTTATGATCGCTCTTTAGTGATGTAAATGTGGAAGTGTGGATACAATTTCCCCCTAGATATAAAACGGATATAATCATAGTCATAGAATTGATTTTATGATTTTTTAAATCAAGTTAATTACTTCATTTGACTACTTCTTTATTGTTTTCAATTCTTCAAGAAGTGCAATCTAAAAAAATAGTTAACCTTAATCTTTAACTGGCAGGATTACGATCTTACAAGGTTTGCAATAATATGCATCTGCTTTTCTAGGAGTTGTAATTGTATAATCTGATAAAACAACACCATTTTTTGGATGCTTAACGACAATCCAAGGTAATTTTTGATCTTCTGACAACCAGTACAAACTACCCCTAAGTACAGGTATAAAACCATTAAGCATTTCTTGCTTACATTTTGGACATTTCATACTATACCCCCAAGTATATGTTAATTACTATAATTATATCATAACAATTCCTTCAGAAATGACTCGATTTTTTTGAATATTACTTGAAATATAACCCTAAGTTAAAAAAGAAAAAGCAGAAATCTCTTAACTGTAGCGGAAATATATATCCGAATTTTTAAAGAGTATCTACTTATCATTAAAGATAATATTTTTTTTAACGATAGTTATTATTGATTAATCCATTATAAGTACTTGATTATCTACTATAATGATATGCTTTGCTAGTTTTTTGCATAACATGTTTAAGATTCCTTATTCTGATGTTATAACATTCCATGTGCTACCAATTTTTGAATTCAAATATTCTTTAATCATTAATGATGCTTGAATTAAAAACTTATTGTTCAGATGATGCAAATCCAAACTCGATATCTCCTTTAAAACCATCTCTATAAGGAACTGCTAAACAAGCTTGTATTTCATACAATATATATTGAATTTGATCCTTGTCTTGAGGTGTTTTTTCTAAACTGTCGATAATGATTCGATTATTATCGATAAACCAGTCACAAAAAAATGCTATCTTCTTCACATTAGGTTTCTTTTTAAATATGTTCAACATGTTCGCTCCAATCAATCATATACTTTTCCATTAATTCTAAATTCGATTTTATCCTTAACAGATCCATAAAACGATGCAATATAGTAATTATAGTCGTCAAAACTATCTATGAAAATAAAATCAATGTCATTTGATTGGATATCTATCGTCTTTTCTTTTTCAAGTCGAATAATCAAATTGATAATCCTATGACTATTGATTCCATACTGAAACATTCTTCCATAACACTTATTCACATCTTCAGAGATAGATTCATAATGCGTGTTACAATATTTTGTTTCATACTCTGCGTAGACTACATCTCGGGTAGGATCAATAAAGTATGAGTTTAAAACTAAATCATTAGTGTTCTTGATATACCCAAAAACCATCAATGTGGTTTCAGTCTCGTTAGTCACATATTGATCATATTTTTCAACCAGTTTCTCGGAATTGTATGGATATGTTCCATATGTGAATAAATTGAATACTCCTACTTGAGAAGCCGATATGATAACTGCAACCACTGCTAAGAATAAAATAATGTTTCTTATTTTATGACTCTTTTTATTACTCACTTCTTTGGTGAATGATTTTTCTATTTTATCATCAATTAAGAACTTATTGCTGTTGGATTTAAAATTGCTAATCAGATTTTGCTTGTCATCTTCATCGAGATAACCCAAGTAAATATAGCGTGGTCTTGATTTTGAGTAATTGGATGCGAATCTGCCAGATGTAAATATAATGATGGCTTCTTTAGAATGATATTGACTTGTATGAATCTCAGAATACTTAAAATGTGATTGAATAGTCTGTGTTCCTAAATTTGAGATGATGGTAAAACATATCTCATCCGCTTCAAAGTTGACCTGAAATTGATCGATTGATAACTTGCGAAATGTTTTATCTATGTTTTTTATTGCTAGGTGTAGTTGAACGGACTTACTAAATAGGACATTGACTAAAACAGCTACAATTATTAGTACATAATATCCAATTTTGAATCCGAATATAAACCCAAGGGGGATTTGGAGTAATGCAGCAATAAGGATGGCTACTTTTAAAAAATTCATAATTTTTTTATTGACTTCCAAGTGAAATTTTACAACTTCAATTCTAATATTTCTCATTTTATTCTTGTTAATTATGTATTCTGATTTCATATGAGTAAGTCCTCTTTCACATGTTTTAGCAATATCCTGTCTAGATTGTTAAATCTCAAATCAATACAAACAATGAATCAATCAATAGTACTATAGCCTAGAATATAAACTTCTTAGTTGCATAATGTCTTGTTCAAAGTAAGCACAATAGGTAAATAACCTGATTTCAATGAAAAGATATCATCCCAAAAAATTTTTAATGACTAGATTGTCTAATTACCAAAAATTTCATATATTTGATTTTTCATCTTATCTGAATGTGATTCAATAAATATTTCTTCTTCTGTTGTAATCGTGTAAGTTTCAAATAACTCTGGACTCTTTTGTTTTAGCAAACGATGAATCTCTAATGTTTGCTCTACATACGTTGAAAACAAAATATTTATTTTACTATCTTCATCGTAGTAAATGACATAATGCATGGTAGATATTTTATCGGTAAAAGGTCCAGATTTAAAGTATCTTTCCACTTTGTCTATATCTTCATACTTAATGGTTTGATCATGAAAATCAAAAACATCTCTAGTGATGATTTCATGCTCATTGAAGTAGCTATATTGATTGAGTGAAACGATGAATATTGGATAAAAAACTAGAATCACATAAAAAGATATTTTAAAAAGATTGCTTAAATCTTGAGCAACATGTGCAACTTCATAATCATCAATATAGTACCCATCTTTGTTTTCACCTAAAAACCTTCTAGCGTGATATTTTTTAGAGTGTATAGGATAAATAAATAGTCCAACCATACCTATCAATAAAAACAGCAATACAACAGATCCCCAACCTTGGTTATTTATTTCTAAATACTTGTATCCATCTGGAACAAAAATAGAACGATATGCACTGGACACTGTAAAGACAATGAGCATGGGAATAATTTTTATAATTGAATAAAAAATATGCATTTTTTTATATGGTTTATTTATGTGATTCACATGAGTATATATTAATGGTTCAGTTTTCTCTAGAATAAACTGAACTATTCCAGAATTGCCTTTG
>Ga0180007_10006440_pt1 | contig 11465 bp, 9 predicted proteins | sample MM_PC_MetaG_FD_121122 | JGI IMG/M metagenome (GOLD analysis project Ga0180007, IMG submission 121122) | Groundwater microbial communities from the Aspo Hard Rock Laboratory (HRL) deep subsurface site, Sweden - MM_PC_MetaG | ecosystem: Environmental > Aquatic > Deep subsurface > Groundwater...
CGCCGTCGGCCGACAGCGGGGCAGGAGAAGTCGTACGCGTGGATACCAGCACCGGTGAAATCATTTCATCGGATGCGCCCATCTCGAGTGTTGCGCCCGTACCTGACCCGGGTAGCGACGGGATATCGCTGGTCGGTCGTTTTGGCGATTTGTACCTGCTGTTCCAGTCGGGCTCAGACATGCTTGTGGTGGACCAACACACGGCGCACGAGCGGGTGTTGTACGAGGACAATCTGAGACGGCTGGACGATCAAAAGGGTGTAGCTCAGCAATTACTGTTGCCGGTTCAGGTTGAGCTGTCTCCCGAGCAGTTTGCTCTTTTTGAGGAGTCGCGGGAGATGCTGACGCACACCGGATTCGAGGTCGCCGAATTCGGCGGGTGTACTGTTCGGATCGAAGCGGTGCCTTCAGTGCTGACTCGCAAGAGTCCGGAGACGGCCCTGCGCTCAATGCTGGATGATATCGGGTCATTGCGCAAAACCGGCTACGACCTGAAAAAGGCGGTGGCCCAGTCGCTGGCCTGCCGCTCAGCCGTCATGGCCGGGGATCGCCTGACTGATCACGAGGCTATCGGCCTGGTATCCCGGCTGCTCCGTTGCGAGAACGCATACTCCTGTCCGCACGGGCGCCCCACATTTGTTCGCATCAGCAAAGAAGATCTTGACAGGCAGTTCGGTCGTGGCTGAATCCAGACCTATTCCCATTGTTTGCGGTCCTACCGCATCGGGCAAAACCGGGGCGGCCGTGGCACTGGCGACCCGGTATCCGGTTGAAGTCGTATCGGCCGATTCGCGCCAGATCATCCGCCACCTCGATATTGGCACCGCCAAGCCCACTACCGACGAGAAACGACAGGTTACTTTCCACCTGATCGACATTGTCGAACCCGGTGAGAGGTATTCGGTGTTTCGGTTTATAGACGATGCTGATGCGGCAATCGATCAGATCCTTCGGGCCGGGCACATCCCGGTGGTGGTAGGCGGGACGGGCCTGTACCTGCGGGGGCTTACCGACGGAGTCGTGGAAATCGAAGAGGATGGGGGGAGTGTGATTCGGGAACAGCTGATGCGGGAAATGGAGTCGCTCGGCCCCGAGGAAATGCATCGTCGGCTGGCCCGGCTCGATCCCGACGAAGCCGGGCGGATTCACCCCAACAACCGCGTGCGGGTGATCAGGGCACTCGAAATTTGTCGCTTGACCGGCCGCAGTAAAACTGAACTTGCGGCGTGCGGTTCGTATAAAAGGAGTAACTTTGTTTTTGACTGGTTCTGTCTGGCCCCGCCCCGAGAGCGCCTGTATGAAATCATCGACGCCCGGGTTGATGCCATGTTGGCTGACGGACTCCTGGATGAATACACCGGCTTGGTTGACCGGGGATTGAAGGATGCCGTCTCCCGGGCCAATGTGATTGGATATGCGGAGTTGCGCAATTTCATTGAGGGTAACTGCACTTTTGACGAGGCTGTGGCGTCCATAAAGCAGAATACCCGGCGCTATGCCAAGCGCCAGATGACCTGGTTTCGGCATCAGGCCTCCGGTGCTTTCTTTGAGGATCGTGACCGCCTGATTGCCGCTCTTGATGCGAGTTTGTCGGGCTGGACGGGGATTCGTTAAAACTTGACACGGATTTATGATATCTGTTATATATCAACCACTTACAGGAATCGTGGCTAAAGGTGCCGCACTGTCGGGTCGATAATTAGGGATGATGTTGAAGACCGCAAGGAATCGAAAGGTCCGTATGACTGAATTCAAAGCCTCCAAAGCCAGATCATCCATCTGGGCAACTCTGCTTGTATGTCTGGCTGCGCTGGTTGTCTCCTGTGCCGCCAATGGTCCCTCGGATGGTCCTCGTTTGTATGGCGAGAGATCGACGGAATCGACCGGCAACTCCACCGGGACCCTCAACACCGAAAAAGATTCCACGAATGCGACGGAAGCCACAGCCGCCGTAGTCCAGACGGCGGAGTCATCGCTGAGCAAAACATCGGCAACCAACGAGACGCCGGCGACGGCTTCCAAGGCCGACCCCAATGTGGCTCCGGCGACCAGTGGTGTTGCCCCCACGCAGGCTGAAGAGCAGCAGTCGGACCTCGATGAACTCCTGCTGTACTTCGCGGAGGTTGACACTGAGGACTCCGCCTCGGCCGTCGATGATCAGATCTGGCGATTGTTTGACCTGGCAGAAGAATACTATCAGATGGGTGTCATTGCCAATCGCGAGGCCAGTTGGGAAGAGGCTCAGTACTACTTTGAGAAAAGCCTGAAGATTCTGGCGAATCTTGATATTGAAGACGACTCGCTGGTGACCCCCGAGGCGGTCAAATACTCGTCGCTGCTGGACAACCTGATTGCGGACTATCGGGTGACGTTGCGTTCGCTGGGACAACTGGAGGGTGACATTGCGCCGTCGGTTCTGGTGGAACGTTTTGGCGAAGTGGGCGGTCGCCTGGGCAATGATTCACTGGTTGTGTTCAAGCAGGAGCAGACCGCGATAACCTTCGACCTTCCGGTCAAAATGAATGATCGAGTGAAAAAGTCAATTATCTATTATCAGACGGTGGCGCCCGATTTTATCTACAAAACGCTCAAGCGATCGCAGCGTTATGATGCCCTCTTCCGGGAGACGCTGACCAAACACAATATGCCCCAGGACCTTGTCTACCTCTCCATGGTTGAGTCAGGTTTTAATCCCCATGCCTATTCGTGGGCGCGGGCCATGGGCCTCTGGCAGTTTATCTCATCAACCGGGCGCATGTACGGCCTGAATCGCAGCTGGTGGGTGGATGAACGCAAGGACCCGGTGAAAGCCACCGATGCCGCCTGTCGCTTCCTGAAGGATCTGTACAACAAGTTTGGTGACTGGGAACTGGCGATGGCGGCCTATAACGGTGGCCCGGGGCGTGTCTCGCGCGAAATCAAGAAGCAGAAAACGATAGACTTCTGGCGCCTGCGTCTTCGTCGCCAGACCATGGACTACGTGCCGTTGATCTATGCGGCGGCCATCATCTGCAAAGACCCGGAAAAGTACGGATTCGATCTCGGCCAGGTCGAGATAGAACCGCCGATAGTGTGGGACGACGTGACGATTGACCGCTGTCTTGATCTGAAGGTTGTGGCCAGTGAAGTTGGTTGCAGCGTCCAGGAGTTGAAGGACCTGAACCCGGAACTGCTGCGAAACTATACTCCGCCGAACGAAAAGAAGTATCAACTGAAGCTTCCGGTGGGCACCAGGGACAAGTTTCTGGCAGCCTACCCGACGATGCCGTCGCCCAAGGAAACCTCCTGGGTCAAGCACGAGATAAAACGCGGCGAAACGGTCAGTACCATCGCGGCGCGCTACGGCGTATCTCAATATGCGATTCTTGAGGCCAACAACCTGGGGGGGCGCTCACAAATTTACGCCGGCAAAACTCTCATTGTGCCGGTGCCGCTGGATCGCGGCAACTCCGGCTGGCAGCCGTCAGGGAATCGCGACTATACTGCGGACAAGTCCATTTACACGGTGCAGCAGGGAGATAATCTCTGGGATATCGCGCGCGGTTTCGGGACTTCGGTGGACGGCCTTCGCCGGGTCAATTACATCAAGCGCGGATCACGGATTTACGTGGGGCAGAAGCTGAAGATTCCGTCGAACGCCACCAAACTCAAAGACAATAATCGAACCAACAAAGATCGTTCCTACGCTACCGTAAGCAAGCCGTCGAGCGGCAATGTCAAGTCATCATCCGGCACCAGTTCCTACAAGGTCAAGGCCGGAGACACGCTCTGGGATATCGCCCGTGCCTTTGGAACCACCACCGGTAAGCTCCGTCGTCTGAACAATCTCGGTCGGTCCAGCCGGATCTACCCGGGCCAGGTTCTGGCCGTGAGTGGTAACTCGACTCAGGACTACGTGGTGCATAAGGTACGACGGGGCGAAAACCTGAGTCTGATCGCGCGGAAGTACAGTACAACAATCGCTCGCATCCTGGCGAGCAATGATCTGACCAATCCGGACAATATCCGGGTGGGCACAAGTCTCAAGATCTACACGAAGTAGTGGACAGGTAGTCATGGCAAGAACAAGGGATGTTGTAGTCGGCGTCATTATCGTGGTCACCTCACTTGTCGTTCTCGGATTTTTTGGTGTGGCTATGATGGGGGTCCTGTCGGGCACGGGCGAAATGGATTTAGGCGGCTTCGGCAGTTCGGTCGGCGTAGTCGAGATGTACGGTGTGATGACTGAGGCCAGCGGTCGCCCGGTGATCGGCACTCTGGAACGCTGGCAGGATAACAACTCGATCAAGGCGGTGGTGGTACACGTTGACTCACCGGGCGGACAGGTAGCCATCTCGCAGGAGATTTACGATGCCATCCTGCGCTTGCGCGAGGAGAAACCGGTAGTTGTGTCCATGGCGTCGGTGGCCGCCTCAGGCGGCTATTACATTGCCTGCGCGGCTGATCGAGTGATGGCCAATCCGGGGACGCTGACCGGCTCGATCGGTGTGATTATGTCCTTTCATACGGTTGAGCAGTTGCTCGACAAGGTGGGGATTGCCACGGAAACCATCAAATCCGGCGAGTTGAAAGATGTCGGTTCGTACAGCCGCAAGATGAGTCGCAAGGAAGAATTGATGCTTCAGGCGGTTGTTTCGGACACCTATGAGCAGTTTGTCGGGGTGGTTGCGGAAGGTCGCGGGCTGGAAGTGGATGAAGTGTACCCGCTGGCCGATGGATCGATTTTTACGGGGATGCAGGCCTACAATCTCGGGCTGGTGGACACGCTGGGGGGGCTTTACGACGCTATCGAGCTGGCTGCTGATCTGGCTGAGATCGGCGGGACTCCCAAGGTCGTGCGGCCCTTCAAACGGGAAAGCGTCAGTATTTTTGATCTCATGGGCACTGCCCTCGGGCAGTTCTCACAAGAGGTAAAAAGCCTGCGGAGCGGCCCCCAATTGCTGTACTTGTACCGGTAATGGGTTCTGCCACCGCCAATTAGGGCAAAAAAAACCTCTTTGGAGCAAAGAATTTCCTTTTCTTGGTCGAAGATTTTATTATCTTCCACTGGCCCAATAGCTTATCTGACGGGATGGACCTGTCCCGCGGATCAGAGCAGGGGAATTGAATCAGGTAACGATTAACGGTATATATAGCGACTCCAGTCGAGGGAGGAAAAAGTGACGAAAGCAGATCTGGTCGAAAAAGTGGCTGAAAAGACCGGGCTGACCAGGACCGACGTGGCCGTGGTTGTTGACTCGTTTCTCGACACAGTGAAGAAGTCAGTTGAGAGTGGCCACAACATTGAGATTCGAGGGTTCGGAACCTTCAAGATCAAGCTGCGCAAGGCCAGGAAGGCTCGCAATCCGCGCACAGGAGAAGTCGTTCCGGTCCCGGATCGCAAGGTGCCGGTGTTCAAACCGTCGAACGAATTCAAGAATATGATAACAAAACTGTCCATCTAGCTCAGGACGTGAACCGGAGGATTAATGCCAAGCGGAAAGAAGCGCAAACGTGCGAAAATCAAGACGCACAAGCGCAAGAAACGTAGGCGCGCAAATCGCCATAAGAAGAAGAACAAGTAGGCCCCTGTAGGGAAATTCGTGCGCCCGTGTCTGGAAGTTCTTTCCGGTATCCTCTTGTGAGGTTTCTCCGTCGCATGCGTTGGTCCTTCGTGTGGTGCTGACTAACATATACTGAATCAGCAACTTAGAATTTTCTTCTCATATTTAATGCCCACCCTTACCGGTGGGCATTTCTCTTGCCTATACTACCGACGTGAAGAAGCTCCTGTCATATCTGACCGGAATGGTCCTGCTCGCAGTGACCCTGCCGGGGTCGCTCTATGCCGATCGGGTCGATTTTTTGGTCAACGACGACGGTTCTGTCGCACAACAGACTCATCCGCGTATCGCGGTGGCCGGCGACGGATCATTTGTGATCGTCTGGTCCGACAAACGCAACGGCGGTACCGACATCTTCCTGCAACGATACGACTCCGATGGGTTCCCGGTGTCGGCCAACCGGCAGGTCAACGACGACATGGTGGCGGCTCATCAGGCGGAACCGGCAATTGCCGCCGATCTCTCCGGACTCTATTCGCTCGTGTGGACTGACTACCGGAACGGCACCTATCCCTTTGATCCCGATGTCTTTTTTCAGCGATATGATTCGGCGGTGACGCCCGTGGGCGTCAACCGCAACCTGACCACCGAACTGCCCGACTCACTCAAGGAGACCCCCGATATTGCTTTGTCCCCGTGGGGGGGAGGCATGGTCGTCTGGGCCGACTATCGCAATCGCAACTGGGATATCTACGGCCAGTTGATCTCATCCGATGGTTCCACTATCGGCGCTAACTTTAGAGTCAACAACGATGTGGGGAGCTCTCAGCAGCACGCCCCCAGGGTCGCGGTGTCGCCTGAGGGCTGGTATGCCGTTACCTGGTACGACAACCGGAACGGACACGATGACATCTATGCTCAGCTGTACGATTCACTTGCGAATACCATCGCCGTCAACGTCCGTGTGAACTCCGACGGCGGTTCGGCACGTCAGGCATTTCCTGATGTGGCAACCGACGGCGCCGGGCATTTTTCGGTGGTGTGGGTCGACTGGCGCAACGGCACCTATCCCTCGAACCCCGATATCTTTGCCCGCAAGTTCAATACTGCCCTGGTGCCGATGACCTCGGACAAACGGCTTAACACCGACGGTACCTTTCGGGCGCAGCGGGAACCATCCATTGCAGCCGATCGACGAGGCAACCTGGCCATGATATGGGCCGATTCCACCGGCGGTTCCTCCTCCTGGGATATTGTGGGACAGATGATGGATTTCGACGGCGTGATCCGCGAAGCGAATTTCCGCGCCAACTCTCATGCCGACTCCGCGCAGTTGCAGCCCGATGTTGCGGTTGACGGTCGGTATCGCTACATCACCTGGGTCGACAAGCGAAACGGTAACTTCGACATTTATGCATCAATTACCAAATACAACGATCCCACTCTTATCCCTGCCCCTCAGTCGCTGAAATACGAGATGCTGGTAGGGGAAAGCGTGCCTGCCGCACAGACCGTGGTGGTGGAGCATGCCGGGTATAACCCGCTGAGTTTCTCGACCTCGTTGTCCCATGACTGGCTGGCCATCGCCCCGACTTCCGGGACTACACCGGATACCGTATCCGTTTCGATCGCTACCGATACACTGGCCTTCGGGACGTATTTCGGTGAAGTAAAACTGATCGACAACGCCACCGGTGACTCCAGTGTCGTGATCTCGGTGCGCCTTGATGTCACGGCTCCAATACTGGAGCTCTCCGCCGACACGGTCGTGATACCGGTGTTTGCCGGTGTTGATGATTCGGTCGCGGCGACTGTCGATATCACCAACGGCGGGGGCGGGGTTCTCAACTGGAATCTGGCAGAATCCGCCGACTGGCTGTCTCTCTCCACGACCAGTGGTACCAACGATAGTACCGTCACGCTGTGGGCGAACGCAGTCGATTTGTTGGCCGGCAACCACGCTACACCGCTTGAGGTGGATGCCGGTGAGGTCATGAATTCGCCGGACACGCTCTGGGTGATTGCCGAGGTGGTGTCCAACATGCCCTACTTGCTCATCGAACCCAAACGGATTCGTTTGGTTACTAATAGTCCCGTCGGCGTTGATACCTCGGTTGCGGTATCCAACGCCGGTGTGGGGATCATCAACTGGACCGCAGTGGTGAGCGCCCCGTGGTTGCAGGCTGATGTCCTGGAGGCAGTTGGTGCGGCCACGGTCGGTCTGACGATCGATACTACCGGTTTACTTCCCGGCGAGTACTCCGCCGACATCGTTTTCACAGACAGCGGCTCGTTCAACGTGACCGATACTCTGGAGTTTGTTCTGGAGTACTGGGAAGCTTCCGATGATACCGTCGTTGTTGGTTCCGAGACCATAGGCTATTCACAATCCGGAACCGTCCCTATCGAATTCCGTCTTACTCAGGCGATTACCGGAGCACAGGTGCCTCTGGCATATGATCCCGACGTGATCCACATGGATTCGGTGGTCCTGGGTGCCGATGCACCCGGATTCCTCGCCGCCTCCTGCGTGGTTGATTCCGGGCGCGGCCTGATTCGGATCAGCCTGGCTGCCGGTGAATCGGATAGCTCGGTGTCGATCGGCTTGAGCGAATTGGTGGTCCTGCACGTTTCGGCGCGCGGGGCGCCGGGGTTTACGACCCTTGCCATGCCCGTTGGCGATAGTGTTGCCGCTACCGTGACGGCTCCCTCGGGAGACAAATATTTCACGACCGTGCTTGCCGGCGACGTTCTGGTCGACAACACGACCGACATAGCTGATCACGGACCCGACCTGCTTCCGGAGCACCTGGAATTGTCCCAGAACCACCCCAATCCGTTTAATGCCGGGACTCTCATTCGCTTCAGTCTGCCGGCCGTCTCCGAGATAACGCTTCGCCTGTACAATGTTCTTGGTCAGAACGTCCGGACGCTTACTTCCGGGACACGTTCGGCCGGCGAACATGCCGTTTTCTGGGATGGGCTGACTTCATCGGGTCGCCCAGCCGCATCCGGGATCTATTTCTATCGGTTGGAGACCTCCCTGGGCAGCCGGGTTCGCAAGATGGTTCTGCTGAAGTAGCTGTTTCGGATTGTTCCAGCCCTCAGTCTTCAAAATCACCCGAATAGCGCGATAAAATGCGACAACCTTTTTGCGTGTTTTTCGTAAGGTAAAGCAGGAGTAACACATCGGGAAGAATGGAGGATTTATGAGGCGTTCCACACTATTGCTGGCTGTTGCCGTCGCGGTCCTGGCGGGTGGTGTCGCGCTCGCCGCCGACAATTCGGGCCGGATCTACGGAAAGATCTATACTGTCGACGGTGATGAATTCGAAGGGCTGATCCGCTGGGACAAGAATGAGGGAGCCTGGGTTGATCTGCTGAATGGCACCAAAGAGCTTTCCAAGCGCAACCTTCGCCAGGGCAAGCGCGAACTCCGTAAGAAGTACGGTGAAAAGAAATCGTCGCTCAAGATCTTCGGTATTGAGGTTGGTGGAGACAATACCTACGTCTCCTGGGGTAATTCCGCCGAATCCGGTGTGAGATTCGGACACATGAAATCCCTGGAAGTGATCGATGATGACCGGATCCTGGTAACGCTCAAATCCGGCGAGGAGTTCGAACTGAGCAACGGCTCCACCGACATCGGCTCCTCCATCCGGGAAATCGTCATAGAAGATGATGCCGAAGGGGAGATAGAGTTCTCCTGGGATGACCTCGAACGGATTGAATTCTCCGCGGCCAAAACCGACAAACAGTCCAATTTTGGCGATCGCCTGTACGGCAAAGTCTCCACCCGGCGAGGTGGTGATTTCGAGGGTTTCGTTGCCTGGGATGTGGATGAGATTTTTACGACCGATATCCTCGACGGCGATGAGAACCGGCGGTCACGCAAAATTCGCTTCGGTCGCATCAAAGCAATAGAACGGTATTCCTCGAGCGGCGCCCAGGTGACGCTGGATGACGGTACCGACATGGTGTTGCGCGGCAGTAACGATGTTGACAGCGGCAATCGCGGTATCATCGTCTCCGACCCCGGTTTTGGCCAGGTCACGGTTCCGTGGGATGACTTTGAACGCGTGGAGTTCATGCCGGTTCCGAAACGAATCGACTACAAATCTTTCGACGGCGGCCGTCGACTGAAAGGGACGGTCTCCACCGAAGACGGCGAGGAGTACACCGGAGAAATCCGCTGGGATAATGACGAGGAGTACACTTGGGAGAAGCTCGATGGCGAGAACCGCAATATTGAATTCGACATCGAATTCGGTTTGATCAGGTCCATTGAGAAGCGGTCCTATCGCGCGGCTACCGTTACCGTCCTCGACGGCAGAGAATTCCAGCTACGCGGATCGAATGATGTCGACGAGGACAACAAGGGCATTGTTATCATGATGCCGGACGGCGACGAAGTGTTTGTCGACTGGGAAGACTTTGCCAGGGTAGTGTTTACCGAATAAACGTCTCATATCCGCCGGGGAATCCGGAGGATTGCAGGATCCAGGAGCGTCTGTCGCATATGATGGACGCTCTCTTCTTTTGTGTGCTTGCGTCGACCGAGGGTGAACGGTCTCCGCGCGGGACGTCGCGGTCGGCCGGTGTGCGGCGGATGGGCCGCGGTCACGGGATCAGCAAAAAGGACCCCGGCTGTTTTGAGACCGCTGGGGTCCTGTCATTTGATTCGCCACAGGACTACTACTGCAACTCAGCGTGCTCCTGCGCCTTTTTCAATTCTTCGATATGGCTTTTGGCTTCGGCAACACTGGACTTTGCCGTGGGAACGCCCTTGGCCATTTTCACATAGCTTTGCCAGTTGGCGATGTGAGTGGGGTAGTCTTCCGGATTGGACATTTCGACCGCTATCGCATAGTTGAAAGCCGCTTTGTGTCCGCGCTTGGCATCGGCGTTCATAGCTTTTTTGTAGTTTGCGGCCGCCTCCGTGTACTTTTTCTGAGAGTCGTAGATCTGACCAAGTGCGAAGAGGGCGCTGTAGTTAGCCGCTTCGATCTCGATAGACTTCCTGAGCGCAGCAATTGCTTCGTTCGTGCTGCCCTCTTTGCGCAGCGCGCGTCCCAGCCAGTAATACGTATCCTCATTGCCGCCACCGAGATCATGGCTCTTGGTCAGAACAGGAATGGCGTTAGTGTACTTGTTCTGCGCCATGTACACTTTGGCCAGTTCATTGAGCAGCGAGGTATCGTCGGACTTGATTTCGAGGGCGGCTTTGAATGATGCCTCAGCTTCGACTTGACGTTTCAGCTTGTACTGAACGCGGCCGAGATTGGCAAACGCATCCGCATTTTTCGGGTCCTTTTCGCACGCCTTCTTGAACATGTCAAGCGCCTGATCGTAGCTCTTCTGCTCGAAGTAGATGGCACCCAGGTTGAGATAAGTCGGGGCAAAATCGGCGTCGAAGTTCAGGGCCGCCTGGTACGAGGTGATAGCGGCCTCGGCATTACCTTCCTGCATAAACTTGATGCCCTGATTGTAGGCCTCCTTGGCCTTCTGGGTCTTTTCGCTGTCCTGACCCATCGCGCCGGTTGCCGCCATCATAAGGCAGAGGGTACATGCCAGCATTCGAATCAAAAAGCGTTCACGGGTCATTCGAGTCATCATAGCTCCTTTCGCCATTTACAGAAACCTCACCTACTACTACACACCAGCAGGGCTATTTGATCCCGGACAAATCACAGGGACTTACGATGCTTTTCCAGCGCCTCACGAATGTCGGTGTGATGTAGCGACAAAATACGTCCGGCCAGGATGGCAGCATTTTTGGCTCCCGGGGAGCCAACCCCAACGGTACCAACAGGTATGCCCGGAGGCATCTGGGCTATCGAGAGAAGCGAATCAATGCCGCCCAGAGCCGCCGGTAGCGGCACTCCGATAACTGGCAGGAGGGAGTGGGCTGCTGCCGTTCCC
>Ga0180007_10006441_pt1 | contig 11464 bp, 10 predicted proteins | sample MM_PC_MetaG_FD_121122 | JGI IMG/M metagenome (GOLD analysis project Ga0180007, IMG submission 121122) | Groundwater microbial communities from the Aspo Hard Rock Laboratory (HRL) deep subsurface site, Sweden - MM_PC_MetaG | ecosystem: Environmental > Aquatic > Deep subsurface > Groundwater...
ATGAGTTATAAGTTATATGTTATAAGTTATTCTATGCCAGGAATTACCACCATCTACGTCTGTTCCAATTGCGACGCCCAATTCCCTAAATGGAGTGGGCGTTGTTTAGAGTGCGGCGCTTGGGGAACTTTTCAATCGCAGACTATTGATCAAAAAGCAGTAGAGCGAAAAGCAATTCAAGTTAGCCCTGCTGAAATAATTGATTTAGCTAAAACTGAAAGTAAGGAATTAGTTAGAATTAAAACTAATATTAGCGAAATAGATCGTGTCTTAGGCGGCGGCCTTGTTCCTGGTTCATTAATACTCTTAGGCGGCGAGCCAGGTATTGGTAAGTCAACCATTGTAGCTCAAATTGCCAGTGCCATCTCCCCCACCCCCTCGCCTCGCTTTGCGGGCGAAGCGGGTAGCCCCTCCCCCGCTCATTTTCACCCCGCCCCTTGTGAGGAGCGGGGCAAACGGGAGGGAGGGGCTAAAGAAACTAGCTCATTAAAAAATAAAAAGGATATTTTAACTCCCCTCTCCCACGAGGAACGTAGTGGGAGAGGGGCTGGGGGTGAGGGAGCAATATATATCAGCGGTGAAGAGTCATCTAATCAAATCAAAGACCGTTTCGAAAGAATTAAATGTAATTTAAAAAATATCAAATTTATTAATGAAACTAATGTTGAAAAAATTCTTGCTACCCTTGACCAGGTCAAGCCAAGTTTAGTAATTATAGATTCAATCCAAACAGCTAACACTTCAGTTTTACCTTCTGAATCAGGCAGTATTAACCAAATTAGAGCTTGTGCAGTTAAATTTTTGGAATTTGCTAAAGAAAATAATACGGCTATCATCTTGACTGGTCATATTACCAAAGATGGTATGATTGCCGGGCCAAAATCCTTAGAGCACATTGTTGATACGGTAATTTATTTAGAAGCAGAAACTACACATAATTACCGTATTCTTAGAGCGACTAAAAACCGGTTTGGCTCAATTAATGAAATAGGTATATTTGAAATGACCAGTTCTGGCTTTCAAGAAATAAAAAATCCTTCAGCAATTTTTATAGAGCAAGGAGACCAAAAAATTACAGGCGCAGTAATCAGCTGTATCATAGAAGGCACCAGGCCATTTTTAATAGAAATTCAAGCTTTAGTAAGTAAAACAGTTTTTGGCTATCCCCAGCGCAAGGCTGCTGGTTTTGATTTTAACAGATTGCAAATTTTATGCGCTGTTTTAACAAAGCGTACTAAAATCAACTTAACCAATCAGGATGTTATTGTAAATATAGTTGGCGGCTTAAAAATAAATGATCCTGCTCTTGACTTGGCAATCTGCTATGCTATTGCTTCATCACTGTTAAACCAAGTTGTTGATAGAAAAACAATTGTTTTGGGCGAAGTTGGTTTAGGCGGCGAAATTCGTAATATTTCAAAACTTGAAGCCAGGTTAGCTGAAGCAGAAAAATTAGGTTTTATTAAAGCAACTATTCCCGCTTCGCCAAGGCTTCAGCGAGGCGAGCCGGATTGTGATGTTAAAGTAAAAGAAATAAATTTAAACAAAGTTAAAAATTTAGCTAATCTTATAGAAAATTTAACTCAATGATTTTAAATAAATCTTTCTATAACCGCCCCACTCTCAAAGTTGCCCAAGATCTCTTGGGCTGTTTTTTAGTTAGACAGTTCCCCCACCCCTTGCCCCTCCCCCACTCCTATCGTCGTGGGAGAGGGGAATTATTTTGTAAAGTAAATAAAAATCTTTCCAGCTCCTCCCTCCCGCGACGCCAGGGAGTGGGAGGGAGGCCGGGAGGGAGGGGCAAGGTGAGATTTAAAATCGTTGAAGTTGAGGCATACAAAGGTTTCAGTGACCTGGCCAGTCATGCTAGCCGTGGTAAAACACCTCGCAATCAAGTTATGTTTGGTCCTGCCGGCATAATTTATGTCTATTTTACTTACGGTATGCATTACATGCTAAATATCGTAACTGAACGCAAAGATTATCCTGCTGCCGTCTTAATCCGTGCAGTAGAACCTGTTAGTGTCAATTGTCAGGTGTCAATTGTCAGGTGTCAAACAAACGGTCCGGCTCGTTTAACTAAAACTTTAAAAATAGATAAATCATTTAATGGCTTGCCGATTTACACAAAAAAACACGGTCTTTGGATAGAAAGCCGCAAGCAAATAATTAAACCATCGCAAATTAAAAAAACAACTCGCATTGGAGTTGATTATGCCGGAGAATATAAAAATAAATTATGGCGCTTTTATTTAAAAAATAGCCAGTTTATTTAAAAAAAGAGGGCTAGTAACAAAAGTCACTAGCCCCTTGGGAATGGGAATACCTGTCGGTGTCTCACCACCATGTATCTCATCCCCTTGGCTGAGTCATAGTCCCAGCCATTGTTGGTCCCATGGGGACCAAATAAAATCTATGAACGCGTAAGCATCTTATTTGGACCTCATGCTCATGGCGATATTGTAGGCGAAATTTCTTCGCCCATAATTTCAACTGTTTCATCTAAAAGATAAGTCTTTGTTTCCAATATTTCACCCGCTTCCCAGCGGATCGCTTCTGGGCTTACATGCCTTGCCTGACATATTATGGCAGGGCCATGTTGAGTTTCAACCAGCCTGGTTGGGAAAGGAACGTTTTCAGCAACTTTTGCCAGGTCTTCATGCGGATTAACTGATCCACTAACTGTCACCGCTCCTACTCCATGTCTTGTCTTCCCAAATTGAACTACCATGTCCACCTTCCTTTCTCTTGCTTGCTAAAGGTTCACGCCAACATTACAAAGAGCACCTCCTTTCTTTTGCCTATAACAGGCAAATATTTTACTAATATTACTAAAAGATTAACAAAATAATATAAACTTGTCAAGTTTATTCTAAATGTTGTTATTTCGCTTTTAAAAGTGAACAGTTTTGGCCGATTTTCGCTTTTAAAAGTGAACAGAATTATAGATTGATTTTAGCGACACTATTTGTGGTTTTATTGTAGAATTTTAGGTTAACTAATTATTAATCTAAAAAGCTATGACAAAACCACAAATTCATAAGAGATTATCTAATGAACATGTGAGGTTCATTTTAGGCAAATATTCGGCTGGCGAGATTAGGGCTAAAAATGCCATTCAAAAATTGGGAGTTGGTAGAACAAGGTTCTATCAGTTGTTTCATCAATACGAAGATGATCCAACAAATTTTGACATTGAATATCAGCGAGAAAAGTCTACTCGCAGAATTGCTCCTGAAATCGAGGAAAATATTTTAAAAGAATTGGAAATCGAAAAAACAAAAATCATAAACAGGAAAGATGTTCCCACTAAACGATATAATTACAGTTATATCAAAGATTTGTTGCAGGACAAATACGAACAAAAAGTTTCTGTTGATACAATAATTCGTCGAGCAAAAGATAATGATTATTATTTGGGGAAACTGCCAAAGAAAATTCATGATCGAGAAGTGCTAACAGATTATACTGGTGAATTAATTCAGCATGACACATCTCGCCATTTATTTGCTCCTGACAGTGGTGTTAAATGGTACTTAATTACCAGTCTGGATGATTATTCACGTTTGCTTCTGTTCGGTGATCTATGGGAACAGGAATCTAGTTTTAAGCATATTTTAGCCCTAGAAAGCACTGTTTTGAATTATGGCATACCGTTTTCGTATTACACTGACCAACATAGTATATTCAGATATGTAAAAAACCGGGACAAGAAAAGTGATTGGGCTACCTATACCAAATTTACAGATGATGTCAGTACACAATGGAAGCAGGTTTTGGAAGAACTTAAAATTGAACCAATTTATGCTTTGTCGCCACAAGCCAAGGGAAAGGCAGAAAGGCCATATCAATGGCTGCAGGATCATTTGGTTAGAACTTGCGTTAGGGAGGGTATAACTAAAATTGATGATGGTAGAAAAGTTTTAAAGCAGGAAATGGAAAAATACAATTACAAATGGGTTCATTCAACCACCAAGGAAATACCAATTGTCAGATTTGAAAGAGCTAAAAGAGAAAATAAATCATTGTTCAGAGAATTTAAACTAGAACCGCCATATAAATCAGTCAAAGATATTTTTTGTTTGCGAGACACAAGAATAGTTGACGCTTACAGGAGAGTACATTTTAAAAATATTATTTTAGATATTCCAGAAGCAACGCCAGGTCAAAAGGTTGATTTAAAAATATATCCTGACCCCCGAACGGGAATAACTGAAATTAGAATTTGGTGTAATGGTGAATTTTTATGTGCACGCAAAATTAATAAAATTATTACCTAATATACTGTTCGGTTTTAAAACGGAAACTGTTCACTTTTAAAAGCGTTCTAACAGTTTATTCTAAATGTACCTTTTTCTCCCATTCCCCTAATTTTTTCACTAATTCTGGCCATTTATTTAAACTTTTATCGTGATTAACTAATTTAACTGCTTCATCTCTGGTTTGCTTCATTAGCTGATAATCATACAAGCTGGCGATTTTTAGCTCAGGAAAGCCTTTTTGCGCAGTACCGTAAACTTCTCCCGGGCCTCTAAATTTTAAATCCATTTTAGCTAAAGCAAAGCCATCATGACAACTTACCAAGGCTTGTAAGCGCTTCAAGGTTTTATCTGAAGGCAAGATTCCGGAACCTTGCCTTCCATTCGCAAACAAAAAGCAATATGATTGATGCTGGCTTCTGCCTACTCTCCCCCGAAATTGATGTAATTGAGCTAAGCCAAAACGTTCAGCTCCCTCTATCATCATAATCGTAGCATTAGCTACATCAACGCCAACTTCAACCACGGAAGTTGAAACCAAAATATTTATTTTATTGGCTAAAAAATCCTGCATGATTTGCTCTTTAGATGTAGCTTTTCCGCCAGAGGCGGACCTGCCTCGGGCAGGCATTCTGCCATGTAAATAATTAATCCTTAGGTCAGGAAAAACTTGTTTATCTAATTTCTCATATTCTTCTTTAACTGACTTTACGCCCAACTTATCTGAAAAATCAATTAAAGGACAAATTACAAAAACCTGCCTGCTTTGTTTAATTTGCTCGCGTATAAAATTATAGGCATCTTCCCTTTTTTCCTCCGGCACTACTTGCGTAACAATATGTTTTCTGCCCTTAGGCATTTCATCAAGTATGGATAAGTCCAAATCTCCATAAAGAGCAAGGGCTAAGCTTCTTGGGATTGGCGTGGCAGTCATTGATAATAGATGAGGTACATTGGGTCTATCACCGGATTTATTAATTAAAGTTTTTCTTTGTTCTACTCCAAAACGATGCTGTTCATCAATAATCGCTAAAACTAAATTCTTGAATTCAACATTTTCCTGAATTAAGGCATGAGTCCCAATCACAATATCAACTTCACCTTTCTTAATAATTTCTATCATCTTTTTCTTACTAACATTCCCCTCCTTTGGAGGGGATTTAGGGGTGGGTTTATCATTGGAGGGGCTACCCGCTTCGCCCGCGAAGCGAGGCGAGAGGGTGGGTTCTTTTTGCGCAACCCGACGTGCACTCCTTGTCATTAATCCAATTTTAATACTAGTTCTTGCTAATAACCTACTAATAGAATTAAAATGCTGTTGTGCTAAAATCTCTGTCGGCACCATCAACACAGCTTGTCCCAAGTACTCGGGATTTAAAGCCACATTTAGCATAGCTATAACCGCTACTACTGTTTTACCACTACCAACATCGCCTTCAAGCAACCTAGCCATCGGCTTATCTTTGGAAATATCAAGCAAAATCTCCCAAGCGGCTTTGCGTTGAGCATTAGTTAATTTAAATGGCAAACTGTCTACGAATTCTTTTGTCTCTTGTTTTAAAAATGGTATTGCTTGGGCTTGGCTGGATTTCAATTCTTGTTTAATAAGCTGGGATTGAAGTTGAATTAAAAAAAGCTCGTTAAAAGCTAAACGCCTGCGAGCTTGCTTAATATCATTTTGGTTTTCTGGAAAATGAATTTTAGTTATTGCTTGACCTAAGCCCAACATTTTTAAATCACCTTTTATATTGTCTGGCAACCAGTCCAACAATTTATTAGCCAGGCCAATCACCTGCTTAATTAAAAACCTAATTTGTTTTTGCGTAATATTAGCGGTTAAATGATAATTTGGGACTAAACCTTGAGTATGAACACTAGCTCCATAAAACACCTTTTCATAAACTGGCGACTTCATCACAATGCCACCATGATCATGTTCAACTTTTCCAGCTAAAGATACTTTATCTCCAACTCGCAAATTACGAGCAATAAACGGCTGATTAAACCAAATTACTTTGACTGTTTCGGTTTCATCGCTGACTAAAGCTTCTGTAAGATACATTCTTTTTCTTGGGCTTCTTTTATTTTGAATCAACTCAATCTGCCCCACAATATTTGCTCTCATTCCATGTTGTAAATCTTCAACCTTGGTCAACTTAGTAAAATCATCATAGCGAAAAGGAAAATAAAAAAGCAGGTCTTGAATAGTTTCAACGCCTAATCTTTTTAATTTCCTAGCTGTAGCAACGCCAACTCGGTTTATTTTTGTTATGTCAGTAGTTAAAGTAAGCATAATAATATTTTAGCATATTTTATAAAAAAAGACCCAAATAAATTGGGTCGTCTGAATAATATTATCTAATTATAAGGGATACTTTATACATCTTATTTCAACTCTTTTTATACCTGGATCTTGGCCAAAATAAGCCAACAATGTTGCTAGCGCTCTACCGTGTCCTACAATAAGAACTTGTTCTGTATGATTTAATGTCTTGGCATGTTTTTTAAAAATTTCAAGGTGCCTCTTTAATACCATGTCTTTAGATTCTCCTCCATATTCTGTTAAATCATAACTGATGTAATTTCTGCTAAAATGAGTTAATACCTTCTGCCCAAATGTTTCTACGGCTTGATTAAGGGTCAAGCCTTCAATCAGGCCAAAATGACATTCACGCAGTCCCTTTTCAAAATATATTGGAACTGAAAAACAATCGTTTATAATTTCTACTGTTTGTTTTGCTCTTACTAGATCCGAACTGATAATTTTTGATATTGAAAAACTCATTAATTTCTTTCTTAATTTTCTTGCTTCTTCTCTGCCTTGATCATTTAATTTATTATCAGTCTGTCCTTGAATTCGCCCATTTAAATTCCAATCAGTAGCACAATGCCTAGCTAATAAAAAGATCATCTTTCTCCCTCCTTTATCTCCTTTTTTCGTATCAATTTAAATTATCACATATATATTTTTTAATCAAGTTTGTGCCCCCACCAGGAGTCGCCCCGCACCAATTTTATTATTATACAGTTAGAATTTAATAAATTATATCCTCTCGGTAGGAATTGCCCCGCTATATAGCGGGGTTTCGCAGCTTTGCTGCTCAAAACTATTTGTGCCCTCGCGAGGAATCGCCCTATCATTCGATAGGGCGCCATGTCGAATGACATGGCGAACCTTCGTTAGTGCTCTCGGCAGGAGTCGAACCTGCATTACAAGATCCGCAATCTTGCGTCCTGTCCGTTGAACGACGAGAGCTTAATCTATATTCGTATGTGCCCCATTTGTAGAGGGGCTCGCGAAGCGATAACATAAATTCGGATGTCCCGCATTCGTAGTGCGGGTCGCCGTAGGCGATAACGTAAAAATCCCGAATTATCGGGATTATGATATTCTCTATTGTATTATCATATTATTATAATTTAAAAATCTTAGCGAGTCTTTCAGATAAGGGATGATCAGTTCTTTCCAAATCCTCTGGCAAGTATTTTAACAAATTTTCCCGAATTGACAAGGGATTCATATCTTCTAAGGGAATTGATAATCTTTGCCTAACGACATTCTTAAATTCAAAATATAAATTTTTTACTTCTAATCTTGGTTTATAAACAATGGAAAAATCCTTTATTTCATCATAGTCATAAAATTTTCTCCCTACCATAATTCCCTCTGAAGTTAAGCTTACTTTAACTAAATCTGGTTCGCGACTATCATGTAAAATAATAATTAAAGTCACTACAATAATAATTACTGCAAATAAAAAGTTTCTAGTATAAATTGCATAAAATATAAACAACAATCCAACAACACTAGCTAAAATATACCAAGTTTTACTTCTTTGGTGTTTTTCATATTCCGGAACTTGCCAGCTAATAATTTTTTCACCTTGATCTACTTTACTTATATCTTGATCCATAAATTTATTGACATTTTTAAGTTTTTCTTATATATTTATTATAGCACAAAAGCACAAAAGCACAAAAGCACATGACAAAATTTCAAGAAAAATTAAAAAAGTTAATGGATGAATATGTAAATCTTGTATATGATGTTACTAAAAATTTTCCTAAAGAAGAACTATATTCCAGTGTTTCCCAATGGCGTAGGTCAAGTCTTTCAATGATTTTGAATTACATTGAGGGTTATGCAAGAAAAAGACCAATGGTTCAGTTAAATTTTCTTGAGATATTATATAGATCATTTAAAGAATCAAAATATTTATTATTCTTTTCTCAAAAGCAAAAATTCATAAATAAACCTAATTACCATAAGGGATTAAAATTAGCTGAAGAGATAGGCAAAATGCTATGGACAGAAATTAATTCATTAGAAGAGAATATTAAGTCACAAAAACACTAAAGTATAAAAACACTGAAACAAGAATACAATAAAATATGTTTTTGTGTTTCAGTGTTTTATTGTTTTTTTGTTTCAGTGTTTTAGTAAAAGGAAAGGTGGCCGAGTGGTTGAAGGCAGCGGTTTGCTAAACCGTCGTACGGGAATTTATCCCGTACCGGGGGTTCGAATCCCCCCCTTTCCGCAAAAATTATAAAATTAAATAAACGAAGTGATATTTGATTTATAATTTTTGGAATGGGTGTTGAGAGAAGCCCCTCCCCCGATCCCTGTTTAGGCACCGAGGAGGTTCGAATCCCCCCCCCTTTTTTTTCCGCCTTCGCTCCGCCGTAGCTTCAGCGAAGGCGAGCTTTGCCTCGCTACTTGGAGCTTCGGCGTGATAAATCCGCCTATGTATTATGTGTATAGCTTAAAATGTAAAGATGGTTATTATGTCGGTTGTACAGATAATCTTAAAGACAGGTTAAAAAGACACCAAAATGGTCAAGTACAAGCAACAGAGAACCGACTACCAATAAAATTAGATTTCTATTTTGCCACAAGCAATAAGTATATCGCTTTTAATTTTGAAAAATATTTAAAGTCTGGTTCTGGAAGAGCTTTTATTAAAAAACATTTTATATAATTTTGGAAGGGTGCCAGAGCGGCCGAATGGGGCAGTCTTGAAAACTGCTGAGCCTTAACGGGTTCCCAGGGTTCGAATCCCTGCCCTTCCGCATTAAGTAGTTTGGGTTCGCCATATCATTCGATATGGCGCCCTGTTGGATAACAGGGCGAATCCCTGCCCTTCCGCGAGTAAAAAGCGCCTTAATTATTAAAGGTGTTTTTGATTTTAAATTAACCCTCTAACATCTCTTGCCACTTGGCAATTTCTTCAAAAAATCTTTCTTTATTTTCTTCTTTAATCGGTTCACCTGGTGGTAAAACTTCTTCTAATGGACTAATTTTAGCTCCATACTTTATCATTTCATAATGTAAATGTGACCCAGTAGAAAGACCGGTTGAGCCAACTTTACCAATGATATCGCTTTGTTTAACTTTCTGGCCATATTTAACTAATATCTTTGATAAATGACAGTAGCGGGTAGAATAAGTGGCATTATGACGAAGTTTGACCGTATAGCCATAACCACCGGAGTCCCAGCCAGAAAAAGTAACAGTGCCATCGCCCACAGCTCTAACTGGTGTGCCAATAGCTGCAGCATAATCAATAGCACGATGGCTAGAAGTATACATCTTAAAAGCTGCTAAGTAGCGAGGTCCAGTTGTATAGCCTGATGAAATGTATCTAAAAGCAACTGGTGCTTTTAAAAACATTTTTTGCACACTATTGCCCTCTTGATCAAAAAAGCCTATATTTTCATCCGTCTCTTCGAAATAATAAACATAATATGCTTGGCCTTTATTAACATAAACGCCTGCTAAAATCTTGCCAGGCATAACATACTCTCCATCTAAATAGCGTTCTTCATGAATAAACTTAAAAGTATCGCCCACTCTAGGATCCATAGCAAAGTCAATAGTCCATTGAAATGCATTAGCTAGTTCAATTATAGCCCTAATATCAATTTCTTCTTTTAAAGCAGCCTCATACATTGAAGTTTCTATCTCTCCCTGGGAAATTTTTATTTTTACTTCATAAGGAATGGGAATAATTTCAGCTTGCCAGATATATTGATCTTTAACTGATTCAGTAGTTGTAGCATTAATATTTTCAACAGATGAAGTAGCGATTTTTTTAACGTGCAATTCATCTTCACTATCAACTTTATAAATCAATTCTTTAAGTTTATCGGTGTCTTTGTCATAAACTAACTTTAAGCATCTACCACAGCGTATTTTCACTAAATCATAAACTCCTTGGGCTGCTTCATAAATTGCCATAGCAGTACCATAATCCACCCCGTTTATAGTCATTAATTCGCCATAGGTAGCACCTTCATCAATATCAATTTCTTCTATTCTATCTGTTATAACTGGAATTTGGACTTCCTTGCCTGAAGTAACCTCTATCTCTTCTTGATTAAAATCCCAAAAATAAAAAAATGCTCCAGACGCAATAAGGGCAGTAATGATTATTAATTTTACAATATGTTTTTTCATAAATGCTATTATAGCATAAATATAAAAAAAGCCACAGTTCTTTTTTAAACCGTGGCAAAACTAAAATATTAGTCCATCTCTGCCTCGATTTTCTGGATTGGCCAAGGAAAAAAATACTTATCAATTACTTATCTTTAATAAACTTATTTACTATAAATAATAAACCAATTAAAATTAAAGGTCCGGCAATAATTAAATAAGTAGCTAAGCCAAACTTTCCCCACGTCCCGGCAATATAGCATAGGCCAAGGACAATATAAATTATTCCACCAATCATTTCCCATTCCCAAGCAATCAATAACGCAAAAATTAAAATAATAGTTGGAATTAAATGAATTAATAAAGCTACAACAGTTTCATGAAAAGTATAACCTGTACTAAAAACATCTAGAGCAAATAAGCTAATAAAAGCAATAAATAATATTCCCAAAATTCTTGGTGACCAATATAAAATTTTAATAAGTTTTCGCTTCATAAAAATTTTATTAACTAAAGTTTGCTACCCAGTCTCCTATATAATGAGTAATAATTATTACAAAAACTGCGATTAATAAATGCTCAGTTATAACATAATGTGGCTTAATTTTCTGCTGTAATGCTAAATAATAACTAAAAATAATAATTAAAGACAGGCCCCATATTATGCTAATAATTATCGCTGCATAAAGAGAAAAAAGTAAAAAGGGAATAATAAAGATTGAGGCAAAGATTAATTTGGTTAAGAAGGTAGCTATGGTTGCCGCCCAAA
>Ga0180007_10006443_pt1 | contig 11463 bp, 9 predicted proteins | sample MM_PC_MetaG_FD_121122 | JGI IMG/M metagenome (GOLD analysis project Ga0180007, IMG submission 121122) | Groundwater microbial communities from the Aspo Hard Rock Laboratory (HRL) deep subsurface site, Sweden - MM_PC_MetaG | ecosystem: Environmental > Aquatic > Deep subsurface > Groundwater...
AAATCACCCTTGTATCGGTTCCCCCGGTATTTTCATTGATGATTTCTATGGATTCCAAGGTGAGAAATTCTTTGACAAAGGCCACATTCCTTGGCCCTGCGGCAAGATTTCCTGTAAGCACCGGGTAAATATTGGAACCACCGAAAATTTTTGCCACCAGATTTTTTTTTCTGCCCCCAAGGTTGATAATTTTATTGATCAAAAGCTCCATGGCGTTGACCCCGAATCTGGCCGGGGTGTTATAATGTTTCATGTCAGCCCTGCCGGGGAGCAGAATGTGATTCATCCCGCCGATTTTTTTCACCGGGTCCCATAGGCAGGCCGCCACACAGGACCCGAGCAGGGTACTGATGACCACGGGAGAGGAGCTGGCATAATACTCGCCGATGCCGATACGGCGAGTTTTTTTCCCTTTGGCAAAACCCATTTACTCGGCACTCAGCCTGAGGACGGCCGGTGCTATGGATTCCAGGGGCAGAATGCGGTCGGCCGCTCCAAGCTTGATCGCTTCCTGGGGCATGCCGAAAACCACGCTGGTCGCCTCATCCTGGGCAATGGTCGGCGCCTTGCACTGTTTCATTTCCAGAAGTCCCCTGGCACCGTCATCCCCCATGCCGGTCATGATGACACCGATGGCATTGGCCCCCGCATAGCGGGCGGTGGAACGAAAAAGGATATCAACCGAGGGGCGATGCCTGTTGACCAGGGGACCGTCCTTGATCTCCACATAGTATTTCGCCCCGCTTCTTTTAAGCAGCATGTGATGGTTGCCCGGGGCAATGAGAGCCCGGCCGCGTAATACGGAATCCCCGTCAGCCGCCTCCTTGACCTCCACCTGACAGATACTGTTCAAACGGGCGGAAAAAGCCGTGGTAAAATTTTCCGGCATATGCTGGACAATAACAATTCCCGGCGCGTCTTTGGGCAAGGCTTGCAGAAAGACGCGCAGCGCCTCGGTCCCGCCGGTTGAGGCTCCCACGGCCACAATACACTCGGTGGTTTTGGCCATGGCCCGGCTGGCTATTGACGGTGCGGCCAGCATCGCATCAGCACTTAACTTCGGTTGCACAACTCTCCTGCGCGGGGATATCATGGACAGCTTTGCCCGGGAAGCCGCCTTCACCTTGTCGCAGATCATGATTGCCGCTTCCTGGAGAAACTGTTTTGTGCCGATTCTCGGCTTTTCAATAATCTCAACGGCCCCGTATTCCATGGCCCGCAGTGCTGTTTCCGAACCTTTACCGGTGAGACTTGAACAGATAACCACCGGAATGGGGCGTTGGGACATTATTTTTTGCAGAAAGGTGATGCCATCCATCTTTGGCATTTCCACATCAAGGGTAATGACATCCGGCAGGCCGCTTTTCATTTTCTGGGCCGCGACAAATGGATCCTGGGCCGTATCCATTACTTCGATCTCCGGGTCGGAGGAAAGAATTTCGGTAAGCGTTGACCGAACAATGGCAGAATCGTCCACAATAAGCACTTTTATCTTGTTTCTGTTAAGCATATCTCAAGACCGAAACCTGTTAAAATAGACGTTTTTCTGCTTTCCTCAGCCCCAACAATCTGCTCACCTGACAACCAAATGAAGAAAGTCCATAACCGTCATTTTTTCTGATAGATCGTTTGCGCCACCGAAACAAAAGGCACTTCCATACCGGTCAGGCTCTCGGAATGGCCGATAAACAGAAAACCTCCTGGTTCAAGCAGGTCAGCGAACTTATGCATCAACCGCTCCTGTTCATTTTTTTCAAAATAAATCAAGACATTACGGCAGAAGACGATGTGCATTTTCTCCTTAATGTTAAAATCATCGTCCATGAGGTTAATGCGCCTGAAAGTCACAGACTCTCGCAGTTGTTCCCTTATCTGGACCAGCCCCAGAGCACGATCTTTGCTCCGTAGCAGATACTTTTCCCGCAGTCGCAATGGGATTTCCTTGATCTGATCTTCATTATACACCCCGCGGTGGGCTATTTTCAGAACCCGCGTGGACAGGTCGCTTGCCAGAATGCTATACGGCAAGCTGCCGTTCTTTTCAGCAAACTCATGTAAAACCATGGCAAGGGTATAGGGCTCCTCCCCTGTGGAGCAGGCAGAACTCCAGACTCTGAGTTTTGCAGAGCCGGAGAAGTTCCTGCCGGCGGTAATGCGGGGAATAATCCGGTCACAGAGAATGGTAAAATGAACTGGTTCACGGAAAAAATCTGTCTTGTTGGTGGTGACAGTATCAACCATGTGAACCAGTTCCTTCCGCCTGCCCTCCGGACTGAAAACGTAATCCAGGTAATCCCCGATGGAACTGTATCCTGTCTGACGCATTCTTCTGCGGAGACGGGACTCAAGCATCACCTGCTTGGAATCCGGCATCTTGATTCCATAATTGTCCTGAATAAATCGGGACAGATGCCGAAAATGCTTTGTCGAAAAGGTCTCTTTGCTCAAACTCTCTCCTCGGATGAGCACAACCCCTTGTTCACGCACCTTCCTCCTCAAGCACTGGCTGTTCAATCGTGGTCAACTCAGCAGTGGAAAAAAGCTTCTTGATATCAAGCAGCATAATGAACTCCTCCTGATATTTCCCCACGCCGAGAATATAGTCCTTTTTCCAGCGGGTTCCCATTTCCGGAGGAGGCTCGATCTGATCCGGGGCGATTTCAATCACCTCCTTGACGGAATCAGCCAGACAACCGATAACGAGAGTCCTCCCTTCTCTTTCAATTTCCATAACAATGATACGGGTTGAGCTTTTTGGTATGGTTTCTTCCATGCCGAATTTGAGGCGCAGATCAATGACCGGGATGACGCTGCCCCGCACATTGATGATGCCGCGCATGAAATGCGGCGCGTCAGGCATTTTCGTTATTTTGGTATACTCGAGAATTTCCCGGACGTTACGCACATTAACGGTGAAATATTCCTCATCGATTTTGAAGGTGAGGTATTGATCTGTTTGGGTAATGGTATCGACGGTCATTGGTAGGCTCCCTGTTTTAATGGATGTTGGGAATCAATATTTTTCAAATTCCACATTAGCCTGATCGTCGCCTGCTTCATTTAAATCGAATTCGAAACTTTCGATTTTTTTACCGGCAGTTTTACCCTTTTCTTTGGGATGCACGAGAAGCTTGTGAGCGGCGGGCTTCTTTTTGAAGGATTTCAGTTTTTTCACACCGACTCCAGTATTGCCGACATTGAAGAAGGAAATCGTTTCCTGCAACTCCTCAGCCTGGCTGGCAAGCTCTTCCGAGGTTGAAGAAAGTTCCTCTGATGCCGAAGAGTTCTGCTGGGTAACCTGGTCAAGTTGCTGGATGGCACTATTCACCTGTTCCGCCCCCTTGAGCTGTTCGTCAATGGAAGCGGTGATCTCGTCAACAAGTTCCACGGTTTTCTGAATATCCGGCACCAGTTTGTCGAGCATTTTACCGGCTTCTTCGGCTGTCTGGACGCTTTCGCTTGACAGGGAATTGATCTCCGCGGCGGCAAGCTGGCTGCGTTCAGCGAGTTTCCGCACCTCGGAAGCGACAACCGCGAAACCTTTCCCCTGCTCTCCCGCCCTTGCCGCCTCAACCGCGGCGTTCAAGGCCAGCAGATCGGTTTTATTGGCGATCTCTTCAATCACCTTGATTTTGCTGGCGATCTGGCGCATGGCCTCCACTGTCCGGTTGACCACCTCACCGCTCTTCTGGGCGTTCTGGCCAGCCTGCATGCAGATCTGATTGGTCTGCTTGGCGTTATCCGCCGTCTGCTGCATGGTCGAAGTCATCTCCTCCATGGAGGAGGCGACCTCCTCGGTGCTTGAGGCCTGCTCCACCGCGCCCTGGGAAAGCTGTTCCGCACTGCTGGCCATCTCTTCGCTGCCGCTGGACACGTTTTCAGCGGCAGAGCTGACCTCACCGACGATTTTGCGCAGCTGGGCCACCATTTTTTTAATAGTTAGGAGCATTTCTCCCACCTCATCCTTCCGATCCACCTCGACCTCAACGCTCAGGTCACCGGCGGCGATCTTCTTGTTCAAGTCGATTGCATCGCGGATCGGCCGACTGATGGAACGGCTAATGGTGAAGGCCAGGATCAACCCGAGAACACCGGCCAGCACACTGATTATGCCGAGTAATCGGCTTGACGTTGCCATCTGTATATCCATCTGTTCGTCCATATTGGCGCGGGTTTGGTCGATGACCTTGGAGGCGTCATCTGCTTCCGTGGAAAGCTGTTTGGCGGCCGCTTCCTTCTTTGTCATCAGTTCGTCATAATGGTCGAATTTTTGATCATAATTCGCCACGTCCTTGAGGATGAGATTGGCCTGAGCAATGTTTTCCTTCACGGTCAGCCGGCTCAGCAGATCATTTGTCAGTCCGGTGATCCGGGTCGTAGTCTCGCTCACCTTCTCCCGGTATTGCTCCTGCCCTGAAATGATATGATCCTTCTCGTTCTTAAGGGCATCGAACAGCCACTGGACGATCTTGCCGGCGTCCTCGTCATCGGTAATCTTGTTTTCCAAAACGGCTGCGGTGACTGAGCCGGACTTGGTCATTTCGCGCAGCTGTTTTTTTTCGTCCTGCTGCAGATCCATGGCCTTGGCCATGGCTTCCTCCGCCGCTGCCCCCATTTCATCCAGGGCCTGCTGCCCCTGTTTTTCAAGATCGAGATAATTCTTCATCGCCTGATCGTAATGTTCCACCGACTGGGCAACGGCATGCATTTCGTCAATGTTTTTCTGCAGGTCGAAATCGGCTGTGGTTTCCTTGATCTGATCCTGAATCTGGCCAACAATCTCAAAAACCTTGTCGGTATATGCAGTGTCCTTTTGCAGCATGAAATTTTTTTCATCCAAACGGGCCTCGGCCAGCAATGTTTCTATCCGGATAAGGTCAGTGGCCTGTTCGACCTTGAAGGCCACCTGTTGCATACCGCGGTATCCGATGACGCCAACAATACCGGTCAAAATCAGCACCACCACAAAGGCCCCGATAAGCTTCGTCATCAGCTTCAAATCCTTAACCCGAATAATCATGTCTCGCCTCCATCTCATTAAATTGATCAACCCTGAAATTAGGGCTTTTTTGAATGAATCCTAGCTATACATGACGCATTAGTTCCTGCGCATAAGCGCGCACGTTCTTCACTAGGTTTTATAACCAAAGGGAAAATTGACCCAAACAACTGCTTTGCGTAACTCTTTAAAGCTCAGAAAAATATGGCTATGGGTTCGTGTTTGCTTCCAAATACATTTCCTATGAAGGATGATCCAAATTTTTCCCATTTGTTAGATGGGTGAGTAGAACCTCTAAGAAAAATTCCGGCGTCTGGGCATTGAATTTTACCTCTTCCCAAGTAATCAGGTTGCCATCACCTGCTTTTATGGCACTCATAATTCCAATCTTTTACATACGCCTCAATTCTCCCGGCATCATTAGCCAGATCGGAGATGTCCCTACTGCCGTAATCCAACGTTGTCACATGCAACCCTCGACTGTTCTTTGGCAATCAGTTTGACCGGATCAAGAATAAGCGCCACCGTGCCGTCTCCCAGAATAGTGGCGCCGGAGATGCATTCGACCTTTTTATAAACCTCGCCCAACGGCTTGATCACCGTCTGGTAATTGCCGATGACCCGATCAACGGCCAGGCCTGCCCTCCGGCCATTGGCCTCGCAGAGAATGACCCGGCGTGACGGGGGGATCTCGCCGTCAATGTTAAATCGCTGCCTCAGGCAGATATAGGGCATCATCTGCCCCCAGACATTGATCACATTGTTACCGTGGGCGTTTTCAATATCCTCGTGGGTCTGCTCAAAGCATTCGATGACTGCCGCCTGGGGTATGACGTACTTTTCACCGCCGGTTTCCACCAGTAAGCCGTCAATGATGGCCAGGGTAAGCGGCAGCCGGATGGTAATTTGCGTTCCTTCCCCACGCCTGCTGGCAATCTCGATGTGGCCGCGCAATCCCTCCACTCCCCGTTTCACCACATCCATGCCCACGCCTCTGCCGGAAACATCGCTGACAACTGCGGCGGTGGAAAAACCCGGCTCAAAGACCAGCTGATATATCTCTTCCTCGCTGAGCTCCTCTCCATCGGCAATAAATCCCCGCTCGCGGGCCTTGGCCCTGATTTTTGCCGCATCAAGTCCTGCGCCGTCATCGGCGATGCTGATCACCACATCAGCTCCCGATTGTGTCGCGGAAAGCATGATGACCCCTGTTTTATCCTTGCCTTGGGCCAGTCTTGCCTGGGGTGACTCAATGCCATGGTCAATGCTGTTGCGGATGATATGGACCAGCGGATCATTGAGCTGTTCGATGACCGACTTGTCCAACTGCGTCTCTTCGCCCTCCATCTCCAGCACGATCTCCTTGCCCAGTTCCTTGGAAAGATCACGCACCAGCCTTTTGAACTTACTGAAGGTGGTCCCTATGGGCAGCATCCGCAGACTCATGGTGTTATCCCGCAGTTCCGTGGTGAGCCGCTCAACCTCTTCGGCGATACTGACTGCCATCGGATCATGGGATATGGTCGAATGTTGCGACAGACGCGCCTGGACAATGACCAGTTCTCCGACCAGATTCACCAGGGTGTCGAGCTTGTTGGCAGCGACGCGTACGCTGTCGCTGCTCTCTATCTCTTTTTGCTTTTCGCTGAGTTTCCGGATATGCTGCTGCTCGGCCAGGGCTGATTTGACGCGGCTTTGGTCGACAAGTTTCTCCTGGACCAGGGTTTGCCCGATCAGAGGCTTGTGCGCGAGAATCTCAGTCAGTTTCTCCTGGGCGATGTCCCCTTTCTCAACGAGAATCTCTCCCAACCGCCGGTGCTGCTCAATCTGCCCCACGCTGTCAGCATCTTCAAGAACAGTGATTTCGATGTCACTGTCATCCTCCACAAAGATAAACACATCGCGGATGGCCTGTTCTCCTCTGTCTGTGGTCAGGACAATGTCCCAGGACAGATAACAGCGCTCCGGGTCAAGACCTGCCAGGCCGGGAACATCCTGACAGTGACACACAACCGTGCTCTCCCCCAGTTCCCGCAACTCGGCAAAGAGCGGCGCCAGATTGGTGCCGGTCTGAAAGATATTTTGTCCGGGTTTAAACCGTATCCGCCATATGGCAGACTGCTTTTTCTCCGGTGAAATTTTTTCCTTCGGGCCCTGGGGGCGGCCCGCGGTCTCGTCCGCCGATTTTTCTCCCCCTTGCTGTATGCCTTGAAAACGGCTGATCATAGCCTGTCTTTCTTCAATAGGAACCTCTTCCCCATGCACCATACGCCGGATAACATCGCCTGCGGTCAGCGTCAGACTGATCAGATCCTGACTTACCTTCAGTTTTCCCGAGCGCACCCCGTCATAGATATTTTCAATTTCATGGGTAAAATCGGCTATATCATCAAACCCGAACATTTTCCCGGAGCCTTTGATGGTATGCAGCGCGCGGAATATCCGGTTTACCAGCGGCATATCATCAGGACGGTCTTCAAGTTCAAGAAGCGCCGCTTCAAGGTCATCCAAAATCTCAATTGCTTCGGTTTTATAGATGTCTGTTTCCATTTTCCTCCTCAACCCAGAACTTTTTTCAGTACAGCCAAAAGCTGAGCAGGGCTGAAGGGCTTGACGATCCAGCCTGTCGCCCCTGCCGCCTTGCCTTCCTGCTTCCTGGCTTCCTGACTTTCCGTGGTCAACATGATCAAGGGCATGAATTTGAAACGCGGATTGGCCCGGATTGCCTTGACTAATTCAATGCCGTCCATGTCGGGCATGTTGAGGTCGGTGAGAATCAGCCGGACACTGTCGTTAAGCTTTGCCAGTGCATCTTTGCCGTCCACTGCCTCGATGACCTGATAGCCTGCCTGGCTCAGCGTGAGTGACACCATCTGCCTGATGCTTGGCGAATCATCCACGGACATGATTGTTTTCGGCACAGAATTCTCCATCAATCCACCGGGCATACTGCTTCAAGCCCAACTTCCCTGACAAGCTCGACTACGGAGTTTGGGGAATGCATCATCAGAAACTCCTTTCCTGCTTCCTCGACTGTTTTTTTCAGGGAAATGAGCAACTGCAGCCCAGCCGCATCACATTCCGCCACCCCCTGCAGATCAACAGTTATCTTGTTAGCCCCGGAAGAAAACGGCAGAATCCCTTCGCGTAACTCGGCAACCCGGTAAACAGTGAGATCACCCTCTATTTTGTATACCTCTACCTCTCCATTTCCCTGCTGTTCATCCATTGTCATGCCAAAACACCACGTAAATTAATAGTTATCTGCTAAAAGAGTCCGTGTTTAACCAAAACCAGCAACCGGGTTCTCTGTCCCTCTTTTCACATCAACAGGGCCTTCCTGCCACTTCTTGAACGTGAAAACCCAACATATCCATCAATAGACACCTGCTTTGCAGCAGCAAAAACACTAATTCTTATCATTTGGGGAGCGAACGCTGTTCACAGATGAACTTGCCAGGGGGGGCAAGGAACAGCAAAACCGGCTTCACTGTATATGAAGCGGTCGTATACAGACATTGCAGCAACACCGAACATCCGGATGCGAAACGGTTACAGGGATCGACTCAGCTCTTTTTCAGTGAAACAAAAAACGCGTGAAAAGCAAAACTTCCCTCGACACTTCTCGCAACGCTGCGCATACGCTGATGCGGATCGACCGGATTGTTTCTCTTCTCTTCATTTTCCTCAAATTCAGGGCAAAACCGGAAGTTTCCCTCCAGCAAATGCTTAGGGTACTGCTGATGAAATTGTTGGATGCTAAAATGTTATCGATCTATGCTAAGCGCCCCCACGACTAACACATTAAAGAGCTTAAACTTTACTCTTTATATTATAGATCCATGCGACACAACAAGCCAAATACCACAAAGTGCGTGAGCAGACATGATTTTTATTATGCTAGTATTAGTTATTCAATGTCTATTACAAAAAAATAATTCGGTAACTTTTTTGACAATTCGGAAAAAGAACCGGCACTTGCGGGTTATGGGCAGGAAAGCAAACTTTACCTATCATATTAGTTAAGCATAAGAATAGCGGAGCTGCCAAGGACAACAGAACGGTGCGCGAAACTACCGTAGGAGGATGGGTAACTCGGAATGTCTGTCCTGGGGCAGACTTTACGGATAGCTCTGACCAGTGGGGCGGATCATGATCTCATTAACATTGACATGGGGCGGCAGGGTGAGCAGCCAGTGAATGCCGTCGGCAATGGCTTGGGGGTCGAGCAGTTTGCCGAACTGGGCAATCCCCTTACCGAAATTTTCCGCGTCGTAGCCGGCCACATCCTGGAATTCACTGATGACGATGCCGGGCATGACCACGGAAACCCGCACCCCATGGGGACAGATTTCCCGGCGCAGGCCCTCCGCAATGGCACCTATGGCGAATTTGCTTGAACCATAGAAGCCGCTGAAGGGCGAGATATTTTTCCCCACCACGGAACCGATCACCACAATGTCACCGCTTTTCCGCTGAACCATGTACTGTCCCGCCCGGCGTAGCAGATGGGCAGCGCCAAGAACGTTAACCTGGTAGAGCTGCTGCCACTGGGATTCATCACTGCCGAGAATGCCTCCGGCCAGTCCGCGCCCGGCATTGACCACGACGATATCATACTTGCCCCCACCCTCATCCCAGTGCACGGCACGATCCAAAAGCAAATCAATATCCCCGGTAATACCGGCATCACCGGCAACGACCAGGGCTCTGCCGCCCAAAGCGGCAATTTCGGCAGCCAGTTCGTCCAACCGCTCTTTCCGCCGGGCATTAATCACCACGGCAGCGCCCGACCGAACCAGGGCCAACGCCGTGGCCCGTCCTATGCCGGAACTTGCCCCGGTGACAATGGCTGTCTTACCTGCTAAAAAAGGTTTATCCATGGTTGTTGTTCCTTTCTTTTGAGTAGAAGCAGCTTTGAAATGTGGCACTAAGCGTAAGTAAGCATTGCGGCACGCAGAATAGGCTTAACGTGATTCTGATCAAATCAGGCCCCCACAGGTTACGGATGTTGTGATATTTTTGCAGCAACGTCTTGGTCAGTGGCGCGCCCGGTGCTTGCCCGTCTAGGCCACCGGTCCTCTGCGAGCCCACCGCACCAAATTGTTATATTGCTTTGATATTATAAATTTTTACTCACCTATAAAGGCCAAACCTTCGTTGTTTTTCTCTACTTGTTGTGTAGTCTCTAATAGTTTTCGTAATGTTGCTTGGATGTTTTTGTCCTCTTCACTATGAAGAGTTTCAATAATTGCATCTTGAAGGGGTTTAAAACACCCTTGAGCTATAAAAGTGTCAGAGTACTCCTCAATGTAATATCCTGTGCGGTTTTTATAATTTTCAAAAACTTTACCAAGATGCTTAATTTCTAAATCACTTATTACCCAAGTTGCATCAAGGCTGTAAACTTCATCCCTATTTTTATACGCTCTCAAATGTATTGGCATTTATTCTCTTAATTTTGGTGACAATATAATCGCGGCACTTGACGAAGTCAGCGCCGCGATTCCCGAGGACGCAGTCGCCGGGAACAAGTAATTATCCAAACCTGTATATCATGCCAAAGTGCACGATATACAGCGCGCTACCATTTCCCCGCAGGGAAATGATCTCTGCCGCATTGATAGCTGTAAAATTTTTCGTTGTTGCGGGCGAAGGCCCTTCTTTTCAGGTTAATTGAAACACAGGACGTATCGCCACCTGATCTTTATAAAACTTTTCTTACTCCATGTTTGTGTCATCTGGCAAGACCAAAAGAGCCGCGGCCCTTGAGATTACGATTGAGCGTAAAAAGGTGTGAAAAAATGCGGGGAAGAGGAAAAACGACGATTGTTCCGGACAGGGTCGGATGGGGTTGACAACGAATTTACAGAATTATGCGATCAGCTTTGAGCTGCCGCGGATTCTATCACCCTGAACCCTGAACCCTGAACCCTGAACCCAAAAATTAACAGAAAAGAGAGCCGGGCCTTGAAATATTACAACCTCAGACAACCTGATCTCGGCAGTTTTTACGTTGATACCCAAATTGCGTTCGAGGAGAGTGCCTAAAGCACTTGAAGTTGTGGTACTTTCTGATCAGATAACTCCTTTAATTTTAGGCACTTTAAATACTTCAAGTATTTTAGGCACTCAAACTGGTAACAGGCCAGAATCTGGAGTAGTGGCATAACTTATTAAAATTACGTCACGACATCAGGAGTTCTGAACCTGATATACCAAGACCCGGCCCTGTTTTTTCTGACCCTGTTTTTTCAGGGGAAGCAGGTGCGGGTAGCCTCTTTGCCTGCCGGCCGTATAACCCGGGAAGAAGAACCTGCTATTTGGCAGTGGCAATAAGCCGGCTGGAGAGAAGCTTGATATGCCTCATCTCTTCTTTGATAATGGCATTGATGCGATCCTTGCCATGGTAAGCGCCAACCATCTCTTTCATGCCCAGGTAGAAAGCGATGGAGTCTTTTTCC
>Ga0180007_10006444_pt1 | contig 11461 bp, 8 predicted proteins | sample MM_PC_MetaG_FD_121122 | JGI IMG/M metagenome (GOLD analysis project Ga0180007, IMG submission 121122) | Groundwater microbial communities from the Aspo Hard Rock Laboratory (HRL) deep subsurface site, Sweden - MM_PC_MetaG | ecosystem: Environmental > Aquatic > Deep subsurface > Groundwater...
CCGGTGGTGACCGTTTCTGACAGGTGGCCGGCATGTTTGACAGACTTGTCTGCCCGGGGGCAGCACGGTGACCCAATACAGGCCTTTGCCTGTCATCGTTGAACATTGGGGCGTTGCGATTCGTCCCTCAGGAGTGCTTGACAGCCGGCTCTGCACCGGTCCATATTGATAGCATTAGAACTACTCATTAACTCTCGGGGAGGTGTACCGTGAGTGTATCCAGACCAGTAACGACGATCCTGCTCGTCCTGCTCGTTCTCCTGGGTTCCTGTACCGACGACCCGCCAACCGGTAACAAGGACGGAAAGGGCAATGTCGATTTTCCGAACGCAATCGGTATGCTCTGGAAATACCAGGTTTACGACAGTCTCACCCAGATTACCGACACGGTCTGGCTCTCGCTCACCGACACCCTGACATCCGGCTCAAACGGTTTCGTCACCCGACGCAGTGAAAAGCACGTTCGGGCCGGACTCTTCGACTGGCAGTATCTGCATTTCCGAGGGGACACGCTGGAGATTCTCGACAGTGTAGACGCGTCCTCGGCGGGAGAAACTGTCGTATTCCCCCTTGATCTGGGCAGCAGTTGGCAGGGACCGGTCTCCGCAGATGATACGAGTGTTGTGACCCTGGTCGGGCGGATCGACGTTCCGGCCGGCCCGTTCAACGACGGCGCCCGGATAGATCGCTCCTGGAACCTTGACTTTGAAGGGGGCGGGAACTGGAGCCAGACCTGGCTGGTGCCCGACATCGGTATGGTCTACCGGTATTGTCTCAGCCAGTTTTCCGACGGCAGCAGCGTCACCGCGACCAAAAACGAAGTCTGGGAACTGATTGGATACGATCTTACGACTTTCACGCTTCGTCGGTTTCCTAACAAGGTTGGTACCGAATGGGTCTATGAAGAGATAGATTCCACCAGCATGGGAGGGGACTCGGTGGCAGTTACTTTCGATACGGTGACCGTCACAATTGCTGACTCCGGTCATTTCGAGTCAGGAACGGCATACACCCTGTGGGAGTTCAGGAGCCACCGTGAGATTGACACCCAGTTCGTGGTAACCGCTGAAGAGCGGATCACGTTTCAGCAGGATACCATCTCCAGTCCTCTCTGGGATCTCTATTACAACTTCCCGCTGGCGGTGGGGCGAACCTGGGGCATCTACTTCATTGCACCGTTCGCCGAGGTGCTGGACAAGGAACGAGTTGTCACTCCGGTCCAGACTTTTCCGTCGTGCTTCCATGCTCGCATGTACGGCGGCGGATTCAATGACTACTGGCATCAGGATGACTGGCTTGTTCGGGATGTAGGAATAGTCAAAAGCGTCCGCAGGCAGTTCGGCTTCTGGCCGGAGATGACTCGAACCCGGACGCTTGTCGACTATTACGTGGTTCCTTAGACAGCAAACTGCCGGCCCCGGGCGAGACATATCCCATTCAGAGGCTTTCCGTTTCGGGTCACTGACCGGTGCGGTTCGATTCCCCTTTGACTTTCGTGGATAAATCCTTTCCTTGCCCCATGGCAAGAAAAACCGCTTCGAGCAAGCATTCGTTCCGGATAGTCGCCAAGACCCTGTACGGGCTTGAGAGCATTCTCGCCCGCGAGCTGACTGATCTGGGCGCCTCGCGGGTCCGCGAGATGGTCCGCTCGGTTGAATTCTACGGCGACATGGAACTGCTCTACAACGCCAACCTCTGGTGCCGGACCGCAACCCGCATAATCATGCCGATTGTCGGATTCACGGCTACGGATGAACATCAGCTGTACCGCGAGGTCCTGAAGATCCCATGGGAAAAGTGGCTCAGCCTGCGCAAGACGTTCGCCATTGACGCCGTCCTCGTAGATACCAAATTCGACAACTCCCTGTACGTGGCGCAAAAAACCAAAGACGCTATCGCCGACCGGTTCCGCAAAGTGTCCGGTCAGCGGCCATCGGTGGATCTGAAACGCCCCGATATGCGGATCAATGTCTACATCTACAAGGACGAGTGTACGCTGGCCCTGGACTCATCGGGCGGGCCGTTGTTTAAGCGGGGATACCGCACCAAAACCGGAAAAGCGCCGCTCAACGAGGTTCTGGCGGCCGGGATTGTGCTGCAGTCGGGATGGGACCGAAAAAGCTCGTTCGTTGACGCCATGTGCGGATCGGGGACAATTGTAATCGAGGCCGGATTGATCGCCCGCAATATCGCCCCCGGTATTCGGCGCAAGAGTTTTGGATTCATGAACTGGCCGGACTTTGATCGGGAGTTGTTCGAATCGCTGCAGGAAAAGGCGCGCAAAAAGATGTTGCCGTCGCTGAACTTCAAGATGCTCGGTTCGGACAAAAGTTCCCGTCAGGCGGGCGAGGCCGCCGGGAATGCCCGTCAGGCGGGCCTTGAGGGCGACATCGAGTTCCGCCATTGTCCCATAGCCGACCTGGTGCCGCCGCCGGCGCCGGGCGTATTGATTATCAATCCTCCGTACGGTGAACGCATGGCCGTGGAGGAGATCAACGACTTTTATCACGATATCGGCGACGCCCTCAAAAAGAACTTCACGGACTACGATGCCTTTGTGTTTACGGGCAATATGGCGGCGGCGAAACACATCGGGCTGCGGACCTCGCGAAGGATCGAGATGTACAACGGCTCGATAGAATGCCGCCTGCTGAAGTACGAGATGTACCGGGGGACACGAAAGGTGAAGGCGGACGACGGCGATCAATCGTAAGATTGCATTGTGATTTTGTATCGACTTCCTCTGTAGGTCACGGTTCCGATTGTCTTTTGCAGGTCACGGTTCCGATTGTTTTTTGTAGGTCACGGTTCCGGGTGTCTCTTGTAGGTCGCGGTTCCGAGGTGCCCGCGAATAGCGGGCAGCGAGAAACCCGACATCTGATTCTAATATCCACCATTGCCTCGGCTATGTTTCTGGGGTATATTGTCGCAGTCCAATGTCAGTCCAATATCGATCTGGAATGCCATGCCCCGGAGGGAATACATGAACCAGCCCCCACAACAAGCCCTTGCCAGTCGCTGGACGCGCCTCGGCGGCGCTATCATTGATGCCATCGCGGTGTCGATTATCAATATCCCTGTGCTCATAGCCACCGGCGTTTTCGATGATGTGATATATGGTCGTAGCATGATGTTTGGCGGGCAATTCGGCAAGGCCCTGCTTAGTTTTGCTGTGTTCGTGGCCATCAACGGATACCTGCTGTTTCACAAGGGGCAGACAGTGGGGAAATATCTTCTGAAAATGAAGATCGTCGACCGATACGGGCGGGTTCCGGAATTCGGCAAGCTGATCCTGATGCGATACGTTATCATGTGGTGCGTTTTGCTGATCCCGTACGTGGGTCAACTGCTTGCGCTGGGCAATGTTCTGGTCATATTCGGCAACGCCAAACGATGTGTGCATGACTACCTGGCCGGGACCTGGGTGGTGAAGGCAGACTATGTGACCACTGAAGTGGCGGGCGATCCTCCGGCACCGAATCAGTGACATGCTGAGCATCACACGCCACTGGTTGACAGAACCCGCGGGGAATGGTATACTCCTAACGTAGTGTGAGCGGTCTATGGCCGTAACCTTCGGTGACGGGAGAGTCTATCTCAAAACTATCGCGCAGTATGTCAATCTTGCTGCTCGGGGTAATCCTGGCAGTAGCGTTGTGTTTCCCCGTGTATGCCATTCCCGGCTGGATGAAGGATGCCATTGAGAGCGGTGCTGCTATTGAGCCCCACGAAGACGCATCCGCGCTGTATCTCCTGCGTTCGACCGATGCCGAATTAAAGGAGTCGGGTGAGTCGGTCCAGAAAATTCGGATGGTGGTGAAAATTCTGTCGTCCGATGGCTCCTTGTACGGTAAGGTGAACGAGCCGCTGCATCCCAATCGTCAAATCAAGAATCTCAAGGGCTGGTGTCTTCCCGCATCGGGCAGTGAGCTGAAACTCAGTCGCGACGATATGGTGTCGGTGGCATCGGCAACGACCGCCGGCTTCTATGACGATGTGCGCAATCTCACGGCCGGATTTGGCTATCTCAAAGCCGGCGATATTGTAGGCTATGAGTACGAGATACATAAGCAGGGCTCTCTCTCCTGGTCTATAATCCCGTTTGTGTTTCAGGACGATCAGCCGGTCGTACACGCTGAATGTTCGGTGGTGTTGCCGGAGGGCTGGAAAATGCGGGCCGGTGGACGGATCCCGTCGAATGTGGCCGTGACGCAGACCGCCGGCACGAACAGCTGGCGGGTTTTTAATCTGCCCTATATCCCCATGGAACCGTATATGCCGCCCTTGCGGCTGGTATTGCCCCACCTGTTTGTCGTACCGTACGACCCCTCAGACCCGTCGGCCACCAGCGCCAATGACTGGCGAACTGTGTCAGCCTCGGAGACCCGTTTGCTTGACTCTCCCGTGGTAGTTGCCCCGGAGATTCAGGCACTGTCCAATCAGTTATGTTCCGGATTGGATACCGATGGTGAGAAAGTGGCGGCAATAGCCGCCTGGGTGCAGAAAGAAATACGGTACGTGGCCGTGGCTATCGGTGATGGCGGAATCTGTCCGCGCCCGGCGGCGACAACCCTGGGAACTCGCTACGGCGACTGCAAGGACAAAACGACTCTCATGCGTTGCCTTCTGGCGGCCGCCGATATTCGCAGTCAGGCGGTGCTGGCGCGGGTGGAGGGTGACGTGATTGATTCCACCCCCGGCACGCACCAGTTTGACCATGTGATTGTTGGGTTGTTCCCGGACGAGTCCCTTTTGCGTATGATTCCGCCGTATGCCTCCGTGAGTGACAGGGTGTATTTTGATCCCACCGATCCCTCCACCCCCCTGGGACACTTGCCTGTCAGCCTGTACGGCACGGGTTTGCTGCCGGTCTCCGAACAGGATTCGGCGCTGGTGTGGTTGCCCCACCTGGAGCCGGAGGATTGGCCCCTGGAATTCCGGGCGGTATGCACGCTCGATTCGACCTGGGGAATGGATGCCCGTATTACTGTACTGCGGCGGGGCCGACGAGCTGTCGCAGCCGCCAGCGACTATGAGACAACAGACGCGGAAGAGACCCGGAAGTGGTATCAGGAGAGCTATGCGGAGCAGTTGATTGGTCCCTCCGTGACGGACTTTGCCCGACACACCGACAGTGATTCGGCCTGGGTCACCTTCCGGTTGCAGTCGCCCGGACCGGTACAGAAGGTGGGCGACCGATTGCTCCTGAAGGCAAATCCGTTCTTTTCGGAAGATATGGTGCCCCTGAAACGATCTGCCCGGCGATATCATCACATCTACCTGGGATCCCAGGCGACAGAACGTACTGAGATCAAGTGGGTGCTGCCGGCAGGCTGGAAGGTGGCTCCGATGCCTGACTCGGTGAATCGGGAATGGAAGGGAGCCCTGACATCGTGCCGGGCCACATCTCCCGGCGGTACACTCGTGGTGGAATTTGAGAACCGATATCCCGGTACAATTGAGCCCCGGGATGAGTATGAAAACGCCTGCGATTTTGTGCGGTCCATGTCATCGGCCGCCCGCCTGCAGGTCTTTCTGGAGAGGGTGGGAGGAGATTCTGGTGAGTAATCGATCGGCAATTGTGACGTTTCTTCTGGCAGTTCTGTTAGTGGGCATGGCGACCGACGCCGATGGGCGCCGTCGGCGCAAAACCGAGCAGCGCAAAGCCCGGGATCAATTCTCGTGGATGGATATATCCGAATCTGACTGGCAGGTGTCAGGTGATACCTTCACCGTGGCTCCCGATGCCATCGTGCTGTTCGAAAACATCACGGTCAACGATACGGCAGACATCCAGGGGAAAATGCAGCGGGTAGAGTATGCCCGTCTGCGAATCCTCACGGATGCGGGCAGGGATTGGGCGAATGTCGAGGTGCCGCTTCTCTCGATCGACCAGGAAGTGTACGATGTTCAGGCTCGCACAGTCCTGCGCGACGGCACGGTGATTCCCATGACGCTGGACGACATCCACGATCAGACAGTGGTGCGGGCGGCCGGCGCCCGGGTCAAGCAAACGTCGTTTTCCGTCTCGGGGACGACCAGCGACTGCATCGTTGAGTACATGATCGAGTACCGGCTGGATTCGCCAATCCGGTATTGGGTGGTGCAGAAGGACATTCCGTTGCTCAAAGGCGAGTACACATGGTACCACCTGCCGTTGGGACGTCAAAGGTCCGGTGATATGCAATTGAGCGCGATACGGGCGCTGTTCGGGAGTCTGGACACAGAGGACCTGTGGCTGGGCATGGAGGGTATTCGGACGTTCACCGTGCCCATGAAAGAGGACTCCCAGACAACCGTTTTTGGTGTGAGCGATGTCCCGCCTTTTGAGGAGGAGCCTTTCACTATTGTTGACACCTACCTGCGCGGACAACTGATTACGTACCTCAGTACCAGTCGCCCGCCCGAAATATTCTGGGGCAAACAGGTTCAGTTCTTCACGAAGTACCTTGAAAAGAAGCACAGTGACTTCGGCAGCAAGATCAAGGATCTCGTAACGCGTTGGGTCGATCTTGAGACCGATCAGGAGAAGATTGATGCTGCCTACACGTATGTTCAGGACAGCATCTACAATCTGACGTACTTCGATCTGGAAGACTCAACGCTGTCCGAAAAACGCGAGGCCCTGAAGATTCGTCGTGTAAAAGATGAGTACGCTGAAGATGCCAACGAAGTGCTGAAACGCCGGTATGCCTACGACCATGACCTGTGCTATCTCTTTCGCGGGCTGCTCAAGGCCATGGGCATAGACGCCCGCATTGCCTTTACCCGCGATCGGTCAGAGGGCGTTGTTGTCAGGCAGATCAAAAGGTACCAATTCGACGGCACCATTGTGGCGGTGGCCTCTGCGGACAGTACGTATACATTCTACGCGCCTATCGACCCGTATCTGGAACCGGGCGTCGTTCCCTGGTACTATGAGGGAGCCCTGTCGTTCATAGAGGCCAGCGACGGCAAGTTTGTTCCGATACCGCTTTCGGACTCGAAGCGCAATCTCACCCATCTCATGTCGCAACTCACACTGACAGAAGATCTGGAAGTCAGCGGCGTGGTGAAGGAGCGCATTCTGGGGCAGGAGGCCAGAAGTTACCGTTTGAATGCCATCGGCGAAGATGAGGCAGAGGCTCTTGAATGGGTGCAGGAGCGCATGGAGGATGCTCTGGCTAATGCGGAAATATCTTCGGTAACCGCCGACGGCGAACGTCACGGTACCGGCCAGGTGACGATTGGCTGCGACGTGACCTTTCCCGATGTCACGGAGCAGGGGAATCTCGTGCTGATAAAACCGGCGGATTACCTGACAGCAACGTACAATCCGTTCACTGCCGCTGAGCGACGTCACGGTATTTTGTTTTCCTACGCATATGAAATGCGCGAAATCCTGCAACTCCAGTTACCCGACAGCGCAGCCGTGGAATCAGTGCCGGCCGATACGGTATTCGCCAACAAGATAGGACGCTGTGGCGTGCAATACACGGTCATGGGCCAAACACTGTCCGTCCAGCGCGTGTTCACATTGAACTACCCACTGTGGAGCAGCGACGATTACGCCGATGTGCAAAAGCTGTTTCAGGCCCGACAGGAGTTCTCCAACCACGTAGTAGTGGTACGGCAGAATCCGGTATAGACTGGACTCCGCACATGTAGTCCTCTCGCAAGCCGGTAGCAAACAGAGACCCGTCAGTATATGTCCGGGCTGATTCCGCTTGCTGCCTCCGGCGGTGTTTCCTATCTTGGAGACGACAACACACTACTGTTGCCAACACACCATCCATTTTTGAGTGAGGGAGTACCCCTTGGATACGCATTTCGCTCAGGCTGAACGCCTCTCCGACCGGGACCTTGCGCGCGATATTGAGCGGGTCAATTCCAATCCGGTGATCGATGGTCTGCTCGGGATTGTCAACGGTCTGCTGGCCGTACTGAACGAGGATCGCCAGATAGTCGCGCTTAACCAGAATCTCCTCGATACGCTGGGCGTTGACAATGCCGGGGACGTGTTGGGACTTCGTCCCGGCGAGGCGGTGGGCTGTGTGCACTCTAATGACATGGCCGGTGGCTGCGGCACAAGTGAGTTTTGCTCCTCGTGCGGCGCTGCTATTGCCATTGTCACCGCTCTGGCCACAAATGAGCCCGAGGAACGCAAATGCGCCATTACTGCAATGCGCAACGGTGTGTCCTCCGATCTGTTTTTGCGAGTCCGGGCGCAACCGATAGGGCCTGACGGCAGGCGCTACCTTCTACTGTTCCTTCAGGATATCTCCCGAGAGCAGGAATGGAGCACTCTCGAGAAACTGTTTTTTCATGACATCAATAACATCGTTGGCGGTCTGGTCGGCAAAAGCGAGTTGCTGCAGGTCAGCCCGGATAAGGATGAACACGCCCGGGACATTCTCGAATGGTCACTGCGTCTTGCGCGCGAGATCGAAATTCAGCGAAGTCTGTTTCAAACCGGCATGTGTTCTTATGTGCCGGCGCACGATGAGGTGCCCCTCATCCGATTGGTCGAGGAACTGGATCACTGGTTTTCAGCTCATACGCTGTCACAGGGGAAGCTGCTCGTTCTCCCTGCGGAAGTCCCTGAAGTGACTCTGCGCACGGATATGTCACTACTGGTGAGAATCGTAGGCAACATGGTCACCAACGCCCTGGAGGCGGTATCCGAAGGCGGCGAGGTGCGGGTCTCGGTGACCGGCAACAGCACATCGGTGGCCGTCAAGGTCTGGAACGAAGGGATGATTCCCCTCAGTGTCCAGCGGCGGATGTTTCAGCGCAATTTCTCCACCAAGGACGGCGACGGCCGCGGTTTGGGCACTTACTCCATGAAGCTGTTCGGCGAGGGCGCGCTGGGCGGACGGGTTGGGTTTACGTCGTCATTCGATGGCGGAACTGAATTTTCGCTCACGCTGGCCCTCTGAGTCGCTCTCAATATACCTACACTTCTTACTTGCCCCGGCACCGGCGGTTGGCATTCTTGGGACGTAATCAAAAAGGCTATTCCTGGAGGTGTGAGAATGCGAGTTGTATTGTGTGTTTTTGCGATCCTGCTGCTGCTGGCGGCGATATCCTGCGGAACCAAATCCGACAACAAAACGACCGAGGCGACGGGTCCGGTCGACGGGGCAGTGGCGTCGGCCGACAGTGTAATGATCCATTACACGACTGACGGAAATGGTGACAGGGCCCTTGTATTTGTTCATGGCTGGTCGTGCGACCGCTCATACTGGGCGAACCAAATGGAGACCTTCAAGGACAACTATACGGTTGTCGCCATCGACCTGGCCGGGCACGGTGAATCCGGCGCCAATCGCGAGGCTTTTACGATGGAAGCCTTTGGCGAAGACGTGGCCGCCGTGGTACGGGCTCTTGATCTCAAAGAAGTGATCCTGGTAGGGCATTCCATGGGCGGTAAAGTGATTGTGGAGGCAGCCCGCCGCTTGTCCGAGAGAGTTGTCGCGATTATCGGGGCGGATACGTTCCAGGACCTCAAAGGCATGGCCACCGAAGAGCAGATGCGCGCCTTTGTGGAACCGTTTCGACAGGACTTTGTCGCTACCACGGATGGCTTCGTGAGATCGATGTTTCCTCCGGATGCCGATTCGGCACTCGTTGAGTGGGTAGCTGCGGACATGGCGTCAGCTCCTGCCGAAGTGGCGGTGAGCTGCTTTGAGAATCTCTTCACCTATGATACCAGAGCGCCGTTTGAGGATATGCGAAAACCGGTACGGGCTGTGAACTGTGATATGTGGCCGACCGACATTGAGGGCAACAGTGAGATGGCGGAATCGTTCGATGTCATGCTGCTTGAAGGAATAGGACACTTTGTCATGCTGGAAGATGCCGAGGGATTCAACACTCTTCTCGCAGCAACTCTGGCCGAATTCTGGCCCCCGGAAGGGCATTAGACAGCCGGGTCAGTCTGCCTGCAACATGTTTGCCGGTCCCCCCGTACCAGACGCAAAACTGTCGAGAATATCGTCGTGACCGGAGACCGCAGGTTATGTCAGACATCACCATAACACGCCTGAATGAAGAGGCGGTGACCGATGCTCATTGGCGCGCTTATTTTGCGATGTTCGAGGAGCTTCGTCGACGCTACGGCGCGATATCGCTGCTGGCCGACTGGCAGCATTTGAAGCGCCGGGTGATGGTCCGCGCCAAGGAAGATCCTCTGCACCGCTGTTCCGTTTTCTGCGAGAACGGACGTCCGACCGGATGGATAGAGCTGGCTGTACGGTGGGGCGGGGGACCCGAGTCGCCGTCGTCCGTTTCCTATGATGTCTCCCATGCCGAGGCACCCCAATGGTACATCTCGGCAGCCGGCGCCGAGCTGGCGCGCATGCTGACGGAGCAGGGTAAACGCAGGGCGCATTGCATGACCCAGAGTAACCGCATGTCCGATGTGGCGCGGGCCTGGGGCGGTGATGAACTCAACGGTATCGATCGCTACCGCCTTTATCGTGACCGCGTTGATGAAACGGTCATTGATCGCTGGCTGGCCGAGGGAACGTCCCGGAATCCCGACCTGCGCCTGCAGTTTTTCTCGCGTGTTCCGGAAGAACATATAAACCGGTATTGTGAGCTGTACGTCCGCTTCATCGCCGAGATGCCAACGGATCATGATGACGGCCTGCCCGTAACATTCAATCGGGATGACCTGGGCCAAAGGGAGTCCCTGAACAGAAAGCAGAATGCACAGTTGTACACTTGCGCCCTCGTTGACAATGACGGCGTGATGGTCGGATATTCAAATGCCTATATCAGTGTTGATTGTCCCCGCGATGTGTTTCAGGCCCTGACCGGCGTAATCGGCGAGTACCGGGGCCGGGGAGCAGCAAAATGGCTGAAGGCGGCCCTGTACCGGAAAGTGTGCGAGGATTTTCCCGGCATGGAGACGATGTATACCGACATGCGGGCTGTGAATGAACCGATACAGGTTGTGAATCGCCAAATGGGATACGTGCTGGAAAACCAGGGACACGAGTTCCTGATTGAGCGAACTGCCGTCGAGAGAGCTGTCGAGCTTTCAGATGGAAGCGGACCGGAGCAGAGATGACCGAAAGGCAGAAAATATTCGAGGCCGCTCTTGAGGTGTTTGCCGAAATTGGTGTTGCCCGATCCAATCTGGCCATGATAGCCGAGCGCGCAGGACTCGATCCGGCCGCCGTCCGTTGCCTGTTTGTCGATCAGGAGGCCTTGCTGCGGCAGGTACTGGAAGAGATGTCAACACCCTTGATAAGCGCCATATCGATGGCGGTGGAGCAAATGGAAGATCCCCGGGACATGATACGGGAATCAATGCGTCTTTTTGACAATTGGTTGTACGATCATCCGCTGTATGTACGAGTGCTGCACCGCTGTATGCTGGATGACCCCGAGTCGCTTCAGGTAATTTATGAGCGTTCCATGTATCCGTCGGAATACTTCGAGAAACTCCGGGCCTACGCAGGGGACGGGCAGA
>Ga0180007_10006445_pt1 | contig 11461 bp, 7 predicted proteins | sample MM_PC_MetaG_FD_121122 | JGI IMG/M metagenome (GOLD analysis project Ga0180007, IMG submission 121122) | Groundwater microbial communities from the Aspo Hard Rock Laboratory (HRL) deep subsurface site, Sweden - MM_PC_MetaG | ecosystem: Environmental > Aquatic > Deep subsurface > Groundwater...
CCTCATGGATAAACCGGTAACGATTTTCCATGGATCCGCCGTAGTAGTCGGATCTCTTGTTGGAATAGGCCGACAAGAACTGGTTGAGCAGATACCCATGGGCGCAATGGATCTCGAATCCGTCAAATCCGGCGGCCATGGCACCCCTGGCAGTTTCAACAAAGCCTGCAGTCACCTGGTCCATGTCGGCCCGGGTCATCTGCTCCGGCACAGGATAGGGCTTGCCGGTCATAGGATTATCCTGTTTGGGGGCAATGGGGCTGGGAGCGATGACCCGATTGGCCGGATTAACCCCTTCATAGGCCATGCGGCCGCAATGAAACGCCTGACAAACGGACACAGCGCCCTGTTCCCGAATTTTATCGGTCACCTGTTTCCAGGCAGCGATCTGATCCGGGTTCAATAATCTTGCCTGGCCCGGATACCCCTGGGCACTCTCATTGTCCGTGACGATGGCTTCATTATAGACAAGCCCGGCATTGTTTCTGGCCCGGGTTACCAGAAAATCCAAGACATCTTTTCTGGGAATGCTGGTGTCTCCGGCCGACATCCGGGTCATGGGAGCCACGCCGATTCGATTTTTAAAGGAAATACCATTGATGGTCATGGGTGAAAAAAGGGAAGTTGTCATCATTTTTCTCCTTGTTTAAATTTTATGGCGGTTCTTATTTCTTATCCAGCGGTTGGAAAATTTGCGATCTAATGGGTGATTTTTTTTCTCAGAACTTTTAAGTTTCCGTGCCGGGTCTTTGAATCCATACGCTTTTGTTTTGATGATCGGGAAGGTTTACTGGGTCTTCTTTTCCGGGTTTCCTTCACCGCCCCCCGTATCAAGGCAACCAGCCGGTTCAGCCCGTCTTCCCTGTTTTTTTCCTGACTTCGAAAGGTCTGGGCCTTGATCACCACCACCCCGTCCTTGGTGATCCGGCTATCCTTTAAGGCCAGCAGTTTTTCTTTATAAATTTCTGGCAAATCCGACCCCATGATATCAAAGCGAAGGTGAATGGCGGATGCCACTTTGTTGACGTTTTGGCCCCCCGGGCCCTGGGACCGGATGGCCTGGAACTCAACATCTCGCTCAGAAATGCTCACCAGGTTTGAAATTTTTAACAGGTTTGAATTTTTTAACAGGGTCTCTTCCATTTTTTTGTCCTCTGATTACAGATTAACCCTGTTTTAGGACCATGTCAATGTGGGGGATACCGTCTTCAAGATATATTTTGGATGTGGGGTCAAATCCATGGGACTGATAAAAGGGTCTCAGATATTCCTGGGCACCAATCTGAATGGCAATCCCCGGCCATTTCTCCCGGGCAAGTTCCAGGGCCTTTTCAATCAATAGATGGCTCAATCCTTGCCGTCGGAAGGCCCTGGCCGTTACCACCCGGCCCAGACTGACCCCGGGATAGCTGACCCCCGGGGCCAGAATCCTGAGATAGGCCGCCAGGGTCCCGGCCATCCGGACTGACAGATGGAGGGTTTCCATATGAAGATCCTTCCCATCCAGCTCGGGATAAGGGCAGGCCTGCTCCACCACAAAAACCTCCACCCGCAACCGAAGTTGCTCATAGAGTTGGGTTGCCGTCAATTCACTAAATTTTTTAATTTCCCACTGGATGGATTCCATATTAATCCTTAAACCGGCGCAGAATGTTTTACTGGCTCTTGTTCAGCCTGATTTTGTTGTCAAGTATCAGCATGCCATTCTTAAGTTTCCACTTCATGGAGGTCGGAGGGGCGCCAATAGGGTTCCAGATCATCAGGTCGTTGTTGAAAGTATAACTCCCCTTCTGGGCAGCAATCACCGGATTCATGGAACCTTTGGGGATGTGCTTCAAGGCTTCCGGGGTTAACCTTGAGTTAAAGTCAAAGGTGCCGTTCTTGCTGAGGACTATTGTGTACAACGCTTGGGGCATCCCATCTTGAAAGCCTTTCCAGGTCCCAACCAGGCCAGGAACAATGACGCTTTTATGGACGATGGGCGCTTCCGGTTTGACGCCGCTGGACTCAAGGAGCGAGGCGTTGTCCTTGTTGCCGGAGCGGTTGGCGTAACTCATGACCGATTCGCCTGCGCCGTTTTTCAGCTGAGCGTTGGCGCCCTTGTCGAGCAAAAGCGCCACAAGTTTTTTGTTGCTGGCACCCGCCGCCAGCATCAGGGCGGTTTCGCCCTTGTCGTTGACAAGATCCAAATTTGCCCCTGAATCAATCAGCAAGGCCCCTTTCTCATACGCCTTGGACTGGTCAGAGCAAGCAGCCGCCGCCATGAGCGCCGTTCTTCCGTTTGCGGACGAAAAGTTAATGTCGCCCTTGTGCTTGACAAGATACTTGATGATGGCAAGGTTGTCCTTGTGCTTGAAGGGGTCGGGATTGGAGGCGGCATACACCAGCGGGGTGACAAGGGAGTTGACGGGCGACTTGACGTTGATCCTGGCGCCGGCATCCACCAGAACCGCTACCATGTCCGCATCCCCATGAATGACAGCTAAGATAAGCGGTGTTGAACCGGATTTGTCGAAAATCTCGAGATTTGCCCTGCGGTTGATCAAAAGCTTGGCAAAATTGACATGGTTTGCACCGGCTGCGTTATGCAGGGGAGTGCCGCCCGTGGCCAGACTTTTGAGGTCGATGCTGGCCCCGTTGTCCAGCAGCAGTTTGCCGCCATCCACAAATCCGAAGCGCGCGGCCAGGTGCAGGGCGGTATAACCGCCATTGTTCCCCTTGATCTGTTGCAGGTCCAATTCCGGCTTGAATGTGATGAATTTTTCAAGAAAGGCTAAAACGGTTTTTGCATCATCACCGCCCAGAAGGGTGATGGCCGTCATCAGCGTTGTCACGCCGCCATTGTTCACCATGTTGATATTGGCGCCCCGGGCAACCAGAAAATCCAAAACATCGTATTTTTTGTGCAGAAACGTTCCGATCAGCATGGAGTCGCCCTGGCGGTCCGGCTGGTTAATCTCTGCACCATGGCTGTGGATGAGCTTCACCGCATCAAGGTCTTCCGCTTCCACAACGAAACTGAGGGGTGTCCGGCCCTCCTTGGTCTGGGCATCGACTCGAATGCCTTTCCCCTGGGTAAGCAGCACCCGAATGGTTTCCGTGTGATCCCGCTGTGCCGCCTTAATTAATGCGGTATTTCCCTTTGACCCCCGCGCGTTCACCTGGGCGCCCCGTTGCAAAAGAGTGGACACGGTTTGGGCCAGTCCCATATGCGCGGCAAGGATGAGCGGGGTGCGTTCCCAGTCACCAAAACTGTCATACCAAACGCCCCGCTTGTCCACCTCCAGCCTGGGCGACCCGAGGATCAGTTTGGTTATTTCCTGGTTATCATTGCGCATGGCCCAGCACAGCATGGTATCCCGGTCATATATGCCGTTCACGTCGCTGCCGCTTTCGATGGCGGCCCGGGCCCGGGCAAGGTCGCCTCTGTAGATGGCCGTAAAGAGTTCAGGCTGGCTGGTCTCTTGCGCAAAAGCAGCATACTGGGGGGCAAATGCCCCGAATATGAGTATCAAGGCGAGATATATTCCAAGGGTGCTGATCTTATTTACTGGGTGATTCTCAAGATTCGAAGTGATAATTTTTTTCATGAAGCGTTATTTAGGATAGAACCTTCCTTTTTGTCAAGAAAAGTATGAAAATTGACATGGCGGTTTTATTTAGAGTCCTTTATTTTTTTTGCAATCGTTTCAACATAAGATTATACTGCCAATAAAAGAAATTCCCTTATCTCTTTCCAGAACGTGAATAAAGGGACCCATATGAATTGGAAACAAAAAATCGTTGGGCCGGACAGGGTCATGAAAAGTATCCAGCCCGGAATGAGTATTTTCCTGGGCACCGGCATTTCTGAACCCTGCACCCTGGTAAAACATCTGATGCGCTCGGATCATCAAATGCTGGTTGACCTTGAGCTGATTCAGCTGGTGAACTTCAGTGATACCATATCCCTTAAAACCCTTGATTCCCATAAATATCGGCTCAAGACATTCAGTTCTGGCAATATGGTAAACAAGGCAATTGCCAAAGGATTGGTAGATCTTATTCCCACCCGGTTCAAAAAATTGCATCGGCTGTTTGAGTCCGGCCGCATCCAGATAGACGTTGCCTTTATCCAGATTTCCCCACCCGATGATGACGGGATTGCAAGCCTGGGGGTTTCCATTGATGTCGCACGGGCGGCCATGAAAAAGGCCAGCCTTGTGGTGGGTGAGATCAATCCCAAAATCCCCAGAATCTTTGGCGATACCTTTGTAAACCTGGCTGATTTTGATCTGCTGATCCATTCAGAGGATGACCCTATTTATTTTAAGCGCTGGGAAACCGGTCCTGTTTTTGACCGGATCGCCGCCCGCATTGCCTCTCATATCCAGGACCAAAGCTGCATTGCCTTTTCCATCGGCCCTTTGTTTGAATCCCTGGGGAAAAAGCTTTCAAAAAAACACCATCTGGGCATTCACTCCCCTGTGTTTACCGATGCCTTGATGGACCTTGTGAAAAGCGGGGCAGTGACCAACCGTTACAAAAATACCTTCCAGGGAAAATCCATTGCCTCCTATGCCTTTGGAACCCCGGATCTCTTGGCCTGGCTCGACCGGAACCCCCAGGTGGAATTCCAGGGAATCCAGGCGGTTTTTGATCCGGCCAATATCGGGAAAAACAAGCGATTTGTTGCGGTAATTCCTGCGCGCAAGGTTGATTTGTCCGGCCGCATCGTTCTGCACCACGGCAAAGGCAATGTCATCAGCGGACCCATGGAGTTGATGGAGTCTTTTTTCGGGGCGCAGATTTCCAAGGGAGGCCGTGTCATTTTCGGCCTCCCGGCCAGGAATCTGAACCATCGCCCCAATATTAACCTTTCAATCCAAGGGCACCATAATCAGCTAGGCTTTGAAGAATCCATTGATATGGTGGTGACGGAATACGGGACCGCCATGCTCAACGGTCTTTCCATAAGGGAACGGGCACTGGCGCTCATCGAGATTGCCCATCCCGATGACCGGCTGTCATTGTTTGATAAGGCCCGAAAAAATCACCTGCTCTATCCGGATCAGATTTTTCTAAAGGAAAGCAACCGTCTGTATCCCAGTGAGATTAACGAACAGCAGCTTTTTAAAAATGAGCTCAAGGTGAGGTTCCGGCCCATAAAGCCGTCGGATGAAGACCAGATGAGAAGACTCTTCTACGGCTTTTCCGACGAAGCGATTTATTACCGGTATTTCCACTCTGTCACTTCCATGCCCCATTCAAAAATGCAGGAATATGTCAATGTGGATTGGAACCACACCATGTCCATCGTAGGGCTTATGGGAGAACCCGGAGACGGCGTCATAATAGCCGAAGCCAGATATCTGGGCGACGGATCAAGCCGAGATGCCGAGATTGCCATCATTGTCGATGAAGCCTATAATAACCTCGGCATTGCCACTTATATGGTAAACCTATTGATAAAATTGGGAAAAGAGAGGGGCATTGAAAGGTTAACCGCTGAGATCCTCTCTTCCAATCGCAGGATCTTGAGAGTGTTTAAAAAGGCCTGCCCAAACATTGAAAGCAAGTTTGAACACGGCGCATACAGCATTGTGATGCCCATCTGAGGAGATACAAAGAAAAAAAGATGGAGAAAAAATCAAAAAACACTCAATTTATCGGCCTGTTTCTTCTGGGTAATTTTTTATTCAGCTATCCGATCCTCACCTTGTTTAACACCACGATACGGGTGTGGGGCATTCCAATGTTTTTTCTTTATTTCTTAGTTGCCTGGGTTTTATTAATCGTTCTGATGATTCGCTGTACCCGGGAAAGGCCAGGGACAGGACCATGATAGATCAAAAAACCATTCTCCTTATTTCCTTTGGTTATATGAGCCTGCTTTTTGCCATTGCATTTTATGGCGACAAAAGGGCCAAAATCGGTAAAAGCATTATCAGCAACCCCTATATTTATGCCTTGTCCCTGGCTGTATATTGTACTGCCTGGACATTTTACGGAAGTGTGGGGGCTGCCAGCAGGGCAGGCATCACCGGATTTTTAAGCATTTATCTGGGCCCCACACTGATGCTGATCCTGGGCTGGCCTGTTTTGAAAAAAATCATCCGCATCAGCAAAATAAACCGAATCACCTCCATTGCAGACTTCATTGCATCCCGGTACGGCAAAAGCACCACCGTGGCCGGAGTGGTGACCATTATCGCAGTGCTGGGCATCATTCCCTATATGTCGGTCCAGATAAAAGCCATATCCGCCACCTTTCTGCTCATCAGCCATGCCTCCCCTGTACCCGGATCAACCGGGCTTGTCCAACTGCCGGTTCTGAATGATACCGCCTTTTATGTGGCCTTGCTCCTGGCCGTATTTGCCGTTGTTTTCGGCACCCGGCATATAGATGCCACCGAGCGCCACGAAGGATTGGTGGCCGCCATTGCCTTTGAGTCCATTGTAAAGCTTGTGGCTTTTGTGTGCGCCGGCCTTTTTGTCACCTTTGGCATTTATTCAGGATTGGGAGATCTCTTCACCCAGGCAGGCCGGGTCCCTGAGATATCCGCCCTGTTTGTCATGGATGTAACCCCATCCACCTTTGTTTCCTGGTATAATGGTCTGTTCCTGTCAATGATGGCAATCCTGTTTCTTCCCCGGCAATTCCAGGTGATGGTGGTGGAGAATGTGGATGAAGAACACCTTAAAAAAGCCATCTGGCTCTTTCCCCTCTACCTACTTACCATTAACCTGTTTGTCCTCCCCATTGCCTTTGCCGGCATGCTTAAGTTCAGAGGCCAGACAGCAGATGCAGATTTTTTTGCCCTCTTCCTTCTGATGGCGGAACATCAAAAAGGGCTTGCCGTGCTCGTCTTTATCGGCGGGATGTCGGCCGCCACCGGAATGGTGATCGTGGAAACCATTGCCCTTTCCACAATGGTCTGCAACGATCTTGTCATGCCGGTTCTTTTAAGGCTCTCCTTTTTAAAACTGGCCCAGCGTCCCGATCTAAGCCAGCTTCTGCTGGGGATCCGGCGGGCCAGTATCCTGGCGGTCCTGGTAATGGGATATCTTTATTTTCATTTTGTGGTGGAGTATTATTCCCTGGTCTCCATCGGCATCATCTCCTTTGCCGCCGTGGCCCAGTTTGCACCTGCCATCCTCGGCGGGATATTCTGGAAGGGTGCAACAAGATCAGGGGCCCTGGGAGGTTTATTGGCAGGCTTTTTCATCTGGGCCTATACCCTTGTGTTGCCCTCCCTTGCCCAGGCCGGCCTTCCCCTGGAAAATTTTTTAACCCAGGGCCCCTTTGGCATCCGCCTGCTTCGACCCCAGCAGCTGTTCGGCCTTGATGTACACCTGCTGGGATTCAGCCCCGAGGCCCATGCGGTTTTCTGGAGCATGATTTTCAATATCGGCCTTTTCACAGGGATCTCCCTTTTTACCCGGCAAAGCGAGGTGGAGCAGAAACAGGCACTCCTGTTTGTGGATGTGTTTGAATATTCAGTGGAAGCGGAAAAATCCTCTTTCTGGCGGGCCACGGCATCGGTGGGGGATTTAAAATCCCTTTTGGAAAGGGTTTTGGGCAAGGAGCGAACACAAGATGCCTTAAAAATCTATGCCCGGAAAAACCGGATAAACCTGGAAGAAGAACTCACCGCCGATGCAGGACTGGTCAGCCATGCGGAAAAACTGCTGGCAGGGGCCATTGGATCGGCCTCGGCCCTGGTCATGGTCCGGTCGGTGGTCAAAGAGGAACCCCTGGGCTTTAACGAAATATTGAACATCCTGGAGGAGACACAGCAGGCCATTCAATACAGCCGCAAACTGGAAAAGATCACCATGGATCTAGAAGCGGCCAATGAGCGGTTAACGGAACTGGACCGGTTAAAAAATGAATTCATATCCACCGTGACCCATGAACTGAGAACCCCCTTGACCTCTGTCCGGGCCCTGGCCGAGATCCTCTATTCGACCCCTGATCTTGATCCGGAACGGCACCAGAAGTTTACCCATATCATTATCAAAGAGAGTGAACGCTTATCAAGGCTCATCAATGATGTGCTTGATTTCCAAAAAATCAAATCCGGCAGCATCCAATGGGAGTTTTGCTGCCTGGACTTCAGGGAGATCATTCAGGATTCCATGGTTTCCCTAGGCCCGCTGATTGAAGAAAAAAATATTGGATTGGGGCTTCGTCTGCCGGATACCCGGGTTGAAATATCCGGTGACAGGGACCGGTTGACCCAGGTGATGGTCAATCTTATCTCCAATGCCATAAAATTTTGTGATACAACACAAGGAAAGATTGATATCTCCCTTTCCATTGAACCCGGCGTCATGCGAGCCCGGATCAAAGATAACGGGATCGGCATCAGTCGGAGAAACCAAAACATCATCTTCCAGGAGTTCCGGCAGGTCAAGGATGCATCCCTGGGAAGGCCCAAGGGCACAGGTGTCGGGCTGACCATCTCCCGGCACATCATCGATTCCCATGGGGGGAAAATCTGGGTTGAAAGTGAGCTGGGGAAAGGATCCGCCTTTATATTTACCCTGCCCCTGGCACCTCTGTCATGAAAACCAATACCCCCCAAAGGATTGCAAGGCCGTCTCTCATGGTATATATAAATTATACAAAGGTCTAACAATGGCGCAACGAATCATCAGGGAGGAAGGAATGACCCGGAAAATATCGCCAAAAAAAATATTAATTGTGGACGACGAACCCAATATTATCGTACCCCTGGAATTTTTAATGGAACAGAACCACTATGAGGTTCGGGTGGCTGAAACCGGAGAAAGGGCGCTTGAAATCATTCCCGCCTATGAACCGGACCTGATCCTGCTGGATATCATGCTGCCCGGCATTGACGGATATGAGGTTTGTCAGAAAATACGAAAAAACCCCAAATTCAACCAGGTAAAAATCATTTTTATATCTGCCATGGCAAGATCCATTGACGTTGCCAAAGGAATGGAGCTTTCCGCAGACGAATACATCACCAAACCCTTTTCCACGGCAGATGTTGTGAAAAAAATAAAAACACTGCTGGAGGGAAACAACACAAATACAAACTAAGCGCTGAGATAGAGGATATTGATGGTTGTTTCCCCAAACGTTAAGCCGAATCAGGTGTTGATGGATCCGATAAATTCAAAACTTAACCGGTCCTGGAGCCCTTTTATCAATTTCAATATTTCTTTGAGCATTTTGCGTTCCATGGGGGAAAGGGTCTTTGGATTCACAAAATTGTGGGGGGGCACCTTCTCGGCGATGATCGCATTAATCTGCCGGATGAGTCGTATCTGCATCATGAGTCCATAGGCCTGTTCAATCTCGGAATAGTCCTCCCGGGACAAAACTTGTTTCAGATAAAGCTGGTACAACCTGGCCTGGGTGTTGGTATCCTTGATCCCATGGTTCAGGGAATGAATTCTTGCAAAGTCCACAATGGGGGTCATGGCCATTTTTATATCCAGGCAGTTTTTATTGGGTCCTTTTGGTTCCAGGGAAAAATTACCCCAAAACCCCATGGGAGGCCTGAAAAAGACGGCATTCTCGGTCATATTCCTGTAAAATCCGGGCCACCCGGCTAAGGAAAGGGAAAAATGTTTTTCCAGGCGATTTGTAATCTCCCGGTCGCCATAGGAAAACCGGAAATCAAAAAAAATACTGGCATGCAGGAGGGCTTCCGGTTCTGGCGCATGGATCCATTCTGAAAAATATCGTTTCCAGGTTGAGAGGGGCTGGCACCATTTGGGATTTTGGGCCATGACCCCCCCCAGACAAAAATCATACCCTGCCTGATCGAGCCAGGTGCAAACCGTTTCCCCCAGCTTGAGAAAGTATTGTTGGACTGTTTCATTCAGGCCGGATTCTTTGGGCAGATCCTGGAAAATAATGGCATTGTCCTGGTCTGTCTTCAGGGTCTGTTCCTGTCTGCCTTCACTGCCAAGGGTAATAAAGGCAAAGGCCACGGGCGGCGGACCCAGCAGTCTGATGGCAAACCCGATTATTTTTTCCAGGATGGCATCGGAAAATGTGGTAATCAGCCAGGTGATGGTCCTTATTTTGGAACCGCCTTTGAGCATGGTGTGTATCAGCCGTGGAAGCTGACTGTGCTTGCCCATTATGGTATCCAGGGTTTGGGCCCCTGTGATTTCCCGGAGAAGGGAAGTATAGGTCAGCTCGGTCAGCAGACGCTCATCCAATTCAGGGTTGTCAAATTCAAACCGGGACTCGGGCAACAACGGGATGGGGTCCAGAAATTTTGGCATCTTCATTTCCTGGGCAGGGAAAAAAAATCGCAGATAAGGGAGATTCCCCTGTCTTACCTCCTGATAGGGCCAAACCGTTCCTTGATGGCTGTTCATAACCTCTTTCAGGGTCAAAGATGTCTTCTGGTCCGGGATGATGATCTCCTGATCTTCCCAGCTTTTAATCATTTCCGGTTCCAGGGGGAGGCCCTGCCAGAAAAAATCGATGCGCACAATTTCATTTTTCAGGGAGAGGCAACAGGAGAATTCCCACAGGCCTGTCATGTTTTTCAGCTGGTTCAATACAAACATCATGGCCAGCATCAGTGAATAGGGATCTGCCTTCATGGGCACCTCTTCTTCAGGGTGATCTATCTCAAGGCGTATCCCAAGCCTGTCACGAGCCCTTTTCGCAAGGGTTTCAATCAGTGCCAAACCAAAAACCGGCACAAGGGAATGGCCGGATCCTGTCAGGATTCCATAATTGTCCGATACCTGGTCAATAATCTTTCCCAGAACAATGGATTCATTAAAAATGATATTTTTAAATTCCTCCTGGCGGTCCGGCGCCATTTGGGGGAATTCTTTCATTGCCTCTATGGCCGCCCGGATGCTGGCAAGGGGAGAACGGGCATTTTTTGACAGGGACTGCAACACGGCCTCAACCGCATGGTCTGCCTCCTTCTGCCGGGTGATGTCACTGATGCTCACGGCAAATCCGGAAAATTGTGTGCCTGGATTCAGCACCGGTGTCACCCTGGCCTGGAGGATATGATTCTCTCTTTTAAAGGTGAAATAGGAAACCGTATCCAGCACATTGCGCTTCAGCCTTTCATTGATTTCATCAAGGGCATGTTCAATGAGATTTTTATCAATCAAAGCGGTTACGGACCGGCCAGCCAGGGCGGAAAATGAAGGAGAAGATTCCGTTGGTTCCGCCCGGTCTGTCCGGAAACCAAGAAATTGTTCCGCCTTTTTATTGCACAACACAACTTCACCTGCGGCATCACAGAGGATGATGCCTTCCGGCAAACCCGAGATCACGGAAAAAAGGCTGTGTCGATCATGTTTCATATCACTTCCTTTTATTTCATTTAATTCCGAAATGGCTTAATCCGCTCTTGAATCCCGGGATGGCTTGAAAGATAGCTCACCCATTTTTTATCCGAACCCGCCAATATTATTTTCATTTTCTGTTCTATCCGCTCCATTAACCTTACAAAATGAA
>Ga0180007_10006446_pt1 | contig 11461 bp, 11 predicted proteins | sample MM_PC_MetaG_FD_121122 | JGI IMG/M metagenome (GOLD analysis project Ga0180007, IMG submission 121122) | Groundwater microbial communities from the Aspo Hard Rock Laboratory (HRL) deep subsurface site, Sweden - MM_PC_MetaG | ecosystem: Environmental > Aquatic > Deep subsurface > Groundwater...
AGAAGTAGCCAGAAAAAAAGACGAAGTCTATAAAGTTATCAACAGTCTTGACAAAAAGTAGTTATGCATATATACTCATAATAAAGGTCGGGTAAAAATAAGAGTATAATTAAATTATTAAACATATGCCATTTAAAGACGGAACAGGTCCTTTCTGGGGCGGAGGTCCCGGAGCTGGTTTTGGCAGGGGCAGATTTTGCGGTTGTGGGTGTTATCCCGGTATAACTGAAAAAGATTATTTAGCCAGATTGAAGGAATGGAAAAAAAACGCGGAAGCAGAAATTCAAGCATTAGAAAAAGATGTCTAGACCACTTAAACCAAGATGTATTAGGTTTCACCCTAATGCAGTCTATTTTAAACCTCAAGGCATACCTCTTCGTTATTTAGAAGAGGTAGCTTTGAGTTTAGATGAAGTAGAAGCTATTAGGCTTTGCGACCATAAAAATTTAGAACAAAAAAAAGCAGCTCAAAAAATTAAAGTTTCACAAAGCACTTTACAAAGAATTTTAACTAAAGCCAGAAAAAAAATTGCAGAAGCAATTATAACTGGCAAAGCTTTAAAAATTAAAACACAATAAAATCTTTATGCAGTTTTATGCAGATTAAGATAATTTACAAATGTTATTCCTGAACAACAATCGCTTCTACTGGACATTCATCGCTAGCCTTTAAAGCGCATTTCAAATCTTTTTTTTCTTGGCTTAAGATTTCTATCTTTCCTGCTTGATTCAATTTAAAAATCTCTGGGCAGATTTCTGCGCATCTGCCACAGGACACGCATTTGTCTTGAAGAATAGTAATTGACATAAATATTAAAAATTATTAATTTATGCATAACTGACTAATATTGTTCTTGTTCACTGATGATTAGGGGACTTTAGTCCCCGTACTCCATTAACTACGGACGCTAAAGCGTCCTAATCAAAGTGTACTAAAGTGTTTTAATCATAAGTGTGTAATAATCAACGAGGTTCAGTGAGCAGTTACCTAGATATTGTCTTGCTAATACTCTTCTTTTTATGATAGAATAATTTTGAAAAATATGCAAAAATTAAAACCAAAAATTCAGGCAGAAACACATAAAATTCAGCATGAATTCAGAAATCAGATTTTAAAATACATTACTACTGCTTTTGGATTGGCTGTTGGACTGGCTTGGAATGACGCTATTAAAAATTTAATTGAATTTCTTTTTCCGCTCAAGAAAAATACGACTTTGATAAAGTTTTTTTATGCTATTATAATGACTTTTATTTTAGTAATCATTTCAGTTTATTTAGTTAGGTTGCTGAAAAGAGAAGAAAAGACTGAACCAGATGAATCTTAAAAAATCAATATTTATAGCGCTTAATTTTTTGGCCTTCAGCCAATTGAAAAATAAATTTATAAAATAATGAATATTTATGATTGAACTTTATCAATTTGAAGAATGCCCTTATTGCGCAAAAGTGAGGTCTAAACTCACGGATTTAGGTTTATCTTACTTAATTCACAATGTCCCGCGAAGTCGCAGTCAACGCCATAATTTAGAAAAAATTTCCAAACAAAGCTTTGTGCCAGTTTTGATTGATCCAGAAAACGAAATAATGATTTGCGATGATGATCAAAAAATTATTGAATATTTAGAAGAGAAATATAAAGAAAAGTAAACAAAAACTATGCAAAAATTTATCAAACACTTAAAAATAACCCATTTTTTCTTAATTGTTTTCGCTGTCCTGATAATAGGAGTTTATTTAATTATTCTCAACAGCCAGAGAATAAATTATCTAGAGAATGTTAAGGCTGGCGGATTTGAAAATCCTAAAATCCTTATAAAAAACCATAGAACTTACAATAATTCATTCTTTCTTCCCTTTCTCTCAACAGAAAAGCCTGAAATTGAAATTGAGATTAGAGATATGGATGCAGGTAATGCTAAAATTTCAGTTTACAAGACTAACCTTGATACTTTATTCAAGCAACTTGTTTATGATGATAAAAAAAATCAAATTAACAAGGCTATAGATCAAAAGAAATTGCAGTTGATTGCTGAATTTGAAAAAGAGGTAAGAAAAAATGAAGATAATGCTGTGGAACTGCCTTTAAAAGAAGATGGCGTTTTTTATATAAAGACAGAACTCAATGATAAAATTGGATCAAGCTTTATTTTGAGATCTAGTATTGCCACGCTGTCTAGAGAAGGAGATAATGAATTAATTTTCTGGACTCAAAACATTAAAACAAAAAAGAGCCTAACAAGTGGCACAATAAAGGTTTTTAATTTATTAAATAAACAAATCGAAATTGCTTCTGCTTCATTAAGCAACGAAGGCATTGCCAAAGTCCCTATTTTGCAAAATATGGACATAGCTTTGATTGAAAGTAATCAAGGTTATTCTATTCTGCCTCTAAACCTTGATAAAATAAACATCAATTATAATTCTACTTACAAGAATTTCACTCCAAAAACTAAGGATGCTGTATATTTTATTTTTTCAGATCGACCAATTTACAAACCAGGGGACACAGTTTATTTCAAATCTGTGATGCGTGATGACGATGATGCAGTTTATAGTTTGCCAAAAGGGCAAATAACAGTGAGAATGTCTCAATGGTATAGTGAAAATAATTTAATTTTTGAGAAAAAATATGCTCTTTCTGACTATGGCACAATAGAGGGTCAATATACTCTTTCTAATCAAGCTAAAACAGGTGAATATTGTTTAACTGCATTGGTGCCTGATAAAAAAAATTCAAATAATTATTACAACAGTGCGGAAAACTGTTTTTCAGTAGAGTATTATCGTAAACCTGAATATACTTTATCAATTAACACATTGCAAAATGAATACATCAATGGCGACACAATTCAAGCGCAAGTCCAAGCTTATTATTTTTCTGGACAACCTTTGGCTTATCAAACCGTTAAATATAGTATTTTTTCTAGTGATTTTTCAGAATATACTTACTTTGCAGAAGGAAGAGATTATTCTGGAAAAAATTGGAACGGGTATTATAGAGGGAATAGAATGGTTGTTGAAAACCAGCAAATTGAATTAAATGAAAAAGGAGAAGGAACAATAGAAGTTTTAGCAAAAATTTCGCAAGAAAGTAAAAAATCTCAAATTTTTTATATAGAAGCTTCTTTTGTTGATGAAACACAAAATCCTGTTAAAAGCCAGAAAAATGTCTTAGTTCATCAAGGAGAATACAGTATTTTTCGTGAACAAACAAAAATAACCTCTGGTTTTGAAGTTGATCAAGTAGCAGAGATTCCTTTAATTATTAAGAAAAACCGTAATAGTAAAATTGAAAACCTAGAATTAAAAACAGAAATAAATTTGCGAGAATGGAAGCAATTCCAAGAGTCTAATCAAAAGTATCCGCAATATAAAGAAGAAATTAATAACATTAGCAATGTTTCTATAAAAACCGACCAGCAAGGCAAAACCTTGTTAAGATTTACGCCTTCACAAGCAGGTTCATATATTTTAAATATAGAAGGCAAGGATAGCAGTCAAAATATTATTAATAAAGAGTTTTATTTGTGGTTTTATGAACAGGGTAAAGGCTTTTATTATGAATACAAAAATGATTTAACACTGCAAATAGATAAAGGATTTTACGAACCTAATGAAACAGTAAAATTGACCATTTCTTCTGCCACGCCAGATCGTGATATATTTCTTGCTTTAGAAAGAGGGAAAGTGAGAAGATTTCAAATTATCAATCTAAAAGGCAACATGCAAACCACAGAAATTCCTTTACAAGATACTGACTTGCCAAATATTTTTGCTCATGTAGCAAGTTTCTCCAATGAGGATTTAGATAGTGATACGATTCAAATTCCCTTAGTAAAAGACAGTAAAAAAATCAAAATCAAAATTACTCCAGATAAAGCTTTGTATAAGCCCGGAGATGAGGTAGAAATAAATATTTTAGCTGAAGACCAACAAGGAAACCCAGCTTCTTCTGAGATAGCTTTTTGGGCAGTGGATAAAGCTATTTTTGAATTAATTGATCCAGCGAATAATAGTATTTTTGAAGCCTTTTGGCGAGATCGTTATCATTCTACAGCATCTGCGCATTCCCTGGAGCCAATTTATAATTATGAATCTGCTGAAAAAGGAGGATGTTTTTCAGGAGACACATTAATTTTAATGGCAGACAAATCATTAAAGCCAATTGAAAAAATTCAACCTGGCGAATATGTTCTTTCAAAAAAGTATGATTCAAACGAATTCTTCAAATCTCAGATTAAATCAGTGCACTCGGCTGATGTTCCTGGATATTTGATTATTAATCAAACAATCAGGGTAACAGCAAACCATAAATTATTAATTAATGGTTTTTGGCAAACAGCTGGATCAATTAAAGTTGGAGATAGTTTGTTAAATAGTAAAAATAAAATAGTGCCGGTTTTTTCTCTAGAATGGCAGGCTGGCAAATTTAAAGTATATAATTTAACAACCGAAAATCCGCATAACTATTTTGCTGGCGATATCTTGGCGCACAACGAAAAGAGCGGAGGCGTACGCAGTGTTTTTGAAGATACTGCGTATTGGAATCCAAGAGTTCTAACAGACCGATCAGGTCGCGCTAAAATTAAATTTAAACTACCTGACAATTTAACTACTTGGGTGCTTTCTGCGGTTGGTATTACTTTAGACACAAGAGCAGGCGATGGGCAGGTTGATATTGTAGTGAATAAAGACATTGTTGTCAGGCCTGTTTTACCTAACCTTTTGAGAGAAAAAGACGAAATAATAGTTTCGGCATTGGTGCAAAATTTCACGAAACAAGAGCGTGAATTTATAGTTTCTCTGAAGATTGAAGGTGGAGAAATGAAATCTGAAGAAAATCAATCTTTCAAAATAACGCCTGATAATACTGAACAAGTTTTCTGGGAAATAATTCCAGGCGAATCCGACAAAGAAGCTAAATTTACTTTTTCCGCAATAGATAAAAATAATAATGACAAAAAAGATATTGTTATTCAAAAAATTCCAGTTAAAGCATTAGGTTTTTGGGAAAAAAGGAGCGAATTTGCTGAAGGCGAAAAAGAATTTGCAATTCAGTTAAGTTCAAGCGCAGATAAGAAAAAAACAAAAATTAAACTTACGCTTTTTCCATCTATAATTGGCAGTTTACCCAAAGCTATGGAGTATTTAGTTGATTATCCTTATGGATGCATTGAACAAACTACCAGCAGATTTGCTCCAGCAGTAGTTGCTAAAGAGAATATGAATCTTTTTTCTCAAGTTATGCAAAAAAAAGACTTGAATGCAATAATTGAAAAAGGCATTGAGAGGCTTGTTGAACTTCAGAATACTGACGGAGGGTGGAGTTGGTGGGGCTCGTATAATCCAGCAGGATCGAATTATTTTGTTACTAGTTATGTATTAGAATATCTTTTAAGGGCTAAAAATTTGAATTTTATAGTGAGCGATGATGTTTTAAAGGATGTTAGAAGATTCTTTGAAAACCCTAAAGAAAATATTAGTTTAGAAGACAAGATAGCTCAAAATTATGGCTTAATGATTTTAGGTTTGAAGCCTAATGCAGAAGAACCGGAAAAACTCCAGAGTCTTTCTCCGGACTTATTAGCCTTAGCTGTGATAACGAATTATAATCATGGCATTCTTGATCCTGAAAAAAACGGTCTTAATGAGCTAATCAGAAAATCTAAGGAACTGGATGATAAAATATATTGGGAACCAGGAAATAGTATAAATTATGGCTCTCAAGAAGCTTCAACTGCATTGGCTATACAGGCTGTGCTAAAAGCAAAAGGCGATAATGGTATTGCAGTAAAGGCCGCGCGTTATTTAACCCAGTCCAGAAAAAAAGGATATTGGAAAAACACTTTTGCTACTGCGCAAACTATAAACTCATTAGTTAAATTTTCTTATTCTGAAAATGAAATAAATCCAAACTATGATTATTTAGTGTTTTTAAATGAGAAAATAATTGCGCAAGGTTTAATAAAAAAGTTTAATCAAGCAATTCCTGAAATAAGCCTTGATTTTAATGATATTGAAAAGGACAAATTTCAAATTATAGTAAAAAAACAAGGACAAGGCAAAATATATTCTTTGCTTTCTGTAGAAGAATTCAATAATCAGTCAACTGAATTAGCGCAAAGCAATGGTTTAGAAATTGAAAAAAAATATTTTTTAGAAATTAACAATGCTTCAATTGATTTATCAAAGAATAAGAAAATTCCTTTATCTGTTGGAGATTTAATAAAGGTAGAGCTAACACTTCATAATTCGCAAATGGATTCGCAATATGCTGTAATAACCGATGAGTTGCCAGCTGGACTTATTCCTATCAATCCATCTTTGAAAAATCAAAATAATAATCAAATATATAGAAATAGTTTTTATGAAATTCAGGAGAATGGAGTAATAATTCCTATTTATTATTTATCTCGTGAAACAGAAGTTCATAATTATTATGCTCGAGTAGTGAGTCCTGGAAGGTTTTTTATTCCTCCAGCTTACATTGAGTTGATGTATAATCCTGATTTGAATGGCAGAACAGGAACAGGAGAAATCGAGGTCGTTCAAAAACGTCCCGAAAATATTATAGAAGAATATTTAAAGAAATTGACTCCAACTTTTCAGCCTGTCCAGTTTCAGCCAGTGCCTGCTAATAAAAAGTTTAATTCATTGGGTTTCTCCATAACTCGTGCCAGACAATTTTTGAAAGTTTTTGGCTTAAGTATTGCAGGAATGATTTTTCTTTATTTCATATTCAAGAAATTGAATAAAAAATAGATGGCTGTTAAAAATAATAATATAAAATATTTTATACTAATAATTTTTGTAATCTTTTTTCTTATTTTTTATTTAGAGATAAATTATTCAATAGATTATTCTATACAAAACCAAAACTTTGAAAAAGAAAATGATAGTAAGAACCTCATAGACAACTCGGTAAAAGCGTTACCAACAGAACAATTTTTTCAAGCTGATGAGTTTTATCAAGCCATCTTGCCAAACAAAGAAAAGAATAATAATTTTTCCAAAAAAATATACGGCGCAATCATTCCGCATCATCTATTGGCTAGTTTTATGATTGCAGATTTATTTTCAGTTTTACAAGAACAAGGACCTGATTTAATTATACTAGTAGGACCTAATCATTTTGAAAAAGGCGACTCTAAAGTAATTTCTGCAGAAGAAGACTGGGAGACTCCTTTTGGTATTTTAGAAAGCGCAAAGGATATTGTGCAAAATTTAAAAAAAGCAAAACTGATTGAGACAAGTGGTAGTATTTTAACTGATGAGCATTCTATATCTGGCATTGTTCCTTTTATTAAATATTATCTTCCGCAAACTAAAATTTTACCTTTAATTTTTAGTATTGAAACAAATGAGCAAGATATAGAAAAATTAAATTATATTTTAGAAAAATTCTTTAATCCAAATGAAGCAGTCGTAATTGCTTCTGTGGATTTTTCACACTACTTAATGAAAGAACAAGCAGGGGAAAAAGATAAAATAACTATTAAGGCTTTAGAAGACTTTAATTACATGCCAATTTTTTATATGAATAATGATTATTTGGATTCTCCGGCTTCAATTATATGTTTATTAAAAATTATGGAGAATTTTAAAGCTAAAAATTTAAAAATTTTGAATCACACCAATTCAGGGGAAATATTGCAAGAAAAATATCAGCCCACAACCAGTTATTTTGAAATCATTTTTTATAAAAATTAAAATTTATGCAATTCTAGCAATTTCAAAATAAATATATCCTACGGATAGATCCGGGTGAAGGAATAATTGAAAAAATTGAAGGCAGGCTAGAAAGAGAGTTTAGTCAAAAGATTGGTTTAAATATATTAAAATTTTAATCAGAATAATTATTTTTTAAATTCTTGTTTTTTGGACAGGTATAGAATTTCTTCTAAAATTTTTCTATTTGCGCCAATAGCTGAAGCAATTAAGCCTAAAATCATTATTTGAAAACCTACAAGGATAAAAACAGCTGCTAAAATTAAAGACTGGATATGACCGCTTCCGCCATCCAAAGTTAAGAAATAAAAATATAAAAATCTTAAAATCAAAATTGCGCCTAACCCAAGAATTAAACTGCCGCAAGTGAGAAGTACGCGCAAAGGCTTGTAAAGCGTAAATGTTTTTACAATAGTTATTAAAGCTTTAAAAATATGATTCCATAAATTTTGTATTAACCGGGATTTTCCTTCCCGCTTGCGGAATTCTATGGGAATTTGCGCAATTGTCCATTTTTGATCTGCCGCTTGAATTAGGGTTTCATGCGTATAAGTATGAAAAGATAAAATATTTAATTTTAAAGCAATATCCCTAGTCATAGCGCGAAAGCCAGTGGAAGCGTCAATAATAGGCAGTTGCGTTAATTTGCGGATCAGCCAACTGCCCAATAAATTACCGTATTTATTTCCAGCTTTCATATGATCCAGCTTTTTAATTTGGCGGTTGCCTAAAACTAAATCAGCTTTATGTTCTAAAATTGGCTGGATTAGTTTTGGAATTTCTGTTTGATTGTATTGGAAATCCGCGTCTGTATTAACAATAATATCTGCTCCAAGCTTTATAGCTTGTTCCAAGGCTCTTTTAAAAGTTGTGGCTAAACCTTGATTGGTTTTATTAGAAATAACAAAATCCGCGCCAGCGTTTTTAGCGGCTTCTACAGTATTGTCAGAAGATCCATCATCCAAAACTAAGATTTTAACTTCATCTATACCCTGAATTTGACGCGGAATTTCTTGAATTACTTTTTGGATATTTTTTTCTTCGTTATAAGCTGGAATAGTAATAATAAGTCTTGACATATTTAGAAAAATAATGTTGTAATAAGATTAGCATAAAATTCTAAGAAAGACAAGAAAGGAAGATTTGAAATGGAAGCTGCAGAAGTTATAGATGCAAAGTTTAAAATTATTGGCGTGTCAGGGGAGAAGCAAGCAGACGGGGAATTTGTTTTTGTAGATAAAAATGGATCTCATTTTGCTGTTTATTGGGAATTAAAAAATGGTGAATTTTTAGATACAGATTCAGTGCGTTGTAAAATTCCCAGCTGGACCTTAACTCACGGAGGAGTAAAAAGTTGGGACTGGATATTTAAAGATAAAAATTCTAACCAACCAGTATTACTTGTTCCAAGAAGCTTCGTTTTTGTTAACAAAGCCATCTTTGCCTCCAAAAAAGATCTTCATAAATTGTTTTATGCAATTGTTTATACTTAAAATGAAAAATTATTTTTTATCCAGTCTTGAGTAAAAGACTGGATTTTATTTTTTTAATAAAAATTTTGATAATAGGATTTGGATTTTCATTTTTTCTGCCTTTTCCAGAATTATGAGCCATATTAAAAAAATAAAAATCAATAATAAAAATATTTTTAAAATAAAATTAAATTGAATAAAATAATTCAAGACTAAAATTATTAAAGACAGTAAACTAATTTTAGCGATTTTTGAATATTCATATTTTATAGGATAAAAATGATTGCTAATTAAATAAGTTAAAATGAGCATAATTATAAAAGCAATTAAAGTAGCAATTGCCGCGCCAAGCATAGCGTACTGCTGAATGAGAAAATAATTGAGGATCAAATTAATTATAGCTGGAGCAATAATCATTAAAGGATAATATTTAGTTTTTTCTTTAATATGCAACCCGGCTACGATTAAATAATGCGCGCCAAGCAGAATATAAGAAAGGCAGACCCATGGAACAATTTTTTGTGCTTTTAAAAATTCTTTTGTAGCTAGTATTTGAATTGCCTGCTGGCTGAACAAAGAACAAAACAAGGCAAAGGAGAAGCCAATGATTAAAAAATAAGTTAAGGTTTTGGCAAAGATTTTTTTATTTTCTTTTAATTTAGCTATTTTGAAAGAGAATGTTGGCCATGAGAGCTGAAGCGGAAGAACCAATAAGACAAAGATCAAAAAGCCTATTTTGTATCCCAAAGAATAAATGCCTACTTCTGACATATTTACCATAAAGCGTAAAAAATAACGATCAGATAAATCCATAATAAACATAGCTATTGTCGCTGGAATAATCGGAATACCAAATTTAAAAAGTTTTTTCAGAATATAATAGCATCTTTTTTTCAAGGCAGGATTGTAATTTTTCAGAACTGTTTTGGATGACGCGCGCTTCATTTTTTTTGCGCTGTCAAAAATAAAAAATAGACATAAAATAATTTGCGCAATTAAATTGCCGAGCAAAATTCCTCCTACTCCCAATTTTAAACAAACTACGGAAAATATGTTTAAAATTAAAATTATACTGCTCCGCAAAATAAAAGCGCGCGCATATTTTTTAGATTGATCCTGCGCGCGCAAAAAGCCAAAATATAAAAGATTAAAAATAGAAAAAAGATTAATTAAACTGATTAAATAGATTAATGGTTTTAAAATTGGCTGGCCTAAAATAATTTGGCTGAAAAATGGAGCATATAAAAGCATTACAAGACTTGCCAATCCGGCAAAAGGCATCACAAAAATTAAACTTAAAATCAATACTGCATATTTATGTTTTTTCTTTTTTACATCGCGAATGTAGACTTTAATAATAGCTGATCCAAAACCTAAAGAAAAAATAATCACCAAAATCTGTAATAAGCTGTTGATAATTTCTAATTGTCCAAATCCCTCTGGCTTGAGCCATCTGGTATAAAAAGGCACTAACAAAAAATTAACCATTGCTTGAGTAGAGGTGGCTATTCCGTATAATAGAGAGTGTTTAAATAGGCGCTTAAAATGAATTAACATATTTGATAGTTTTATTATACAATAATTTCTATGAATTTACAGTTTTTTAAAAATTTGTTATACTGTTTGAATGGATACTGAAAAGCTTTCAAAAATAATTGAAGCTCTGCTTTTTGTTCAAGCTAAGCCTTTAACTGTGCAGGAAATTTCTGATGGGCTGGAGATTCCAGAAGATGAGATTAAAAAAGCAACAGAAATTTTGCAAAAAAAATTATCCAAGAGGGGTATTGTCTTGTTAAAGGATAAGCTTGTTTTAGAGTTAACTGCCAACAAAGAAAATTCATTTTATATAGAGAAATTTAGAAAAAAAGAACTGCGCGCCCCGCTTTCTCGCACCTCTCTAGAAACCCTAGCTATTATTGCTTATCGCGGTCCTTTAGCTCGTTTTGAAATTGAAAATATTCGTGGCGTAAACTGCGTTTGGATTTTAAGAAAATTATTAATTCGCAATTTAATTAAACGTTCTAAAAAAGGATTAAAAATTTATTATTCTATTACTAGAGCATTTTTGCAATATCTTGGTCTGGAAGAAAAAAGCCAGTTGCCGGATTATGCAAAAATGCAGAAATCATTTTGAATTCTGCATTTTTATTTTTTTCCATTCTTTCATTAATATCTTCATCAGTTGGATTAAATGATCCAACAAGAATTTTAGGTACGGATATAGAAAAAATAGTTGAACAAAAAAACATAAAGCCTAT
>Ga0180007_10006448_pt1 | contig 11458 bp, 12 predicted proteins | sample MM_PC_MetaG_FD_121122 | JGI IMG/M metagenome (GOLD analysis project Ga0180007, IMG submission 121122) | Groundwater microbial communities from the Aspo Hard Rock Laboratory (HRL) deep subsurface site, Sweden - MM_PC_MetaG | ecosystem: Environmental > Aquatic > Deep subsurface > Groundwater...
ATTCAACGGCAAACAAGCTCTCCAACGTCTGCGCGATGCCACTCCCGACCTGGTGCTGCTCGATGTGATGATGCCAGACCTGGACGGTTTCGAAGTCTTGCAGATGGTCCGCGAGGTCAGCAATATCCCGGTCATCATGTTGACTGCAAAGGGTGAAGAAGACGACCGGGTCCGCGGCCTTGAACTGGGTGCTGACGATTATGTCACCAAACCTTTCAGCCCGCGCGAACTTGTCAGCCGGGTGAAGGCGGTGATCCGGCGAACTGAGGGGGCGAGTGGTGGCATGCACGGTCTCATCGAAATTGATGAGCGCTTGAAAATCGATTTCGACCGGCGTGAAATCTGGCTGGAAGGCAAGATCGTTAAACTCCGTCCCACGGAATACCGCCTCCTTTACCACCTCGTCCAAAATGCCGGCTGGGTCATCTCCCACGACCAGATCCTTGCCAAGGTTTGGGGCTACGAATACCGGGACGAGCCTCACTACGTCCGGTTGTATATCAACTACTTGCGCCAAAAACTGGAGCAGGAACCATCCAATCCACAGTACATTCTGACGGAACGAGGTGTCGGCTACCGCTTCGTGGATTTTCGCCGCGAAAACACGGGCTAGCCGCGGCATTGACCCGGTTGATTCTGATATTTTTTATACATTCAGCTTGCGTTGTTCAAACGCAGGCTGGTTATTATAATAGTCAGTGAAACGATACCTAATGGATGGCCAAATTCATCCGTCCACTTTTGGAGTAAGAGAATGCCAGCGTACGAATTTTCCTGCATGCAATGCGGACGTCATTTTGAAAAGAATATTGCCTTCCACGAGGGAAGGCAGAATGTCCGCTGTCCAAATGGGCATGGTGAAGTACGGCAGGTGTATTCAGCTCCGTGGGTGATTTTTAAGGGGAGCGGCTGGTACAGTACAGACAATCGTCCGCCGAGCGCGAACAAATAAACACTTTCCACTCTGGTTCTTCCAATTGCACTTCCGCTTGAAGCCATCCTGGTCCGATGGGGATTATATGCATAGGTCGACCAGGTGATTTCATTTGCGTGTGGTATGATGCTGTTCATCGACACAGACAAGCTCATCGGTAGGTCAACTCGGTCTCGGCTTTAACTTGTCAGACAAACCACTCTGGGCTATACTTTCATCAGGAGGCAGTACCCTAATGGTAAAACAGCGCATCGTGTTAGTGGATGACCATGAAGTCGTCCGACTCGGTTTGAAATCCCTTCTGGAACGACACCCACAGTTTGACATTATCGGTGAGGCGGCCAATGCCAGGGAGGCGATCGAGATGGTAAGCAATACCGAACCAGATGTCGTCGTAATGGATATCCGCTTGCCCGGCACATCTGGTATCGATGCTTGCGAGGAGATCACCCGCCGTTTCCCGGACACAAAAGTCATCATGTTGACCTCCTATGCTGAAGATGAAATGCTCTTTTCGTCCATCCGCGCTGGTGCTTCGGGATACGTCCTGAAACAGATCGGCGGTGAGGACCTTGTCCGCGCCCTGGAAGCCGTTGGCCGAGGTGAGGCCATGCTTGACCCGGTCGTAACCCAGCGGGTCTTCCAGGAAGTTCGCCGGGCCGTCAAGGAAGAGGAAGCATCTGCCTTTGCCCACCTTAGCCAACAGGAAAAACACGTCCTCCTGCTCGTCTCTGAAGGTAAGACAAATCGCGAGATCGCGAAAAACCTTTTTCTAGGTGAAGGCACTGTCCGCAACTACGTCAGCAGTATCCTCTCCAAGTTGGTGGTCAACAACCGGGCGGAAGCAGCTGCCTATGCTGTAGAACATAATTTGCGCGAATACATCGCCTCGTAACTCCCAGGCACCCGGAGCGGTTTGGCTCCGGGTTTTTTTATTCCCATTCGGCCCCCAGATGGCTTGAATAGGGTTGATCCCATTGCCATGTACCAATTTGCTGGACCTGATGTAGAATCAGATTGCCATGACAGAATATGACTCCTACCTTTCCCCATTCAGTTGGCGATATGGCTCTAAGGAGATGCGCCAGATCTGGTCGGAACATTCCAGGCGGCTGATCTGGAGACAGATCTGGGTAGCGCTGGCTGAAGTCCAGGCTGAGTTCAACCTGGTCACGCCCGATCAGCTTTCGGACCTATGCGCCCACCTCCACGCAGTTGACATCCCCCGCGCCCTTGAAATAGAAGCTGAGATCCATCACGATTTAATGGCTGAGCTGCGCGTTTTCGCCGAGCAATGCAAGGTTGGGGGAGGCATCATCCACTTAGGCGCAACTTCCATGGATATCGAGGACAATGCTGATGCCATCCGCATGCACCAGGCTCTGGACCTGTTGATTGCAAAACTGGCGGGTCTCTTGCGGACCTTGGGCCTGTTGATCCATAAATGGGCGGATACCCCGCTGATGGCGTTCACCCATCTCCAACCCGCTGAGCCCAGCACCCTCGGCTACCGGCTGAGTCTCTACGGTCAGGACTTGCTGGAGGACTACCGCGCCATTTGTATGGCTCGCCGGGAATTGAAGGGCAAGGGATTCAAAGGAGCAGTCGGTACGAGTGCATCTTACGCGGACCTGGTCGGCAAGGATAATCTGGTTCGCTTCGAAACCCGCCTTTCCGAGAAACTCAACCTGCCATTCTTTGCGGTCACTTCTCAGACATATCCCCGCAAACAAGATTTCATCGTTATTTCGACCCTGGCTGGATTAGCAGCCTCGCTTTACAAATTCGCCTTTGACCTGCGCATCCTTCAATCCCCGCTATTGGGCGAACTGGCCGAACCGTTTGGGAAGAAACAGGTCGGCTCATCAGCGATGCCTTTCAAGCGGAACCCGATCCGCGCGGAGAAGGTCAACTCATTGGCCCGGTATCTCGCCGGCCTGCCCCGCCTTGCCTGGGATAACGCGGCGCACTCATTACTCGAGCGTACTCTGGATGATTCCGCCAACCGCCGGATTATGCTCCCCGAAGCCTGCCTTGCGGCCGATGAATTGTTAGAAACAATGAACACCATCATCACGGGCCTGAGTGTCGATGAGCAGGCGGTTGCACGCAACCTGGAAATCTACGGCCCCTTTGCGGCCACCGAACGTGTCCTGATGGCGTTGGTCAAAGCCGGCGCTGACCGCCAGGCGATGCATGAACGCATCCGGGATCATGCCATGAATGCTTGGGAGATGATCCGCCAGGGAGTCTCGTCCCCCCTGCTCGATAGCCTGCAAGCGGACAAAGAGATAACGAGATATATCCCAAAGAATGAGTTGACGGTCTTAATGGATGCCCGTGCCCATATCGGCGATGCGCCGCAACGGGCAAGACAGATGGCGGAATCGATCCGCGCTGGTATAGAACCGGGGTGACCCAATCGGTCACCCCGGTTTTCTATGTAATAGCACCTCTGTCAGAAGCCCATTGTGGTAAGCATTTCCTCATTGAGGGCATATTTATATTCTTCCAATCCCCGCTTGCGGGCCTCTTCCTGTGCGGCTTGTTCCAATAGAACCAGGTGTTCCTTGGTCACAATCCGCTTGTGGATCTCACCAAGGATGTGGATTACTCTTGCGAGCACATCATCGGCATCCAACATCTGTTCCTGCGTCTGCAAGAATTCGAGAACCGCATTTGCAGCGTTCTCGCCATCCTTACGGGCCACACCCACCAGGCCTGTACTGGCTTGCCTGGCCCAGCCGGCTAAAAACACCTGTTCCAGGGGCCGGCCAAGGTCCGGATCAAATGCCTCGTAGGATTTACCATCCACGGGAAAACGAGGCTCCGGCACGACCGCATAGGCATCGTTGAAGTTCGGCAGGCAAAAATCTGTATCCACCTTATCGCCAATGGCAAAGATGACAGTATCCGCAGCGATATGTCTGGTCGTAATTAAGCCTTTTGCCTTGGTGGTTCCATCAACAGCAACCAGAGTGTTATCTTCTACCTTCAAAGCGCTCACCCCTCCAACCCATTCGCCGACGATGCGCACCGGTGAAGCCAAAAACTCGAAACGCAAGCGAGTCGCCGAGACTGGTTCCTGGGACCTCGGTAGCACCCCGGTGAACTGGTTCCTGGCCTCATCGACATCCTGACCGGCAGCCTGCATGATCGAGGCAACCCGGGTGAATTCCCTGTCCAGGGATGCGAGGTCCAGGTTGCGTCCGACCGCTTCCATCTCCTTCTTGGTAAACTTCACTTCCGCCGGGCCGCGGCGGACTACAGCGATGACCTCAGCGACCTTTTTCTCGCGGATCAGGTATCGGGCGATATCCATCATCACGTTGCCTGCCCCAACGATGGCCACTCTTTTTCCAATGGTGAACTTGCGCTGGCTGAACGGCGGCAGCATGTTGTAGTGGTAGACCATATCCTTGGCATGGTAAACACCGGGTAGATTCTCCCCCGGCAGTCGTAGATGTTTCGTCCCTTGCGCACCTGTGGCGATCACCACCGCCTGGAACCCGCTGGTTAAGAGATCGGAGAGCAAGATGCTGCCCCCACAGCATACTTTGACATTTCCGAAGTACTGGATTTGAGGGTGAGAGAGGATCTGCTTGAACTGTTTGCGCAGCCCTTCCTTCATCTTCAGTTTTGCGGGATAGATGCCATACTCAGCCAACCCCCCAGGCTGAATATCGCGGTTAAAGAGGGCAACCAACACTCCCGCCTCGGCCAGTTTCCGGGCTGCAAACAGGCCTGCGGGTCCGGCTCCGACGACTGCTACGAGATTTTTATATTTGTTCATTCGTTCATCCGTATAAATGATATGTACCAGATGGATTATAAGGGCTGAGAAAGCATCAGACAAGGACTGGGGTCACAATTCAGATAAATCTCTTATCCTGAAGCGAGAATTCGCACTCTATGCTATAGTTTAAACAAGTAAGTTCAGGAGGAAGAACATGAAACTACTCAACCTAGGTGATGAGAGCCTGGAGAAACAGCCTGGCCCGGACGAAAAACCCAAAGCCGAAGAACTCCACAGGCCTTATCCCCTGCGCCCGAAGCCCGAGATCACTCCGGGCCAGGAGGCAGGGACCTCCGGCGTGCCCGTCCCACCGGCCGCAACCGATCGGGAGCCGGGGGCTGCCCATTCGCGTGCCGACGAGCCCCCGCCGGTAAGGAAATCACGTTCACGCCTCGGAGGCGATAGGGCAAGGTCGAAGGGGAAACTGGGCAAGGCGGACTCAACCGCAGGGAAGAGGCGATTCCCAAAACTACCTTTTAGTGTCCGCCTGCAGCCAGACCGCGAGAAGGCCCGTTATGCCTATTGGAATGTGACCGGCACCTTGTCGCTTATCGTCAACGCCGCGTTGATTGCCATCATCATCCTGATGAGCCGGGAGCTCTACTCCCTCAAGCGGATGGTGCTCGGCGACCTTGTAGGTGGCTTATACCAGAATTTCGACACAATGGACCAGGCCCATATCCGCACCGAGATCCCGGTGCAGACAGAGATCATCGTCGATTTCATGCTGCCCATCAACCAGACCACCGAGGTGATCTTGACCCAGGATACACGCGTAAACGGCGCCCGGGTTACCCTGACGACCGGCGGCCTCGAGATCGTCGGCGCGCCGACAAACATTACCCTGCCAGCCGGGACTCGCCTGCCCATCCAGTTGAACCTGGAAGTCCCGGTGCATACCAGCGTGCCGGTGTCCCTGCTGGTGAGCGTTGATATCCCCCTGAGCGAGACCGACCTCCACCAGCCATTCACCGATATGCGCGACAACGTCATCGGGCCATATTATCGCGCCTTCGAAGGAAGTGCCGATACTTGGGAGCTCTCGTCGTTCTGCCAATCGTTCCAGAGCCTCTGTGCGTGGTGGTTCCGGTAGCATGGCTGCTCCCGCTGTTCGAGACATCTTGACCGCTCCAATGATCCGGACCACGCTCCCAAACGGGTTACTGGTCTTGCTGAAGGAGATCCATACCGCACCGCTGATCAGTTCCTGGGTCTGGTACCGGGTCGGCTCGCGCGACGAAGCCCCGGGGTTGAGCGGTATTTCTCATTGGGTGGAGCATATGCAATTCAAAGGCACCCCCCGGTTTCCGGCGGAAGTCTTGGACAAAGCCATCGCCCGCGTTGGCGGCGTCTGGAATGCATTCACCTACCTGGACTGGACGACGTATTTCGAAACCATGCCGGCTGATAAAATCGACCTGGCGTTGCAACTCGAAGCCGACCGGATGGTCAACAGCATCTTCGACCCTCAGGAAGTCTTCTCCGAGCGGACCGTCATCATCTCCGAGCGTGAGGGCAGCGAGAACCAGCCGCTCTTCCTGCTCGGGGAGGCCATTCAGAAGACGGCGTTCCGCGCTCATCCATACCAGCATGAGGTGATCGGCAACCTGGCAGACCTGCAATCCATCTCACGGGAAGACCTGTACAACCACTATCGCAGCTACTATGTTCCGAACAACGCCGTCCTGGCGGTTGCCGGAGATTTCGAGACCGCGGTCATGTTTGAAGCAATCTCCGCTGCCTTTGCACCGATCCAGGCGGGAGAGATGCCACCCCGGATCGACATCGAGGAACCTCCACCGGTGGGTGAACAATCGCTGACGGTTGAAGGCCCTGGAGAGACATGCTACATCCAGATCGCCTACCGGGCGCCGACCGCAGCGGAGACTGATTTTGACCATCTGACGGCTGTAGACAGCCTTCTCGCCGGTCCCAGCAATCTGAACATGTTTTCAGCCGGGCTATCCAATAAGACATCCCGCCTGTACCAGGCCCTGGTTGAGAAAGAGCTTGCGGTTGCTATCCATGGCAGCCTGGGGACCACCATCGACCCGTACCTGTATACGTTCACGATCACCGTCCATCCCAGCCGAAAGCCGGAAGAGGTCCTGGCCGCGTTCGATGACGAGGTCTCACGCCTGCACGAGACCACAGCCTCTCCCGCGGAAATCGAGCGGGCGATCAAACAAGCCCAGGCCTTGTTCGCCTATGGTTCGGAGAATATCACCAACCAGGCGTTCTGGCTTGGGCATGCTGAAATGTTTGCCAGTTACACCTGGTTCGAGAATTACCTCGCCCGTCTCTCCGAGCTGACCCCAGCCGGGTTGCGGACAACCGCCCAAACGTATCTCCAGCCCCAGAACCGGGTCGTCGGGGTCTACCAGCCAACCGGGGAGGGCTCATGAACCGCGGCCAACCTCTGGCGACCAGCATCCGGGATTCGCTCCCCGGTCCCGATGACATCTCCCGGGATGTTCTCCCGAATGGGATCGTGGTCCTGAGCAGGGCAAATTTCAACAGCCCATCCGTAGTGGTCAGCGGATACGTGACGGCCGGGAGCCTCTTTGACCCCGAGCCGAAACTTGGCCTGGCGTTCTTCACCGCCCTGGGGTTGTTGCGCGGTACCGGCCAACGCGATTTCCAGCAGATCTACAACCAGCTTGAATCCGTTGGCGCCAGCCTGTCGTTCAACACTGGAGCCCACACAGCCGGCTTCAGCGGCCGCTGCCTGAGAGTGGACCTGCCTCTCTTGATGGGCATCCTCTGCGATGTTTTACGCCAGCCTGCTTTCCCGGAAAACCAGGTCGAGCGCCTGCGGGCGCAATTGCTGACAGGTCTTGCCATCCGGGCACAAAATACGGCCGATATGGCCTCGCTGACGTTCGACGAGATGATATTCGCTAACCATCCCTATTCCCTGCCAGAGGACGGCTGGCCGGATACGGTCCGGGCGACCACCCGGGATGACCTGGCAGACTTTCACCGCAAGGCGTACGGCCCGCGCGGCATGGTCATCTCCCTGGTCGGAGCTGTCGACCCGCGCCAGGCTGTAAAATTGGTCATGGACCTGTTCGGGAATTGGTCGAACCCCGCCCAGGAGGAAGTCCCCGAATTACCCCCGCTCCAGCCGCTCAAGAAGACAGCCACCCGGAGGGTAACTATCCCAGGCAAGGCCCAGGCCGATCTCGTCGTCGGCGTATCCGGCCTCAGCCGGCGCGACCCAGACTATATCCCGGCGTCGCTGGGCAATTCCATCCTCGGCCAGTTTGGCATGATGGGCCGCATTGGCGATGTCGTCCGGGAAAAATCAGGGCTGGCATATTATGCCTACTCGACCCTGAACGCTGGCATCGGCCCGGGTTCATGGGAGATCAGCGCGGGTGTCAATCCGGCGAATGTGGATAAGGCGATCAAACTCATCCGCACGGAAATCACCCGTTTTGTCGAGCGGGGTGTCACTGATGAGGAACTGGCGGACAGCCAGGCGAATTTCATCGGACGCCTGCCCCTGTCGCTGGAATCCAACGCAGGGGTTGCCGGCGCACTGTTGAATATGGAGCGCTTCGAGCTTGGACTGGATTACTACCGCCGCTATCCGGACTTCATCCATGCGGTTACGCCGGATGCGGTGCTGGAGACAGCCCGGAAATACCTTCAAGCGAAGAAATTGGCCATCGCCATTGCCGGACCATGAAGCTTAAATCAGGGATCGACATCATTGAAATCCCCCGCATCCAGAGGGCGCTAAACCGTTATGGAGAGCGCTTCCTGCGGCGGGTGTTCACGCCCGGGGAGATCCGCGAGTGTTCCGGCAGGGCCGAATCACTGGCAGTGCGTTTTGCCGCAAAAGAAGCGACCGTCAAAGCGCTGGGAACGGGGATCGGGCCGGTCGTCTGGAAAGAAGTCGAGACCCTGCATAAACCGAGCGGTGAGCCTTATCTGGTCTTGCATGGTGCTGCGCAACGATTTGCAGAGCAACGCGGACTGACCACCTGGTCGGTTAGCCTGAGCCACAGCCGCGAGATGGCTGTGGCGGCTGTCATCGCCACCGGCCCCGACGAGGGCTGATCCTTGCATGTGACCTATTTTATTAACGTCCCCATGGCGTGAGCATGGGGACGTTTTCGATCCAGCGTGAGGTCCCCCAGCGTCGCAGGATGTACCTAAGCTTGATTCTCCTCCACCCCGATCCAGAGATGCCCGGGCAGGATCGCCCGGTTGGAGCGAACCGTCACCCTTCCAACGGCGGATACCGGCTCGGTCAACATGCTCGGGTGAACCAGGCAGGTATCCGGGACATGTCCATATTTCCGTTGGTAAAACGTCGCTGCTTTTTCCACTTTTGAGTTGAGTGGCAGCTTGGGATCGTTGTCGAACCACAACATACCGACATTCATCAGGAACTCCTTTCATCTGTGGCAATCTGCGGGATCCAGAAACGGAGGATCCCACGGGGGCGTTGAAGCAGGTAGTGCTGGCCCGGGGAGAACCTCGCCAAAGTGCGGACCAAATCCTCGCCCAGTTCGGATCCGCCATCGGGCGGTTTCACCTGCCCGAAAACGCGAACCTGGAAGGATTCCAACCAGTTACCTATTTGGGAGAGATTGCTGGAATCGACGCTGACAACCGGCCAGACATGTTGTTCCGGCCCATGCTTGAGCAGATAGCGCAGGCTATGCTGGATCTCGAAGCTGGCGGAGGTCAACCACTCGAGATCGTCGATCATCAGCAGGATGACCCGCTGCCCGCGGCGGAAGCTCTCTGCCCAGGCAGAGAGCTGGTAGATGAAATGACCAGCAGATGGATGGTTTGCCGGGAGAATCTGCAAAGCACTGGGGAAGGATTCGATTCCTGTCCATTGATCCGGGTTGCTTGTGATCACCCCGAACTGGACCTCCCCGGGGTCCTGACTTGCTTCGACAGCATGGGCAAGCATCTGCAGGTATCTGGTTTTCCCACCCCCTTCACCCGCGACCACGAGAACCGGCCCGGGCGTGGGATCATAGAGGTCCAGCAGGATCGGCATCCCGTCGGTTGCCATCCCGATGAATAACGACTCGGGAGGCAGGGACCCCAGGCTGGCGAAGAGCGTTTCCAGTTCGGGATAGACCGGCGCATCCACCGTGAGGGGGGTTTGCCCCAGTTCCTCCTTGATCTCCTGGTACGCTTGAAGGGCAAGAGTAAATTGATCGGAAATGAGCATGGCTGCCTGCTTGAGTAGGATTTCCATGATTATAGCACATATGTTCTATTTTAAACAAGAGGCAAATTGGGCGAGTTTTATAGCTGGCCTCTTGCCACTCCGGGGTGAGTGCGCTATAATCCCGCCGGTAAGAAGATGTACAAATTAATAAGGAAGTAAGTTCATGCCAATTTATACGTATCGTTGTGATGAATGCGGGCTCCAGTACGAACAGCACCAGGGTTATAATGATCCGGTTCTCACCCGTTGCCCCGAGTGCAACAAAAATGCTTTGCGGAAAGTCTTCCTCCCGGTGGGGATCGTGTTCAAAGGATCCGGGTTCTACGCCACCGACCACAAATCCCCCTCCGGGCAAAAGCACACCGCCGCCAGCAAGGAAAAGGATGGCGAGGCCAAGGAGTCCCCGAGTACCACTGAAGCCAAGGCCGAAAACAAGGCCGAAGCCAAGCCAGAGGTGGCCAGCAAGCCAGCAGACTCGGCGAGCTGAGCTTGAACGGTCAGCCTGCTTCAAGTAGAAAAGAAGATCACGAATACAGGTTCCCCCGGGAACCTGTATTTTGTTTCACTTTCTGAACCAGTTGGAAACCCCGAATTATTGTTCACTTCGGATATGACCTATTGACTACTTGATTCTTCCCCCGAATAACTGTATAGTAGGTTCAGAACCCTGCCCTGTCGCATTCACCGTTGAGGGCGGCTCCCTGAGAACAGGGAAAACAATTCCAATCCAACCCGGCCGCTGGCATGCCAGCGGCTGTTTAATTCAGCATGGAGGTGATGGAATGGATCTCCAAGCGATAATTGTCCGCAGCCCACCCGGCTACCGGGCAGCCCTGATCGGGTTTATTGCAGCCTGTTTTCTGCTCGTGCTGGCTGGCTGCGAAGAGCCAACGCCTGCCCTGGGTGACCCCCCCGTAGCCCCCTGCAACCTGTTCTACGTTGAAGAGTTTGAGCATCCCAGACGGGACGGAGGTGGAAGCCGGGACCCCATTTGTTAAGCGGTGGCGGATCACTAACCACGGGACGTGCTGGTGGGACCAGCGGTACTATGTCGCCTTCAGAACAGGGGACCGCATGGGAGCACGGGATGTCATCTACTGGGTCGGCGACCTGGTCCGCCCCGGGGAATCGTTTGTGATCACCCTGAACCTGGCTGCGCCTTATATCCCTGGCCGCTACCGGGGCGAGTTCTGCTTCATGATCGCCATCCCCGGCCCGGAACCGGACTATGCCCCCTACGATTACGACTCCTGGCGGATGCATGTCGAGATCGTCGTCCCGGAATTCCGGATCACGGCCCTCCGCACCTGGGCGGAGGAGGAGGTAGCCTACGTCGGGGCCTGTCCGCACACGCTCCAGTTCCGCTCCAGCATGACTGCCATCGGGAGCGGATATGCCCAATTGGTAACTTTTCCGCGCGAATTATTCCCTTGGGTAACCAGCGTACACATGGACACGGGGACCATTGATGGAACCACATACATGCCGATCAGCACATCGACCACAGGGGAGTATTACATCCAGG
>Ga0180007_10006449_pt1 | contig 11458 bp, 11 predicted proteins | sample MM_PC_MetaG_FD_121122 | JGI IMG/M metagenome (GOLD analysis project Ga0180007, IMG submission 121122) | Groundwater microbial communities from the Aspo Hard Rock Laboratory (HRL) deep subsurface site, Sweden - MM_PC_MetaG | ecosystem: Environmental > Aquatic > Deep subsurface > Groundwater...
ACCTCCACAATCGTCATCGTGTCGTTGCCGAAGATGTCCACCACCTTGACCGCCAGCCTGCGCCGACCCGGTGTGCATTCGTGAAAGACGCTGGTCAATTCCAGCGAGCGGTCTTTTTTGGTGCGGAAGGATTGCCACTCGTTCTCAAAAACATAATCTCCGGTCCAGATCTCTTCCCATTCGCCGCTGTCAACGTTCCGGACCCGGATGATTTCCCGCTTACTCTCAAAGTTAAAGTCCACCGACCAATAATCCACCCAGTCGGTCCATTGCTTGGTCAGCGCCTCGCGGTTAGCAATACCGTCCTTGTCCTTGCTCACCTTTACGATCTGCCCCTTTTCCACCACGATCTTGCTTTTCTTATCCTTGAGCGTTGCCTCCGCATTGGCAATGGAATCCTGCGAGTAAAAGACCGAGAAATCGGTCAGTTCCACCGCCACGCTGTTCTTCTTGATATGCGGCCTAACCTCGACAAAGGCTACATCGTGGAAGACCACCTGGTTTTTTTCCACTGCCCGCTTGTCGAACACCTCGGCCGGGATGTACTTGGGCGCAATGTCGATCCCCTTGGCTTTGGCCTCATCCAGCACATTGGGCTTCTTGGTGAAAGTGTCGCCGCCAATCTCGATGTCCATGGAAAAATCCGCGCCCACATCAAAAGGCGGGTCAATGTAGATCAGCTTGATGCCGCCCTGCTTTTCGATCTCCTCCCGCAGCGACCCGTTCTTGAGGCTTGCGAGGATCAGCTTGTTGTCGCCCCAGATGAGCTTATTGGTCCAGCCCTTGAGCTGGCGACCCCGGGCATCCATGTCAAACAGGCTTATCTGCAGGGATGTGTCTTTCTCCGAGCGCGGCTCGTCCACCTGCTCAATCACCTGAAACGGCAGGACAATATTGCAAACCTCGCTGCTTTTGCCGTTCCAGACCAGCTCCACCTCCCGCTTCTCCTCAAAGAGCAGAAAGCGGTACTTATCCGGCAGGGGCTTATCTGTCTCCAGATAGCGGATAATCTCTTGTTGTTCCTGTTCAGTCAATCGCGGCATAAAATTAACTCCTTCGCGGTGTTCTGCCCGGTTTCAGACCGAGGGGCACTATAGAAAATATAACGTTCGGGTTCAGTCGCGTGTCGTCCTACAAACAGTTGGTCGGCCCCATCCTTGTATATACAATGCATAAGTCCGGACGGGTCAGGGGGCTGTTTGTTTCGTGTGCAACGCCGTTCTATCCAACTCGTGCCTCTCTAAAGTGATTCTTGATCATCGCATTGAAGGCCTTTCCCAATGAGCCAGCCGCTCGAACGTCGTTGTACGTGGACTCTGGCACATCGTAATACTGCCAAATCTGCCCGTTCGACCGAAACTCCACCTCCACAGTGCCCGAGGATTGATCATACCCGATACTTGCGATCATAGATGAATCGACGTGATCCCTATCCATAGCTACCTCCCTAGTTTTTGCTCACGTTGTGATGTCACTACTTGCTTGTAATCATCTGCACCTTGTATAAAAGTTTTACGCCAACACTCAACCAACTTTGGATCCTCGCTTGTTGGTCGTGGTGTCATCAGTGGGATTCGAACTCGTGTAGGGATCTTGACTGCTTCTCCGATCACCAACGCCTCACCCGTCCTCAAAGACGGAAGTAAATCAATCAGGCTAATCAGGTTGTCTGGGGCAGATGCTTTGACAATCGATTGATCGCTTGAATTAGTTAACCTTAAGGCAATAAACGTTCCAACTTGAGCCAGAATCGTCTCGGTAATCTCAGATGGTCTTTGGGAAATGATCATAGCGCCAACACCAAACTTTCGCCCCTCCTTAAAAACCCTCTCAACCGCATCTTTCGCATAGTTGTTACCCTCCGACTTGTTGAGATAGGAGTGGGCTTCTTCATATGCGATAAAGAGAGGTCTCTGCCTGCCCGTATAAGGCTCATGTCTGCCCCAAAACATACTGTCAAATACAAATCGTGTGATGAGGCCAACGGTTATGTCCAGGACGTTAAATGGGACTCCAGCGAGGTCGAGAATCGTGAGCCTTTCCTTGCCGCCAATCCAATCATTCAATAGGTCGTGTAAATCCTTTGGCGAGGAGACATCTGCGTAGTCACCGGGATAAAAGAGAAAATCATAGGCAGAATCCCTGAGTCGGCTTATAAGTTTCTTTTCGTAGGCGTAGAACTCTTGGTAGGTTTTCGACTTGTATGGGGCCGCAGCTCCAACGACATAGGGCTTGAAGCGCGGTGGCTCAAGCTTGTTACAGTCTCCATCACTCTCCACACATGCATTGTCCTTGCCTTGCTTCTCAGCAGTTGCCTCAGTAAACGTCGCATTCAGCCACCAATAAATGTAATGCCACAACTCTCGAATATTGAATGGAATCGGTGAGTCTGCTGAAACGCGATCAGGATTCACCACTCCAGATTTTAACTCGCGCGCATTTGCCCTCTTTCTTTCAACCACCAACTCACGTAGTTTTCTGTATTCGGGACGCTGGTCATCTTTTGGTTCGGCACCCACAAGGAAAAATACAAGTTCATCAAATGACATTAGCCAGAAGGGGATATGCAACGGCCGGGCTGTGTCATTAATCCTGAATACGCGAGCCTTCGGGAATGCGGAGGCATACTCGCCGTGGGGGTCAACAAGAATCGCTCGCGATCCCGGATAATCATTAAGGATAGCCGACAAGACACTTACAGTAGTATTTGACTTTCCACTTCCCGTTGACCCCAAGATGGCACTGTGCCGCAGTACTAGCTTGTGAATGTCGGCGTTGATGCTGAGATTCTCGGATGAAGAATGTTTCCCGATCTCAATTGAATCGTTGTCCTTCATCCCGTATATGTCGAATAGATCCTTTTCAATAACCAGATGCACTTCGTCGTTTATGGTCGGATAAGTGCCGACTCCTTTCTGAAAATCGTCATCACCGACTTTTTCTCCGACAAGTTGAACTGACAGAAAGCGTGATCCGCGATCGTATGCGCGATTATCATCCTTGATTGTGCTTGGGGTGTTGCTTACCGAAGACACGATTCCGTAGATGCTTATGTTGCCAACCGGAAACTTCACGAAGGTGCCGATCTGACCAATTTTATACAGTCGGCCATTAATAATTGGAGCGGCAGAGGGGATCGTGTCCGCCACTTCGACCTCAACTGTGCTCGAGTCAACTCGGATGATTCTTCCTAGGTAAGTAATGTCGCTAATCATGGCGCCCCCCGTTCCTCGCTGTCCCGTTTTCCCGAACTTGCGACAAGAAAATTTACCAGCGCGTTAAAGTCGCCGAGCGTTAAGTATGACTTCTCCTCGTTCCAGTATGTTGTAGTGATTTCATTTGGCATGATGGCCTCTTTGTTGAAGTGCCATTCGCCCAACTCCCCGTTGATTATGGCTTTTGTCGGTCCGAATACGTGCAGATTCAGATATGCAGAACACAACTTGTGAAGGTTCTCCACGTCAGCATCCTTATAGAAGAAAACAATGACGAACAACCGATTGTTCTGCCGCATGCAATTAAAGACGATTTCGTTAATGTGTTGGTCTGAAAACGAATATCCGGTGAACACAAAAAGAAGTTCCCCACCAAGAAGATAGTCGCGCATTCTGTCGAAGTATGCGATAAAGGGTTGCTTTCGAGAAGAGTCGTACTTTTCTTTTGACGGATAAATAACAAGTTCATCCTTGATATCCGCAACATTCCCAATGTTGCCAATTCTGATGATACGATGATATTTAGCTGTCTCGGAATATCTCCTGAACCAACTCAATGAGCCATGGATTTTCCAGAGGCGTATCCAGTTCTTGGTCAAATCTCCATGTTGTGCCTGATGATCCACGCTCTCCTGCCAGAAAAAGGGCTCAAAGGAGCCAACAAAGCCGTCGAAATAGGGTATCTCGCTAGCTTCGAGTGCCTTTTCGATAACGAGATCGTAGTTTGTCGTGAAGACCTCTTTTGTAAAGTCGCGATTTAGCAGATTGTACCAGGCGAAGAATCGTTTGGTTGAAGTAAGGGAGGTGCTCAACTCACTTGCGGTTATGATTTGATAAATAGCCTTGCATATTTTACCATCAACTGTCGCAGAATCCTTTCCGCAGACACCTATATAATTTTTGGTTTCGCTCTCTTTCGTCAGTTCACGAATAGTTCTTAGATGATTCAGAATGTCCTCGATATTGACATCACGCCCCTGGATCAGCGTTTTTAGGTCGTCCTTGATGATTCTGAATGTCTTTGCAGCGCCGTCTTTTAGGGTTGTCTCGACCTCTAGGGTTGTCTCGACCTCGCGGGTAAGTTGCGCGATATCAGGAATCCCGAGAGCACAGGAAGTGCCCGCTCCAAAAAAGAAGCCGATGTTCTTCGAGTAAGACAAATAGTTCTTTAGTTCTCGTATCTCTCGGAGTATGTCAATCTTGCTCATGAATCCTCCTTGGTCATATCCAGTGTAGGTTTATTTGTTCCATTGTCACAGGAAAGAAGACTCTTTACTTAATCTTTTGAGTGGCATCTATCTACAAACAAATTACGGCAAAGAACAGGTAGCCAAGAGAGTAATTGACTTGCAACCAATTACTATATCAAGAGTTGCATAAAGCGTCTTCTTTCTTCTTGTTCTTGCGTTCAGAAGTCAAGTCGATGACTGTCGCTTTCAGACCCTTTTCCTTTTTTCGCAAACCTTCTACAAGCTTATCAATGTTATAGCTATATCCTTTAGCAACTTCATCTTTCGACTTCCAGAGTTCTCCCAGTATTTCATTCCTCATCCGGGTCACCTCCAATCAGTTCTTGGGGAGTACATATTTCAGGATAATTGTATCCATTCGCTATAACCACCGAGCGAATCAAGGGTTTCGTTTCTGCATTGTCGATATGGCGGCAATTCCATGTCAGAAGGTAATCAATATTGTGAACCGCAGAAAGTGCAATATGCAATGCGTCGTCAGTGGCTTTGGTGGGCAAAGCGCCCTCTAAAATCAGTTTCTTGGAAAGTTCTACCGCGGAATCCGTCAGTTTCAGTAAGGGGATTCCCTCAATTGCTTTCAATCTCCGCTCCGCTGCTTCTGAATCTCCTCGTCCAGCTTCTTCAAGTACAAGTTCGGAAACAAATAGTTCAAATAGCTTTCGTCGCTTTTCCCACCACTCTACCGTCAAACTTTGCCAAGCCGCTACAAGAAGATTTCGAGATGGCCTTCCTGTCAGATAGCTTATAATTGAAGTCTCAATATAGACCCTTTTTCTCATTTGACTCACCTTTCTCCAATAACAAAAGAAGACGCTTTAGTAATTGAAAATAAATAACCTTTACACTTGAGCAACTCTACCCTTTGGGCACCAAGTAGAAATATGGCAAAGTGTAGCATTTATATATTTTCGATTACTTACTTAATCTTCTGAGTGACATCTATTTACAAATAAATTATGGCAAAGCACAGACAGCCAAAGGAATAATTAGCTTGCAACTAATTACTATATTAAGAGTTGCACAAGCCATCTTCTTTCTGTTTCTTTTTCGTAGCCTCAATTTGCTTCACTGCACGGTCAAAATCGCTTTGCGAAAAATCTGAGATCCGAATTCGTTCCTGACTGAATTTTTCATAAGCACTTTCAGCCAATTCTTTTGCATTTCCCTGCGAGATCTTTCCGGCATGTTTAAGGATATCCCGATCGTTTAGTGATAAAAAACCGTCCAGCTTTGCCACCCAGTCGTTCATGTGCATGGAAATTCGCCTCATGGCCTGACCTTCGGCAAAAACAAGATACTGTTCAACGAGGTTGTTCAAGGCACGAAACTATAGAATTTCGTTTTGTAGTTTTTGCCATCAGCGGCAGTTATTAAGAAATCCTTAATAACTGAATCAGGGTTAAGTTCACCTTCCTCAAATATATTTTTAATGTGTATGTTAATATTGGGCACGGTTGTCCGAAACAATTCAGCCATCAACTTCTGCGTCAACCATAGGGTTTCATTCTCAAGACGGACTTCGATTTTAGTATCACCGCTTTCAGTTTGATAAATTAATATCTGAGAATTACTTCTTTCAAGTGATGTGTCAGCCATTATCTATTCCTCCTTCTTCCATCTCGTAGAATAAGAAAGAAGACGCTTAACTTTCTTTTGTAAAGATAAGCCCTCCTTCTCTGGCATCAACCTTGATCTTGTCTCCTTCTCTAAATTCACCAGACAGGAGTTTTGAGGCTAACGGAGTTTGGACCTTTTTTTGAATAACCCGCTTTAAGGGTCTTGCCCCGTATACCGGGTCAAAGCCTTCTTTGGCCAATATGTTCTTAGCCTCATCTGTTAACTCTATGCTTATCTTCTTCTCGCTTAGAAGTTTCTTTAGCTGACCAAGTTGAATTTCAACGATTTCAGCCAAGACTTCTAACTTTAACTGGTGGAAGATAATTGTCTCATCTATCCTGTTTAAGAATTCCGGCTTAAAGGAGGCCTTTAAAACCTCTGTGATCCTTTCTTCACGCTGATCCTCGCTCAATGTCCTGTCAGCAATCCATTCGCTGCCAATGTTTGAGGTCATAATGATAATTGTGTTCGTAAAGTTTACGGTCCGGCCATGACCATCGGTTAGCCGGCCGTCATCTAAGATTTGCAGCAGGAGATTAAAGACCTCCGGATGCGCCTTCTCGATCTCATCAAAGAGGATGACAGAATATGGCCTTCTCCGGACAGCCTCAGTTAAGTAGCCGCCCTCTTCGTAGCCTACATATCCGGGAGGAGCGCCAATTAGGCGGGACACAGAGTGCTTCTCCATAAACTCGCTCATATCTATTCGGATAATAGCTCCTTCATCATCGAATAGAAATTCAGCTAAGGACTTAGCTAACTCAGTCTTGCCTACCCCGGTTGGCCCCATAAAGATAAAGGAACCTACAGGCTGATTGGGGTCAGAAAGCCCGGCCCGAGATCTTCTTAATGTATCCGAGACACTCTTAACGGCCTCATCCTGACCAACTACTCGCAAAGCTATCTTCTCTTCCATCTTAAGCAGCTTTTCTGTTTCACCTTCTAACATCTTAGTTACCGGAATCTTTGTCCATTTGGCCACCACTTCAGCTATGTCCTCTTCATCTACTTCTTCTTTTAGCATCTTCTTTTCGGCCTGAATAGTAATAAGCTGCTTGTTCTCTTCCTCCAATTTCTTTTGCAGATCAATCAACTTTCCATAGCGAATCTCAGCTACCTTAGCTAAATCTCCTTCCCGCTCAAACTTAGCCTCATCTGTCCTGGCCCGGTCAATCTCCTCCTTGATCTTTCTAATCTTTGAGATGGTCTCTTTCTCTAAGCTCCAGCGGGCACGAAGTCCTTTCTCCTCTTCCTTTAAGTCAGCCAATTTCTCCCCTATCTTTGTCAGGCGCTCTTTTGAGGCATCATCCTTCTCCTTCTTAATGGCCTGCTTCTCAATCTCTAACTGAATGATCTTTCGGGTAATCTCATCCAATTCAACCGGTAGAGAGTCAATCTCCATCCGCAGCTTTGAAGCAGCTTCATCAATTAAGTCAATGGCCTTATCCGGCAGGAACCTGTCTGAAATGTACCTGGCAGAAAGCTTGGCCGCCGCAATCAGGGCCACATCCTTGATCCTTACTCCATGATGAACTTCATATCGTTCCTTTAAGCCCCTTAAGATAGAGATTGTGTCCTCTACGGTTGGTTCTCCAACAAGGACAGGTTGAAAACGTCGCTCTAAGGCCGCATCCTTCTCCACATATTTGCGATACTCATTTAAGGTAGTTGCCCCTACACAGCGAAGCTCTCCGCGGGCCAGGGCCGGCTTTAGCATATTTGCGGCATCCACAGCTCCTTCAGCCGCCCCTGCTCCAACTAAGGTGTGAAGCTCGTCAATAAAGAGAATGATCCGGCCGGAAGCTCCCTCAATCTCTTTAAGTACCGCCTTTAGCCTGTCCTCAAATTCCCCTCGATACTTAGCTCCGGCAATAAGAGATCCAATATCAAGGGCGACTACCTCTTTGTCCTTTAGAGTCTCAGGAACATCTAAGAAGGCAATTCTCTGGGCCAGACCTTCGGCAATAGCTGTCTTTCCCACACCCGGCTCACCAATTAAGACCGGGTTATTTTTTGTCCGCCGGGATAAGACTTGAATTACCCGTCGAATCTCATCATCCCGGCCAATGACCGGGTCAAGCTTTCCCTTCTTAGCCAAGTCAGTCAGATTACGGCCAAATTTCTTTAAGGCCTGATACTTATCTTCAGGATTCTGATCAGTCACCCTTTGAGTGCCTCGAATATCAAGCAAGACCTTTAAGATATTCTCACGGGTTACACCCATCTCCTTAAGAATATTTCCTATCTCTTCCTTGCTCTCACTTAAGGCGATAATTAGATGCTCAGTGCTTACATATTCATCCTTAAGCCTGGAGGCTTCCCCTTGGGCAGCCTCTAAAACCTGGGCTAAATTCGGTGAGAGATAAAGCTGCCCAATCTGTCCGGAAACCTTAGGGATCTTCCTTAGCTCTTCTTCAATCCTTCCCCTTAAAGTGGCCACCTCTACGCCTAACTTTTGAAGAATCGAAAGGGCTATTCCTTCTTTCTGCTCCAATAAAGCAGTCAAAAGATGAACAGGCTCTACCTGTTGATGATTATTTTCAGAAGCTACTCCCTGGGCATCTCTTACTGCCTCCTGAGCTTTTAAGGTGAACTTTTCTAACTTTATCATTATTTGACCTCGCTCCTTATTTTGTTAGCAAATAGTAACTTATAATGAGACAAATGTCAAGCGTAAAATGTACCGGAAGAAATTCGGGCAAGACGACGGAGATAGGTATAGATACCAAAGAAGATCTTGTAACTACCAGAATAATGTGGTTAAAAGGATTAGAGGCAGGCATCAACAAAGGCAAGGGCATCGATTCTTATAATCGCCGTATTTATATCCACGGCACACCGGAAGAAGGATTAATCGGAAGGCCGGCTTCGTATGGCTGCATAAGAATGAAGAATAAAGATGTGATTGAGTTGTTTGACTTAGTAAAAGAAGGCGCCTTAGTTGAAATTAAAAAAGAAAAGTTGGTGCCGAGGGCCGGACTCGAACCGGCACGGGGACAGGCCCCGACGGATTTTAAGTCCGTTGCGTCTACCAATTCCGCCACCCCGGCACATTTATATTTTTATCGTAATTAAGTATTTTTGTCAAGAGTTTTTATCTTCCCACGCCCTTATAATAGAATCCAAGCTCTTTCATCTGGCAAGGGTCAAAAATATTTCTTCCGTCGATGATAATTGGTTTTGAGAGCAAGCTCTTTATTTTCTTTAGGTCAAGCTCTCTAAACTCTTCCCATTCTGTAAGAAAGAGAAGGGCATCACTTTCTCTCGCCACTTCATAAGGATCCTGGCTGTAAATAACATTAGGTAAGATCTCCTTTGCCTTTTCCATAGCCACTGGATCGTAGGCCTTGATCCTGGCCCCTTCTTTTTCAAGAATATTGATTATATCTATTGAGGGAGCCTGACGCAGATCATCTGTATTTGGCTTAAAGGAGAGGCCCAAAACACCAATGGTCTTATTGTTTAGGACCCAGATAAATTCCTTAAGCTTCTTTACGACCGTAAGGCGCTGCCATTTATTTATCTTCTCTACTGCTTTTAGAAGCTCAAAATCATACCCTGCTTCACCGGCTATTGTTATAAAAGCAGAGATATCCTTGGGAAAACAAGAGCCTCCATAGCCAATGCCCGCATCTAAAAAGTCTCTTCCAATCCGCTTATCTAAGCCCATTCCTTCGGCTACTTGAATCACATCCGCTCCTGTAATCTCACATATATTGGCCAGGGCGTTAATGTAAGAGATCTTCATGGCCAAAAAGGAGTTAGAGGCATGTTTGATCAGTTCGGAACTCTCAATGTTGGTGACCACGATTGGGGCATTAAGAGGAGCATAAAGTTCAGTTAATATCTCTTTTGCCCGCTCGCTTTCTACCCCAATGACCACCCTGTCAGGATTCATAAAATCACTGATGGCTGAGCCTTCTCTTAAGAACTCAGGGTTAGAAGCGACATCAAAGTCAATATTTGCCTTATTCGCCAGGCCAATAGTTCTCTTTATCCATTCTCCGGTCTTAATCGGAACAGTGCTCTTTGAGATGACCAACTTGTAATCTTTCATAAACTTAGCCACATCAGAGGAGACAGCTTCGACAAACCGCATATCTGCCTCTCCATTAGGAAGCGGCGGGGTATGAACGGCAATGAAGATTATCTGGGATGTCTCCACAGCCTCTTTGGTATCAGAGATAAAGAAGAGCCGCTTAGCCTTAACATTCCTATCCACCACCTCGTCTAACCCTGGCTCATAAATAGGCATAATGCCTTTCTTTAAGCTCTCAATCTTCTCCTCGTTGTGATCTACGCAGATGACTTTATTTCCTAACTCAGCCAGGCAAGCTCCTGTGACCAGACCAACATAACCGGAACCAATGACCGCAATTCTTCTCATTTAAAACTCCTTGCTCTTTACTTAAATATGATGCTCAAATCTATTTCTAGATCCGGCAAGATGTCCACCCTAACCTTATCTTCTTTCTTATATTCTTTCGGCTCTCCATACTTATCACCTTTAAGCATAAAGACAACTACCTCTTCTGTCGCCGGGTCAAATATCCAGTATTGTTTCACCTTGTGCCTTTCATACAGGTGGTACTTGGTCACAAGATCCTTTTTTGCGGTGTAGGGAGATAAGATTTCTATCAGTATGTCAGGAGCACCCCTGCATCCTGCCCTGTCAAGTTTATTCTTATCACAAACAATCACAATATCCGGTTGGACCACGGTCTCTATTTCTTCATTAGCCTCATCAAATTCAGGCAACCTGACATCAAATGGGGCAACATATACCTGGCAGGGCTTGTTCAACAAATAATTTGAAATCTGTCTGTACAATTCCCCCACAATTTCCTGGTGCCACCTTGAGGGAGCAGGACTCATATCATAAGCTATTCCATCTATCAATTCCCACCGCTCCTCATCAGGCCACTTCAGATAATCTCCGTAGGTGAATCTTTCTTCTTTCTTTCTAACTGCAAGTCCCATAACTAACACCTCCTCCTTTAGTCTCATAGAAGACTTTTCGGGATAAAATTTAGCCCAATTATAACATAATAATCCTTGCTTCGCAAGAATTATCTTGACAAAGAAGATTAAAAAGTAAATAATAGATGCAAAATAAAACAAGGAGAATAGAATGAAAAAGACCATAGTTCTCGTTTCCCATGATGCCCAAAAGAATAATCTAATAGAGTGGGCCAAGTTTAACTTAGAGATCCTTAAGAAGTTCAATCTGTATGCCACTAAGACCACCGGCACTCTTCTGAAAAAGGAGCTTGGTTTAGATATAAACCTGTTGGAAAGCGGTCCCTTAGGAGGAGATTCCCAGGTAGGAACAATGATCGTCGAGAAAAGAGCGGATTTTGTCATCTTCTTCTGGGA
>Ga0180007_10006450_pt1 | contig 11457 bp, 5 predicted proteins | sample MM_PC_MetaG_FD_121122 | JGI IMG/M metagenome (GOLD analysis project Ga0180007, IMG submission 121122) | Groundwater microbial communities from the Aspo Hard Rock Laboratory (HRL) deep subsurface site, Sweden - MM_PC_MetaG | ecosystem: Environmental > Aquatic > Deep subsurface > Groundwater...
CAAGGTGTTCACTCTTGGGATAATAATAATTATCATCCAGCCACTGCAGCCTCGAGAAACGATACCCGGGATTATCCGGGGGAGAATAAAATGTTTCTATACCTGAAACATTATAGTATGCATTTTTATCACTCATCGGAGCACCAAAAAGATACCAGCCGGTAACTTTAAACTGCACCGTATCATCCAGAATGTACTTCCTGTCCTCACACCAGATCCTTACATCAAACTGAACGGGTTGAAATACTTCTACCCTGAAAGAATTGTAAATATTCACTTTACCGACCATCGGCTGTAAATCCCTTTCTTCCTGCGGCTTGATCTTTGACTTTATATCCTTTTTCTCCTTTTCAAAGACTGTTATTGAATAATAACCTGTTGGGGAATCCTCAGGTATTGTATACTTCAAAGAGAAGGTTCCGAATTCGTTAAAATTTACTGTCCCTTTTTTGATCTCATTGTACCTGGAATCTTTAATAGAATAATCAAGTGTTTTAACAGGACAGATCTTCCAGTCACCCTTTACCTTTTCCCTCAGGACCCCTTTAAAATAGACGATCTCTCCGGGCCGGTATAATCCCCGCTCAGTTGTGATGGATCCCTGGTAATACGGGTAATCCGCATCCGGATAGGACCAGACACCGAACCGCCAGGAATCAACACCGGTACCCCATTCATTATTAATAAAAGTTTCATCCTCCCCTTTTCTCACGAATGCCCATTGCCGTACGGCCTGATATGAATACTTCTTTAAATTAAAGTTAAGCCAGCCCGGTGATCTGGCAATTCCGTTCTGATCGGTTTTACCGTTCCATAAAATTGTATTAAAATCATCACGGATCTGGATATCCGCATTTTTAATTGGTACGGCATTTTTAAGATCCGTTACGAAAATAAGATTTCCTTCGGCTGAGAATTTTCCGGTGATACCTAATCCGGTAACCTGTACAAATGTATTGATATCCCTCCTTTCAAAATGGTGTATCCCTGAGAGCTGGAGGTCCAGATAACCGTATTTCTTTTTCTCCATAAAAGAAGAAAGATGCACCGGAACGATCTCCATCTTGTTCTTTCCCACTTTAGGGAGCCAGTCTGTGGAATATCGATGGACATAATTCTTTTTAAATTTTTCTACATGTTTGTATGTGTGTTTTGTATTATAGGGAATATAAAAATAATTTTTTGAAAGAAGATAAGGGATCACTTCATCTCTCGTTAATACACTGCTGGAGACATCGATGGTTTCGGGATTAATAAGTGTGATCGGTATTTTTCGTCCCTCATAAGCTTCGACCACCCCCATTCCGCCCGGCATGTATATACCCGGGAGAAATGACCCCACATTTACATCGAGATGAATATCTTCTCCCAGTGCCTGGCCGAAAATGTCTTTCAGGTCTTTGCTGATCGTCACCTTGTAGCTTGTTTCAGGCTTATACTCCAGAGAGAGGCAGAATTTATGAGTATTCCATGTTGAATCCTCAAATGATTCATGGGGAAGTTTAATAACAGGAGAGAATGTAAGATGCTTGTACAGTTCCCTATACTCTACCGGGTTAGTAAAGAGCAGAGAGAGGACGTCACAGTACCTGTAGTCCATGGGCATAATATCCTGAAGAGTCTCTCCGGTATAGCTGAACCTGTAATAGGTATTAAAGTAGAAGCTGGTGGATTTTTTCATTCCAAGATGCCCTTCAATTGCCGGTAATCCTGCTTTCAGAATAATGACGATCTTCGAGTCCTTTTTAAATTCCCTGTCAGGAACCAGAACCAGCACTTTTCTGACATCATACCCGCTCCTCTCCCATGTAGATAATTCATTTGTATTAATATATCTGATACTGAAACTCCGGTTGATCCCGTTCTCATTAATAATGATATATTTATCTATATCATCCTTTTTCATTGGAATATCAAAATAGAGGCGTACAGGTTCGTCCAGCCGGACCCACTTCTGCATGTTATAGGGATCGGACCTGTTGAATCCCGGACGTTTCGTATCAAAACTCCAGGTATAATCTTCCTGCAGTTCTTTTTTACTGACTGACCGCAATCCTTTCTTAACAGAAGCATTTATCCTTGTATTTTTAGGAAACGCAGTTTCAGGATAGAATGCAACGGTCTTGGTACCCAGCCATTTAAAAGTTCCTTTTGTGTTATAACTTAAGGTTATTGGACCTTCAGTAAGGGGTTTTCCCAGTTTAGACAACGGAACAACTGCTTCGCTGAAAGTCACGGTAATGGCGTCTGATTCCCTGACTCCTTCCGTGCCTCCGGAAGGGGATACAGCAATAACCTTCAATTCCTTTTCAGTTGTTTTAGACTTGGAAAAAATAGTATCCGCAAAAAGACTGAATGAAAGAATTAGAAAAATCGTTACAAAGAGATGTTTAAAATAAGAACGATGAACCATATGATCCCTCCTCTATCTGGGTTATTGGATTATCAGCTTATGGTTTATTGGCAGTATGTACATGATAAATATTAATAATTAAAAATGGTTTGTCAATTTCTTCTTGAAGTTGAAAAAGATTTAATTCGAAGAAATGCTTGACTCTTGTTCTGATTTTATTATTATAAGAATAGATTTTAAGTATAAGGGGATAATCATGGATAAACGTCAGAATATCAGGTTCGACCCGGATGAAAACTCTCTTTTGGAATTATTCAAAAAAGGTTCCCCCAATAAACCCAACAGGATCGTAGGCCTTGTGCGGGATGAATCTTACCATGGCTGCGGTGCTATCTTCCGTAAAAATTTTCCCTTTAAAAAAGGCGATAAGGTCATGGCCAATGTAGGGAAGTTAACCAATCTGAAAGCAGAGATCGTCTGGGTCACCGATGTGGATGAAGTCTTTGTGAAGGTAGGAGTCTTTCTATCCTGATCGTATTATAAAGATCATTTAATTTTATTTATAATAATTTCTTGCCTTTAGTTTTTTTTCGAACTTCTTTTACAAATTTTTCTGCCTTATCAATTCCTTCTTTCAATTCTTTTGCACGCTGAATCTTATCATCCAGGGCGGATACAGACTGCTTCTTTTTGTCTTGATCCTTTTCTTTAACTTTATCTGAACGTAAATTATCTATAATTTTATTCTTATCTTTTTGAAGTCTTTCTTCCTTGAATTGAGCAGTGATATCATCCTTGATTTCCTTAGTCTCTTTAGCTGATTGCTGTATTTTTTGTATTTTACTATTTAGTTTATCTTCCTTTACATTTTCCTTTACTTCTTCTTGTACCACCTTTTTCACTTCTTCCAGATCTTCTTTTTTTATTGGACTCTGTTTTAAAGCACTTTTTATCTTATCCAGCTGTTCTTCCATTGTATTCAATTCATGAGTATATGCTCTTCTCTTTATGGTATATGTATGGCTGAGCTGATCGAATATCTTGTTCAGGACAGAAACATCTTCATTCATAAGAATAGTTCCGTGTTTTGTTGAATCCATGATCCAATTCAGAAGTAATGCAAACTGATTAGGAGATAACTCCAGTTTATCACCGGCATCCTTTATTTTATTATAAAGGATCTGTTCTTCGGGAATTGTGACATCTCCGTCTCCCCAGTGAGACTTTTCATACATGGTATATTCAGCATGCTGAAGCAATCTTCCTCTTTCAATATCATTGATCTTTATCTCAATCATTTAACTGCCTAAGTAGTAAAAGAACCGGGACATTGTACCTGTCCCGGTTCTTTTGGTTCTATTTATTCATTTTCCCAGTTCAACTTTTCTTTTTTCACTTTATTTGTCTGTTTAGAAACATCCTTTCCCCTGACCCCTGCAACAGCTGTAGGTCCGTCCGTAGCAGCTTTATCTTTTTTAAATAATCTATTTAAAAAAGATCTTGAAGAATTCTTCTTTTTTAAAAGATCACTCAATCCTATTGTCTTCTCTCCTTTGATCAGTACTTCCTTTTTCTCTGAAAATCTGATCTTTACTACAGATTTTTTTTCCGCTTTTATAATATCATCTGATTTGACCTTCATATTCAGTTTCAGGCGGGACCAGCCATTTTTCTCTTTCACAAATGCTTTTCCTTTAAGATAAGAGACTTTACCTGTAACGACTATAACAGATTTTTTATCTTTTTCCGCAGATAAAACCCCATTAATTGACAGCACCATCAAACTGATAATAAGTACAGAAATTACTTTTTTAATTGTCATTTCAAACACTCCTTTATTTTGCATCCAGCAACTGCTGTGCTTTTTTCAGATTCGCTTTGACACCCGGTTTATCGGGTTTCAACCGTAATGCTCTTTTATAATATTCAATGGCCTTTTTATATTGAGCATTCAGCAGATATATATTCCCCAGGTTATTAATAGAAGAAAAATTGTCTTTCTTTAACGTCAGAGCCTGCAGGAAATACTTCTCTGCTATGGAGTTCAAATTATTCCTGGCATAAAAGATCCCCAGCTGATTATGAAAAGCCGCTACCTGGGGGAACTGTTCCAGCTTCTTCTTCATCATGCTGAATTCCGGTGAATAAAAACTTAAGATCTTTTCAATGTCGTCCTGATACCGTTTGTTTATCTTCTTCCACTCCGGCAATTTCACATTAATATCTTCGTCCGGTTGAGAGGAGGGAAATTTCTTCCATGCTTCCGTTACAAAAACAATACGTACATCATCTTCGCTGATCGACCCGCCGGCTACAGCTTCAGACCACTTCTGGAGGGACTCCTGTCCTTCTTTCAAGGCATCGATAAAAGACCTTCCGATCATGGTCGTTTCCACGGCAAGCCATGCATCGCCACCCACATCTATAAAATAATCCCGTGAACCTAAAAGTCTTCCCGCTTCAGAAGACGATATACCCAGATAGAACATCATGTAAATATGCCCGGGTACATCAATGAAAGCACAGGGAATACCGATATTGGCAAGACAGGAGGAATACAGGACCGTCAGGTCATCACAGTCACCGGTTTTGGTCTTCATGGTCTCGACCGGGAACTGGACATAATCGATCACATCCTTCTTCTTTGAGACTTCAGCAAAAGGAGTATCCGGATCAACAACGTAGGTCATACCGTATTCACCTAATGCAACGAAAAGAAGAAGGGCATAATAGTAATTATCACTGATAAACTCATCCTCCAGATCCTGCTGAGATTTCAACTGCATGACACCTCTTGTGAATTCCTTTATATTCTCATCCTGCGGTGTAACAAAGACCGCCAGCTTCTCCAGATTCTCCCAGATAAATGCATTCCTGCTGTATAGCATAAACTGCTTGGTGTGTTCGTCCACCATCTTCTGCTTCTCTTTCTCATAGGTAATGATGATCTTGCCTGTTGCAGCACCGTCGCCCGTTCTATCCAGGATCTGATTATTGAATACCATTGGTAATATAACTTCTGTCTCTTTCTCCCCTTTCAAGACCATTGACTTTTCTGTGGGGGAATCCATGTAACCGCTGAGGTAAAAACCTATCTTTGCCTTCAGGGGTTTCTTAGTCTTATTCTTGACCTTTACAGTTATCATGTCCTTCCCGGAATATGATTTATATTGGGATGCAAAAACATCCGAGATCTGAATGTCCAGGACATCGACCAGGTAAGCCTCATATCCAAACCGGTATGTTGCCGAGACATTATGCGACAATTTAAAGGCCGGATGATAATTCAGGGCATAATCAACCTGAAGGAAATCATACTTTATTCCCAATCCTCCGCCAAATACGAACGGTTCGGATGAACTGAGGAGCTCTTTCTGAGCACCTCCCCGCAAAGCCAGCATATTAAAGAACCAGTGTTCAACACCCAGGTGAACCATATCATCTAAGGTCAACTCGATCGTATTATCTTTAATAATGCTGTATGCTGCACCCAGTTTTACAGCAGGGGACATAAAAGAGGCATATTCACTGTTATCATAGAACATAACAGCTGTAAATACATTGTTAATTAAAAGCCCCATCCGGAACTGAGAGGAGAATATATATTGAATTCCGATGTCCATTCCAAATCCATGGCCTTTCCGCTCAACAGAACCGTCATAATAGGTCCCCATGTTATAATACTTCAGACTGGTGCCGGCGCGAAACTCTTCACTGAACTTCATGGCAAAGGCAGCACTGACCCTCTCTTCATTGTACTCCAGTTCTGGTTTATTATTCCAGTTCAAAGAGGGGTCATCACTGTATCCTATGTGCAACCAGTCAACAGCGATTACATATTTCTTGCTTAAGGGGAAAGCAACGGCACCGTAAAAGTTGTTGAATCCCACATCAAGATCGCGAGACCATATAGGATTTAATGGAACTGAAAAAGTAAGTTCATTGTTTTTAAGGAATGCAAGGCCTGCCGGGTTCCATCCTATTGAAGTGACATCATCCGCCATTGCCACATAAGCACCGTTCAAGGCCAGAGGCCTGGTCCCGACCAGTACCTCTTCCTGGGAAACCACCGGTACTCGGGTATAACCATTCGAGCTCATCAAGAGGAGTAAAATAAAAATTATCATAAAAGATCTCTTCATCTCTAATCCATTACCACCATGGTCTTGGTCTTATTCACTGTTTTGCCGGATTCGTCTGTTATTGAGATCAGGATCACATACATTCTGTTATGCACTTTATCAGAATCTTTATCCTTACCGTCCCATTGTGCCAGATTAATACCGGATACGATATCCATGTCAGTCTTAACCTCTTTCACAAGCCGTCCGGCCAGATTATATATCTTCACATCTGCTTTTCCGGATGCCTTCAATTTTACATTAAAGGAGATATCAACGGTCTCATCATCACTGGGGGAAAATACCCTCGGGTAGGTATTGATCTCGGTTATCTCCAGGTCATCATCATAGACATTGTTATCTTCCAGAAGAGCAAATGTAGAAAAATGCTTGACCGTAGCCTGTACTTTTTTATTGACCTGATCGACCGTTCCGCCTATCCTTTCATATTTACCGCTTTTTTTATCATAATAGAATAATGCCAGCTTGGATGCATACAGGGGCGGTTGAAAATCAGCCCCGGTTGCAGGATCATCCACTATGCCATTGTTATCAGCATCAGGATATGTCAGGAAGACCGTTACCGCTTTATTAAAGACAAGGCCTGAAGGTTCGAATATAAATCCGAGTTTCGCGGATCTGGTCATAGGATCTGCCGGTGCGGGTGTATTGGAAGTCTTTGATACGGAAATGGCCGTATCCGAACGGAGAGCGTTTTTCGGTACACGTAACCTGATGGACCCGTCGCTGGACTCCAGTATCCCGCCTGCAGCGGAAAGGATCCTGGTAGCCCGGAAGCTCCAAGTATAAGAAGAGCTGAGAGAGATCCCGCCCATATCTTCAAATTTGGAGAATACGGTGGCCGTGTATTTAGCCAACCCGTCCAGGGGACTTTTCGGCTGGAAGATCAGCATGTTATTCTGCATATCATAGATCAGATCGCCGTTAATAACGGTATCACCCTGCTTCAGCTCGAAGATACCCTCCTGGAGCATATTCACATTCATGGTCTTGTTGAAATTCACTGCGATCGTCTGCGTAGGATTAAAAAAATCATCCCCCTCAGCAGGTGAAGTTGACAGGACCTTCGGGAGGACCGTATCCTGTGTAATAAAATACCAGGAATAGGGATACGGTACTGATTCTGAAATGATCGGTTTTTTTAAGGTTACAATATATAGCGTACTGCCGTCTAAAGGACTGTACGGAGTAAAGGTCACTGTTCTGTTAGTCGGATTGAATTTTGAGCAGGTACCGGAGACTTTGTTGCCCATCAGGTCCTGGATATAAAAATTATCATCATTGAAATTGGTCACACTGCTCATATCAACACTATAAGTTACCTTTATAACTGTATTTGTGGCTACATCCTCGAACTTGGGAAAATGGTCCTCGATGGTTGTGGGAAGGCCTTTCTCCGCACTGAAATTCCAGATGAAATTCTTGCCCACCTTATTACCCAGAACATCCTTAAAAGCAGCTTCGATCTGAGGAACATGAACGCTGTTAAACGCCAGGTTATCCGTAGGATCAAAGATCAGACTCTTTACAATATTCTTATACTTAAGGTTCCCGGAGAGTTCATTCTGTCCGTAAAAGACCCTCATGGTCCCGTCCCGCATGGTATTAACATTCATATAACGGGAGAAGCCCGCGATCACGGGAGAATTAGCAGGTGCACCTAAAGTATTGTTTGTCGGGTAGACCACCTCCACAGTGGGAGCTGAAGTATCAACTCCTTTCAAATTCAAGGTGATGGTCTCTGATTTTACCGGATAAAAATTATCTTTAACAACAAGCCGAACCGTATACAGCCCGCTGGGCAGTCCGGCCGTATCCCATGTATATAGCGTTCCGACCGGCGGTACAGGCGTATTATTGGAATAAGCTGCCACAAGATTATTTGACGGATCTCTTATAAAAATTCCATACCATTTGAAATCATAATCATAGGCTGCGCCATACAGGGAGACTGTACCAGATACTTCAGCGCCGTCCTGAGGAGAGGTGATAAAACAATTCGGTTCGCCGTTGATATGGAAATCCGCTTTCATGTAATAGATAAAAGCAGCATGCTGGACCTTGCCAGTCTTCTGATATGAAGGATAAACAACAGTTCTCATGACAAACCGGGATCCTTCTATAGCGTCTGCAAGGGCATTCCAGCTGATAGTCTTGTTGGTATAGCCTCCCGGAGAGGTCTTCATGTAAAAAGAAGAAGAAAGCGGTCCGGGAGTAAAATCAGCCCCGGTAGAACTTACTGTAGCATCCTTCCATGATGTTCCATCCAGCAAAGAAACTTGAAATCTCACCAGGACATTGGCATTAACCCCGTCCCCCTGGTGATCATACCCGATATAATTAAATAAAATATTCGCCAAGTTTGTCGGCCCACCACCGTCAGAATGGTCCTGTTCTATATAAGAAGGCGTATTAGGAAGATAGTTAGTGCCTCTGTAATTATCCGAGTACCTGCCACGGTATGCCCTGTTTGGATAATAGGTTCCGCCGTCACTGCCCCCGGCTAAAAAGACATCAATGTCCGTGTCCCCGTCAAAGTCAGACAGAACGATACCGGTATCAACCGCATCACCTGCAGGGGTACTCCATATCATATCATTTGCCGTGGTTCCCAGGCCGGTTCCTTTATTCCTCATTATGTAGGAATACATCCCCAGTTCCTCATTGGCCACACCCAGGTCCAGGTCCCCGTCATTGTCTATATCCATGAACCTGGCAGCCTTTCCCCTCTCCAGGGTTGGAGACTGCCACATGGGTGAGGCAGAAAAGACCCCGTTATTATTGCCATATATGTAGGTAAAACTGGCTGAATTTACCCGTGCAATATCCAGGTCACCGTCTCCGTCCACGTCCCCCAGGTCGCCCCCCCTAGTACTAGCTACTTCAGGATATTGTGAAGTCATCTCATCAAAGACCCCCTGGCCCTTGTTATAACAGACCCAGTCAGGGCCCCCGGCAAAGCCGATAATATCATTATCCCCGTCCTTGTCAATATCCTCGATCATGATCTTGCTCGCCGGAACATAGAGAAGGGTCCCGGCAAAATCCATGGGCGGAAGTGCAGTGGCATTGGTAAAGAATCCGGGTGATGAAGAGAGGTTCAATAGTACATAATTATTCTGATTTGAATCAGTAGCTCCTCCGCCGCCGTTGGTCTTTTGAGTGGAATAGACCAGGTCAGGTGCACCGTCACCGTTCACATCTCCGATAGCAGCACACTGCATCAGATAGCCGTTCGTATGCGAATGGACCCGGTTGGACCAGCAGAGTTCAAAGCTGTCATTCCCTCCATTACTGGTATTAGTGAAGGCATAGATCATTCCATTTCTTGCTCCAATGACAAAATCAGGCAGGTCCTCAAAGGTCAGTGAACCGTTGATATCCCCTTTGGCCGCGGCTGAAATGCCGGCCGGGATATTGGTCGAATAGTTGGTCTTGAACTGGCTGGACCCGCTCCATATTTCAGGACGGCCGATCACGATCCGGTCCCAGTACTGGATCAGGATATTATCTCTATTAAAGAAGAATGCATTATTGACTTCTTTCTGATTCGTTACGATCAGGGCAGGTGTAGTATCAATGACCGGGAGTTCGTTCTCATAGATCAGTGCAGTTACAAGGTCCAGGTCGCCGTCACTGTCAACATCCAGGAAATTGGGATAGACATCACCCGCATTGATCTGGAAATTATTCACCTTGACAAGTGTTCCCTGAACATTGGTATATACATAGGATGAAGAACCCCAATCCTGGCCCCATAGGACAACCACTTCCGGGTAATTATCCCTGTTAATGTCGGCCAAGTCCAGTGATGCCGGGATGTATTTGCCGGACTCTCCGATTTGAATCCTGGAAAGAGTCTGTTTAAAATTGAATGTGCCGCTGCCTGTATTTGTCAGAACATACACTACATTGGTGTAGCGATTTGCCCCCAAAGTACCTCCTATCAGAAGATCGAAAAAGCCGTCCTTATTGATATCCCCGATCTCAACACATGTTGAATGATAAGAATTAGGATTTGTAGACGCAGTAATAATACTGAATCCATTTAGAAGATACAATTTATTCAACCCCCCTGTTCCATTAGCCAGACCGTTCGCGCAGGCCAGGTCCAGGTTCCCGTCATTATTCAGGTCCCCGGCTGATATATCCAGGGTAAAATTAGTTCCTGGAATCACCAGGTTTGGCGGGGAATTATCCGCAGCTAGTGTTCCGAACTTTCCATTCCCGTCTCCTTTAAAGAGCCAGTTATTATTGCTGAAATTGGCCACTGCCAGATCCAGTTTCCCGTCATTGTCAAAATCTCCCAGAAGAACATCCTCCACCTGAGAGTTATTGGTAAAGGTCCATGAGGGATTGTTCACATCAATACTGCCGTAATTATTGAGAAAGACAACCAGCTTTCTGTTCTTCTGATTCATCACAAGGTCTGGAAATCCGTTCCCGTCCACATCGCCCTCAGCAATGGCATTAGCACCGTCACCCGCATCCCCGAATCCCCAGAAAGTATTAATAATAAATGTCCCGTTATCATTTTCCAGGAGGAATCCGTAGGCGATCTCACCGGACTCGTCAATGATGGCGAGATCCAGGTCACCGTCCAGGTCATAATCAAAGGCCACATTCTTATTTCCCTCAATGGGAAGACTCTGGCTGGGAAAATCACTTAAAGGAAATGAAAACAAGGTTGAGTTTATGAATAAAATAATCCCGATAATAATAGTCTTTTTTAAACTGATCATAATTTTTTACAAAATCCCTGTCTATATAGAATATAATATTATTTTGATATGTCAATAAAAAAATAGTTGGGGTGTCCGGGTTTGTAATCGTACAATCTCGGGAGTCAGCCCTTGAGAATATATTAATTTGGGGTCAAACCTTGAAAAAGTTAAAACTCGGGGGTCAGACCTTGAAAAAGTTAAAACTCGGGGGTCAGACCTTGAAATGTGAAAGTTGCAA
>Ga0180007_10006451_pt1 | contig 11454 bp, 9 predicted proteins | sample MM_PC_MetaG_FD_121122 | JGI IMG/M metagenome (GOLD analysis project Ga0180007, IMG submission 121122) | Groundwater microbial communities from the Aspo Hard Rock Laboratory (HRL) deep subsurface site, Sweden - MM_PC_MetaG | ecosystem: Environmental > Aquatic > Deep subsurface > Groundwater...
ATGACTGAAGCTGAAAGAAAAGACCCCAAATTAATTGATATGAGTTCTAGACGTAGAGAGCGTGTTGCGAAAGGTTCTGGGATGAAAGTCGCAGATTTAAATCGCTTAAGACAAGCGCTTGAAGCTCAGAAAAAAATGATGAAAAAAATGATGAGCATGGATGAAAAAGAGATCGAGGGCTTATCTAAAAATCCATCAAAGATGATACAACCAGCTAAACAAAAAAAAGGAAAAGGTAAGGGAAAGGGTCAATTCCGGTTTCGGTGACCCTTTTTTTTCCCACAAAAGTTGTGGAAAAGTAGTCTATATATCTATGATAAAATTAAGAAAAGAGGAGAAAACATATGCAAAAATTAATCTTGGTTGACGGTAACTCCATCTTATTTAGAGCCTATTATGCAACCGCATATCCAGGAGCGAAATTAATGCAAACAGGACAGGGCATTTACACGAATGCGCTTTTTGCTTTTGTTGGGATGTTTGAAAAGATCATCACTGAGACTTCATCTTATGCATTAGTCGCTTTTGATACGAAAGAACCTACAAAAAGACATTTAGCTTATGAAGGCTATAAAGCAGGTAGAACGAAGATGCCTGAAGAATTAGGGATGCAAATTCCTTTGGTGAATGAATATATTCATTTATTTGGTGTTAAACAATATAGTAAAGCTGGATATGAAGCTGATGACATTATTGGTACATTAGCAAAAAGAGCAAGTCAAAAGGGATTTCAAGTTGAAATCTTTTCAAGTGACCGCGACTTACTTCAGCTTGTTGATCAAAATATTACAGTCAATCTGCTTAAAAAAGGGATGAAAGAAGTCCATCGTTTTGATCCGAAGATGCTTGAAGAAACTTATGGATTAACACATGAACAAATGATTGACCTTAAGTCACTGATGGGTGATCCTTCAGATAACATTCCAGGTGTACCTGGTGTTGGTGAAAAAACAGCTGTCAAATTATTACAAGAATATCAAAACTTAGAAAATTTATATGAACATAAAGATGATATCAAGGGGAAACTTGGAGAAAACTTAAGAGAATTTGAGCATTTAGCTAGAATGAGCAAAGAATTAGTAACGATTGAAATCGATGCTGATATTGATTGCAAAGTCGAAGACTTAAAAAGAGCTGAAGTTGATCATAACGTCCTCATGTCATTCTTCCAATCCTATGATCTTCACGTTTTTGTAAAAAAAATGGAATCACCACTTACTCAACATGAAACATGGATCTATCAATCCATTCGTGATGAACGTGAACTAGCGAATATTTTAAAACCTAATTTAGCACTTCACTTTGAATTAAGTGATTATAACTATCACAAAGCTGAATTATGGGGTGTTGGTATCTCAGATGGAAAAAACCATTATTATCTAACACCTGAAGTAGCTCTTACATCCATTAATTTTCAAATGTATTTAGCTGATGAAACCATACCCAAGTTTATTTATGACTATAAAGCGATCAAAGTATTCCTTTTATGGAACCACTTAGATTTTAATGGCATCATTTTCGATTTATTACTTGCTGCTTATCTCATAAATTCACATCTAGGAAAAGAAGAGTTTAAACGCATTGTGTCAGCTTTTGATTATGAAGATATTTTATATGATGATGTCATTTATGGGAAAGGTGCTAAAAAAGGATTACCTGAAAAAGATATTTATGAAAGACATATCGTCAGTAAAGCAAAAGCAATCTTTGAACTTAGAACACCATTACTAGAGCAGTTAGAAGATCAAGAACAAACACATTTACTTCTAGAACTTGAAATACCACTATCAGAAGTTTTAGCTGAAATGGAGTACACTGGATTATTTGTTGATCAAAACGAACTTGTTTTGCAAGACAAAGATTTAACAGGACGAATTCAATCAATAGAAAAAGAAATCATTGAACTTGCTGGCGAAACATTTAATGTATCAAGTCCTAAACAATTAGGAGAAATTCTATTTGAAAAGCTACAACTACCCTATGGTAAAAAGACAAAGACTGGATATTCGACCAATGTAGAAGTATTAAACCAACTACAAGGTAAACATCCTATTATTGACCATATTATGGAATATCGCACACTTACAAAACTACATTCAACCTATATTGTAGGAATTAGACAAAACTTATTCGAAGATGGCAAAGTCCATACGATATATATGCAAGCTTTAACCACGACAGGCCGTTTATCATCACTTGATCCTAATCTTCAAAATATACCAATTCGCAGTGAAGAAGGCAGAAAAATAAGAAAATTATTTCTAGCAACCAATGGCAATTATTTATTAGGTGCTGACTATTCACAAATTGAACTCAGAGTTTTAGCGGATATGGCTAATGTTAAATCACTTATTGAAGCTTTTAATAAGCATCAAGATATTCATACCAAAACAGCTCAAGATGTCTTCCATGTTGATGAAGTCACATCGGAACAAAGAAGAGCTGCTAAGGCAGTTAATTTCGGTATCATTTATGGTATTGGAGCTTGGAGTTTAAGTGAAGATATTCATGTGACTCCTAAACAAGCTCAAGTTTTCATTGATCAATATTTATCCATATATCCTGAAATTAAGGATTACATGGAAAATATTGTCGTTTTTGCTAAAGAGCATGAATATGTTGAAACACTCATGAAGCGTAGAAGATATATCCCTGAACTTAAGTCTCCTGTCTTCATGCAAAGAGCGTTTGGCGAAAGAACAGCACTCAATGCCCCAATACAGGGCAGTGCAGCTGATATTCTTAAGAAAGCCATGGTCGACTTGTATAAGTATTTAAAGAAGCATAAGAAGCAATCTAAGCTTTTACTACAAGTACATGATGAACTGATTTTAGAGGTTCCTGAATCTGAATTAGAAGAAATGAAAAGCATCGTTCCACACATGATGGGACAAGCGGTTAAGCTCAGAGTTGACCTTGAGACATCGTGCGATATCGGAAAAACTTGGTATGATCTAAAATAGAGGTGCTAGAATGCCTGAACTTCCAGAAGTAGAAACCGTCAGAGTAACACTAGAAAACGAAATCAGAAATGAAATCATTGTTGGTCTTGATTTGTATTATTCAAAAATCATCAAAAATGAGCTTGAATGGTTTATCTATTCAATTACAAATCAAAAAATTCATCGTATTGATCGCATGGGAAAATATCTTATTTTCATTCTCGATGCATACGCGATGATCATACATCTTCGAATGGAAGGCAAATTCTATATTAAAACAGATGAGCCTATCGACAAACATGAGCATGTCGTATTTCACTTTAAAAGCGGTAGAAATTTAAGATATCATGATGTCCGTAAATTTGGAACGATCACACTTTTAAACATTAATACCTATTTAGATGAGTACCCACTCATACAATTAGGCAGAGAACCAAAGAATCTAGATTTTCATCATTTCTTTGAAATGATAAAAAATAAGAAAACAACCATTAAACAAGTTTTACTTGACCAACACATAGTAGCTGGATTAGGTAATATTTATGTGGATGAAACATTATTTTTGAGTCAAATTCATCCAACAAGAATTGCATCATCAATTACAATCAAAGAAGCAGAAATAATCATCGAATCTGCTCGGCAAGTTTTAGAAAAAGCCATTGAACTAGGCGGAACAACCATTCGTTCATATACATCAAGTCTTGGTGTACATGGTAGATTTCAAAATGAACTCAACGTTCATATGAAGAAGGGTGAACCTTGCCCAGTATGTAAAACAGAAATCATTAAAATAAAAGTCGGAGGACGAGGCACATATGTCTGTCCAAAATGTCAGCACTAGTCCAATCATCATTGGACTAACTGGAGGTATAGCTAGCGGTAAAACAACAGCTGCAAAATATTTCCAACAACTGAATATTCCCGTCATTGATAGCGATTTAATTGTTAGTGATTTATGGGACAACAATCAAGAGATGATCAAAAAGGTCGAAGCTTTTTTCCATCTCTCAGTTAAAACACATGAAGATAGAAAAAAACTAGGTCATTTAATCTTCCATAATCAAGAAAAACGTGAAGCTTTAAATCAAATAGTTCATCCATATGTTTTTGAGCGCATAGAGCAATTAAAGAAAACATATGCTAAACACCAATTCATCGTGATTGACATGCCATTATTGATTGAAGTAGGATATCAAGAGTTATGTGACTATATCTTGGTTGTCTATGTGAGTTTGGAAACTCAAATTAAACGATTGGTCACTAGAGATGAATTTTCAAGGGAAGAAGCAATCACGCGCATTCACTCACAACTCCTCTTAGAAGAGAAAATTAAGCGTGCTGATGTAGTTTTAGATAACAATCTATCGCAACAAGAACTTTATACACAAATAGATGATTTTTTAAGGAGTATACAAAATGAAAAACAGTAGTACTTTCACAATACAAAGTCAATCTGATTTATGTGCTGCTGATTTTAAAGTTTTAGCACTCTTATATCAACCATTGATGGGACTAGAGGGTCAAGCGTTATTTACAACATTTTACCAACTTGTCAATAAAACCAACCGCAATACATATACACATCAAGAATTATTTGATTTGCTTAATATGAAACAATTTGATTTTCTTAAGATAAGAAATAAACTTGAGGCTTTAAATCTTTTAGTAATCTACCAAAAAGAAGATCAATTCCTTTATTTCATGAAAGCACCACTCACCGCAAAACAATTTTTAGTGGATACCGTCTTTGGAAGCTATCTTCAAAGTGAGATTGGTGAAAAGAACATGAATCTTCTCACTTCACTATTTAAAACGGATGTGCCTAACAACGAAGGTTTTGAAAATGTGACAAAATCATTTGATGCGCTTTATGAATTCAAGAGTTTAAATCTACTCAATGTCGATTATGCACTTCAAGGTAGACAGCAAAATGGTGGTAGTCATATCAATTATAAGTTTAATTATGAAGCATTTGTTGATCATTTACCTGATCGTCTAAAGACATCACAGCTACTCAACGAAAAACTTAAAGAACAAATCAATAAGATTGCATTCGTCTATCAATATGATGTTGCAGATATGGTTGAAGTCTATGAGGAAGCATCTAAATCTAGACAAAATGTTAATTTTGCTCAACTCAACATGAGAGCAAAACAACATTATGACCAAAAACATCAATTACTGACAATTAAGCAAAAAGATGTACCAGTGACCAACCTGATAGATCAAGTTGCACCACAAGTCATTATTCAAAAATATGCTAAAACAGATCAACAGGGTATCGCTTTATCAACTGCAACACAGTTATTAGAAAGAAATGCTGTTGAACCAGGTATTATCAATGTCATTTTAATGCTTGTATTAAAGCATAAAGATGGTGTATTACCAAATATCAATTATATGGAAAAAGTATTACATGATTGGTTGAATAAAGGTGTTCAAACAACTGAAGATGCAATCAATCATTCAACAAACCTAGAAACACAATATGAACAAAAGAAGAGCAAGGTAGCAAAAGTCGCCGAACCTGACTGGATGGATGACTATATTAAAGATCTTGCGAAAATGGAGGGATAAACATGACATTAGACGAAATGAGAAAAGTTGTTTCTAAAGATCCAGAAACAAAAAATCTGAGCTTGCTAGATATTGATATTTACAAAGTATTTCAATATCTTCAAGATCGTGATCAACACATGGTTAAGGATGGTTATCAACCAGTTCTTAGAACAGATCCTTATATTGAAATTGTTTACCGACCAACCAAGGAAAAAGCTGAAGAACTCAGAAGACAAAAGATTAGAGAACACTTAAAGTTCTATGATAGCGAAGTCTATATTCAAGATGCGAGCTTATCACGCTTTGAAGTGACAAATGACGAAAGAGAAAAAGCTTACAAACTTTCTTTAGAGTTTGTTGAAAACTATCGTAAGGATAAGTACATTAAAGGTTTATATATCTTTGGTAAATATGCAACAGGTAAAAGTTATTTGCTGTCAGCTATTGCTCAAGAGTTAGCAGAAAAGAATATCTCAGTCTTATTTGTTTATATGCCTGATTTAGTCAGAAGCATTAGACAAGGCATGAATGAAGGCAACTTGGAACAAAGAATCAATCAGCTTAAACAAGCCGATGTTTTAATGATGGATGATATCGGAGGAGAAAATATGTCTCCTTGGTTTAGAGATGAAATCTTAGTTCCTGTCATGCAATACCGACTATCAGCCCAACTCCCTGTCTTCATGACTTCTAATTTTGAGTACGTTCAACTTGTTGAAGCACTTACGGTCAATAAAGATGAAATGAATAGAGTGAAGGCTGCAAGACTGATTCAAAGACTTAAAGATCTCATGACTTATGTAAAATTAACGCAAGATCAATACAAAGGCTAAAAACACTTGAAATTTTAGCAAGTAGTGCTATAATGAAAGTAATTACGAAGAAGAGGATAACGTTTGAATCAAACCTAGCGACGCGGAAATGGTGAAAGCCGCGAACGATTCGAATTACTCCCTTGGAGTTGACTTAATAAAATTGAGTCCGGGTCATGCCGTTATCCATATGATAAGTGCTAGCATTGCTAGAACTAAGGTGGTACCACGAACTTTTCGTCCTTAGAATTTTCTAAGGACTTTTTTATTTATAAAGGAGAGATAAAAATGATCAATATTACATTTCCAGATGGAAGCATTAAAGCATTTAAAAAAGGAATTTCCGCATTAGAGATTGCTGAAAGTATTTCAATGAGTCTTGCTAAAAAAGCGATTGCTGCTGTTTTTAACAAAAACTATATTGAATTATCAAGAACACTTGAAGAAGATGGTGTTCTAGAATTACTTACAGATAAGGATCCAAGAATTTTAGATGTCATCAATCATAGTACAGCGCACTTAATGGCACAGGCAATTACACATCTTTATCCAGATGTTGCTTTTGGTGTTGGACCGGCAATCGAAGAAGGGTTCTATTATGATGTTGACTTCGGTGAAACTAAAGTTAATGATGAAGACTTAGAGGCTATCGAAAAAGAAATGATGAAGATTTCAGAACAAGATCTAGCAATCGTAAGAAGAGAAGTGACTTACGAAGAAGCTCAAAAAATCTTTGCTAAAGATCCATACAAACAAGAGTTAATCGAACAATTTAAGAATGATGGACTAACCGTTTACACACAAGGTGATTTTACTGATCTGTGCCGTGGTGGTCATGTCCCAAGCACTAAATCACTTAAAAACTTTAAGTTGTTAAACCTTGCTGGTGCATATTGGCGTGGAGATTCTCATAATAAAATGCTTAATCGTATTTACGGAACAAGTTTCTTAAACAAAAAAGATTTAGATGCTCATCTTGTTTTATTAGAAGAAAGAAAACAAAGAGATCATCGTAAAATAGGTAAAGAATTAGGATTATTTATGCTCAGTAAAGAAGTTGGAGCTGGCCTACCTTTCTGGTTACCTAAAGGAGCAACTATTAGACGTGTGATTGAAAGATACATCACTGATGTTGAAATCAGTTTAGGTTATCTTCATGTTTATACACCAATCTTAGCTGATGTCAATCTTTATAAAACATCAGGACATTGGGATCATTATCAAGACAGTATGTTTCCTCCAATGGACATGGGTGATGGAGAATTACTAGTTGTGAGACCAATGAACTGCCCTCATCATATGATTTTATACAAGAATGATGTACATAGTTACAGAGAATTACCTCTAAGAATTGCTGAATTAGGGATGATGCACCGTTACGAAAAGAGTGGTGCTTTATCGGGCCTTCAACGCGTGAGAGAAATGACATTAAATGATGCTCATATTTTCGTACGTCCTGATCAAATTAAAGATGAATTCAAGAGAACAGTTGCATTAATGCTTGCTGTTTATGAAGATTTCAATATTACTGATTATGTATTTAGAGTGAGTTATCGTGATCCTAAAGATACTGAAAAGTATTTTCCAGATGATGATATGTGGAATAAAGCAGAAAAAATGCTTAAGGAAGCAATGGATGAATTAGGATTAGATTATTTTGAAGCAATCGGTGAAGCTGCTTTTTATGGTCCAAAACTTGACGTTCAAGTAAAAACTGCTTTAGGTAATTCTGAAACATTATCAACAATTCAATTGGATTTCTTATTACCTGAACGATTCGAATTAACCTATGTTGGTGAAGATGGAAAGAATATCTATCGTCCAGTTGTTATCCATAGAGGCATCGTTTCAACAATGGAACGATTTGTAGCTTATTTAATTGAAGAATATAAAGGGGCTTTTCCTTTCTGGCTCGCTCCAGTTCAAGTTAAAATATTACCTGTTAATGTTGAACTTCATCATCAATATGTCATGGACGTTCATGAAGCACTACAAATCATGGGATTTAGAGTTGAAAGTGATCTAAGAGAAGAAAAATTAGGATATAAGATTAGAGAAGTTCAAACAATGAAAATTCCTTACTCACTTGTTTTAGGAGATAATGAAAAAGATGGAGGGCTTGTTACCTATAGAGCATATGGCTCACAAAAACAAGTTACAGTTTCACTCGAACAGTTCATAGAAATGATTTCTAAAGAAAAAAAGAATAGAAATAAAAAATAGCAGAGTCATGATGCAGCATTAGGTTGCATCATGTTTTTTGTGCACGAAAAAAATTAATAATCAGAAATAATAATCGATAATAATACTATTGCAAAAATAATAATTTTATGGTATTATATATATGTAAACAAGACTTGTTGACAAAAAAGAAGTATTTCGAAAGAAGGTTTATTATGCTAGAAGTAAAAAATGCGCGCATGCTCTACGGGGATTTAGTCGCTGTTGATCACTTAAGTTTTAAGATTGATTCAGGTGAGATCTTTGGATTACTTGGAACCAATGGTGCGGGGAAAACGACGACATTTAGAATGATTATGGGTTTACTTGAACCAACTGAAGGAGAAGTCCTTTATAACGGAAAAAAAGTAGGATACCATAATGTAAATGAAATTGGATATATGATTGAAGAACGTTCATTACTTACTAAGATAACAGTTAAGGAATTGATGCTATATTTTGGACAGCTCAAAGATATGGAACCTAAGATAATCTTAGAACGATTAGATTATTGGTTAGAACGATTTAGTATCACTGATTATAAGAATAAGAAGATTAAAGAATTATCCAAAGGTAATCAGCAAAAGATACAATTTATTTCTGCAATCATTAATAATCCTAAATTATTAGTGTTAGATGAACCCTTTAGTGGACTCGATCCAATCAATATGGAATTATTTGTTGAAGTCATTCGTGATTTTCAGAAAAAAGGGTCAATGGTTGTATTTTCTTCACATCAGCTTGATCATGTCGAATCTTTTTGTGAACAATTGATTGTTCTAGAAAAAGGTAAAGCAATTATCGAAGGTAAAATTGAGCAAGTTAAAAAAGATTTTAAAAAACAAAACATCAGAATCATTGGTGATGTTGATGTCGAAGTACTTAATAAAATACCAGGTGTATTTAAAGTTATTGTGAATTCAAATGAAATCATAGCTAAGATTGAAAATGAAGATGTTGCTAGTGCAGTTTTTGATTATATTCGCACGTGCCATCACATCACTAAGTATGATGTCGAACAGGCAACACTCTCTGAAATATTCATCGCAAAGGTAGGTCAAAGCCATGAAGAAGTTTAAATTCTTAGTTCGATATGGATTAAAAAAGAGAATAGGAAGAAAAGCATTTCTTATTTCAAATATTGTTATTGCTTTATTATTGATTGTTATTATCAATATTCCATCCATTGTGAGTTTGTTTGGCGGGGGAGAAGATCCAAACGCTCAAGTGAATATTGGTGTGATTAACGAAACAGCAGAAGTAGATTTACCTTCCGACTATTCATTGCTCATGAATCAAGGAAGTACAGGTGTCGATTACTTTGTTATTACGGCAATTTCAGTAAGTGATTTCGATCTTACAGCTTTCTGGGAAGATGCGGAGTCTGACATTGTCATCCAAATCACGGGCTCTATTGAAACTCCTACAGTTACTTTTTATAGTAAAATGCCTGAGCTGAACAGCTTCCTTTTATCTCAGCTTGAGCTACAACTCATTAATTATCAAATCACAGATTACCAATCACCAATTGTGAATAACGTTTATGCGCCTGATTATGAAGATCCAGAACAAGAAGCATTCGTTAGCTCAATGACAAGTATGTTGGTATTACCTATGTTTATCTTAATTGTAATGGCGACACAATTTGTTGGTGTTGACATCATTGAAGAAAAATCTACAAAAGCAATTGAAACAATTATTTCAAGTGTTCCAGCTAAAATGCATTTTATTTCGAAGATTACAGCAAGTATCCTATTCGTTATTGTCCAAGGTGCGCTCACGATCGCCTATGGAGCAATTGCAGCATTAATTGGCAAATTATTCGCATCTTCTAGTTCAATTACATTACCAGTGGGAACAACTTCATTATTATCTTATTTAAGTGATATTCTTCCTAATTGGCCAATCGTTTTAATTTTCTCATTACTCTTTATGATTGTTGGAACATTGTTTTATTTGGTTGTTGCTTCACTATTTGCATCCATGGCAGTTACACAAGAAGATTATCAACAATTTCAAACACCACTCATGCTTACATTACTCGCAGCATTCTATATTGGTATATTCGCTCCAATAGCTGGAGGATTCGGATTCATGAAAGTGATGGCATTTATTCCAATATTTACACCAATTCTTGCACCTATAGCTTTTGCAACAGGATTATTAACAGTATGGGAAGCGATTATCGCATTGGTCGCAGTCACAATTTTCTTAGTCATTTCACTTTATTTGGTTGCTCCAGTATACAAAATAGCTATTTTGAGCTATGATCAAACGAAGTTTATGACAAGGGTTAAAAACTATTTTAATAAGGCTTTTCAAAAAAACGGAAAAGCCGAAGCTAAATAAAAAAAACGATAATTTAAAGACATATGACTAAAAATCATATGTTTTTTTTATCAATTTCACATTTTTATAACTTTTTACCAATAAAAAAAGCATATCGCCTCGTTAATAAAGCGTATAGAGATAAACTAGTATTATAAAAAACTCTTATCTAGAAGATATAGAAATCAGTTAAAGGAGCGTGAGTCAATGAAAAACAAAATTTTACTTTTCATATTTGTAAGTTTGTTTGGTGCGAGTGCAGTCATCGAACCCATAAGCTCAGCTTCTGATTTCATTACTGGAGCAACTTATATTGCTAGCCATAGTTCAACAGATCAAATTGCAGGAGCATCAACAGATGCAAATGGCAACTATATAGAAGTTCCAATAGATCCAAGTATATCCTCAAGTACACAAACTGATATTATATCGGGTTCATCAATACCAGTAGAAACGACAACGCCAGGCACAACACCAACGACGACTACTACACCATCAGGAGATTTAACAACAGGATCTTCAATTCCAAATGAAACGACAACCACAGGTACAACTACAAATCCAGGAACAACGCCACCAAATAGTGATTTAAC
>Ga0180007_10006452_pt1 | contig 11453 bp, 4 predicted proteins | sample MM_PC_MetaG_FD_121122 | JGI IMG/M metagenome (GOLD analysis project Ga0180007, IMG submission 121122) | Groundwater microbial communities from the Aspo Hard Rock Laboratory (HRL) deep subsurface site, Sweden - MM_PC_MetaG | ecosystem: Environmental > Aquatic > Deep subsurface > Groundwater...
AAGAACTTATCTGTCAATGATTATCTTGCAATGATTACCGTAAATAATTCATCAACCTCATCAGAATTTCAAGTTTATGCTGGTATTATTTCAGGTAATTCATATTTAGCAACTTATGAAAATATTACGGTCCAAGGTGAAATATCCATCAATAATACAACTGGTGGCGAAGCTATTGTAGGTGGAATTGTGGGCTCAAGCCAACAAACAAGTTTCTCACAAATATATACGAATGTCATACTTTCTGGTAAAAACGCTGTAGGTGGAATTACAGGAAGGGGATATGATGTTATTATCAATCGTGTATTTACTTCAGGCAGTCTATATTCTAACCGTGAAGTAGGTGGCATCATTGGAAATGCATACAATTCAACGATTACAAATTCTTATTCCAATGTTTCCATAAATGTCAGTGAGTGGACAGCTGGTGGGTTATTCGGCTATGGCGGCAACATTTATGTAAAAAATTGTTATTACACTGGTACTATCACAAGTCCATACAATGATGTCGGTGGAATCATCGGAAATGGTTATAATATTACCATTCTAGATTCATTTGCAAATGCAGTTGATTCAAACGGAAATCCGATTGCAGCTATCTATAGTGTTTGGGAAGTGAACGCTATTGAAAATGTATATTCTTTAGTTGATGAAACCTATGCAATACAATCTACTCTTGCTGAAATCTATCAACAAATGGCTTTGATCTGGAATCCAATTATTTGGAGTTTTGGTCAAAATCAACCTGTCTTGAAATGGACACCAAGTGTTCGAATCGTCAATGTGGTTGCTGGTGAAACAGTCATTACTTTTGGTATTACCTCGACAGATTTTGACCAGGTTGGAGAAATATATAGTGTTGAAATATTTAAAGGAAGTGAACTAATTCAAACACTTGATAATGTTTTAGAAACACGATTCGAGGATTTGCGATATAATACAGCTTATGTCATTAAGGTTGTCTACACATTTAATTACGGGGATGAACTTGGGGATCAATTTATTACCACTTACCTAAATGTCAAAACACTCCCAGTTTCTGGTACACCTTCTATCACTTTTGGAGATATTATTCCTTCATCACAAACTGTTGATTTTAGCTATACAATCGTAGATGATCTTGAAGTTGGAGACCTATATTCTATAGAGATTTTTGATGAAAACAATCAATTAATTGATAGCTTGGAACCCGAAGAAACACTACACTTTGAAAATCTAAGTTCGAATAAATCATATACGATTAAAATTACATTATCATATGATTTGGGAGATAGTTATGGTGTTCAATATGCAGAATTCACCCGAGTTTTCAGAACAAACCCATATGTTGAGATTGTGGGGACAAGTATTCTAAATACTGATGCAATCATTATTGGAGATACGCTTGTCATCCAAATTGATATCGATAACCCAGATGATGCAGAATTTATTGAAGCACGCATCAATGGAGAAGTATATAGTGTAAGTAGCAGCAGCATGACACGTGTAAGAATTGATGTGCCTACTAACGAATCGTTTTCCACAGGTGAGGTTGATATCATCGTTGAGGAACTCACTGCAACATTTATGAATCAGGTATATACGTACTATTTAAGTGAAAACAATTCAACACAAACCTTTATTAATGGTGATATATACGTATTAACTATACAGACAGTTGATCAAAACGGAGTCGATATTGATTACTTGGCAGTTGGCGATACGTATTATGTTAGAATAGAATTTTATAATCCAACAATTTATAGTATTGATTCCATCAATCTTTTTACATCTTATTATATGAATGCGGTATATACAGACTTTGATATCAATGAGGATCATACGATTGTTCTCATTCACATGACCGTACCACAAGAAGGGCAGTATCAAAGAGTTAGTGTTTCAGCATTTACCTATTCAAGTGAGATAGTTGAAGAAAAATCCAGACAGGTTTCTGGAATGGATGTGACTTTCTCAATTGTTAAAGATACAATCATTCACGATATATATACAGTTGATGATCTAGAATCGATTGAAAGTGGTTATTATTACCGCTTGATGAACGATATCAATCTAACTGGTGTTAGCTGGACACCCATTGAAAATTTCTATGGTGTTTTTGATGGTAACGGATATACCATCTCAAATCTATCAATCGTTAAGACCTATGAAGATCAGACTGTATATGCTGGTTTATTTGCTCAGATTAACGGTGGAATTATTAGAAATTTGAGTATAACAAATGTTAGTTTTGTAATTACAGTAAGAACTGGATCTACCAATGGCTATCAAGTTTATATAGGTGGTCTTGCCGGAGAAATTTCAGGTTACTCAAATGTAAGTAATATTGTGGTCTCGGGTGATATTGATGTCACTAATGAAACCAATGGTGAAACATTTGCAGGTATCCTTGCAGGAAATGTGTACCAATCAACATTTGATCGTATCTATACATCAGGGGCAGTTTCAGGCAAGCGATATGTTGGTGGTGTTATAGGTGTAGCCAATAATTCGATAATTACAAATTCATATACAAATGCAACAGTCACTGGATTGATGGAATATATTGGTGGATTCATTGGCCAGATGAGTGGTACAGTCATCGAAGATTGCTATGCAAATGGTATGCTTGATGTGAATAACCAATATTGGGCTCTTGGTGGTTTTGCTGGATACGTAGATAACTCAAGAATGAGTAACGTATTATCATCAACAACAAATTTAAGCCATAGTTATGTTGAGCCTATTGGATATGCATACAATCACACATTTGAAAATACATATTCATTGGGTTATAGCGCATATTTCACACAAGTAACTTATGAAAATGCAATGATAGCTATGCAGACAGGATGGGATTTGAGCTTATGGAGTTTTAGTGCTGAATATCCAGTATTAAAGCGTATACCTACGGTAAATATCTCAAACGTTGTAACAAATGAATATGATCTTTCATTTGAAATTTCAATTACTGATTATGATGAAGTTGGAGAGATTTATTCAATTGAATTATATCAATTAGGTATCTTGGTTGAGTCATTAACTGATTTATCATCAAGAGAGTTTGATGAATTAAGATACAGTACAACATACGTTATAAAAATTATTTATTGTTATGATTATGGTGATGCATATGGTGAAGCATTCATTGAAACCACTTTATCAGTTAGAACTCAAGATAAAGAAAACGTTCCTGTCATCACATTTAATGATGTGGATCCAACCGTTGATAGCGTGACCTTTAACTATCAGGTTACTGATGTCTTAAGCGTAGGTACACTTGATTCTATAGAATTATACGATGCAAATAATCAACTCGTGGAAGTTCTTGAAGGCGAGTACTTAGCATTTGAAAATTTACTATCCAATACAACATACTTTATTCAAATTAATTACTTATTTAATTTTGATGATGGTTTTGGAGACAACATACTGAATGTTCAATACGAATTCAAGACTGTAGCAAAACAAACACCAACTCTTAATTTTGATTGGATACCAACAACCAGTGATTCAGCCACGATTAACTATACAATTAGTGATGTTGATCAAGTTGGTAGCTTAACAAGCGTTGAGATTTATAACAACGATGTCCTTATTGGAACCATTGATGGTACTATAGATCAGACATTCACAAATTTACAATCTTCTACAACGTACATGATTAAAGGTATTTACACCTATGATCTTAACGATGGATTTGGCAACCGAACGATATCGGCGTATTATTGGTTGACCACAGGTCAAAGAACGATACCACAGGTTGTCTTAAATGACTCAATTATTTATGAAGATTCAATCATGCTTTATGCTGAGCTTATCGATCCGGATCAAATTGGTGAAATTATTAATATTAGACTTTATCAAGGTACTACGCTTATTAGCACATCACCTGAATTAGATTGTGCGAATTTTGTGGGTTTATTGCCAAATGTAATTTATACAGTCAAAATTGATTATAGTTATGATTTGAACGATGGACAAGGCGCAAGAGTTGGACGATATAACTACGATTTCCAGACAGCACCTAGTGCCGAAGTTCTCTCAACAGATATTGTAAATATTGAAGCGTTATCTATCGGTGAAATGTTGCTTATCCTACTTGAAGTTGATAATCCTAACGGCATTATTTTTACAGAAGCAATGGTTAATGGCAGATACTTCCCAGTTGGCAGTTCAACAGAAACGAGAGTTCGTATTGACGTTACTGTCGATGAATTACTTGGCGGTGGCGATACGATTGTTACAGTTGAAGAGCTCATTGGTGTTTCTGAAAACATTGTTTATGGTTATCAAATCACAAGCAACAATACAGCGTCAATATTCATCAACGGAGATATTTATGTGATGGGTATTAGAACGATAGATGACTTGGGTAATGACTTAGAGTATGGTATTTCCGGTGACACATATTATATTGAGATTGAATTTTATAATCCAACGGGATATGACATCCAGTCCATTGAAATTTATGACTCTTATTTTGGAACACAAACGATTCTAGCTGGAGCGTTTGTCATCAATGAAGCAAAAACGGTTATTACTATCGAGAAAACAGTGGGTTCTAGTCAATTAACACAAGCACAATTGAATCGATATGCCTTTGATAACGATATGATTGAATTGAAGGAAAGACAAGTTTCGGGAATGATTTCTTCTTTTGTAGTTCTACACGATGATCTTATCCGTGAAATTGAAACTGTTGATGACCTTAAAGCTGTCACGGGCGGTTATTATTACCGCTTGATGAATGATCTTGACTTATCTGGAGTAAGTTGGAAACCAATTGAAAATTTCTATGGTATTTTTGATGGTAACGGTCATGTGATTTCTAACATAACCATTATTGGAACTTATGAAGATCAATCGGTTTATGCAGGTTTGTTTGGTAGAATTACAGGAGGTATTGTTAAAGATTTAAGTTTGATTCAAGTCTACTATGTTATCATCTTAAAAACAGCAACCACAAATGGTTATCAAGCATACGTTGGTGGGTTGGTTGGTGAAATATCGGGCTATACTAAAATTACCAATGTTATGGTATTAGGTGACATCAGTGTGATGAATAAAACAAATGGTGAAACTTATGTTGGAGGTCTAGCAGGCAGTGTGAATTCAGCAACGATTGATCGCATATACGTAATTGGAACTGTTGCAGGAAAGAGTAACGTAGGTGGACTCATTGGCTATGCAAATCATACAACTGTATCGAATTCTTATTCAAATACTTCGGTTACCGCTACAGGAAATTATGTAGGTAGTTTTATTGGTACAATATATGAATCCTTAGTTTATGATTGTTATGCGATGGGTGTTCTTTACAACCCAAATAACCTAGGATCTTATGGTAGTTTTATTGGCTTATCCTATTATAATATCATCAGAAATGTTTTTACAGCAACATATGGTCCTAATAACTCACTAACATACCCATTGGGATATTTGTACGGGGACAGTTGCGAAAATGCATATAGTTTTTTCTATAGTCAACATTTTGAACAAGCCGCCTTGCCTGAAATTATGATCCAGATGATGTCAACTTGGGATTTAGGATTATGGACATTTACTGGTGAATATCCAGCTTTAAAACGTGTACCAATTGTTGGAATTACCGATATCACGACAAGTGAAACAGATTTAGGATTTGAAATTTCAATTATTGACTTTGACGAAGTTGGAGAGATTTACTCAGTTGAACTTTATCAAGGAGACACGTTGATTGAGTCATTAACTGACTTATCACTAAGAAGCTTCGATGAATTAAGATATGGCACAAATTACGTAATTAAGGTTGTTTATCGTTATGATTACGGAGATGAAGCTGGAGAAACATTTACAGAAACCTATAAGATGGTACGAACCAGCGATAAAGAAAATGTGCCAATTGTAACCATTGATGAAGTGGTTGTAACACAGGATTCAGTTACCTTTGATTATGATGTGATTGATACTTTGGCTATTGGTGCAATCGATTCTATAGAACTTTACGATGAAGATAATATTCTTGTTGAAACACTCGTTGGAGAAACATTAACGTTCATCAATCTATTGTCTGATTGTAACTACACGATTCAAGTTAATTATATTTACAACTTTGATGATGGATTTGGAGATAATTTAATTGAAACAAGATATGATTTTAAAACCTCTCCATATTTAGCAATTACTGAAATCGTTGTCTTAAATACGGATGAAATTATTATAGGTGACGTTGTCGTCATTCGCTTAACAGTTGATAACCCAGATCAAATTATATTTACTGAAGTTACAATCAATGGTACGCTTTATCAAATCAGTAATGTCAATGGCGATATATTGAGAATTGATGTCATCGTTGATGATTCATATAGCGGAGGAGATACACCTTTCGTTGTTGAAAGCCTACACGGATATCTTGGAAATAGAGACATTACTGTTTATCTATTTGCAAACAACACAATTAACGTATTCATCAATGGCGATATTTATGTCATGAATGTTAGTTCGGTTGATTTATCCTATAATGAACTAGAATATACAGTTAGTGGTGCAAGCTACTTATTGAAAGTGGAATTCTATAATCCAACAGGATATGAAATCAATTCAATTAGAGTATATGGTGATATCTATCAGCTATATGAGGGTGCTAGTATCACACTGAATGCTGAAAATACTATTGCATATATAACATTGACTGCAAATTCTGGAAATTATTATCAATATCAAGGCGTTGACCAGTTTTCATATTCAAATGAACGTATTGATGAAAGAACAAGAGCAGTCGCCTATCAATCATCTTCTTTTGTAATCGTCACAAGTGATACCATCATTCCAATAACAACCGTAGAAGAACTTCAAAATATGGAAAATGGCTTGACCTACCAATTGATGAATGATTTAGATTTATCAGGTGTTAACTGGATACCTATTGTTGGATTCAACGGTTGTTTAGATGGTAATGGTTATACAATTTCAAACTTAAGCATAGTCAAAACATACGAGGATCAAAATGCTCAAGTAGGACTTTTTGCAAATATCCATGGTGCTGTGATTAAGAATCTAAATATTGAAAACTTCAATTATATCATAACACTTAGAACTTATGTCTCAGGTAGTTATAGTGGATATGTAGGAGGATTGGTTGGAAACGTTGAAAGTTACAGCCAAATTCGAAATGTTCATACAAACGGACAAATTAGCTTCACCAATAATACAAGTGGAGTATCATATGTTGGAGGTGTTATTGGAACATTAGGAACCAGCAGTATTGTTGATGATTGTTCAGCCACTGGAACTTTTGTACAACTAGGAAATGAAAACTCACATGTTGGTGGGCTTATTGGTAGAGCAGAAGGAGCACAAATTAGCAAGTCATTTGCGATTGCAAGTGTTTCAGGGTTTATGCAAATTGGTGGTTTTATTGGTTCTGCAAACAATACATTGATTACGGATTGTTATGCGTCCTCAATAGTAACAGCGACTTCTTATTATGCCGGTGGTTTTATTGGAAATGCGGAAGGAACTGCAATTAAGAACAGCTATGCAAACAGTATTTTGGTTAATGGAATTAATCAATGGGCAGTTGGAGGCTTTGCTGGTTATTCTGGTAGTACTAGTTATGAAAATGTTTATTCGCAAAGCACCAATATTAATGGAATTTACATTATAGCATTTGGATATGTAGCAAATTGTGAAAGCATCAATACTTATGGATTTGTTCCTGATAGTTTTGTTACCATCAAAACACTTAATGATATTATTGATGAATTCACTTCTATTTGGGATCATACAATTTGGGATTTTGTAAATGTTGATGATGATGGAAACCCAACCTTAATATAAGTTTATGAAGGCTATATAAAATCGGGCGTTGTGCACAAATATAGGCATGTCAGATATCATTCTGATATGCCTTTTTCTATCCTGATTTTGCTACAATGCTATATGACTAGTCGCTAAGCAAATTTTATCCATTCGTTGTTCAATCGATAAGATAACAAGAATTGTGATGGCTTCTGCTATTGTCTCAGTAAAAAAAACCAGCTCCACGAATTTAAGGGAGTTGGTTTTCTATATCATTGATTTATTAAAATTATTAAATACGTCTAGCAACATAAGCAAACATCATCGGTCCTGTATGAATACCTAAAACAGGAGTTAATTTCGATAACGAAATATTTCTGATGTTCAACTCTTTTCTTAAAGACTCACCAAGCTGTTTCGCTTTTTCGATATCATCACCAAAATGAACAATTAAGTCAATGAGTGCTTTTTGGAATTTTTCGATCAATATATCCTTCATCGCAATAAATGAACGTTGAATACCAAAACCTTTCGAAACGGTAACATAGACACCCTCGTCATTTACAGTAATGACAGGTTTGATTCTTAGGATATTACCAATCGTCCCTTCAACCTTGCCTATTCTGCCACCCTTGCGCAAATATTTTAAAGTATTGATGGTATATAAGGCTATACTGTCTTGATATCTAAGTTGATCCAATTTTTTGAGGATCGATTCAATAGTTGCATCTTCCTTAATCATTTCTGCAGCTTGCTCAACCAAAATAGACAAGCCACCACCTAAAGTTTTCGAATCGTAGTGTGTAATATTGATGCCTTCAACATGCTCAAATGCCAATCTAAAGGCATTGAACGTTCCGCTTAGTCCAGATGATATGTTAATTACTAAAGCGTCTGTATAGCCTTTCTTTTTTAAGCCATCGAGTAGTTTATTTAAGTCATCTATGCTGGGTAAACTAGTTGAAACATTGTGATCATCGAGCATCTGATAAACTTCATCCGCGGTAATCTCAATTCCATCACGGTAGCTTTTGCCATCAACAACAATCATCAAGGGTACCACAAATAGATTTGGGTATTTTTTTAGTGTTTCTGGCAGTAGGTTTGCTGCTGAATCAGTAATGATAGCAATTTTCATTTTTTTCCTCCATATTTTATATTCATGTAATTCCGCATGGGCATCCATCATTTTAAGCATATCATTATATGATAGATTTAGTCAAAAAATGCAGATAGATGTAGATACTTTGATAAAATATGTAAATCTATGTGAAAATCGGGTGTGAAAAAACAGAAAATTTAAAATTGATTAACATCCATTAGAAGTTCATAGTAATTAAATAATAAGGTATCGAACCGCATCTCTTATACTTTATTCTGTGGTAAAATAATCACATATAATGAGCTAGAAAAGGGTGATGATTTGATGAACTCGTTTGATCAAGCAAAAAAAGCATATCAATACATAAAAAGTTTCACCGATTTAAAACCAAAAATAGGATTGGTTCTAGGATCCGGGCTTGGATCAATCGTTGATGAGATGATTGATGTCACACAGTTCTCATTTGAAGACATTCCCCATTTTGTCAAACCAACAACCGAAGGTCATTCTGGAAAAGTAGTGATTGGCAAACTAAATGGTGTTTTAGTCATTGCTTTATCCGGTAGGTATCATTTTTATGAAGGCTATGCATTAGATGTTGTGACGTTTCCCATTCGTGTCATGCACCTGTTAGGTGTAAAGACCATCATTTTGACCAATGCATGCGGTGCAATCAATAAAAGCTTCAACCCAGGTGACCTGATGGTAATCAATGATCATCTCAATTTGGTTTCAAATAATCCATTAATCGGAAAAAACATTGATGAGTTTGGTCCTAGATTTCCCGATTCAAGTGAAATCTACACCAAATCACTTAGAACTATCGCTCATCAAGAAGCAAACAAATTAGGATTTTCCTTAAGGGATGGCGTATATGCATGGTGGACAGGTCCAAGCTATGAGACTCCAGCTGAAATCAAGATGATCAGAATTTTAGGAGCTGATGCAGTAGGCATGTCTACGGTTCCCGAAGCACTAGTCGCATCCCATATGAGCATGAGCGTCTTAGGCATATCTTGCTTGACGAATATGGCAAGCGGAATTCTAGATCAAAAGCTATCACATCAAGAGGTGCTAGAGGTTGCTGCAGAAGTCAATGATAAGTTTAGAAGTCTGATTAAAGGTATTATATCCTCACTATAAGAATCGACAAAATAAGGGAATTGTGCATTCACGGTTCCTTTTTTTCTTGAATTTATGAAGAAAAACGATATTTGTACAATAAAAGTGAACAAAATGTGTTTTAGGTATTGTGTGACAAACGGTAGTGTGTTATGATAGGTACATAGGAGGGATTTCATGAACGCACAATTTAAAAGAGGTATTATCGAATTATGTGTATTGTCCGTCTTAGTAGAAAAAGATATGTATGGATATCTGATCATCAATAAACTCTCGGATTTTATTGATGTCAATGAAAATACAATATATCCAATTTTAAGAAGACTGACGAAAGAGGATTACTTCGAGACTTATCTTGAAGAATCAAATGAAGGTGCACCAAGAAAATATTACAAAATGACCGAGAAAGGATTTATCTTCTATTTGCAATTAAGAGAGGAATGGGATTCCTTTATCGGTGGCGTATATCAAATCATAAACCAAGGAGGAAAGAAAAATGAAGAAATATTTAGAAGATTTAAGACAAGAATTAATCAAACAAAAGATGACAGCTAAAGAAATTGAAGAAATCATTGCTGATCATGAAGAAATGATTCGCACAGCACTTGCTGAAGGTCTGTCGGTAGAAGAGATTAAAGCGAAATTTGGAGATCCAAGCCAACTTGCTGAAGAACTATCCGATTTTGATTCTAAAGAAGATGCAGAGCAAGAAGAAACAGATGACTATGTATTATGGCAGGAATTTGAAGTGAATGATGAGTCTGTTAGTATTAATGTCAATCTACTTTCTGAAGATATCACTTATCAATCAACTGATGAAACAAAGGTTAAAGTGTTCTATTGTGGTAAAAGAAAGATTGATAAGTATGAACTCTCATTTGAGAAAAATGAACTGAGATTATCCGCTCCAAGAAAATTCGGATTCCATTTCTCATTTAATAACGAAGATGATTTAACGTTCTTGATTGAAATTCCCAAAAATGTAATGATCAATGAATTAAAGCATGTTGCTGTAAGCTCAGATATGGAGCTGAAAAATCTTATAGTAAAACAGATGACACTCAATACAACAAGCGGTGACTTAAAGGTTAAACACGCTAGCCTTGGAGTGGCAAAATGGCACACAGTCAATGGTGATATAGAGATCAAGGAAACCAAGTTTTTATCTCTTAACTCATCACAGGTTAACGGTGACATTTCAATGAAAGAAGTTACCATTGATGGCGATTTCAAAGTCAACACGGTTAGTGGAGACGTAGAGCTTCAAGAAGTAACATGTGATAACTTTGAGGTTAATACTGTTAGTGGCGATGTTAATGGCAAAGAGTTTTACCCCAAAATGGTAGCCCTAAAATCAGTTAGTGGAGACATCAGCATCAAGAATAAAGAAGACAGATACATTGAAATCGTAAAAAAACATTCGGTTTCTGGAGATATTCATATTGGCAGATAATCCAGCAAGCAATTA
>Ga0180007_10006453_pt1 | contig 11453 bp, 12 predicted proteins | sample MM_PC_MetaG_FD_121122 | JGI IMG/M metagenome (GOLD analysis project Ga0180007, IMG submission 121122) | Groundwater microbial communities from the Aspo Hard Rock Laboratory (HRL) deep subsurface site, Sweden - MM_PC_MetaG | ecosystem: Environmental > Aquatic > Deep subsurface > Groundwater...
CAATAGAAAGGAGGGTTAAAGATGAAAAAGAGAATGAGAGCATGGAAGGTTTTTGGTATTGAGGATGTTGCAATTATTGTATTTGCTACAAACGAAAACGCTGCAATTACATTTTGTGACAAAAAAAATATATTAGAGTTTGAGTCTATTTCAGAGCTCAAGGTTAAACGAATGGAATCCTTTGATAAGTATGCATCAACTTTTAAAGATGAGAAGTATATAGATTGGAATACAGCAAAAGGACAAAGGGCATATTGGGAACAGAATTGGAAGTTAAATGATGCAAGAGTTTGTTATTTTTGTGATAATTCAGAATTTCCAGATGTACCAGAATCAACGGTCTTTAACATAGGAGATTATGAAGTTAATCAATTATGTTTTGATTGTATTCTGAATGAAGATTTTAAAGTCACACCGTCTCAAGAAGAACATTTTGAAAACATTAAAAAGCAAATAAAGGAATAATTATGACAGTTAAAATAACTACTGATCCTTTGACAACTGTAGCTGATATTTTCAACAATCTATATCCTGCCTTTGACGTAAAGGCAGAGTTTGTATTCCAAATAGATAAAGGACATTCAGCACATGGCATTACTGTCTTCGAAAGAGATAAAATACCAATAATCAAGATAGCACTAGATGCACCAGTTGGACTATTAGTGTCTATACTTATACATGAACTTGCACATGTAGCTGAATATTATATGCAAAATAAAAAACTCCCACAAAAAGAAGAAGATATTCATAGTAAAAACTTCTATGATATCTTTTATGGGATTGCAAAAGTTTATTATGAGAAAATAGGCTTAGAGTTTGAGCTAATAGAAGAGTATCTCCGCACTGAACAGTTAGATCAACATATTGGTTATTGCCTTGAGAAAGAGAAGAAGATGTCTGTTGTTGTTCTGACAGATAGAAATCTGGATGCTTTTAAGGTATTACAGAAAAAGATATCCAGATATGTACCTAAAGGTCAAAAAGTAATTCTAATGGAAGGCATTTTCGATTCAGGCAAGGTTGATCTTGTAAGTGTTGACATTGTAGAAATAAATGGTATTAGCTTCGAAGAAGTAGATATTCTATTGATTACTAATGAAGCACAAAAAGCATGGTCACAAAAGCTGTTTAGTGCAATAAGCCTAACCTTCAAGGGTAAAATAATAGTAGAAGGTTTAAATAATACGGCTGAATTTTTGATATCTAAGAATGAACAATATCAAGAAGTGAGCTTATTGCTAAACTCTTATAATGAAAATTTTAAAGCTAATATTTTGTTTGATAGAGGTGCAAAGCAAATAGTGTTTCAAAAAACTAAGGAAACTAAAATGGAAAACAATATAGGAGTAAAAAACATGAGTCAAAAATGTGCATTTCACTATTGTGAAAATAATCATAATAGAAATATTTTTAGACTAGATATGCATGATTTGTTTATTTGCAATGAACATATAGGCAAGTTGGATATAGAACATAGAGAGATGAATTGTGAAGTTAATGGTTGCAAAAATAATGTTTCATATTTTTATGAATATGATAAACAAATATATGGACTTTGTAGCGAACATTCACAGAAAAAACATATATGTCAATTTAGTTCTTGTAATGAAGATCCCAAAGGCTTGGTGAAAGTTGAAAATAATATTGTTTTTGCTTGTTCAAATCATTACTCTATGTATGGACATATTGAATATTTAAAATTATATCCTAAAGAAGTAGATAAAAGATTTATATACCATGAAAATGAAGTTATTGTATTATCCAATAAAACATGTAGTAAATATCAAGAAAATATTGCAGGGAAAAATGAAGTTGATTATAAGGAAAAACATAATAAAACAAAAGATATTTTTAACGATATTCTCCAATATATTGATGATACAGCTAGGATATATAAGATTGATAGACCTGATCCTGATTATTCGATAATCCAATTTGTAGACCATATAAAAAAGATGATGATTTTATTATATGATAAAGAGTTTAAATTAAATCAAGATAAAAGACAACTACTTTTAGCATATAATGAGTTAAAAGCGGTAGCTTCAAATTCTCAGACATTTTGTAATGCAAGAGAATACTCAGAGGAATTTGATCAGATGTATTTATTTTTAAACGATCTTACTAAAAAGATGCAAATATTAACAAAGAATAATAGACCAAATACTTCGTGCAAAAATAATGAATCACTTTATTTTAAATCAATACAGACAGAAAAAAAAGAAGGTAAACCAATTATTATAAGGATTTTTGGCAATAATAGATGCATTGTGGAGTTTACAGAGAGTTGCATTGCTTTTGAAAATGAGATAATCCTACCCCTGAAAGTAAAATCAATAATAAAAATGGAACGAGTAACACCTAATATTGATGCATCTATAGAAATCAATTATTATATTGATAGAGAGGAAAATGAAAGATCCTTTATGCTATATTTTTCAGCGAATCAGAATAAGGAAATGTGTTTATTGTATGACATGCTTGGTGAATTATATGAAGATTATGTTTTTACTAGAATTCATTAATGGAATAAAAGGGGAGAAGAGGACATTAATGTTGCCTTCTCCCCTTTTATAATATGCCTAAGTGAAAAAACATTATAAAATTTTAAGAGGGGTCTAAAATATGACAACATTTAACAAAATACAAGAAGGTGGGGAAAAGGAACTCACACTAGATTTGAGGCATCGCCAATTAACAAAACTTCCTCATGGAATATATGATTTGCAAAACCTAAAATATTTATATCTATCTTATAATGAATTAATAGATATTCCTAAAAAGATAGGAAGGCTTGCAAACTTAAAAGCTTTAAGTTTGTCTGGGAATAAAATAACAAAACTCCCTAAAAATATAGGCAATCTACAGAATTTAGAAGAACTAGATTTAACTAAAACTCAATTAATAAAAATCCCTAAAGAAATAGGGGATCTTAAAAATTTAAAAGAACTATATTTATTTAATAATCAACTGACAAAGCTTCCAAAAGAAATAGGAAAGCTGAAAAATCTTAAATATCTTGGCTTGTCTCATAATAAATTAATAGAGTTTCCTAAAGAGATAGGTAATCTTGAAAACTTAGAAGAATTAAATTTATCTAATAATCAAATAACAAAAATTCCTAAAGAGATAGGAGATATTGTAAATTTAAAAGGACTAAATTTATCTCATAATCAATTAATAGAGATTCATAAAGAGATAAGCAAGTTAAAAAACTTAGAAGAACTAAATTTATCTCATAATCAATTAATAGAACTTCCTAACGAAATAGGGAAGATGGAAAAATTAAAAGAATTACATTTATTTCATAATCAATTAACAAGGCTTCCTTTAGACATAGGAAAACTAAAAAAACGAAGAGTTTTAACATTATCAGATAATAATTTAAATTCATTTATTACAAAGATTTTAAAATATAACCCTAAAAAGATAATTTCAAAAAAACAAGCTTATAAATTTGGATTCTGTGATGCGGTAGAAGACTTTGTAAAAAAATATAACTTAGAAGAGAGTATATCTTTTAGAAGCCTGTTACTACATCCTCAATGTAATGAGATAATAGAGAAGTCAGAAGTTATAAGATTAATTCTAAATAGATTACTTTAAAAAATTTTTAAGAAAAAAAATGGTATTTATAACACTAAATTTGAGTTACAAATCATAAAATATACATGGAAATTTTATGCTTTAGTCTAAAGAGGATATCATCTGAGTACAAATTTTTATATTTTATAGAAGGAGATAATAATGGCTTTAGGGGGTTATTATGTAAAAAAACAAACTAGAAAACAAATTTCTGAATTTATAGAAACTTATCATTATTCAAAATCCATAAATGGATGTATTGCTGATTATTGTTATGCCTTATTTAATCCTAATAATGAAATGGTGGGCGGAATGTTCTTTGGTAAAATGGCAATGCATAACCAATTTAAAAGGTTTTCTATTGATGAAAAAGAAGTAATAGAACTTAGGAGATTATGCTGTATTGATGATACGCCAAAGAATGCTGAAAGTTTTTTTATAGCGAAATCAATCAAGTTATTAAAAAAAGAATGGGATGGTTCGATAATAGTCTCTTATAGTGATAAAGAATATAACCATTATGGCACTATATATAAAGCTTCTAATTTTGAACAATTAGAAGATATAAAAGGTGCAAAAGTTATAATCTATAATGGGAAGAGATATCATGATAAAGCAATTAGAACAAAGTATAAAGGGAAGTTAAAGCCTTTTGCTCAGAGAATAAAAGATGCTTTGGATTCAGGAGTTGCTTATTATAAGCAAACATCTGGGAAATGCACTTTTGTATATAAAATAAAAAAAAGAAATATAAGCAATCATTACATATAAATGTCAATAGAGGTAAAAATATGAGCTATTATATACAACAACTGACAGAAACAATTTCTACTTACAATTATTATCTAAAAAAATATTTTGATGTGAAAGAGGCAGATGGGTTATTGGAGGAAGAAAAGAGGATACTCTCATGTATTGATTATGGTTGGCATCTTGAATATGATAATTTGACTATTCACTTCGATTCTAAAAAGATTATGTCAATTTATTATCAATATAATAAAGAAGAAATCAAAAAAAGATTTGGCTCTTTTAATTATATTAAAACATATAGAGTCATTTCGACACTTAAAAAGGAAAACTATCTATTAGTGACTACTATTGATAGTTCAGATAATAAAGTGCTTATTATGCTAGATGAAACTAAAAAACAAATAGAGGAAATCAAATTATCTTAAATTGTTTTACAGCCATGAAGCTAATGGAACATTGACGTTCATTAGCTTCAGTTTTGTTTATTATAACAAAACTATATTGTGATGAGGTGCGAAATGAAAGTAAGTTATAAAAAACTGTAAGGAAATATAATATGGTAAAGAAGAAAGCTGCTGAAAAGGCAACAAAAATTGATAATATTTTACTTAATTGTAGAGCCATTCTGCGTGCAGCACGCAACTCAGGCTCGTTCTTTGAGAAGCGTGACATGATGCTTACACTTGTTTTTTTACGTTTTATTGGTGAAAAATACGAGGATAGAATTGAGAAGCTTCGTCAGACTTTTATTGAACAAGGACTAGATCCTGATGATGAGAAGATTAGATCTACATTTTTTAATGATGCTACTTTTACAGATGGAACATATAATCTGCCAGTGGAATCACGTTGGTCAACTATTATTAATATACCTGCACCTAAACTTAATGTTGCTCTTGATACTGCTCTTCACAGAATTGCAACAGATTCAAAAGATTTAAAAGATTGTTTTGTGGAGGGCATATTTACAACACGTAACCTTATTCCTAATGACATAAAAAAGATTATTGACGAGGTAAATAAAATTAGTCACAAAGTATTTGGAAAAGAAAAGGATATTATTGGGCATGTATATGAATACTTCCTTAAAGAATTTGCTATCAATGCTACAAAAGAAGAAGGTGAATTTTATACTCCTCATGATGTTGTTCAACTTATGGCATCTATAATTGAACCCTATGAAGGAACACTATATGATCCTGCTTGTGGATCTGGTGGTATGTTTATTCAAAGTGCTGAACTTGTAAAAGCAAAACAAGGTAATATTAATAGCATAAACATATATGGACAGGAAAAGGAATCTGCCACATTTCGTCTTGCTAAAATGAATCTTACCTTACGTGGAATTAGTCATAATCTTGGTGAGATGAGTGATTCGTCTTTTACTAATGATTTACACAAAGGTTTGTATTTTAACTACATCATGGCAAATCCACCTTTCAACCTTAAAGGTTGGTACAATGATAATTTGAAAAATGATGCACGTTGGTCAGACTATGTTACACCTCCAGAAAGTAATTCGAATTATGCTTGGATTTTGCATATGCTTTCCCACTTAAAACCTTCAGATGGTGTAGCAGGGTTCTTGCTTGCTAATGGAGCATTGAATGACCGTGATACTTTAGAAATTCGCAAAAAACTCATTCAAAATGATAAGGTGGAAGCAATTGTTGTTTTGCCAAGAGAATTATTTATTACTACTGATATTAGTGTTACGCTTTGGATTTTAAACCAAAACAAAAAAGGTGGTAACTATCATGGAAGAAATCACCGTAATCGTGAACATGAAATACTCTTTATGGATTTGCGTCAATGGACAGAAAACCCTATTAAAGGTGAAAATAAAAAGAAAGTCCGCTTGATACCAGAGCAGATTGAAAAAGCCACTAACATTTATCACACATGGCAAACCAAAGGATGTGACGGAACAAAATACGAAGCACCTGAACTTTATCGAAGTGTGGGTATTGCTGAGATTGAAACAAAAGGCTGGACACTTATACCAAGCAAGTATATTAAGTTTATTGACCATGATTTAGATATTGACTATGAAAAGGAAATGGCTCGTATTCAAGCTGAAATGCAAGAAGTTATGAAGGCTGAAAAGAAATCCCAGCAGATGTTGGAAGACGCATTTAGGGGGATTGGATATGGGATTGACTAAGTATAAACTTGGAGATTTGATTAATGTTGTTGACGAACGTAATGATTTAGGTATAAGAGAGTTTTGCGGTATAAACATAAATAAAGAATTTATGCCAACTGTGGCGAACACTGAAGGTTTAGATGAAACTAAGTATAAAGTCGTTAGAAAAAATAGATTTGTTTTCTCAGGTATGCAAACTGGTAGAGATGAGTGTATACGTATTAGTATGTATACCAAAATCGAACCTATTATAGTATCACCTGCATATACTACGTTTGAAGTAACAGCTACAGATGTTGTTTTACCTATGTTTTTTTTCTTATGTTTTCTTTCACACGAAAAAGATAGATTGGGAGCATTTTTGAGCGATGGTAGCATACGATCTAATCTTGATTGGCCTGTATTTTGTGATATTGAGTTAGACCTCCCACCACTTCCAATCCAACAAAAGTATGTAGATGTCTATAATGCTATGCTTGCCAATCAACAATGTTATGAGTGTGGGTTAGAGGATTTGAGAATTTCATTTGAAAGCTATGTGGATAATTTAAGGAAGAGTTTATCTCATGAAGCTATTAGTCAATACATTGAACTATGTGAAGAAAAAAATGAAGATTTGAAATATAGTATTGATGCTGTTAGAGGAATTTCAATCGAAAAAAATTTTATTGATACTAAGGCAAATATGACAGGTGTTAGTTTAAAACCGTATTGTTTGGTTAAACCAGAAGAGTTCGCTTATGTTACTGTCACTTCAAGAAATGGAGAAAAAATTTCACTTGCAATGAATAATTCTGACGAAACATATCTATGTTCTTCGTCCTATGTTGTATTTAAAATCAAAGACAAGAATAAACTTTTGCCACAGTATTTAATGTTGTATTTTTCTCGTTCTGAATTTAATAGATATGCACGATTTAATTCTTGGGGGAGTGCAAGAGAAACTTTTGATTGGTCGGATATGTGCGAAGTGAAAATTCCAATTCCAGATATAGAAATTCAAAGAGCAATTGCAAATATATACAACTGCCATGTTGAACGAAATTCCATCAATGAAAAACTTAAAGCCCAGATAAAAGATATTTGTCCAATACTAATAAAAGGTTCAATCGAAGAGGCTATGCAAGAAGTTATGAAGGCTGAAAAAAAATCCCAGCAGATGTTGGAAGACGCATTTAGGGGGATTGGATATGGCATTGATTAAATATAAACTTGGAGATTTGATTGAACAATGTGATCAGCGAAATAATGACAGCATATATACAGTTGATGATGTAAAAGGTATATCAACCGGAAAATTATTTATTGAAACAAAAGCTAATATGGACGGAGTAAGCTTGACTTCATATAAAGTTGTTAAAAACAACGAATTCGCATATGTTGCTGATACTTCAAGACGAGGAGATAAAATCGCACTTGCATACAATAATGATAAAGTGATTTTAATATCTTCCATATATACAGTTTTCCGTGTGAGAAGACCAGAACTACTTATTTCAACTTATCTTTATATGTATTTTAATCGTCCGGAGTTTGACCGTTTTTCACGCTTTAACTCATGGGGATCAGCAAGAGAGACTTTTGATTGGGCGGATTTTTGCGACATAGATATTGACCTTCCACCACTTCCTATCCAACAAAAGTATGTAGATGTTTACAATGCTATGCTTTCGAATCAGCAAAGCTATGAGCGTGGGCTGGAAGATTTGAAACTAGTTTGCGATGCGTATATCGAGGAATTGCGTCATGAGATACCGTGTGAGCCTATAGGACAATATATAGAAAGACACGATGTAAGAAATGACCCAAACGGCACGAAGAATGTTATGGGTGTGAGTACATCAAAAGAATTTCGAGAACCTACTTCAAAAGTAAACCGAAATGAGTTATCAAATTATAAAGTGGTTAAGCCACGACAAATCAGCTTTGTACAGACCACGCACAATGAAAAGGTCTTTGCATATGCATTTAATAACACAGACGAAGATATAGTGGTTACATCTGTAAATGAGGTTTTTTCTGTAGATGAACAGAAGTTGCTCCCAGAATATTTATCAATGTTCTTTAATCGTACAGAATTTGATAGATATGCAAGATTTCATTCTTGGGGGTCTGCAAGAGAAACATTCACATGGGATGATTTAATTAAAGTAGAACTCCCTATTGCAGATATGATAATTCAGAGAGCCATCGCAGATATTTATTCAGCATATAAAGAGCGTAAAGCAATCAACGAAAAACTTAAAGCACAGATTAAAGACATTTGTCCGATACTAATAAAAGGTTCAATCGAAGAGGCTAAAAAAACAAAGGAGGTGTAATATGGGAAATTGATTGTCTTTTGTCATACAAATATATTTTCTTCGAATATAAAAAAGATTGTACATCACCAATGAGAATATATATTTGTACAACAGAAAAAACTTTGAAAATAAGTAAACAGCTTGATCTGTTCGATAATTGGTGGATTGAACAAGACATTAAAGATAGGAAAGGGATATTAGTTACTGTAAGGTTTTTGAAGGAATAAAATAAAGAAAGAACGTTCTATTGTTTAAGTTGTAGTATAGATATAACAATGGAGGATGTGAATTATACTATAGTTGGATGTGATCTATTTGTAAATGAGGTCAATAGAACCTTGCTCTATTGACCTCATTTTATCTAATCAATTACCGTTTAGAATTCTATTAAGCATGCAAAGTAGCATATCATTTTTTAAAAAAAAGAACATCAGACCTACGCTTTTTTTCTGCCATTATTTGAATTCTTGTAATTGAGCCATAGATAATATCTTTAAATATCTTTTGCTTATCCTCAAAATAATGTATATCTATAACATTACGATCTTCATCATACTCGTAACAATATATCTTTTTTTTATCTTGATTATTGAAATATGCAATTGCAAGTTTTTTAAAAGTACCATTACAACAATCAACTTCTATATCTCTTTTACTCATCATTTACTCCAATTTAATTTTCTTAGAACTCTAATCGAAATTGAAACGATCTCTTCTGTGTATCTTTTTAGATTTGGCGAACTTTCGGTATTGTTTTCGTGATTTAATATTTACCTTTCCTATTATTAGTATAATTAATTACACCTTTTATCTTCCAATATAAATGTATTCAGTATATTCAGTTGTTTTCTTTTTTTGCTCAAATTCTTCTTTTAATAGATCAATTCTTTCAGAAGCAAGAAGTATTTCTTTATGAAGAAGACATCTATCATTAAGGTTCTTATAAAGCTTTATTTCATAATTGTTTTTGCCGATACTTGCACTTTCGGTCTTAATATCAATATCTAATTTCTCAAGAACTTCAACTTCTTTTTTTAAGAAATCAATTCTTCTTTCTTCATCCTCAATATATTGTCTATATTCTGACGCAAGATGTTCAACATCTCTTTGCTTCATCAATGATTCACATCCTACAGAATGACATGAATGTGAGTCCATTATTAACTTTACTGGTAGCGGTAACATATTTAACCTTTCAATAATAACCTCTAAGCCTGTTTTGATCCTGCATAACTGTATTAACTATTTATTACATCAAATGCTTCATTTATTCTCCTAATTATTTCCTTTTTTTATTTGTTGTCCATGTAAATGCCCTACCTTTCTTTTTTCCCCTTTTCTTTATCTAAGTATTCGAAGAAAGAATCCATAAGAAACATTAATGTTTCACCATTATCACCATCACCGCCAGTATTTAAATCAAGTTCATCATCGTTATCATATAAGTCATGATGCTCTATGAATTTCATTATTCGAATAGACATACTATGATGTGATAACCCTCTTTCCCATCGTTCATTTGGAGAGATAATACACCCTATTTCTTTTGCCCTGTTATATTCACAATTCATGCTATAATCCTTTATTTTTAGAACCACTCAAAAATAATTTATATTCTAATTTATAACAGTCAAAATATTCTTTTATTTGCAATATCAGTATTCAAGGTGCAGATGCTTGCACTTTTTTCTAAAATTGATTATCATTCAAAGAATCTTACTTATATTATATCATAACTTTTTATGATGTCAACTTGGAAAGTTTTTTAAATCTTATATAGAATAAAGACAATAAAAAAAACAGAGGAAATCAAATTATCTTAAATTATTTCATACGCTTTGAAATTTATCATGGGACTGAATGTTATAAGATAAAACAAAAGAGATTATACCATGTCGGTCTAATCTCCTTTGTGATTTATTTAGACAAACTATTTTACGCTACTGTGCTTTCACCCTCAATAATCCCAATCTCATCCTCCGTTAAACCATAAAGTTCATAAACCATCCCATCAATTTTCTTTTCTAATTCTTTTTGCTCAATTGGTGGATTTTTGGGATTGTAATCTTCAGCTGATGTTATTTCTAAAATTTTATCAACAAGGTCAATAAATGTTTTTTGTGCCTCGGGGGAGATTTGGGGAATTAATATGTTTTGAAAAAACACTTTACTTAACTCTCTTGTTCCACCTTGCAACTCAGGACAGTTTTCGAGAATCCAATAATGTGAAATTTTAGAATTTAAAAATCCTACTAAATATTTCAAATTATCCCCCGTAATAATAAAACATTTTTGGTTTGTATAAAAATATTCATTATCAAAAATAAAAGGTAAATATTTTGTCATATTCGGATACACAATCTTCTCTTTTTCAAATTCTTCTTGATAAGCACAATTTCGTAAATTATACGGAGTTTTCCCTTTATCACCTCGTTTAGAAATCTTTTCCCAATGAGAGTCTAACCATTCTTTTATGTCTGGATAATTTTCGATATTTACTGCCTCAACAACTTCTCCATTTTCTTTTTTATAGCCATTATGGCTTGCAATCAACCACTTATCCGCAAATTCCGCACTATATCGTTTTATATCCTTCCCTCTTAAAATAGGCTTAATAATTTCAGCACTTTTGTGATCTTTGGCAATCAATTCATCTTTCTTTTTGC
>Ga0180007_10006454_pt1 | contig 11451 bp, 8 predicted proteins | sample MM_PC_MetaG_FD_121122 | JGI IMG/M metagenome (GOLD analysis project Ga0180007, IMG submission 121122) | Groundwater microbial communities from the Aspo Hard Rock Laboratory (HRL) deep subsurface site, Sweden - MM_PC_MetaG | ecosystem: Environmental > Aquatic > Deep subsurface > Groundwater...
TGGTTTGCTCGTTAAACAATCCCGCAAAAGTTCCTTCAGTATACTTCTTGACTCTCTCGACCAAGTTTTCTGCCCCCTCCATACTCTCTAGAATTTCTTGAAAATCTTGCATGGTGGGAGGGATAACCTGACTCAGATCAGAACTGGGTGAAATATCTTTCTTGGCATAAGTCTCGATAAGAGCTCGGTCAATCAAAGAATCCTCTTCTTTGGTCATGCGACCCATAATCAAGCGCATTAAACCTTTGAGGTTAATGACCGCACTTCTTAGCACATCTTCAGTGGTCATGTCGCCAACTTTTCTTGGAAGATCAAAGGGATTGAGTCTAAATTCTGAATTAAGGGCCAACCGCAAGAAGGCCCCACCAACTGCCTCTGCAAGATATTCATACTCATTCTCAGGATCAACAACCAAAACATCTGTCCCAAACATCATCATTCTAAGAATTTCTAGCTTAACGGTATAACTTTTGCCGGCACCGGAAGTAGCAAAGATAACACTATTGGCATTGGGCAAAGAAAAGCGATCAAAAAGAATTAGACTATTGTTGTGACGATTGATGCCATAGAGAATGCCATCATCACTGGTTAGTTCCGAAGAAACAAAGGGGAAAGAAGTCGATAGCGGCGAGGTGTTCATGCTCGTTGTCACATCAAGCTTGTCATTACCCATCGGGATAGTAGAGTTGAAACCTTGCTCGCATTGAAAACTACATCTCTTGGTATAAACCAAGCGCTGTCCCAGCAAATCCTCAACAGACTTGGTCGTTTCATCTAGGCTTTCTTTGTTGTTTTCATAAAGAGTAATATAAAGACCAAAATGAAAGAGCTTCTCTGTTCCTTGAACCAGTTCATCACGAAGCTTCTCGACATCATTGAGAGCCGTTTCTAGCATCGGGTCCCTGACTTCTCCCTTTTCTGTGTTGGCAGAAATAACTGATTGAATTTGCCCGGTTTTGTTTCTGAGAGTTTTGAGAATTTTCTCTGAACTGATCGGCCTGATAAACATCGCAATATCAAGCTCCAAGTTGAGGTTAATCACAGGAGCAAACCAACCCGTCATAACATAGCGAGGAAAAGTGAAGACAAAAATTGTCCGGACGTATTTGCCATCCAGAATCAAATAGTCCGGCATAACCGCGACTGAGGAAGGCGCAATCACATCACGCACAGCCACCACACCTTTACGGTATATCTTTTCGGCCTTCAGAATGTCTTCTTTTTCTTGTTGTGTCAGTTGGTTTTCTGGGGTTTTGGGCGCACCCGAAACCGGCGCCGGCTGAGCCGCACTTTTCTTGCCCGGGAAAAATTTTCCGATTACTGGTATGGCCATATTATCAATAGTCAAACAAAGTTCCAAACAATCAATCTCTATTCCTCTCCTTTTGGCAAGGGAGGGAGCAAAAAACTAAATATTCTCCATCCTCATCTTCTCAATATCTCCCATAATCTGATTTTGCGCCACTACGGGATTGTATGCAGTGTATAGAAGCTCAATAACTTCTTGGGTGTCCAGAATGGCTGTCTTTATACCCATACCAGAAAGTCCCGACATAGCTGTTTGAACGCGCAAAGCCAGTTCTTTCTTGTCCTTATCAAAAGAAGTTAATTTAACCTTAGCCTCTTTACCCGGCGACAAGAAACTCTGGATTTTGTTCATAATCCCCTCTTCATTCGCCTGAGTTGGGTTAGTGTACGGCACCACTACATAGAAATGATTACTGGTAATATTGGCTAACTCCACTAGAGACATAATATATTCAGCATACTCGGCAGTTTGCATCTTTAAAAGCTCGTTTTCTTGAAGTCTTTCGGCTTGTTTTATTTTCTGAACATATCTTTTGATGTTGAGCTTCTTGGATTGAATCACTATTTGAAGTGGAAAGTCAACTGAGTTTAGAAAATCTTGATATGCAAAAAGCTTACCTTTCTGCTCATCTTCAGACATCAGAGCAAAATTGATACTAGAACACATAATCACCGCTCTGAGCCCCCTGTTTCTAAGTACCAAAACCCCGTCCTTGATAGCTTCTACATCAAGAAGTTTCTGGGTACTGGTGGTTTCTTTCTTTTCAGCCAAGTCCTTCTCGTGCATCGACTCCTCTGACATCTGCTGATCTGCCGGAGTTCCCTCGGTTTCTTGAGCCGGTACCTCCGCTTCTACTTGTGGCTGATCAGCTTCTGGAGTCGGTACTGACGCTTCCTTCTCTGGGGGTTGGCTCTGCTGAGGAGCCTGATTTTGATTCTGTGGGTTCGTTTGAGACGGCATAATTTCTTGAACTTGTATCTAATAAAGTAGACAATTCATGAAGCTTGCTTCTGGATATTTCTTCTTTGCCAACACTTGATTTTAGCACAATTCTTCTCTTTCCACGATTGGAAATTCTTTCCAGCGGAACTGACAGTTCTTTGGCCCAAATTCTTGTTTTGGGATTGGCAAAATAGTACAAGACATGCGTTAAATATTTTTCTAGTGTCTGTCCGTTGATTTTGATAAAGGCAAAAGCTGCCGCAAGACCAACCAAGACCACTCCGGTGAAAACAAAAAGTTCTATGTCAAAAACACTATACGAAGCAGCAGTCAAAATTCCAGCAGTTAAAATCATCAAGAACTGCCGAATGGTCAGTGGGCCGATAACTCGATCTTCAATTTCTATAAATTGAGGAACAGAATATTGCATTTTTGACTTTTGCTTCTTGACTTAAAACTTAGCGCTCACCTCCGCAATCATTTCAAATTCTCTTTCGGTCAAATATGGCTTGCTTTGATTAAACAGTTGCTTGCCAACCTCGGCCACTGACATATCAGAAGTCATGCTTTGACGACCAATCTGCAAATACAATTTATAAAGAGGACTCATCTGCCACATTTTTCTCAGTTCGTCAGGATTGACCTGAGACTTGAGAATCTCTATTTGCTGAAAAAAGTTCTTGCTTCTATCTTCATCGTTTTTCCCAAGTTGTCTAAAATAACTAACATCGACTTTCTCCAAATCGCTTACCTTAGACAGATGACCGAGCTGCTCCGGTTTCTTGACCACTGTTCTTTTGACCACTTCTCTTTTCTTGGGAGTGGGAGGGGCGGTAGTTTGAGAACGCATTTTGGCTAACTTGGCTCTGATCTGATCTTTCTCTTGCCGGCTTTTGACCTCTTCTTGGCTTCTAACCACTTCACCCTGAGGCCTCTGAGCCTTGACACCGGGCGCAACTGTTCTTTGCTGATCCATTTTCAATTCTTGCGGCTGAGGTCTTACGGGCTCAGGCATCTTGATACTTGGTGACACAGCTGGCTTTGGAACAGGAGGCCGAGGTACAGGAGCAGAAGGAGCCTGTTTTACAGGAGCCGAAATCTGATCTATAGATTTTGCCTGAGGTGCTTGTTGTTGTGGCGCTGGAGCAACAGATGCCGGCACGGAAGATGTTTTTGTTTCTGGCTTGTAATCTAACTCTGGCTTTCTAAGCTTGTAAATATCATCATCAATTCTATCCTCTACCTCCATACCCAGGCCCCAACTAAGGGGAGAATAGTTACCGGGGCTACCTAGCTCATGGTAAGGCAGTTTTAGGGACTCAAAGTATCGAAGATATCGATTTAGAATCTGCCTCTCTTCCCTACTCAAGTGATGCGGGTTTTCGGCTTCGAATAGGTATTTTCTGATCGTGGTCAAAGTCTGTTTGCCTGTTCCGAGCTCTTTTTTATAATCTTCAAGCCAGTTGTGCATGGTGGGTTTGACCTTCTTGTTGTCAAGAAGAATAGGTTCTTCACCCAGGACTTCCCTATTTTCTGACATGGTCTTCTTGACTCGATTTATGACTTGATTTCTGTCTTTATCATTGGTCTGGACAAGAAAACTTTTGAGCTTACCAAAATAATCCACCTCACCTTTAGCATCCATTTTGACAGCTGACAAGAAATAGTGTCGGAAAAAATTATACACTTTCCCAGAGGTCATAAATGGAAAAAGATTGATTCTCAGCTTGGCCAAAATCATACTATATTCTTTGGCCAAATCAGCAGATTGAATTTTTTCTAAACGTAGTTTTTTTTCTAGAGAATGCATCAATTCCAAAGCAAAACTACTAGGGTCATAGTTTTGCCCTTCGAATTCTTCTATCCTATTTTGTATTTTTTTTAGCGTCTCTTGATCATTGAGACTGGTAACAACTTTCATATATATTTTTAGGCAGTTTAGCTTATTGGTTTACCTCTTTCATTAGTTAATATAACGCGGGGCTTTTCTTCTTCAGTAGGTACGGGGGTAGGTGTACTTTCTTTACTTGACCCTCCTCCGCCCTTCTTTCCCGAAGCAATTTTCGCATTTCTTCCATTTCCATCTACATCAAAAACATATTTGAGATCTTCAATCGCCTGGCTTTTTCTCTTTGTCAGATCACCTTCTTTTATGAATTTTTCCCATTTTTTCTCACTTTTATAGCTTGGGTCAGCTTTAATCATGAAATCTCTGAATCCAGACTCATCTATTGCCCCGATTTTACCCTTCATCTCATTAAATAAAGTAATCCTTTCATCATGAGTTCCAAGTTCAGCACCAATACAAACATTGCTCATTCCTTCTATGGCGCCATTTCGTCCCGTGTGTTTTTTCGGATCCATATTCATCATCAATGAAACAACCGTTTCTTCTTTGTTTGCCTCTTGAACACTTTCAAGTTTTAATTGATCACGAACCATATTTTCAAGAAACCGTTTTTCCTCAACAATTTGGTCAGCAGAAGACAGCCCCAGACGCATTTTCATTTTTTGTTGATAATCTAGACCAACCACTTTTTCGTCACCATTTATATACGCTTGTTTATTGACTCCAAAACGACTCGTTTGACCTCTTTGTCTTGCACCCTGCTTATTATTCTCGACCGCTGCACCATGTCCTCTATTACGGTCTCTGATATGGCTCTTCTCCGCATCCGTCAGAACAACTCCTTCTGCTTCAAGGTCCCTAATCTCCCCTTCCCCAGCCAAAGTATAACCTTTCATTTCCTTGTCATAGGCTGTCGCTTCAGCAATATCAAAGCCACCCTTACCTTTCAAAAATTCACCTTGTTCTCTAAGAACAGAAATAGCTCTTTGCTCACCAAGAGTTTGCTTTAATAATTGAAATTTGTTCTCCAAATTAAAGTCAATTCCTTCACCGGCTGCTATCTGCGGCTCAATCACCTCATTTAGAAAATCTGTATCAAATAACATCTTTCTCCTATCTTTGGCTTCGTCTGTATTACTGCCCATGTCACGAAACACTTCATTAAGATTCTTTGCTTGAATAAGACCTTCAAGCAAGGCTTGTTTCTGATCAAGACTTCCCTTTGGATCATTTTCCATAGTTTCGTAAAACTCTCTTCTGAGTGAGTGATGCTCTAGATTGGGGTTTGTTTCTTTTATCTCACCCATGCGCTGCTGCACCGCTCTTTTGTTCTCAAGTAGTTCATAATCTCGTTTATCATTAAAAAAACCAGCCTTAGCCGCAACTCGATTCATCTTGTTTCTTGTCCATCCAAGGCTTCTACCCCTTAACTCTTCTTCAATCCTTTGTTGTCGAGCGTTCCAAGCATCCTTGCTTATCGTTGGACTGGCAAAACGAACCCAGTTTCCGGAATCTTTACGGGCCTTATCCCAGTTTTCCCCAAGACTTCCAGATCCCCTGGCTGCACCATACAAGGCTCCCACTCCAGATGTTAAGAAACCAAGGGTGTTTTTATAGGCACCACCTAGAAGTCCTTCATTCCCCTTCATTAACGATCTTCTAGTAATGGCTCTTGTAGCTGATCCGTACTTACCGATTCCAAACAACCCGGCTGTTAATCCGGCAGCACCACCCAGGACTTTACCGGTCGCAAAACCAAGCAACGCCCCAGCCCCAAAACTACTAACTCCCTTAACCACCAAGAAAGAAGCATAGAGCATGGTGATGATGAGAATAAATCTCATGAACTGCTCAAAGTCCCAAGAAGTGATGAAGAAACCACCTTTTAGGGCCGCCGTATCAAGCTTGCCACCCGGCATCAAAGCCTCGGTTCCTTTTGAACTCAAAGTGCTAGCTACTTTTAATGACAAAAAGACACAAAAAGTCGCTACGGGTCCATATAAAATAAACTTAGTAAACTCCCCCCACCATTTTTTGGCGTACTCTTGGGTTTTGGGTACAATATCAAAAAGGAAAGCAACCGGAGAAATAACCGTTAGAAACATCAAAGCTACCAAACGAACAGTTAGCAGGACCACCATTCCCGTCATTGCTAGAATAAAGAGCCCGACAAAAATTACCAGCATGGCCATACCAGCCGCAACGCTGGAATCATTTATTGTCTTCGTATCAACAGCCGCCCCAACAGTGACCAGTTTATCCATCCCGAGCGTTCTTGTGAACCCGGCCGCAATATTGGCGTTTGAGTTGCCAAAAGTAAAAGCACGCATCAAGACATCAGAAAATTCAATAAAGATGGCGCAAATAGTTCTAGAAAAATTGACAAGCAATATACCAATAATCAACCGAGGTAGCAGCTTCTTGAATTGATAATTCTCTATTCTGAGAATAGTTCCAAAAGCCATGACCAGAAGAATCAAAATGAAGAACATATTGACCACATCTCTCACCACCACCCAGCCAACTTGTACTGCATCAAAAGCCGCCACATTTGAAGGTGTGGTGATCAGTTTATTGAAAGCCCAAGAAACAGCCGCTAACAAACCAGCCTCTATCTCTAGGATAAACCTGAGAAACAATCCAATTAGACCGAAAAAAAGTGTCCCCATTTATATTTTTATCTCGGAAAATTTATTTTGCTTGTCCTTCTTTTGGTATTTCTACTGCCCGATTTTGTCCACTCATCTGGAACTCGGTTCCTTTCGGAGCACTCTGATTGGGCGAAGTCCATAGACCCGTAAGAGCGGTTTGAATAATGGTATCAATAGTTAGGGCAGTCAATGTTATCATGTCTTGATACGCCTGGGCTTGAATAGTACCCTGTTGCAGTCCGGAAATGCTTTTTTTGGCATTCTCGGCAAAGACAAGACCGGGAGATTTGACACGACAATCGCGATATTTATCAATTGGCTTCTTGACTGCTGACGACTTTTTATTGCCTTTGGTATCTCCCTTTGCGGCAGCTACCTTAGTATCTGGTTTAATATTGCTACAATCTCTGGCACCAAAAAAACCTTGATTAACCATGAGTTCAAAACGGTAATTTTGCTCTTTCTGAGCCATTTGTTCGGCCGCGGTAGTTCTCATGCCAAACCAAGTGCTAAAATCATTGTTTTGACCGGTTAAACTAAGAGCAAAGCGCTTGTTAAACTCTGTTTCCAAAATCTTCCAGGTATCCTGACCTGCTTTCCCTTGCTTCTCTAATTCGTTGATAGCATCTAGCGTTTTCTTGATAATACTCCGATCAAAAGTACAATCTGGAACGTAGGCTCCTCCCGCTCCCCCTACGCCAGGAGATGCCGATCTGGCAAAAGCAATCCTCATATTCATTTTAATATCAGAACAAAGTGAGAATCCAGTATACGAATATAAAGCCGACTGTAATGACTGAAACCACATTTCCTTGGATCCCCAATTAAGAATTTCCAGCCCGTTAAGACTAAGATCCCCCGAAGCAACTTTAAGCACAAGGCTTTTAATCAGAGGAAAGACAGCAAACTTCCAAACGGCCACTATCACATCATTGGCTAGTTTACCGAGGTCTATTGTGGGCCAGGTCGCCTGGGCTGGTTTGGGGGTGGCAAAAACTCCGATACCGCTGAAAACAAAGACAATCAAAATAATCAGAACCACGGACAGAATGTTTTTAAATTTAGCAAGAAATTTCATTCTCAAATTCCTAGATTTGTTAGAAGAGAATTAAGTTCGTATTCTTCAAGTAATTTGTCTATCTCCAAGACAATTTCATCTTGAAAAACTTCATTGACGAGATAGTTGACTTTGGGCATTAGACCAGTCACCTTGTACAAGCTCTCTGTGTCGTTGAAATCAATGCCTTCTATCTCACTGATTATGTTTTCTGAAGCTAGGATGAAACCTAGACTCTTTTTGTGTAAATTTATAATGCGCTCATCGTTGGGTACTTCCAAGCTTATCAATTCACGATAAACTTTCTGAAAGACTTCTTTTACTTCTTGCATGTCCTTCTTGTTCTGAAGTCTCACGCCTAGAGCAAACTTCTCAAAGGAATCAGGATCTTGGAAAGGCAGATCTCTTGATAGAAGCAAGGCGGTGACAGCAAAATATTGTTTGATGTCTTCTTCTGTATAATCATTCTTAATATTTAGTTCTTCTGTCTTGATTTCTGGTAGGTCAACTTTTTCGCTTCCGGCAACATTGGCAAAATCTAGATCGCTACTTTGAGCAAATTGGGAAAAATTCTGCTCAAAAGACGACATATCGCCGCTTTGAAGCGTATTTTGAAGACTCTCGATAGAACTATTATTAAGATTCAGATCTGAGCCATCCTCGGCTTGAGTTCCGAGGCCCAATAAATAATCACCAAGTGGATTGCTCAGTTCTTCTGTGGCTTGACTACCCTCTTCTGTCTGGAAAGCTTCTTCTTGAAAAGTATCTTCCATGTTAGCAATATCCTCTTCGCCAATCCCTAGCTCCTCTTGATTTTCTTGGATTGTTTCAGAAATCTCGTCTGATTTAGCCTTGCTTTCGGCAATTCTGAGGAAATATGACAAATCAGTCTTGAGAGGGTCAGTGCCGGAAATAACTTCTTGTCCGTCTTCAGCCCCATCAAAGTCAGAATCAGCTAAATGAGGATTGGTGCCAAATCTCTTTTCTTCTTCATCATTAAGACCATCTTCGTCATCATCTATTTTATTTTTTCTTTCAACTTCCAGAGGATTAAAACCAGCTTCAAGTTCGGCATAATCAGAATAACCATCTTCATCCGTATCAATATTGTAAGGGTCAGTTCCTTTGGCTAATTCTTCTTTGTCTGACAAATGATCTCCATCGGAATCCAAATCATTAGTCAGCAAAACAGTGGCCTTTTCTGATTTGCTAGAGAAAAGCCTGTCTTTGTTGGCTAGAACATAGTAGGTTGAAAACCCGAAAGTCACAAAGGCAATCAAACCTACCACAAAAAATTTTAGGACGCCTTTCTGATACATCCGACGTCAATTTTTAGGGAAGCTATTTCAAATTTATTTCACTATAGCACACTTTGAAAAAGGGAGCAAAATGTGTACAAATGCTCTGCTGATCATCAAGAATTTCTCGCCTGTTTGTCAGCTAGCGAGAAGGTGCTTGCCTCTTAGCTACGCTTGCATTGGGGCTCCAGGCACAGCCCGGAGCCAGCAGAGCGTCCGGAGCCAGCAGAGAAAAAATAACCCACAAACAAAGCTACCCAATCTCCCCCTCCCCTCCGATCCAGCAACTGCTCAACCCTGCGCTTTAAGACTACACAAAAAACCACGCTCTTCTAAAACTACTAAGATCAAAATTTCACACGCCAAAGAGCTTTTGCTGAATCGGAGGGGAGGGGGAGATTGGGTAGCGAAATCCATCAACAATCCTGCCACGCCTACATAAAGAGAATACGCCAGCGGCGATGTCCCTACGGGGAATCATTACATTATTCAAGAGTGTCAGATAATCTTGTGAAATCATTGACTGATAATCTTTCTGGGCGCACGGTTGGCTGCAAATCAGCCCGATCAATCCAAGCTAAGGTCTCATCTTTGCTGAGATGAAAACTTGAAGCCAAGCTATTGTGTAATTGCTTTCTTTTACCAGAAAAAGCAGCCTTAATGACTCTAAAGTACATTTTCTGCCCATCCGGATGAGAAATTTTGGGAACTTCTTCTTGGGGCGTGATCTTGATAAAAACTGAATCCACTTTGGGGGACGGATAAAAAGATTCTTTGGGCACCTCAAAACATATTTCTGCCCTAGCGTAGAATTTGGTCGCCAGTGATAATAAACTTTCTTTACCTTTTTTGCCAATAATTCTCTCGCCAACCTCTTTTTGCATCATTAGATACATAACCTGAGGCTTTAGATCGCTCTCCAAAAAATATGGAATCAATTTGCCGGTTAAATAATAAGGAATGTTGGCCACGACTTTATAAGCAGCGATGGAACGGCCTTGATCATGCTCAACCTCTTTTTTGCCTAAGCTGGAATAAAGATTTTGCAGATCGGTTTTTAGAATATCTGCTTTAATGACTCGAAAATCTTCTCTTCGACCATATCTTGAAACCAAATAGTGCACTAGATTTTCCGACAACTCAACAGCAGTTAGATCTACTCCTTCTGCTAATAAAGCTTCTGTCAAAATACCAATACCCGGACCTACTTCTAGCACTCGTTCGCCAGGCTGAAGAGCGCTTGCTTCAATTATTTGTCTCAAAGCCAGGTCAGAAACCAAAAAATTCTGTCCCAGAGACTTTTCTAGATAGATTTTATTCTCTTTTAGTATTGATAGGAGTTCTTCCTTGGTCATGTCTTTCTTTTTATGAGGTAATTAAGCAGAGCCAATAATTCATCTTTGAGGGGCCAGGCTGTCTTTTTGATCATGGCCTCGATATCGTCCTTTTCTGCGGCTATTGATTGCTGAAATTCTATTTGAGAGGCTTCCAATGAGGCCACATAGCTTTGTTTTTGGAGTTTCTGATCGCTACCCGTGTCTTTTCCTAACTCTTGGCTATTACCAAAATAATCAAGGTAATCATCAAGAGCTTGAAAGAGAATGCCCAATCTTGCGGCGATAACTTCTAATTCTTGCTGTTCTTTGCGCTTACTCCCAGCTAGAATGGCCCCCATAACCAGAGGAGCTTTGGTGGTATAACTGGCAGTTTTGAGTTCTGAGATACTTCTGACCTTTTCGAGACTAACTTTGTCTGACGAAGCCAAATCAAGATCCAGAAGCTCTCCCATACCAGTCATTATGGCTTGTCGATTGAGGTACTTGAGGGCTTTGACTTTGAGCTGGGAATCAAGTTTGGCCTGCAGAAATGCTTGGCAAGAATAGTTGACTAGAATATTTGAGAGCAATATTGATCTTTTGATACCTTGTGTCAAATGAAAGGCCTTCTGGCCGCGTCTGAGCCGGCCTTGATCAAAAATATCATCTTGAATCAAAAGACCGGCATGCCCCAGTTCAAAGCCAAGAGAGAAATTGATAACTTCTTCCGGCAAAGAATCATCAAAAAGTCGATAGCCAAGACAGCACAGATAACCACGCAGTCTCTTGCTTTTTCTCAAGACAAAGTCCTCTAGAGCTGAGACGTCATCCAAGGATTCTACGCTACTGGTTTGCCTCTGATCAAAAAAAGATGCTAGCCTAGAATCAGCTTCTTGTTGATAAAGCTGCAAATTGTCCAAAAAATCATTGGGCATCTAAGGTTTTTTCATCTATAATCATAACACCACATATTCTAGTCTGTTGACCATGAATGTCAAATGCTCACAAAAATAATCAACTCGATTGAAA
>Ga0180007_10006455_pt1 | contig 11449 bp, 18 predicted proteins | sample MM_PC_MetaG_FD_121122 | JGI IMG/M metagenome (GOLD analysis project Ga0180007, IMG submission 121122) | Groundwater microbial communities from the Aspo Hard Rock Laboratory (HRL) deep subsurface site, Sweden - MM_PC_MetaG | ecosystem: Environmental > Aquatic > Deep subsurface > Groundwater...
CGACATATACGATGATGACGGTGCTTTAGTAGACCCCACCACGAGCACAAAACTGTCTATCTACGACACTAACAAGAAAGTCGTGGTAGATGATGCCGCCATGACAACCACAGGGACTACGGGGGAGTTTTACTATGCCAGTTACACGATCCCATCAACTGCCCCAAGTGGGGTCTGGACATGGATACCCAAGGCCACCGATGGGGCAATCATAATACGCAATCAAATATTTGAGTTTGAAGTTCCAGAGGAGTACGCATAATGCCTAACGTAACGCTGGCCACATTAAGAGAAAGGGTTTGCAGGGAAGCAGGGTTGTGGAAGGAATACATTACCACCTCGGACGGTTCAACAGGCCTTGAAACGCTTATCTCAACGAGATTTGCCGACTGGGAAGATGGTTCCCTGGGAAACAAGCATGTCCTGATTACAGGCTCCACTTCCACGGGATTAGTGGGAGAGTGGAGAAAAATACAGGGCAATGAATCGCCACTGGGGATAATACATCCCTATCGGAACTTCTCGGCGCAGGTTCCAACTACCTCAACAGTTGAGTTGATGGACTTCGAGCCTGACGGGATACACAACTTTATCAACCAAACCATCAGGGATGCCTACCCTGCACTTTCAAAACAGATAGTGGATACTACTCTCATCTCAGGTAACATTCTCCCGAATTCCAGTTTCGAGATATGGACTTTAACAGCTAACCCTGACTACTGGACTGTGGACACGGCGAAAGTAGAGGAAGAGACGAGTACAGTTCTGTTCGGTTCGAGTTCGGTTAAGTTATCCACTGCTGCTGGAAAACTATATCTTACCTCTGATAGTTTCCTTCCATTGATGGATTTAGCGGGCACAAGTGCTGATGTTTACGGATGGGTTAATTGCAGTACCGCTAATTGCGCAAGGCTGGCATTAAAGACAACAGACATCGAGGGCACGTCAGTCACTACCTATTCTGAATACCACACAGGAGATGGAGAATGGGAATTACTAAATATTGAAAGCGCGCCTATCCCTGCTTCCACTAAGCCTTCTGCCGTGACTGATGTAGCGGAGATACAGATTCATCTTTTGATAGATACCAATAATGATGCTTACTTTGATAGCGTACACCTGGAGGCCACTATTCCCGCTGCTTATGAATACCTTATGCCGAACGGTATGGACAGGGTATCACAGGTGAACTTCTGCAATGATGCCGATGAACTGGGGGTTGATGACTGGGTCAGGGGTAACTTCAAGGTAATAGACAGGTCAGGTACAAAATGGATTAGAACTGACGACTTGAACTCAGGCAGGAAATTGGAAGTCATAGGCATAGGAGAGTTTGATGAACTGGAGGACGATACCGACGAAATCTCCCTCTCTAAAGAATGGGAGAGGGCTATCATATTTGGAACCGTAGCCCAGCTCCTCAGAACCAATACTGGTGTTATATCTTCTAGTAATGTCAAGGATTTACTGGTAAGGGCCGAGTGGTACGAGAGGGAATTCAGGAAGGTAAAAGATTCCAAGTTTACCCGTACTGCACCATACGCAATAAGGAAATGGGTGTAATGAATAGCGACCTAACGATTGAATACAACAACAAAACGTACCCCTTTCAATTATACGAAGACCCAAATACGAGACAGAAACAGTGGCTTATATCCGATGCCGAGGTTATGTCCCCTTTGTATACTTCAGAGCGGCCTTATGATGCCCAGATACCGCCAGAAAAGGAAGATATCATCGAGCAGAACTACTTTCATGCTGGCATGGGAGAAAGCGAGTTTGAACACGGCAAGAGATACTTTAAGGGCGATATAGACGCACGCAGGAAAGGCAATGTCTTGCTCCCTCCCAAGATAACAGCAAGCACAGTCACTACTACTGGCGGTGCTGTATGGATGTATGGGTTGCGCAATTATGGTTTTGAGGAAAACGCCACAACTGGCTGGACAGACCTGGACGAAGTTGTAGACGCAGGCGTTGACCCTGGCACAGACCAGGAAGGGTCTTATTGTGCCAAGGAAACACTTGCAGGTGCGGGCACTGAAGTTTTTTACCAAGACCTTCCTGCTTATACCGACTTAAGGGGCATTACTTTAACTGTATACGCATATCTGTGGGCGGAGTTTGCCACTTCCTCTCTCAAAGCTGGATTAGGTGATAACGTTTCAACCACGTGGTCTCCTACTTCTTCTGCGCAATCATGGGTAGAGAAAATAGCGTCACATACCGTAGATGCTGCGGCTACCAGAATCAGGATAAGCGGCTCTGCTACAACCATCGGTGCAACCAGTGGTTATTTCGACAATTTCAGAATTGCAGTATCGAAAACAGCTTTAGACCTTGCACCTGTTGTTAAGATTATAGAGTATGAAGGGTATCCTTATGCTGCGGCTGGTAATTACCTTCTGAAATATGACGGTACGGACTGGGATGTTATTTGTGCCTTCTGTTGTAAGCCTACCGATATGGCAGTATGGGGGGACTATCTTTTTATCGCATTCGGCACCACCATGCCTGTCCATTACTACGACGGTTCTGCTATGTATTGTTCTTCCGTAGCCAACTCAAGCATGGAATTTCTAGGGAATGTAGGGGGTACATTCTGGGGCAACTCAAGTGCTTATGAAATTCGTTCTTCAACCAATCCCATCAATGGTGGTGCGTGGTCTGCCGTTACTACCGTCAGGGATACCAATGCTGATATAACCAGCATATTAAACCATCCAGATACCGTTATGGTTGGTTTAACGGATGACCTTTTTGAAATTACCACAACAGACGAGATAAGCAGGATCCCCACTTTATATCAAGACTCAGGCACAAACACATGCCATCGGATGTGGATGTGGAAGGGTGACCTGTATGTGCCTACCGAGAATGGATCGCTTTACCTCTACGATATTGGTGATTACACGATAACTATTGTCACCCCAAGTTATGATATCCCAGGGCAGGTTGATTTCACAGGCAGGGTAATGGCAGGGTATGGCGATCAGGAATACAACTATGTCTTTATTGATTATGCTACCAAAGTAGAAATACTGGCAGGTAGGTGGGAAACCATTGGGGATAACGATGGAGACGAGGACACTGATTTCTGGTGGCACCATGTTGGGGAAGTTACACTGACAGGCACCTCGGACAATATAGAGTGCGCCTTGATTTCGGCACTGCCGACAGCAGGCTATAAGTTTATCTTTTTGGGCTGCAACCACACCACGGATAAGATATACCACATCTCTAACCCCTTGCAGTACGGCGATGTCATGCAATCTACCAACTACGAGGTGGAAACCGCAGGCGACTTGGTAACACCATGGATCAGGGGGCAGTACGAATATGTCCTCAAGACATTCTATTCATTAACAGTAAGGGTAGAGGATGCCGATGCTACCCATACCATAGTAGTAAGCTATAAACTTGCCGAGGATACCTCTTTCACAACCTTGGGGACAATAAACGCCGACCCTGAAGAAACGCTTTACTTTCTCGATGGCATTACTTCCAAGAAAATCCAACTGAAGTTCACATTTGCTTCAGGTGATAATACCACCACGCCCATCCTGACAGGCTATACATTAAGGTGCAGGGCCAGACCGTTTGATTTGGAAGAAGGAAGGATAGCCGTTACCAAGGATGGCGGGTTTTTAATGTGGGGTGGCCTTGAGACAAAACAGTACCACCCTGAGTACATGTACGTTGAAAAGATATTCAATACGATACGGTTCTTAACCGAAGGGCTGACAACTGCCAAGTATATCACCTTCCAATATAAACTGGATGATGCCGCAGCATGGCTGACTCACAATGTCAGGGTAGAAAAGAGTCCATACCAAGAGATAGTATTCCCCGATTACACCACGGGCAAGATATTACAAGTACGGTTCACGCTGGCCTCACCAAGTGATACTGACCTGTTGGCCTATATAGTAGAAGGCACATTAATGTTTGATAAGAAAAAAGAAATACAACTGGGAATCCTTGTTGCCGACAGCCTTCCAACAAGAACAGGCGGGGAACCTTATCGTTGTAATGTAGACCAAATGGCGGGGGTTTTAAGGGAGATAGATGCTTCCAAGAAGCCCGTTACGCTAGAGACCTTTGATAAACAGAAATATGAAATACTGTTTAACAGCATGAGCGAGCAGCTCATACTTGACGGCAACAAGAGGGAGTACTTGTTTACTGTTAATGCGAGGGAGAAATAATAGGCAGAGCCTTTATATTAGGAAGCAGACAATAAAGAAGGAGAAGACCAATGGCACCACCTAGAAAGTATTTACAAGTAGACGAATGGGAGAAGTGGAAAGGCAACGACTGGCTCCACTACTGTAAGAAAATAACAGCCCTGGAAGCAAGGCAGTATATCATCATAGTTTTAACCATAGGTATCTTTATTAAGTTATTTGTAGGATAATAATAAAACTTGCAATATCTTTAAAAATATGTTATGATAAAGGTGAGACATGAGCACACAGGAACTTCAAGACCTTTTACTAGATATCCGCAATCATACCTTAATCGCCGAAATCTTAATCCGTGTGGGACATGAGGAGCTACTGCCTACCTGCCTTGAAGATATGTATATTCACGCACAGGAAATAGCGGAGGATTTTTGTTCAAAGGAGAAGGAATAATGGATGTGATGATTACAATTCTGATATTGATTATATGCGGAGGTTGGTGCTGCACAGACGGTTGGTTCTCCCTTTCACTGTACCTTAAGACCGACCAGACATGGCTTAAAGACCATTACATAAGGGTATTAAGAATCATGGTAGGGTTGGCATTGTGGGCATGGGCAGGTCTTTTATTCAATGCTTATTTCTTGCAGAACCCCTATTTTAGTATGGGATAGATATGAACTGTAGAATATGCCGTTGTGGGGCACCAAAAGACTGTGATGATATCTACTGTTCTCAATGCTTGTTGGTAGATTACTATAAAGCCAATGCAAGAAAGAACTTGGAAGCAGGAGGTAATTTCTACGACTCTGGCTCTAATTTCAGGGATTCAGAGAGTCATGTAGAAGACCATGGAAGTTATTGAGAGGGTTATCGAGTATTCCCGCCCTACGAAGTTCTACTTCTATCCTTTGGGGGACATACATAAAGGTGTAATACACTGTGATGAAGACTTATTTGAAAGTACAGTTACCGATATCAAAAGAGAACCTAACGCGATATGGTTGGGCATGGGAGACTACGGCGACTGTATCACCCCATCAGATTTCAAGCGGTGGGATGGCCGGATACTTGCACCTTGGATGAAGAACCATGAAGGCAACATCGGGCCCACTCAACTAGACGCAATAGACGAGCAGATATCCCCTATCTGGAATAAGTGTCTTGGGCTCATAGAAGGAAACCATGAGGAGTCCATGCGCAAGCATAACCATTATGACCTGATAGAAGAGTTACTTAAAAGAGCAAACAAGAAACACAAAGTATCTTATGGTGGTGCAGATTGTTTTGTTCGATTGAACTTCCGAAGGAAGAACAGTACAGAGTCCCACGATTTTATTATCCACGCCAGGCATGGTGAAGGTGCGGCCAGAACATCAGGTGCAAGAGCTTTAGCTGTCCTTAGACTATCACAATCTATGGTTAATGCCCACATTGTCCTTATGGGCCATCTCCACGGGCAGGAATCCCCGGACATACCACAAAGACTCATACTGAAAGGCGGCAAGATAAGATCCTTCGAAACCATAGCCGTTATGACAGGTGCATGGGTCAGGGCTTACATGCAAGGTGTCCCCCCTTGTTATCTGGAAAGATGGGGGAGCCCCCCTAGTGTACTGGGTTGCCCCAGGATAGTAATTGAACCCGACAAGGATAAAATGACACTGGAAAAGACAAGGCGAACAATAGCATTATAAGTTAAAAGGGGGTTGCAATGGAATGCCCTCACTGCAAAGTAGAAATGAAAGTAATAATCAAGGACATCACAAAAGATGCACACACTCCCTTGTTATATAAATGTAAAATTTGCGGCCTACCCCAAAAGCCCGGTAAGGCAATAGAACCAAAAGATGAGCGAGAACTGGAAGCCCTATAAATTCATCTGGACAAGGAATAAAGGAGGATTAATGGAATATAAGAAAACAAGTGAAGCATGGGACAACCTATTAGCGAGTATATTAGAGGTATTCTCAAGGGTATTTCACAAGGGTACATCTTCTAGGGTATTAGCCTTAGTAGGCGTAGGTGTCTATGAGTATATGATTCTGCAACAGTCAGGACTCCAAGGGGTGGAAGCTGCCGTGGCCGCTGCCGTCGGCGCTATCACTGGCGTGTCTTTTATCGGTTTCAAGACAGCAGAGAATATTAAGAAAAACGGGGTGCCTATACCAATACCATTACCCAAGCCCCCAATGCCCACTGAGCCTCAAATGGTGAAGCCTGTTGATATTCCTAGTACATCTGTTCCAATAACTCCCTTTGACTCGGAAGCGTTCATGGATAGGGTTTATAGCAAGGTCGGCAAGGTGTATGCGGGGAACATCAACGACCAGACTGTTCTATATACGGCCCAGTCTACCATGAAATTTGATTGGGTATTCGATAACATCCTGGCCGTTGACCAATGCAAGCAGTTGATCCTCTCTCTTGCCAAGAAAGCATTTCAATTCAAGTGGGGCACTACATGGGAAGAGGAAACCAACCGCCCAACCGATGGCTGCACTCTTGACAACATGAGAGAGCGCGCCATACAGAAGGGACAGGACTACTATGCTGCTTACCTCGAAGTAATGAACTCTATAAAAGATTTAGAGCCTTAGATAAAACTTCTAGTACCCCTGATAGCAACTGCAACCATCTTCCATTCGCCCATGCCTTCCTTCGAGAAGAATGTCCTTAGTGAAACATCATCGTTTCTGGTGCACAGGACATGGTTGAATGGTTTAGGCTCAAGCCCTTCCGCAAAATAGATACAGCACTCCGGCGTAATTGCTGTCTCGGTACACTGTGACAAGTCAACCTTTGCCAACTCAAGCGCAAATAGTCTGTGCTCGCTGTATATCAACATATCCCTTGGAAGATATACAAAATGTTTTACATTACCGTTCAAAGCACCATTTCGGTACTCACTCAATACAGGTACTTCAACAGGCATTGACATCTTTAACTTCTCAAGAATCGCCATCGGTGTACCGTCAATCCTCTCATTATACGATACCGCCATACCTAGCATATTTAAGTCAACCCCAAGCACAGTTGTTATCCTTTTCAATAGTTCTATACCTGGGCTTTTTATTCGACCCTTCTCAATCTGGCACAGATGCGATTGCTTAATACCTATCGCCCTTGCCACCTCACCCTGTCTTCTCCCTCCCCTCCTTTCTCTTATCATCTCCCCTAGTGTCATTGTGGTTGTCTCTCCTTTTATTCCAGTCTCTATTTATATAGTACTACTAAATTTTAAGTTTGTCAAGTTTATGTCAACCCCAGTCTCGCAATTAAGTAATACCAAACAATAAAAATAAATATTTTGCAAAATGCACCCAGAACCTATTGACAAGGTTATAGCATGGGAGTAAAATATTTGCAGGAGTATTAAATTGGGCAGAAAACCAAAATGTGAAGGCGGCTGTGTGAAGATGAGTATATCATTAACATTAGAAAATTATCAGAGGGTTATAAAAGAGGCCAACGAGACTGGGTTAAGTTATTCCGGACTCATAGACAAGAGGCTCACGATGGGCTATCACGCACATGTGTCAGTTTGCGACTTGGCAAAAAATCTTTTCACGTTCAAATTTTCCAAAGTATTACTAAATTTTATATCACAGGTTGGCCGTGTTTGTCAAATATTTCATTAAGGATATTTAAAAATACGATTGAAAATGGGGGCTGGAAATGAAGAAAAGGGCATTTCACTTTTTAAGAGATGGCATGAAATCAGGTTACGGTAGTGAGCCACCGTGGAAAATTGGCGAAGAGCGCACCATCGAGGGGGTGTTGAAAATGTGTGAGCATGGTTATCACTCAAGCCCTACATGGTACGATGCTTTAAAGTATGCCCCTGGTAATATGGCCTGTATCGTTGAGGTATCGGGCGTAATACTAAAAGACACAGACAAACAAGTCAGTTCGAGTCGAAAACTAATCAAGGCCAAGGATTCAGGGAGGGTATTAAGAAACTGGGCTTGTGATTGTGCCGAACGTGCCCTTAAAAAGGCAAAGGTAAAAGATGAAAGAATCTGGAATGCTGTTAGGGTGGCACGTTTATATAACGAAGGCAAAGCAACTAAAAAAGAATTGGGTGTTGCTAAGGCTGCTGCTTGGGCTGTTGCTAGGACTGCTTCTATGGATGCTGCTTGGGCTGTTGCTAGGACTGCTTCTATGGATGCTGCTTGGGATGCTGCTTGGGCTGCTGTTATGGATGCTACTATGGCTGCTGCTTGGGATGCTGCTTGGGCTGCTGCTAAGGCTGCTGCTAGGAATGCTGCTTGGGCTGCTGCTAAGGCTGCTGCTAGGAATGCTGCTTGGGCTGCTGCTAAGGCTGCTGTTATGGATGCTACTATGGCTGCTGCTTGGGATGCTACTTGGGCTGCTGCTTGGAATGCTGCTATGGATGCTGAAAAAAAATGGCAACAGAAACAATTAGACAAATTGATGAATGAATTATTTAAGGAGTCTTAAATGGTCATTATGAATAAACCAAGGAAGGCAAAGGATTTAATAAATCTTACCGGGAAGTCGTGGCATATCGAGTCGATACACAATGAAGATGCAAAGAAATATTTATTCAGCGATGGCAAGCAATGGTGGAGGATATGTAAGGATTGCGATAATGTCCAGCCGTGGTCAAGGGATGTAAATAGCTATTGTGATTGTGGTGGTGTGTGTGTCTTTGTAAGAGAAGACTTAGGATATGAGGATGAACACTGAGCTTGAATGCGAGTTCTGCAAAAGGATATTCAAAATACCTATTAGCCGAAACAAACATGTCTTTAATGAACACAGGGATAGAATTATAGCCTATTGCTATAAAGGTAAATTCTGGGGATATAGAAGGAGGATTAGATGAGCCGGATGAAGGAGTTATTTGTACAGTACACGGATGAAATAGCGATGGAAGTGCATGGTATGGAGTTTCATGAATTACCTGAGAATGCACAACGTAACGTAATCGACATGGCAAACAAGAGGGCAGAATCCAGGTATGCCGATGAATGCGATCATGCCTACGAGCAATGGAAAGAGCGGAACATACCGCTTGAAGTGCCGGAGTGTCCTAAAGGAGGTAAGTAATGAGATTCTGGGAATTTATGGCGCTACAAATTCAACACGGCCGGGAGGGTTGGGTTCTTACGAAAGATTATCCATGCGAAGCGGTACTTTTATTTTTCTTTGCCATGATTTTTATGTTCATGGCATTTTCCTGTATTTATACTGTTATGGATATCACCGAAAGGACTAAGAAATGAAAGTCTGTAAAGACTGCTGTAGAACATTCTCGCAGGTAGATGAAAAGGATAATTTCTGTGGTTCATGTGGTGAGTCCTTTTCAACCATACCTGATAAGTGTGCGTGCGGAAGGAAACTATCAAGGATTCATATATATTGTCCTAGGTGTGGGACTGCAACAGGAATACCCGTAAAGGAGGAAGAATGAATGAGCACTGAGATATACGACAAACTAAGCAGGCCTCCCGAAGAGGCATTAAAGACAATCGCTGGCGGCAGACTTAAAGGGATGACAGACATTAGCCCCCAGTGGCGAATTAAAGCCATGACAGAAGCATTTGGCATGTGTGGGATAGGATGGAAGGTTGATATAGATGAACTCTGGACAATAGACGGTGACAATGGACAGGTATTTGCTTTCGCTAAGGTTTTGGTTTACGTCCTCCAAGATGATACATGGAGCCACTCGATACCAGGGGTAGGCGGCTCGATGTTAATTACCAAAGAATCATCGGGGCTTCGGTGTAACGACGAAGCCTACAAGATGGCCGTTACTGATGCTATGAGTGTGGCACTAAAACATCTAGGAGTAGCCGCTGATATCTACGCTAAAAAATGGGATGGTGCTAAATATATAGACGAAGGCAAAAAAGAAGAACCTCAAGCATTCAAGCCCGAAGATGGCATATCACAAGAAACCACAGAGGAACCACAAAAAAACAAACCTGAAACAGCCACCCCTGACCAAGTGAAACTTATAAGCACACTCAAAACCAAATTGAAGATAGATGACAAGGCTTTCCATGGCAGGTTATTTGAGTTATTCAATGTCAACCACAGGACAGACCTCACAAAGGAACAGGCACACATAGTAATTGATGCACTAAAGGAAAAGGAAGCCAAGCAAAAGGATTCACCTTTAGTAGAAGCAGCTAAATCAAGAGGAGCAAAGGAAATCACAGAAGATTACTAGCACCAATGCCAGTAAAGGAATAAGAGATGATTAAAGAGTATAAAGTTTCAAAGCATAATTCTACAGTATTAGGATATCCAGGGCGGGATTTTGATTGGTCGGAATTTTGTTGGGACGGCAGCGAAATTTATATTGATAAGTGTAATTGCCCTGATTGTAAGCAGATGCATAGGAAAAATAAAGCACCATTACCTTACACAGACAATTGCTTAATTGCCCCGAATTGTGAGTATCTTCATGTGCCTTATGCTTGGTCTGAGCAATCAACTATCTACCGAGTAAGACCAAACTATAGTATGTATGCTGGTGAAACATATAGAGGTCGCTTAGTGAAATCAGTTAAAGCGACTGAAAAACCAGATGGTTGGTATTGGGTTTTAGAATTTCAAGATAGTTAATGCCAGTAAAGGAATAAGAATGAATAAAAAGCATTATTGGTTGACACCTCCTGAGATGATGGCAGAATTGGACCGTGAGTTTCATTTTGATTTTGACCCTTGCCCACACCCTAGACCTGATGGTTTAGATGGCACGCTTGTCACTTGGGGAAATATGAATTGGGTTAATCCCCCGTTTACTGGTGGTGTCATGGCATGGGTAAGGAAGGCATTATATGAACGGTCATGGGGTAGACATAGTGTTATTATTTTGCCTATTTATCAAGTCAGGGCTATATCAGTATTAGCCGATGCTGGTGTAGAAATAAGATGGGCAGGTAAGCCACAATGGTTAGCGATTGAAGATAGTGAGCCTAATCCGGTAAAGAAGCAGGACCGTCAGCCGTGCTTATTAGCAATACTCTAAGCACCAATGCCAGTAAATATAAAGTGAGGTGAGAGAATGAACAAGGAAAACTTTAAGAATCATGTTAGACATTGTGCCAATACTGGGAATTTAGTCCAATTATCAGGTTCATTAAATAAAAATGAAATGGGTAATATTATGGCGGATGTGGCACATGAACTATTAAATCAAGGGCAAGATATTAAGGCAATCATTATTCTGAATGAAAGGCAAAGGTTAGGTATTTAATTTAGCACCAATGCCAGTAAAGGAATAA
>Ga0180007_10006456_pt1 | contig 11448 bp, 4 predicted proteins | sample MM_PC_MetaG_FD_121122 | JGI IMG/M metagenome (GOLD analysis project Ga0180007, IMG submission 121122) | Groundwater microbial communities from the Aspo Hard Rock Laboratory (HRL) deep subsurface site, Sweden - MM_PC_MetaG | ecosystem: Environmental > Aquatic > Deep subsurface > Groundwater...
AAAGGATTATCAAAGATCGTATGAGTACTTTGGATATTCACACCTTGACTCCCAACCAGTTGATTAATGCTCGACCAGTGATTGGTACAATCAAAGAATTTTTCATGAGCTCCCAATTGTCTCAATTTATGGATCAAACCAATCCCTTGGCCGAGTTGGTACATAAACGACGTTTGTCAGCTATGGGCCCTGGTGGACTTTCTAGAGAACGAGCTGGTTTTGAAGTTCGTGATGTTCACCGTACTCATTATGGCCGTATTTGTCCGATTGCCACTCCTGAAGGACCAAATATTGGCTTGGTTGGACACTTGGCTTCTTATGCTCGAGTCAATAAATATGGCTTTATCGAGACACCTTTCCGTAAAGTTGTTCATGATCCTAAAAACAATGGTGTTGGCGCTATTGGCTATACCTTAAGAAACGACCTAGTTGATCCAGAGACCAATAAAACTATTGTTAAAAAGGGTCAGGAAATAAATGAAAAGCTGGCTAAAGAATTTACCGCTTATGAACAAATTAAGACTGTCCCTGTTATCCCAACCGTAACCAACGAAATAGAATATATTGACGCTTTTATGGAAGAACGCACGGTAACTACAGCTGCCACCACTCCCCTTGATGAACAAGGACATTTCAAAAAAGAATTCGCCGAAGTTCGTTATCATAGCCGAGCCGCTTTTGAAAAAGTTGAAACTATTGATTATATGGACGTATCTTCTTTTCAAATTATCAGCATCTCTACCGCTCTAATTCCTTTTATTGAGAATGATGACGCAGTCCGCGCTTTGATGGGAACAAATATGCAAAAACAAGCCGTCTCTGTTATTAAACCAGAAACACCTATTATTGGCACGGGAATTGAAAGAAAAGCCGCGGCTGATTCTGGTCAGGTTATTTTGGCCAAAAATGACGGCGAAATTACTACCGTTCAATCAGATTTGATTAAAGTCAAAGAAGTCGACGGCAACCTTCAAGAATATCCTTTAAATAAATTTATCCGCTCCAACGCCGGTACTTGTATCAATCAAAGACCGATTGTTAACTTGGGCGACAAGGTTAAAAAAGACGAAGCGATTGCTGATGGCGCCTCAACCGAATATGGTGAGCTGGCTCTAGGGCAAAACATCTTAGTTGCTTTCATGGCTTGGGATGGAGGAAACTATGAAGATGCTATCCTAATCTCAAATAGAATAGTTCAACAAGATCGTTATACTTCTATCCATATAGAAAATTATCCTATTGATGTCCGTGACACCAAGTTGGGACCAGAAATCGTTACTAAAGATATTCCTAATGTAGGTGACGAAAAACTAAAAGACCTAGATGAAAATGGAGTTGTTCGTATTGGTGCCGAAGTAAAGTCAGGTGACATCTTGGTAGGTAAAATCACTCCCAAGGGAGAAACCGAACTATCAGCTGAAGAAAAACTTTTGCGCGCCATCTTTGGTGAAAAAGCTAAAGACGTTCGCGATACTTCACTTTATCTAGAGCACGGCGAACATGGTAAGGTTATTGATATTAAAGTCTTTTCTCGTGACCGAGGTGATAAATTACAGGCTGGAGTTATTAAAACTATTCAAATAACTATTGCTCAACTGCGTAAAATACAAGTAGGTGATAAAATGGCTGGTCGTCATGGTAATAAAGGTGTAATTTCTCGAATTGTGCCAGCTGAAGATATGCCCTTCTCAGAAGATGGAGTACCGGTTGATATTATTCTTAATCCTCTAGGCGTTCTCTCCCGTATGAACCTAGGTCAGCTGATGGAAACACATCTTGGACTAGCGGCCAAAAAACTCGGCTACCGCGTAGCCACGCCCGCTCTAAATGGAGTCAAAGCCGAACAAATTGCAGCTGAGCTGGAAAAAGCTGGCTACTCTAGTGATGGCAAATTACAACTATACGATGGTCGCACCGGTCAACCATTTGATAAAAGAACTGTCGTCGGCATAATTTATATGCTTAAACTTCATCACTTGGTTGAAGATAAAATCCATCAACGTTCTATCGGACCTTATTCTCTGGTTACTCAGCAACCACTAGGTGGCAAAGCTCAGTTTGGCGGACAACGTTTTGGAGAAATGGAAGTCTGGGCTCTAGAAGCTTATGGCGCAGCTTATGCTTTACAAGAAATTCTCACCATCAAATCAGATGACGTATTAGGTAGAAGCAAGGCCTATGAATCTATTATTAAAGGCGAGCCAATTAAAAATGTTAATATACCAGAATCGTTTAATGTTTTGGTCCGCGAGCTCAAAGGCTTGGGCCTAGAGGTTGAATTACTAAAAGAAATCCCTGGAAAATCCAAAAAAGGAAAAAACGATTCTGTTAAAACCGATCCAGACCAACCGGTTGTTGATGAAGAAGAAACTAAAACAGACACTGAAGAATAATTAACAAACTTTCTTCTAACTTATAACTTACCAACTTATAAACTTTTAACTTATAAATATGCCTACCCCTTCATCAACCAAAACAACCATGATCCCAGAAACTGCTGCGAATATAGAATTCAATGCTATCCGACTTCGACTGGCTAGTCCCGAGCAGATTCATAGATGGTCTCATGGGGAAGTCTTAAAACCAGAAACAATTAACTATCGCACTCAAAAACCAGAAAAAGATGGTTTGTTCTGCGAAAAGATTTTTGGACCGTCCAAAGACTGGGAGTGCTACTGTGGAAAATATAAACGGATCCGTTATAAAGGAATTATTTGCGACAAATGTGGCGTAGAAGTTACTCGAGCCGCTGTACGACGCGAGCGCATGGGTCATATTGATCTAGCTACGCCCGTTTCTCATATTTGGTTTTTACGTGGCATACCTTCACGAATTGGTTTGATTTTAAATATGTCCAGCCAAGAGCTAGAACGTGTCATCTATTTTGCTTCATTTGTAGTGACTGAAGTCAAAGAAGATTTCCGCGAGCAGACTATGCAACAAATAAAAACTGAGCTCAAATCCAAAGCTAAAAATATTGAAAGAGAGTTTGAGCAAAAAATGCAACAAACAAATGCTAGCCGAGCCGACAAACTAGCCAAAGCTAAAAATGACAAGGAAAAAGAAAAAATCTCACAAAGCATGGCTGAGCAATTAGATGCCTTGGAAGTTGCTAAACTAGATAAACTAACCCATCTACAAGAAGCTGCTGATCGGGCCAAAAAAGAATTACACGACCTAAAGGTAAAACAGATTATTTCCGAAGCTCAATATCAAGACCTGTCTTTGAAATATGGCCATGTCTTTAGCGCCAGCATTGGAGCTGAGGCGGTTCGTAATTTGTTAATCAAAGTTGATTTACAAGAGCTCGAAACTGAATTAAAAACTGAAAAAGAAACTGCCATTCCTTCTAAACTAAAAAAGATTACTAAACGATTGAAGTTGGTAAAAAACCTGATTATTAATGAAATCCGACCCGAGTGGATGATTATGACTACCGTGCCAATTATCCCACCAGATCTTCGACCAATGGTAGCCCTGGATGGTGGACGCTTTGCCACTTCTGATTTAAATGATTTATATCGTCGAGTAATTAACCGTAACAATCGTTTGAAACGACTGAAAGATTTAAGCGCGCCCGAGGTTATTCAACGTAACGAAAAAAGAATGCTTCAAGAAGCAGTTGATGCCCTAATAGATAATAACGCCCGTCGAGGTAAAACAATTACTTCGTCAACTGGTCAAAAAAGAATGCTCAAGAGTATTGCCGATATGTTAAAAGGTAAGCAGGGACGTTTCCGTCAAAATCTCTTAGGTAAAAGAATTGATTATTCGGGTCGTTCAGTCATTGTCGCCGGACCAAAGCTAAAAATCGGCGAGTGCGGTATTCCTAAGATAATGGCCTTAGAATTATTTCGACCTTTTGTTATTTCTAAACTTATTCAACGAGAATTAGTTCACAATGTTCGCTCAGCCAATCGCTATATTGAACAGGACTATGCTGAAGTTTGGGATATATTGGAAAATATTACCAAAGACGCTCACGTATTACTCAATCGCGCCCCGACCCTACATCGACTTGGTATCCAAGCTTTCAAACCTCGTCTGATTGAAGGCAAGGCTATCCAAATTCACCCTATGGTTTGTAAAGCTTTTAACGCTGATTTTGATGGCGACCAAATGGCCGTTCATGTACCCCTGACCGAAGAGGCCAAGGCTGAAGCCCGTGACCTGATGCATTCTATTAAAAACGTTTTAAAACCAGCTACTGGATCGCCAATCATGTCACCCGACCAAGATATTGTTTGGGGAAGTTACTATTTGACTTATAGTAGCGGTGCCAAGGGCGATAAACTGAAATCTTTTAGTGATTACAATGAGGCTAAAATGGCCTATGACCTAAAACAGATCTCCTTGCATGAAGATATTGAAGTTAGATTGGATGACAAGCAAAGAACCAAAACTACCATCGGCAGACTGATTTTCAATGCTATTTTACCTAAGGAAGTTGGTTTTATTAACAAAGATTTAACCTCTAGCGACCTGCGCAATATAGTCAGTCAAACTATTGATCTAGCTGGTAGCGAACGAGCAGTTATTTTGCTGGACGACTTAAAAGATCTTAGTTATCACTATATAACAATCTCTGGCTTATCTTGGGGTATTTCGGACATTCCTAAAATTGAAGCTAAAAATGAATTAGTTAAACAAGGCGAAGTAAAAGTAGCTCAAATCCAACAACAGTATAATGATGGTTTACTAACCAACCGGGAGCGCTATGTTAAGGTTATTGAAACTTGGAATGATGTAAAAAATCAAATTACCGAAGTTAGTAAAAAATCATTTGATGCTAATTCTTCCCTCTATTCAATTATTAACTCTGGGGCTAGAGGATCTTGGGCGCAACTTATTCAGATCATGGGTATTAAAGGTTCAGTGGTCAGCCCCTCAGGTGAAATTATCGAGCTGCCAATCAAGGCTAATTTCCGTGAAGGTTTAGACGTACTTGAATACTTTATTTCTACTCATGGTGCCAGAAAGGGCTTGTCTGACACTGCTCTTCGTACAGCTAGCGCTGGTTATTTGACTAGGCGCCTAGTTGATGTTTCTCAAGACTTGGTTGTTACTGAAGAAGATTGTGGTGACAAAGATGGCCTAACTCTTTCTCTAAAAGACGCTGAAGATATTGGTGAATCAATGCCAATCTTGATCTTGGGCCGAACCCTTATCCAGGGCGTAAAGGATCCTAAAACTGGCGAAACACTTGTCCGAGCTGGTACTACTTTAAACCGAGAAATGGTAGATAAAATAATAAAAGCTGGTGTAGAAGAGGTTGTTATTCGTTCTAATATGACTTGTAAAACCACTCGTGGCCTGTGCCAAAAATGTTATGGTTGGGACTTAGCTTACAATGAGCTGGTTAAAAAAGGCGTGGCTGTTGGCGTGATAGCCGCCCAAAGTATTGGTGAACCTGGTACCCAGCTAACCATGAGAACTTTTCACACTGGTGGTGTGGCTGCGGCTGGCGACATTACTCAAGGTTTGCCTAGAGTTGAAGAATTGTTTGAAGCCCGAACCCCTAAGAAAAAAGCTATCCTAGCTCAAGAAGACGGTGAGGTAATTATTGACCAAGACGCCGACCTTAGTATTCGTAAGGAAAGAATTATCAAATATAAATATTATGGCCCAACCCTAGAATCACACGCCCTCCATGAAGATTATGAAATTAAAGTAAAAGACGGCGCCAAAATAAAAGCTGGTGATGTTATTATGGCTCATTCGGCTGGTAAGAAAACAATTGAAGCCAAAAATAACGGAGAAATCCGCTTAGGCAAATCTGAACTGCAAATATTTGAACCAAAATATGATGTTAAAGAAATTGTTATTCCGCCAGGATATAGTCTTTGGGCAAAGGGTGGTGACAAGCTAGAAGCTGGTGACGCTATTACTGAAGGTAGTATTGACTTACAAGAACTTTATCAATACAAAGGCAAACGCTCCACTGAAAAATACATTATTAAGGAAATAATGTGGATTTATTCCTCTCAGGGACAAAAAATAAACATGAAACACATTGAGGTAATTATTCGACAAATCTTTTCTCGTATCTATGTCACTGAATCTGGTGATACCAACCTACTACCCGGTGATATAGTAACTGCAGCTGAGTTTATTGAAGAAAATGAACGTATGGAAACGCTGAAGAAAAAACCTGCTCGTGGTGACGCCTTACTAATGGGTATTACCAAGGCCTCTTTATCAACTGATAGTTGGCTATCGGCCGCTTCATTCCAAGAAACAGCCCGTGTTTTGATTGACGCCGCTATTACCGGCAAGGTTGACAAACTCAAAGGCTTAAAGGAAAATGTTATTATTGGACGCCTTATTCCAGCTGGTACTGGCTTTAAAGAAAAATAAATTTTCCACCTATATACATGAAAAACCATTCCTAAACTTAGGAATGGTTTTTTGTTTTTAACCCCGTTACAAATTGATCATATAAATAAGAATCTAAATCATAACCATTAAATGATATGATGAACTATTTTGTATACTTACTATAGAGCTTAAAAAATAAAAAAATTTGACAAAATAATTATAAAGAGCTAAATTGTAATCAAATAAAACAGGGTCTTTGAGTTTAGCTCGATAGCCCTGTTTTATTTGTAAAAAAAGCTATAAAATGGTAAAATATAAAGCGTCTTAAACAATCTAATCGTTATTTAATGGCTAAAAAAAAGCGTGGGCGACCAGCTAAAAAACAAACTGAGATCCTTTCTAAGGAAACTAAAAAAGGTATTTTAATTATTGTTATTTTTTTAATAGCCTTACTCTCCTTACTATCTCTACTTAGTCTAGCTGGGAGCTTTGGTGTTGTTACTGATCGATTGCTAGGTATAATTTTGGGTTGGGGTAAGTGGCTCTTCCCTTTGTTAATGTTAGTCTGGGGATTTATATTACTCAATCCGGATAAATATTTACTTAAACCTAGCAACTACATTGGCTTGCTACTAACCATCATAGCTGGCGCTGGTCTTTTAGAACTTATTAATAATTTTAAAAACACCAACTCGTCATTTGTAGCCAATCAAGGTGGTGGCTATATAGGTTTTGCTATCAATCAGCCGTTACAACAAATTATGGGTGGTTTTGCCACCTTGGTAATCTTACTTGGCCTGTTTATTATTTTTATTCTTATTTCTTTTAATATTTCACTTGACGACCTAGGCAATAAAATAAATATCTTTCGACTGCTTTGGTTAAGGTTAAAGACTCTAAAAAGTAAACGCATACGCGATGGATACGAAGAAGATTATGAAGAATATGAAGAAGAAATAGAAGAGGAAGAGGAAATCGTAGATAATCGGAACAATACCAATGAAGATATTAGTAAAGACCTGATCGAGGAAACCATCAATGACCCAACCGATCTAATTAAGCCCGAGAGACCAAAAAAACACCGCACTAAAGTAAATGTTCCTATTGATCTTTTAGAAGCCAATGGCTCAAAGCCAACCAGTGGCGATGTTAATGCTCGATCTGAAACCATTCGCCGAACTTTTGCCAATTTTGGGATTGAAGTAGAAATGGGCGAAATTAATATCGGCCCGACTGTTACCCAATTCACTTTTAAACCGGCCGAGGGAGTCAAACTATCGCAAATCACCAACCTAAACAATGATATTGCCCTCGCCTTGGCTGCTCACCCTATTCGTATTGAGGCTCCTATCCCCGGCAAGTCATTGGTCGGCATTGAAGTACCCAACCAAAAAGTGGCAGTAGTTAAAATACGTGAAATCATCGAATCTGAATCTTACAAAAACAATCCATCTAGTCTGGCTGTAGCTTTAGGTAAAAACGTAGCCGGCGAATGCCAAACTACTGATATTGCCAAGATGCCTCACTGTATGATTGCCGGAGCTACTGGCTCGGGTAAAAGTGTTTGTATTAATAATTTTATAATCAGCTTACTCTATCGCAATAATCCTGAAGAATTAAAAATGATTATGGTTGATCCCAAACGAGTAGAGCTGTCTATCTATAACGGCATTCCCCATTTATTAACTCCAGTTATTAATGATGTCCAGCCAACTATCAATGCTCTGCGTTGGGCGGTAAATGAAATGGACGAACGTTATAAATTATTATCCGCTGTTCACAAACGAGATATTAAATCTTACAATAGCAGTGTCTTAGTTAATCAGCTACCTTATATTATTATAATAATAGATGAATTAGCCGATCTTATGGCGGTAGCGCCACGTGAAGTGGAGGCAGCTATTATTCGTCTAGCACAGATAGCTCGCGCTGTTGGCATTCACCTAATCATTGCTACCCAAAGACCATCAACCAATGTTATTACTGGCTTGATCAAAGCCAATATTACCACCAGAATTGCCTTTTCTATGGCCTCACAAATAGATTCTCGTACTATCATCGACAGCTCGGGCGCTGAAAAACTACTTGGCAACGGCGATATGCTTTACACTTCAGCTGAGATCAGTAAACCTCGTCGCTTGCAAGGAGCCCTAGTTACTGAAAAGGAAATTAAACGCATTGTCCAATTTTGGAAAGAACAAAGTGAGCCAGAATACAATGAAGCTATTGTGGAAAGACAAAAAGTGGCCACCCTGCCAAGCTCAGCCATGTTTGATGACAACGATGATGAGTTATTACCAGAGGCTCATGAAATCGTCATGAAAGCTGGGAAAGCCTCTGCTTCCCTACTACAAAGACGGCTACGTGTTGGTTATGCCAGAGCGGCTAGATTGTTAGACCTACTTGAAGAACGTGGTATAGTCGGACCTAGTGAAGGAGCCAAGCCTAGAGAAATACTCGTACGCCAAGATGATTTAGAAGAAAACTTAGACATGCGAGAATATGAAGACGGCTGGGAAGATGAAAAAGATAATAATAAAAATAATAACAATAAAAAAAGCGCTAATAATGAAGAGGATGATTTAAATAATTAATGCTCCATGGCCGCCAAGCCATTGACCCTACGCCATAAATCCTACACTATAAACCATAAGCTATTAACCATCAACCATACACCATGAATTCCTTTATTACTAAAAAAATAGTTTCTCAACAAACCGTTCCAGAGGCCCTACGTCACGCCCGGGAAGAGCGGGGAGAAAATATAGCCGAGATCGGCAAATCTTTAAATATTCAACCCAAACATCTTTTGGCTTTGGAAGAAGGCGCTTATGAAAAAATTCCCGGACAAATCTATGCCAAACAATGGCTCCGCGTTTACGGCAAATATTTGGATTTGGATACGCGTTGGTTACTGAAAGAATACGAACACGAACGTGGCGTACAAATGCAATTCAACGGCTTTGATCTACCCGAAGTGAAAATAAAAAATAAATTAAACTGGTTAACCCCCCAAACTTTACGATTATTTGGTATTGGCGTTGTGACTGTAGCACTATTAATTTATTTGGGGCTGGGTATAAAAAATATTCTCCAACCACCAACCTTGGTAATTTATGAGCCAAATAATAACCTAGTTACCGAGCAAAGAACTGTTCATATCACCGGTCAAACTGAGCCGGAAACAGAGCTAACTATTAATAATGAAATAATTTTAGCTGACGAAAAAGGAAATTTTGATAAACAAATAAACCTTTCACCTGGTTTAAATATATTAGAAATAATAGCTACCAAAAAACACGGCACTCAAAATCAAACTACTATTTCTATTTTCAGACAAACTAGCCAAGTAAAAGAAAAAAGTACTTCTGTTTCTATCCAACCAACAGGGTTATAATAGGGTCAACTAAATATTAATATAAGAAATATGCCTAAAAAGGATACTGAAAACAATGGCCGAGCCGATGCTGCTCTGGCGGCCATTGATCAAATCAAACAAAAATTTGGCGAGGGTGCAATTATGAGATTTGGCGAAGCCAAAATCATGGAAGTTGATGCCATCTCAACCGGCTGTCTATCACTAGACATTTCCCTGGGAGTTGGTGGTGTACCACGCGGTAGGATAATCGAGATTTACGGACCCGAAGCCTCCGGTAAAACAACCTTGGCCCAACATATTATTGCCGAAGTACAAAAAGCTGGTGGCACAGCTGCTTTTGTTGACGCCGAACACGCTCTAGATCCAGAATATGCCAAAAAAATCGGGGTTAACGTTGATGAATTATTAATTTCTCAACCAGACACTGGTGAACAAGCCCTAGAAATTGCTGAAACCCTAGTTCGTTCCAATGGTATTGATGTGGTGGTCATTGACTCAGTGGCAGCCCTAGTTCCTAAAAGAGAAATTGAGGGTGAGATGGGCGACTCTCATGTTGGTTTGCAAGCTCGGCTGATGAGCCAAGCTCTGCGCAAACTATCGGGTGTTGTGTCTAAGACAAGAACAGTTTTGATTTTCATCAATCAAACTCGTATGAAAATCGGCATTATGTTTGGCAATCCGGAAACGACTAGTGGTGGCATGGCTCTCAAGTTTTATGCCTCGGTTCGTATTGAGGTTCGCAAAGCTGCTCAACTCAAAAAAGGCGAGAAGTTTATTGGCAACCGCGTACGTTGTAAGATTGTAAAAAACAAAGTTGCTCCACCTTTTCAAAACTGCGAATTTGACATCATGTACAACGAGGGTATTTCTATTGCCGGTGACGCCATAGATCTAGGTGTAGAAAAAGACATTATTAAAAAATCTGGCAACAGCTATACTTATGGTGAAGAAAAGCTTGGCGTGGGCCGTGAAAACGCTAAAGACTTTTTGCGAGCCAATAGAAAACTATTAGATACTATTAAAAAAGACATTTGGAAAGCTGTTCAGGAAGAAAGAAAAGCCGATAAATAAAAATAAATTTTGAGAAAAAGAAAGCCCAGCTGTTTGTTAACAGCTGGGCTATTTTTTACTTACAACCTCGTCTTAATTGGGACGAAGGTAATTAATTTTTACCAATAAAGATCGGGGCAACATTCGCTCATAGTATAACAACCAATAAGGATTGTGCATATTTATCTCTTTAACCGAACAGGTTCTAGAGAGCCAATCGGCCTTGATAAAAATTTTCTCCCAGTCTATCGTGTCCTGAAAAAACCAATAACCAAACAGTTCTCCCATGACAACACAATGATAACCTCTCACCATCTGTCTGGCCGGTGGCCAAAGATGAGAGTTATCGAGATTATACTGAGGGCCAAATTCCCATACACCCAAGGAATCAAGAAAAGTTTTGGCCACTTCAGAGCTTAAGACACCAACCTCCTTGGCATCGAATAAATAATACCAATTATCAACCCATCTATCAGCCAAATCCTCTCTAAGTTTCTGTTTATAAAGAGTATCTAGGGGGCGATTGGTAAATGGGTAGGCATAATATTTCTCATAACCAAAAGCTCGACGCAGCTCAAATAAATCCAGGCTTTGCTCGCGGTCACGTACAGTTTGATCAAAAAACTCCGGATCCATAACTTCAGCAAAGTTTAGAAATTTTTCCGTAACACCGTCTATACCAGACCTGGGAGTAGAATAAT
>Ga0180007_10006457_pt1 | contig 11447 bp, 8 predicted proteins | sample MM_PC_MetaG_FD_121122 | JGI IMG/M metagenome (GOLD analysis project Ga0180007, IMG submission 121122) | Groundwater microbial communities from the Aspo Hard Rock Laboratory (HRL) deep subsurface site, Sweden - MM_PC_MetaG | ecosystem: Environmental > Aquatic > Deep subsurface > Groundwater...
GAAAAATAATTCAAAAAGAATTTCTTTCGGCTTATTTTGGAAGCGAAATGACAACCCCAAAAACGGACAAAAGAAATGATAAAATTTTCCTGCAACCCTCTTTTTCACTAAATAAACGTAAAGAGCTAGAAGGCAATGCAGTAAACTTCGCAGAAGAGGTTAAAGAATTGCTTAATGGATTTGAAATTGGGATGTCTTCGATAAGAATAGTTGACGGAATTAAGAGAAAAAATGGGACAGAAACAAGAAAAATTAAAGGATTGATTTCATCCAAGCTAGACAATCTAATTAAACTGTATGGAGTTATTGGTTTTAGTTACTGCAATCAAAGGAAAAGTTTAGCAAGGCTTGCATTTGAATACTTATTAAGCAAAGAGACCTTAGTTAAAAAAAGATCAATGCTTCAAAAAACAGCATTAAAGTTGTACTCAAGCGGAAAAACAAGAGCAGAAATAATGAATTCCTTGGATTACGAGATAAGAGAACATGATTTAAATAATTGGATTAAAAAGAATGCAAAAAAAGGAAAGAACAATGTTAGAGTGTCTGAAAAAGATTTTCCTAGATTTAATGAATGGATAAGGGAAAATGTAATATCAGATAATGGCTTAGTTTGGGAGACAATTGAATCAATAAAAGAAGTTGAATGCAGTAATGTGAGGGATATTACAACAATTCAGGAACACCACAATTTTTTTGCAAATGGTTTCCTTACAGGAAACTGCGGGTTAGTGAAAAACTTATCATTATTGGCTGAAGTGACAGTGGATGCAGAGGAAGCGCCGATAGAAAAGATTCTGGATGAAATGGGCGTCAAATTAAAGAAATTATAGGGAAGGAAAAAAAATGGCTAGACAGGCAAAGGTATACATTAATGGAAGACTGATTGGATTTCATAAGGATGCAAATAATTTAACCAAACAATTGATTCAGTTAAGGAGAAAGGGAAGAATTAATCATCAGGTAAATATAGCTCATCACTCTGATACAGAGGAAGTGTATATCAACACTGATGCTGGAAGAGTGCAAAGGCCTTTGCTGGTTGTAGAGAACGGGAAATTGAAGCTGAGAGAGGAACACGTCAAGCAATTAGAGGAAGGAAAACTCAGATGGAATGACTTACTGAGAGAGGGAATAATTGAATACATGGATGCAGAGGAAGAAGAGAATGCATTTATTGCAGTTAAAGAGGAAGAATTAACAAAAGAACACACTCACATGGAGATTGATCCTGCTGGAATATTGAGCGTGATTTCTTCGCTTATTCCTTACCTTGAACACAATATGGCTGGAAAGGCATTGCATGGAGCAAAGATGTTCAAGCAGGCATTGGGAATCAGTGGCTCTAATTATAATTTAAGGACTGATACAGAAGGGCATTTGCTTTACTACCCCCAAAAGAGCCTGGTGAAGACAAAAACACATGATTTGATTGCATTGAATAAAAGGCCCCAAGACCAGAATTTCGTGGTTGCAATAATGCCTTACTATGGATTCAATATACTGGATGCAGTGGTATTGAATAGAGGTGCAATTGAAAGGGGCCTGGGAAGGAGCGCTTACTTTAGAAACTATGAATCTGCTGAAAACAGGTATCCTGGAGGACAGATTGACAAGTTTGAGATTCCAAAAGAGGAAACAGTCGGTTATCTGGGGGAAGAATTCTATAAGAAGTTAGGGGAAGATGGATTGATTGAGATAGAGGAATTTGCAACAGAAAAGGACGTAATTATTGGGAGAACCTCTCCTCCAAGGTTCCTAGAAGAAATGAGTGAATTTGGGGTTATAGAGGAAAAGAGAAGGGAAAGCAGTACAATTGTAAGAAAAGGAAAACCAGGAAAAGTGGATAGAATAATGGTTACTGAAGATTCTGATGGAAATAAATTAGTGAAGGTAAAGATTAGGAGTGAAATGATTCCTGAACTGGGAGACAAGTTTTCCAGTAAACACGGGCAGAAGGGAGTGGTTGGAGCAATTGTCCCGGAAGAAGACATGCCTTTTACTGCTGAAGGAATAAAGCCTGATTTAATTCTTAATCCTCATTCCATTCCTTCAAGAATGACTATTGGGCATTTAATTGAAATGCTTGCTGGAAAGGTTGCTTCAATGAATGGAACAGAGATTGATGGAACTCCATTCAGTTCAGTTCCTGTTGGAGAATTAATGAATTTATTGGGCAAGAGAAGTTTCAGGGGTGATGGAAAGGAAGTACTTTATGACGGGATAACTGGAGAGAGGATTGAAAGCGAGGTATTTATTGGAGTGGTTAGTTACAGGAGATTGTTCCACATGGTTGCACACAAGATTCAGAGCAGGAGCAGAGGACCAGTACAAATCCTGACAAGACAGCCGACAGAGGGAAAGGAAAAAGAGGGCGGATTAAGGTTTGGAGAAATGGAAGGAGAGACACTTGTAGGGCATGGAGCTGCAATGCTGTTACAGGAAAAATTCATTGCTGATTCAGACAGGGTAATCGAATTAGTGTGTGAGAAATGCGGAGTGATTGCAATAGACGATCAAGTTAGGAATAGAAGGACGTGTTCTTTGTGTAATGGCTCTGCTATTTATCCTGTGGAGATGTCCTATGGATTCAAGCTGTTACTGGATGAATTAAAGACTCTGGGAATCTATCCAAAATTAATTTTAAAGGAGAGAGCTTAAAGGAGAAGAAATAAATGTTATTGAAGAAGATTGCTGCAATTGAATTTAGTGTACTCGGTCCAAAAATGATAAGAAAGATGAGTGCCCTGGAGATAAAGACTCCTGATACTTATGATAAAGACGGTTATCCAATGGAAAATGGTTTAATGGACCCTCATCTTGGAGTAATAAATCCTGGTTTAAGGTGCAAGACATGCGGTCATAAAATGAAGCAGTGTCCTGGACATTTTGGTTCACTTGAATTGGTCAGGCCAGTAGTTCACTCTGAGTTTGGAAGAAAGATCGAGGAATTATTGATTGGCACTTGCCAGAGTTGTGGAAGAATAGTTCTTCCGGAAGAAAAATTAAAGCATTTAATGAGTTTGATTGGAGAGCCATCAGAAAATATTGTGAAAAGGATTCTTTTAAAGGCAAAAAAATTAAAGAAGTGTCCTCACTGTGGAACAGAAAAAATTCCTATTTTATTGGATAAGCCAACCAATTTCTTTCAGGGAAAGGAAAGGTTTTATCCAACACAGATAAGGGAATGGCTGGAAAAGATTCCTGACAAGGACTTGATTTTGTTTGGATATAATCCTGAAAGAATCAGACCTGAATGGTTTGTGTTAACTGTATTGCTTATACCCCCAATTTCAATCAGGCCGTCCATTACACTTGAATCAGGAATAAAGTCAGAGGATGACTTAACGCATAAATTGGTTGATGTTATAAGGATTAATGGAAGACTGAAGGACAATATCGAGGCAGGAGCCCCTCAACTGATTATAGAGGATTTATGGGATTTACTGCAGTATCATATAACTACTTTTTTTGACAACAATACCGCTGGAGTGCCTCCAGCAAAGCACAGAAGCGGGAGAGCTTTAAGAACACTTGTGCAGAGACTGAAGGGAAAGAAAGGAAGATTCAGGTATAATCTTACAGGAAAGAGAGTGAATTTTGCTGCCCGTTCTACTATTACTCCTGACCCTTATCTTTCAATCAATGAGATTGGCGTCCCAAAAGAAGTGGCAGACGATCTTACTGTATCAGAATTGATTACTGAATGGAACAAAAAAGATATCGCGAAAATGATAAAGGAAACAGAGCAAGTGGTTTATCTCATAAAACCAACTGGTGCAAGGAGAAAGATTACAGATCAGACAAAGAAGGATGCATTGGAGGAATTGGATGTCGGATTCAGGATTGAAAGAAAGATAATGAATGGAGACATTGTATTATTCAACAGACAACCCTCTCTACACAGACTTTCAATGATGGCTCACAAGGTAAAGATAATGCCTAACAGAACATTTAGAATGAACGCAATTATATGCAAGCCATACAATGCAGACTTTGATGGAGATGAAATGAATCTTCATGTACCACAAACAGAGGAGGGAAAGACTGAGGCAAGGGAATTAATGTTTGTACAGAATCAAGTAATTTCTCCAAGGTATGGTGCTCCAGTAATAACATTGGACGAAGATGGAATGAGTGGTTGTTATATTCTTACAATGAAGTCAACTAAGTTCTCTAAAGAAGACACAATGAATTACTTTTATCACATGGGTTTAACTGAAATCCCAAAACCTGATTCAGGAAAAGAGTACAGCGGAAAAATGATTTTCTCTCAGTTGTTGCCTAAGAACCTTAATTTAAGTTATAAGACTAATACATGCAAGGAAATACAGAAAATAAATAAGTGCACTGAGTGCTTGAAAGAAAAATGCCCTTACAATGCATATCTTGTAATTGAAGACGGAGAACTCGTTTGCGGGGTTATTGACAAGGATTCTCTTGGAGAGGGAAGAGGAAAACTGATTGATGCCATGGCAAGAGAGTACCCCTCAGAAGTATTGGAGAGATTTTATTACAGGATAAGCAGGATAGTGGAGGATATTGTGACAAGAAAGGGAATGAGTGTAGGGTTGGATGAATATTCTACCTCTCCTTCCATTGAAAAGGCAAAGGAAAAGGCAATAAAGGAAGAAATGGAGGAAGGAGAAAGACTGGTGAAGGAGTTCAGGAACGGAAGCCTTGAACATATTCCTGGGAGAACTCTGAATGAGTCATTTGAAATAAAGATGCTGCAGCTTGGAGCAAAAACAAAAGAGGGAGTCCAGAAACAGATAATGAAGGAAAAGATTGATGAAGTATTGAGGGATAAACCAAAAATGAATACAATAATAATGATAATGAGTGGAAGCAGGGGTTCAGCAGTAAACTTAACGAATATCCAGGGTCTTTGGGGGCAGGCATCAGTAAGGGAAGGCCGTCCAAAGAGAGGATTCAAGAACAGACTTATTACATTGAATAAAGAGAATGATGTTGGAGCAATAGCTGGAGGATTTATTGATAAGAATTTCATGCAGGGAATGGGGGTAAAGGAATACTTCTATCACTCCATGGGAGGAAGACAGGGAGAAGTAGACACAGGGGTTTCAACAAAGGTTTCAGGTTATCTTTACAGAAGGTTAGCGAATTCATTGAAGGACCTTGTAATAGCGAATGACAGGACAACAAGAAGCGCCAACAAGAACATCATTCAATTCAGTTACGGAGATGACGGACTGTTTCCAACCAAGACCGTGAAGGGAAAGGCATTCAATATGAAGAGAGAATTAGAGAGACTGTATGAGGAATAAAAATGAAGAAGAAAGAAAAGAAGGACGAAAATAAAAAGGCTAAGAAGGCAAAGAAAAAGGTCAGAGTAAAGGCAAAAGAGATTGAGGAAGAAAAGATAACAAAGCATGCTTTTATGCCGCTCTCAATAATGAGGGACATTGATTCAAGGGTGGAGAAATACAAGTTGAATGAAAAGGAAAAACAAAAACTTATTCAAAACATTGAGGAAAAGTATTCAAGTGCTTTGGTGGAACCAGGAGAAGCCGTAGGAATTATTGCTGCACAATCAATTGGAGAACCAGGAACACAGTTGACTCTTAGAACAAAACACTATGCTGGAGCAGCAGAGGTGTCTGTTGGAAGCGGAATACAGAGAGTCGAGGAAATAGTGGATGGAAGAAGCAAAGCAAAGTATCCTACAATGACTATTTATTTGGATGAAGGAACAAGGAAGAACAGAGAGAAGGTTGAAGTGATTGCTAAATCAATGATTGATGTAAGGATTGGAGATATAATAAAGATAAAAGAGGACTTTGAGAAAAGAAAGCTCTCTATAGAGGTACTTGAAGAGGAATTAAAGGAAAGAAACATCAAGAGAAGGGATTTAGTCAGAAAGATAGAGAAGCACATGAAGAGCAAGGCAAAGCAAAAGGATAAAACAATTGATTTAAGGATTCCAAAGGGGCCATTACTGAAAACCAGGAAGGACCTGAATAAATTAATAAATATAAGGATTCAGGGAGTAAGAGGACTGGAGAAAACAATTGTCGTGGAAGAGGAAGGAGAGTTTGTGATTAAGACAAGAGGAACGAATCTGAAGATAGTAATAAAAATGAAGGGAGTGGATGGAAGCAGAAGCACCACCAATGACATAAAGGAGATAAGCAGGGTATTGGGAATAGAAGCAGGAAGGAGTGCAATCATTAATGAACTGGATAAAACGTTTAGAGAGAACGGGATTGCAGTTGATGTAAGGCACTTGATTCTTTTGGCTGACTTGATGACCTTTGAGGGAGACATAAAGGGAGTTGTAAGAACAGGAATTACAAGACAGAAGAGTTCCCCTCTTGCAAGAGCTGCATTCGAGGAAACCACAAAGCACTTGCTTGATGCAGCATTCAAGGGAGAGAGAGAAGAATTGCAGGGAGTGGTTGAAAACATTATAGTTGGACAACCAATAAAGGTTGGAACAGGAACAGTAGACCTTTTAATGAGTGGAAAGAAATGATTGATGAAAAAAAAGAAATAAGGAGAGCAGTAGACACTGGAACTGTATTGTTTGGCTCTAAGCAGAGCGAGAGAAATATTTTAAAAGGAAAAGGAGAACTAATTATTATAAGCAACAACACAGACAAGGCAATAAAAGAAAGGATAATTGGAATTGGAAATATTGCTCAAATTCCTTTTTATGAATTTAAGGGAAACTCTATTGAGTTAGGAGCTGTCTGTGGAAAACCGTTTCCTATTTCAGTAATGATTGTACTGAAAAAAGGAAAGTCAAAGATATCTCCAGCAACAGAAAAGAAAAAGACAAAGACAAGGGAAAAGAAATGAAGTTAGGCAATGAAGAAATTCTCTTAATCAATGCACTGAATTCCTTTTCAGGAGTGGATGCAGTGGACTGCATTATAAAGGGAAACAGGGTAACGTTCATGGTCAAGGAATCAGATATAGGAAATGTGATTGGAAGGAATGGTTCAAATATAAAGAAGTTAAGAAATAAAATCAGGAAAGACATTGATGTATTTGCTTACAGTGCCGATCCAAAGAGATTCATTAAAAATGTTTTCAGGGGAATAGAATTCAATGAAATTGAGTTAGGAGAAGAAGAGGGAAAAAAGAATGTTTTATTGAAACTGGATTCAGAGAACAAGAGAAAGATAATGAATGAAACAAATAAGCTGAAGAAGATAAAGGAATTAATGCAGAGACATTATAATGTTAATGAAATAAGGATAAGGTGAAAGGGAATGGCTTCAGGAGAATTCTCAGCTAAGAGTCTGGAAAAAAAGAGAAAGAAATGGAAAAAGAAAAAAAGAAAAGAAAGGAAAAGAATACTTATACGAAAGAGAGGAAGAAAGGATATTCTGGAGGGGTCACCCCAAGGAAGAGGAATTGTTTTGGAGAAGAGAGGAGTGACAGCAAGACAGCCAAACAGCGGAATCAGAAAGTGTTGTAGGATCCAGCTCATTAAGAATGGAAAGCAGTTGACTGCTTTAGCGCCATTCGACGGAGCAATAAAATATATTGATGAACACGATGAAGTATTGATTGAAGGAGCTGGGGGAAGGAAAGGCGGAGCCCCAGGAGATTTGTGGGGAGTGAAATTCAAGATAATTAAAGTGAATAACCAGTCACTTGAAATGCTTAGAAGAGGAAAAATAGAGAAGGTGAAGAGGTAAATGAGTGAGGAATTCAAGCTCTTCGGCAAATGGACTGTAGAAGGGGTAAAGATTAATGATATAACTTTGGCTAATCATTTAAGCCTTGAATCAAAATTGATTCCTCATTCATTCGGAAAACTGACAAGGAAGAGGTTTTCAAAGGGAAGCATGAGTATTGTTGAAAGACTGGTTAACAAGGTAATGAGGTCAGGGCAAGGAAAGAGAAAGTTAAGCGGGAAATACATCAGAGGAAGGGGAAGTTGTGGAAAGAAGCTCCAGGCAATAAATATAATTGAAAAAGCGTTTGAGATAGTGGAAAAAGAAACAAAACAGAATCCAGTGCAGGTATTGGTTAGGGCAATAGAGAATTCCGCTCCAAGGGAAGACACTACAAGAATAAAGAAGGGAGGAATTGCGTACAGTATTGCAGTAGATATTGCTCCACTAAAAAGAATAGATGAGAGTTTAAAGAATATTGCTTTGGCTGCGTTTTCTTCTTCTTTCAATAAAAAAGTAACTGCATCAGAAGCACTGGCAAAGGAATTAATCCTTGCATCAAAGGATGATGCAAACAGTTTCTCAATTAAAAGAAAGGATGAAGTAGAGAGAATTGCACAGAGTTCAAGGTAAACTAATTAGGGGAAAGATAAAATGGTTAGAAGAGAAGACGTGGCAAAGAAAGCAGAACAATACATGAATAAAAGAGAAAACATTAGGAATATTGGAATCGTTGCCCATATTGACCACGGAAAGACTACTTTGACTGATAACTTGATTGCTGCTTCTGGAATGATTTCAAAGGAATTAGCCGGAAAGCAGTTGTTTATGGATTTCTATGAATTGGAACAGCAGAGAGGAATTACAATTAATTCTGCAAATGTTTCAATGGTACAGGAATGCAATGGAAAGGAGTATTTGATTAACATTATTGATACCCCTGGGCATATTGATTTTGGAGGAGAAGTAATTCGAGCAATGAGGGCAGTGGATGGAGTTGTTTTGGTGGTTGATTCAGTTGAAGGAGTAATGCCTCAAACCGAGACAGTTATAAGGCAGGCATTAAAGGAAAATGTTAAGCCTGCTCTTTTTATCAATAAGGTTGATAGACTGGTTAATGAATTACAGTTGAATGCAGAACAGATGCAGGAAAGGTTTGTGAAGACCATTACTAAAGTGAATGGATTGATTGAAAAGAATGCTCCAGAGAAATACAAGAACGAGTGGAAAGTGAATGTAGAGAATGGTTCTGTTTCATTTGGTTCTGCTTACTATAACTGGGCTGTAAGTGTTCCCCACATGAAGAAAACAGGAATTTCATTCAAGGACGTATATGAATTTTGCCGAAATAAAGATCAAAAAACATTGTCTGAAAAGTCTCCCTTGCATGAAGCATTAGTGGAAATGATTGTAATGCATTTGCCTAATCCATTAACAGCGCAGAAGTACAGGACTCCAAAGGTGTGGGGAGGGGAACTCGAGAGTGAAGAAGGAAAGGCAATGCTTGAATGCAATGCTGAAAGGCCTCTTTCAATGATGGTAGTGGATGTAACTGTTGACCCTCATGCAGGGGATATTGCAACAGGAAGAATCTATTCAGGAAGGGTAAGGAAGGGAACAAAGGTAAGATTAATGGGAAAACAAAAGGAAGTGCAAATCCAGCAGGTCTGTCTTTACATGGGTCCGGACAGGGTTCCTGTAGCGGAAGTTCCAGCAGGAAATATTGCTGCATTGGTTGGATTAAAGGAAGTGTATGCAGGAGAAACTATTTCCTCCAAAGAAATGAAAGAATTTGAGGCATTCATGAGTACTGCTGAACCAGTAATGACTGTTTCAGTTGAAGCAAAACAGACAAAGGATTTGCCTAAACTAATTGAAACAATCAGGCAGATAACAAAAGAGGATCCGAATATCAGGGCAGAAATAAATCAGGAAACAGGAGAACATTTATTGAGTGGAATGGGAGAACTTCACTTGGAGGTAACACAGTACAGAATTGAACATGACCATAAACTGCCTATTACGGTTGGATCGCCAATTGTAGTTTACCATGAAGCCATTATGAAGACCTCCCCAAAATATGAATGTAAAAGCCCGAATAAACACAATAAATTCTATATTCATGTTGAAGCAATTCCGGAAGAACAATTCAGTAAATTGGTTGAATTAAAACATGACGGAAAGATAAGGGATAAGGATAAAGAGATAGTGAATAAATTGATTGATGCGGGATTCGAGAGAGATGAAGCAAAAAAGGCTTGGGCAATAAAGAACAATAATATTCTCATTAATGCAACAAGAGGGATAGTTGCATTATTTGAAATAAGGGAGTTGGTTATGCAGGCATTCTTTGATGCAATGAATGAAGGTCCTTTGGCTAAAGAAAAAGTACAGGGAGTAAAAGTAGTATTGGATGATGCAAAACTGCATGAAGACGCAATTCACAGGGGCCCAGCACAAGTGCTTCCAGCAGTCACCAGAGGAATTTATGCATGCATGCTTTCATCAGATGCATTATTAATGGAACCAAAACAGATTCTTTCAATTTTAGTTCCACAGGATTACATGGGCGCAGTGAGTAAAGAACTTGGAGCAAGAAGAACACAGATAACTGAAATGAGGCAGGAAGGAGACCAAACAATAATTGTAGGAAAGGCTCCGGTAAAGGAATTAATTGGATTCAGTGCAGCAATAAGAGGCGCAACACAAGGAAGAGCTGTATGGACAGCTGAATATTCTGGATATGAATATCTTCCAAGAGAATTACAGAAATTAACCATTGCAGAAATCAGGAAAAGAAAAGGCATGGAACCAGAACCAAAGAGCGCTCAATATTTCTTAGAGTAAAACTAAAATTCAGGCAATGAACGTAAATATAATACTATTTTAATAGTTTTGGTGTAGAGAATATTGTGTAATTTTAGTTAAACTTTTTTGTAAAAGGTTATTTTGGAGGTGTAGAGTTCATGGCAGAAAAGCCACACATTAACTTGGTGTTCATTGGCCATGTTGACCATGGAAAGTCAACCTTAGTCGGAAGACTTCTTTATGATACAGGAGCATTGAGTGAACAGGATTACAGGAAATTAAAACAGGAAGCTGAATCAAAGGGAAAAGGAACCTTTGCTTTTGCTTATGTAATGGATAACTTGAAAGAGGAAAGAGAAAGAGGAGTAACAATTGATGTTGCTTACAGGAAATTTGTTGCAAAAAAGAATTCTTTTACTATTATTGATGCACCAGGCCACAGAGACTTTGTTAAGAATATGATTACTGGAACTTCCCAGGCTGATGCAGCAGTACTGGTTGTAAGTGCAAAGGAAGGAATCCAGCCACAAACAAAGGAACACGCGTTTTTAGCTCAGGTAATGGGATTAAAGCAGATGATTGTAGCAATAAACAAAATGGATGAAATAAAATTCGAGGAAAAGAGATTCACTGAATTAAAGCAGGAACTGACAAAACTATTGACTAGAATAGGATTCAAGGGAGACGCATTAAAGTTTGTTCCAATAAGTGCTTGGTTAGGAGACAATGTCGCAAAGAAGTCAGAGAACATGTCTTGGTATAAGGAATCAGTAATGTTGGATTTACTTGATACACTGATAGCCCCGGAACCTCCAATCGACAAACCATTGAGGCTTCCAATACAGGACGTATACAACATTAAAGGTGTTGGAACAGTTCCTGTTGGAAGGGTTGAAACAGGAATAATTAAACCCGGAGACAAGATAAGGTTTGAGCCTGTTGGAAAAGAAGGAGAAGTCAAGACAGTTGAAATGCATCACGAACAATTAA
>Ga0180007_10006458_pt1 | contig 11445 bp, 11 predicted proteins | sample MM_PC_MetaG_FD_121122 | JGI IMG/M metagenome (GOLD analysis project Ga0180007, IMG submission 121122) | Groundwater microbial communities from the Aspo Hard Rock Laboratory (HRL) deep subsurface site, Sweden - MM_PC_MetaG | ecosystem: Environmental > Aquatic > Deep subsurface > Groundwater...
CATTAATAAAAATTAAGTAGAATCGGGCTTTTTTAAAAGAGGATATAGATGGTTTTACCAATAAACTAAAAAGAAAATCCTATCCCTAATAAAATATCAAATCCGCTTGAATTTATTTCTTCAGTTCCCGGGGAGATTAAGATATTGTATCTCGTTTCAAATTTTGATGTCAGCCGGTTCGAAATTTTATAATTTAACCCGGTTGTAAAATGATATCCGTAGGTAAATGAATACCGTTTTTTAGGGAAATATTCATTGTGATCCATTTTAGCATATACGCCGATCCCGGAACCAATAAATGGATAAAATTTCGATTGTTCCGACCCTAAAAGATATTTCCATGAAAACAACAGCGGGACGATAAACATTTCGTGGTCGTCGCCATGATAGGGCACATTTGAGAAAGTTCCACCAGTCGTGGCAGACAGTCTCAGTGCGGAGATTTGCCAAAAATCACAGGATACGCGAAAACCCCAACCATATTTATAAAATTCCTTGGATACATCGTCTGTAAAATCATAAATACCGGAGCTGATCCAGACGGTTGACGCATTTGTTTTAAAGACTAAAAGTAGAAACAGAAAAAATACTTTTTTATAAATTTCTATTCTCATTAATCTCATTAAAAACACCTATTGCTTTCATATTTATTTTATCATTAAAAGTAAACAGGAGGTAATGGTAATAGTCGCCTCCGTAACCATGAATAAGGGGCGCTCCGGCTCCGCCACTGATAATATAGTTTATTCCATCTTTTTTCATGTAATGATACATGTGATCGTGTCCGGCGACCACAGCCCTGATTTTTTTGTTCTGCTTAAATAATTCATGCATTTCCCGGGCATTGTCAAGCGTTTCGCCCTTATGAATTCCCTGTCGATATAAAGGACGATGCATAAAAATGAATATTCCCGAAATATCATCTGAAATTGAAGCGGAGTCCAATTGTGCTTTCAGCCAGTCCAGCTGCATGTTTGAAATTGAATTTTCCTCGCCCGGGATTTCAGTGTCGAGAATAATCATGAGCTGGTCCTTGACCTGCTTGGAAAAATAGAAGGGCTGTCCTTCGGGAATACCAGTTTGTACACGGTAGAGCCATTCCGAAGCAGCGTCGTTGCCCTCATGATTGCCGCGCACGATTAAAAGTGGCATTTTCTCTGTAATTGGGTCGGAATATTTCCAGAATTTCAGCCACTCGGCTTCATTCCCGGGTTCCAGCATAATGTCGCCCAGGCAAACCGCCAGCAACGGAGCTGGTTTTTCAGAACCCATACTGATGGCTAATTTTTTATATATTCCAAATCCCTGACGCAGATCGCCAAATGCCACAAATGACCAGTCCCCATCATTGTAGTAAGGCGCGCTCGAATTCTGACATCCGAATATTCCTGCCATTATAGCAAAATAAAATAACAGGAAACTCAGATGTCTTAAGTATTTCAATAAATTCATTTTTGCTTCATTGCTTTAATTGGCAAGGTTTTCGTCTTTGTTAATTTGCCTTTTCTCAAGCAACGGGTGTGGTCGTGGTCGACAAGCCCGGCGGTATTTCTGGACAATCGGACATGGCATCCGGAAGCCGGAAAATTGTTAACCGGTTCGTGGATTTTCGGCAAGATATTTTTTTATCGTCGTTCATAATTGTATCTTCGAGTCGCTGACAATGATGATCATTAATGATCAGTAATTTTTAAATTGGGTGAAAATTTCAGTATTTCCGCAGCCGCCCGATGTCCTGCATTTCCATCACGGTTGTCGAGCATCAGGTCTGTCAATTCTTTTCGGGCTTCTGCAAATTCGCCGGGATTGTTGAGCGCTCGTTCAATTGCATTCTCAATTTCACTAAAAGCATCTATTCTGATAGATACTTTTTCGATTATTTCAATAACATCAGGCAAAGTCCGGGGAGTTTGCGGAATCCGGAAAGTAATGACCGGTTTGTCAAGCATACAAAATTCGGCAATCAGGGAATTTGTGTCTCCCACACAAACATCGGATAAGAGGATATATTTCAAAATGACATTATCATTAATAAAGATAATTTTCGGATTATTTTTTAAAGCGATTTTATATTTCTCGCTCATCCAATTATGGACGGTGGCTAATAAATTATATCGATCGGAAATTTGACCGATTTTATCATACCATTTTTCGATAGCCGACATTCCACTCCCATCCCATGTTGACGAGAATAAAACGGTCTTTTTACTTTTATTCAGACCGATCCTGGCGGCTAATGTATAAAGTTCTTCTTTTGTAATGGACCCATTGTACACACTGTCGATTTTGGGGTATCCGATCGATTTGGCGGTTCTGACGCCTCTCTTTTTCACTCTTTCAACATCGATTTCTGACGTCATGAGAAAAACATCGAACATGTTGTAGTATTTTGCCTTAGAAAATCTTTTAAAGTTGTAGGCGCCATGTTCGAGTCCGATTTTTTTGATTTTGGGAGAGGGAAATCGCCATGCAGAGTTTCGGAACATGATGACGGTATTTGGAAATGCCGGCCAGCGTTTTGAATAATATCCGGCTCTTAACAGGCTGCGCTGCACAGTTGAATTTTTAGCCACAATTTGCACTTTTTTGAGATGTTTCTGGATATTCGAAAACAGCTCTACATCAAGAACATCTTCACAATAGAGAACTGTTTTATCGGTCCTTCGGAATAAATTAACGATTCGCCAGGTCAGGGTATATGGATATTTGATTAAATAATAACTCAGTGTCATCGCGAATCTTCCTTCTGCAAGGCGGCTGCGGGCAGGCTCAACATTCCGGCGTCTATCTGTTTCATGCAGTGTATGTCTTTTCCCGACCAAGTGCTTCTGCCGTGCATTTCTATTATCATATCGTTTTTTCTTCTGTGTTTCGGTATTGATATTATTCAGGATAAATGAACTGAACCGGTTCAGAATAATTACAGGCGCCGAATATGCCAAAGGCTCCCGGAATGTTAGAACTGATAAATACCGGTTCAATAAAAGGATTAATTTTTGCATTCTTCTGCTTATCCAGGTCGTCAAAGAAACGGGCGCTGGCTTTATCAAGTGTCTGGATATAAACCGAGGCGGTGTCACCCTGCTCATGTTTAAAAGCCGGCTCAATGACAATCTTCAGCGGCGCGCCGTCAATATTTGTATCAAAAAACATGGAACGCCCCAGTTCTGTCGCCGGAAAAGGACCGGTCGCACAATCCGGAATATTAGGATTGGAAGTGTCCAGAATCCGGCTCATGCGGTAGCGATAATAATTTTTTTCACCGGGTAAATCTTTAAAAGAGACCACGACGCCCTCATGGTCGCCAAAGATGTCCTTGAAAGATGACACGAATGAAACTGAATCGATCTTTACCGACGAAAGGTTGACATCCGTATCCGCCTCGTAAGCGTTGCCCTCGTGCTGGATTTTGAGGTGGTAGCTCTGTCCCTGGATAATGGGAATATTACCGCGATAGAAATATTCATTCTGACAGTTATAATAGTTGTACCCAGTCGCAATTTTGAGTGTATCCACGCCCAGTGAATTGCTCAGAGTGACTGTTGCGTTATCCACAAAATATTCAAGATTTGTCGATATTGTATCAAAATACGCCACCGTGTTTCCCAGATACAGTTTGGGAATTTGACTGGGTTCCAGAATACACTCTACCGACAGCTGGCTTTCAAAAGGCAAGCGCTTGATAGTAATGGTCTTTTCACAACCGCCGAGCAAAAGCCCGGTGAGAATAATCAGGTAAATCAACTGTGTTTTTTTCATGATTTTCGACCCTAAAAATTGAAGTTATAACTGATACCTGGAATTATTGGTAGCAGAGAAACCTGTTTAGCGAACGCTTTTTTCGACGCTGGTTCGACATCGACATACACAAAGTACGGATTCATGCGGCTGTATGCATTGTAGATGCTGATGACCAGCTCGCCGTCATAACTTTGGTGAAATAAATGCCCTTTATGCTTATAGGTGGCGGCGACGTCCAGCCGATGGTAGGGGTTCAGGCGATAGTTATTCTTACCGGTATAAACATCAAAAACACCGTTATAAAGATCGCCGCCTTCATACACGCTCACCCTGCCGCCCGGTAAGGTCATGGCATTGCCGGAAGTAAAAATAAAATTTGAGGACAGAATCCAGTTTTTATTTAATTCATAGACCCCAACGAGTGCAAGATTGTGGCGTCGGTCATATTTAAATGGGAAAACCTTGCCAAAATTCAGATCAGGAAATTGCTGATTCGTCCAGGAAAGGGTATAGGAAAGCCAGCCGCTGAATCGTCCGGCTTTCTTCTTGAGGAAAAATTCGACTCCGTAAGACCAGCCTTTACCGAAGACAAGTTGGCTGTCAATATTAGTCTGCTCGATAAGCCGCGTTCCCTCTTTAAATGCGACCTGCCTGTCCATGGTTTTGTAATACGTTTCCACGCTGGCTTCGTAGGAATTATCCTTCAGATTTAAAAAGTATCCCAGGGCGATCTGTTTTGACCGTTGCGGTTTTACAATATCACTCGACGGAAGCCAGATGTCAGTGGGGATCGAGGCGGTCGCGCTCGGAACCAGATGCACAAACTGGTTCATGACAGTATAAGCGGCTTTGACGGATGAATTTTCAGTAAGCGTGTACTTGATTGTTGACCGCGGTTCAACACAATAGTAGGAGGTGTTCCCGGTTTGGAATCCGGGCCGTCGCAAACCAATATTGATACCCAAACGGTCCGTCAAATTAACCTCGTCATTGATATAAAGTGCAGCTTCGGAGGCAATTTTTGTCTGAATAATACCGGGATTAATTACTTTTAAGGTGGAATCTTTCGGCGCTTTGCCGGAAGTGCCGGTAGGGGTGAAAGTATGATGTGTATAGTTGAATCCAAATTTCACAGTATTCTTTGGATTCTGGAAATATTCAAAATCGACTTTTCCGTTATAGTCTTCGATTTTTGAATAGAACTCAGCGAAGAAGCTGCTCTGGATTGTTTTGAGATCCATCAGATAACCATTATAGATCAACGACGTATTGACAAATAATTTTTCATTAAGAATGTGGTTCCAGCGAAAAGTTGCGGTTTTGTTACCGAACATAAAGTCATAATTAAGACTGTTTGCAGCCACGTAAGCTGCCCGGTCTTGTCCGTTGAAATAACTGAAAAACATTCTGTCTTTATCGGATAATTTGAAATTGACTTTGGCATTTATATCATAAAAAGAATAGTTGGTGCTCAATATTTTGGGGAAGGGTTTCAGTAAAAGATCCATATAGGTTCGGCGGGCGGAGATGATAAAAGAAGCCCTGTTTTTCACAATGGGACCTTCAATCGTCAGTTTAGAATTGATCAGGCCCAGGCCAAGATCCAGATGATAGGCTTTGTCGTTACCTTCTTTCATCGTAATATCCATACTGGACGACAAGCGTCCGCCGTATTGGGCTGGGAAACCACCTTTAATTAATGTGACATTATTGATTGCCCGGGAATTGAAGGCGCTTAAAAGCCCAAACAGATGATTCGGATTATACACAGTGGCTTCGTCAAGTAAAACCAGATTCTGGTCGGCATTGCCACCTCTGACAAAGTAGCCCGTAGTGCCTTCCGAACCGGATTGCACGCCCGGCAGTAATTGAACAACTTTTAATATATCGGTTTCTCCGAGAATTGCCGGGAGCTTGTTCATCGTCCTGACCGGAATGTCGACGATACTCATTTGTTTGGTTTCAATGTTCTCGTTTTGTCTATGCCCGGAGACGACGATTTCATTAAGGGCAATGGCGCCTGGAGTAAGGGTAACATCAAGTTTCAGGTTATCTTTGATATACAGCTTTTTAATTTGAGGTTCGAATCCGATATACGAATAGATTACTCCAATACTGTCACTGTATGGTACGGACAGGGAATAAAAGCCGTAAGAATTAGTAGTCGTCCCGGTTTTTATCTTACTTATGTAGATATTTGCTCCGATCAGTGCTTCACCGCTGGATGCGTCTCTCATAAATCCACTGATAGTTACTGTTTTTCCGAATGCCGTAAGCGTTACAAAGAGCAGGATTAATCCAATTTTGGTTCGCATAATTTTCCTTTCACGATTCAAATCTCAGTAATCCATTCTGACAAATACCATGCCCTAAAAATATATTTCGGGTGAATTATTCATTTGTCGTCGGGAAGTATTCTTTTCCAAAGAATAATAATACCGTATTTGCCAATCCTCTCAGTATCCGGTGCGTTACTCAATGCGCCAATAAGCTGACGATTATCGGCAAATATTTAACACGATCCGCGATGGGATCTTTTGAATAGTGAGGAGACCTATTCTATGAATATCTATCTTATAAGCAGATATTGAGTGTGGATTTATCGGGATATCGACATTACGTGAAGAATTTTGGTCTTCTGTAAACCAGATATCCAAATATAAATAGATGAATTTAGAAACTAATTATAAATGATACCTGTATCTATAGGGCTAAAATTCCCAGCTACATCCGATAATCGGTACTATACTAAACCAGTTCCTATCATCATGAGGATAAATATAGCCACCCTGCCCATCAGGAATCGTTTGCAGATTGCTGAAACTGATTACTCTAAGCACTAAAAACAGGTTGAATAATTTCATTTTACCTCCCCCTGGCATTGAGACGATATTATTTTCCCTGTATCATTCTCAAAATAAATAAAATCTGCTGATGTTCCGGATATTTTTTTCAATCGGTTAATACTCTCAAAGGCGGCATTGCCAGTTATTATTCGGGGTTGATAGTTGATACGATGGTCACGATTTTTTATATAGGCTGGAAAAATTGTAAGTTCAGTATAGGTTTCCTGAAAAATAATCGCCAGCATTATTGATTCAGCTTTACTGTTTCCCGAGCCGAATGCAAAGTTCCCGATGCTGTAAAATATGGGTCGGTTTTTATACATCTCAAAAGGCTGAACAACGTGCGGGTGATGGCCAATGACGATATCCGCACCACAGTCGACGGCAAAATGAGCTTTCTCTCGGTCCTCTTCTGATGGATATCGTTCGTAAGGAACACCCCAATGCACAGTTACAACCACCCTATCGACATAGGGACGTAAGTCATGGATATCGTTGGCGACATGTTCCTGAGTATCTATGGCACTACCCGGTTTTGAGCCCCGGGCCGATGTCCGGCGATTCCAATAATATCCCAATAAGCCAATCTTATATTTACCTGCCTGCAAAATTGCCGGAACGTGCGCGTTTTCCTCATTTTCTCCGGCGCCAATGTACCTGATCCCATGTTTTTTGAGGGCGGAGAACGTTTCAAGAACCCCCTGACGGCCGCAATCCAATATATGATTGTTGGCCATAGTCACTACATTAAATCCAGCGCGCCGAAGTATTCGGGCATTTTTAGGATTTACTCTGTAACTATAATTACGTTCTTGTTTCTTAGTTATCTTTGCTAAAGGGCCTTCCAGATTGCCTAAAACAATGCTCGACCTTCTTAAAATAGGATAAACAGAATAAAACGGATATTCAGGGCCGAATTTATGAAGGAGTTTATTCATCCTTGAACCGAGCATAATATCGCCAACCACCGTTAATGAAAAAGGACCGGTTTTATTTGTTCCTAATTTCGTTTCAAGTTCCTGACGCGATAATATTTCATTCGTTTTAGGAATAATAGCATGCTCGTCTCGTTTTAAAATATGTATGACCGATTTTTCTATGTTCCGGTCCGGCACGTTAATGGTTGGAATGTGTCCCGCATTTAAATCTCTGCAAGGAATAGACCTTTTCAGATTTTTACTATCTATTCCTCTTTGTGAAAAACATTTTGTAATAATTTCGGAGTGCCTGCCATCATAACAGATTTTATCAGCCTCTGCCAAAGAAGCTCTGCCGGTACCAAATCCAGAGCGGCATTTACGGGCGCCGGTTGTCGTCGGGTTGAATTCTGAATCCTGTAATTGTCCCATTAAAATGAGGGATTTCAAAACGATCAAATCCATTTTTCGGGATCCATCAGAGTACATTTCACAAAATTCATTGCGCATATCCCAAAGAGCCGCGCCATAGATTGTCCCGTTCAAATGCGGATCGGCATTGCTCCCTGAATCAAAAGCAGTCATGGTCTTTATGGAAGCCAGACTTCGGGGATGAATTTCATTCCTGGTGTGTTTCCGGTGCCATGTCCAAATGTGGGGACAATCCAGCATTGTAGCCGCCCAATAATCACTTATGGCTTCATCCAGATCCGATTTCTGGTTGCTTTGCCTGTGAGGAGCCCGAAAACGGTTAGCCATAAAATCGGCTGTATGTCTTGTTACGTGATGCCCGTATTCGTGGTAAATAATTCCTGCATTATGAGATGCATTGCAGCGATATTTACATTTGGCGAATTCCGGCAATGCCCCAAATTCGGTCAGCCGCCAGCCCGGACCAAGATGAATCTCTCCATCGGGTGAAATTGGATGAAATTCTGGCGTATCCGGCAGATTTCTGGAAGACGACCGGTAATGCCCGCCCTGGAATGGCAAGCATTTCCCACTTTTTAGTCCCCGGCAGCCATCCCTTTTACCGTTCTGTGTGTAAATCGCAGGATGCGCATTCACAACCACTTTCAGGCGTGGTAACGGACGTTCTCCCAGTTCGTTCAGAAGTTCATCAATATATGATGCGATTTTATTGATGTGGTAAAAAGTATTCACTTCTCCGAACCGCGCTGCCTGAATATTTTTATACCTTCTAAATTCATCTACCAAGGCTTCTTTATCCATTCTTCCGCCGCCATTAAAAGGCTCGAAAATGAAATTGCCCTCTGAATCAGGTTGGGCATCACCAAGTGGAGTTGGAATTATGGATCCTGAATGTTCATCCGGCAGGTTGATGGTTCCGGCATTTTTAATGACTGCATACGGGCTTGACAAATGATTTTCTAAATTAAAAGAGCCATTAAGCCATGAAAGAGATACAATTGATTTCTGGATAGAACCACCCAAAGGTAAAGACGCATCAGGGGTCCAAAGGTAAACCTGCCCTAAAACTTGTTTTTGTTTTTTATCAGAACTGATGGCTATCATGCAATGAACATTGTTTTCTATAAAAAGATACGTTTATCTCAAAGATAAAGGGTATAGACTAGTTAAGCGGATTTTCTTTGATGATTTTGAGAATAAGTTTGTTCAAAATATTCCGATCATTTCTATGGTTAAATCTAAACTCCGTTTCTTTCAAATGCAGGTAAAAAGTATTTTTGTTCAGGCCTCTGAATTTACTAAGTCTGGTTTTTGCAAACGCCCAAAAGCTTTCTATACCGTTGATGTGAGATTTTCCATTTACAAATTCGTTGATTCCATGTTTGACGCGATAATGTTTTTGGTAACCAATATCTACCAGCCCGGAATATCCGCGCCAAGTATCCGTATGAATGATGCTTTCCACACTAACTTTCCCTCGAATAATTGCTCGAAGTGTTTTGCTTTTGCAGTCTGGAACGATCTCAGTGTAGACCTTTCTGTTACGTTGAAAAATACCAAACACAATGGTTTTTCCTCTAGCTCCACGACCTCTGACACCTTTAACTCTCCTGGCACCGAAATAGCTTTCATCAACTTCGATTTCAGCAGCAAATGGTGATTGTTGTTCACAGTATTCAGCAATCTTTTTTCTTATCTGTATCAAATATGTATTGATCGTATTTCGATTTATATTCGTCAATTTAGCGATTTGGGAGGCAGTCAGATCCAGAGAAAAGTGCCTGATAATTTACCTGAATTTGTACTCAGAAATGCGTGATCGTTTTTTGTACCTGTTAATTTGTTTCATGACAATAAGTTAGCATCTCTTTTTCTATGCTAAAATAGTCATGACCCAAGATAAAAATAAAGGATCCGGAGTTAACGTTTTTCATCGCATAGTTCTATTTATTCTTTTTTGAGGATGGGATGGTATAACTAACATCCAAAGACACCCTGTTTTCAACCAATCCCTGGCCCGGTTTTATTTTGAACAAATTACCTGCGGTAAAACGAAAATCATGATATTTAACCGATAATGCCAGCTTGATCCGATGCTGACTAAATCCATTTTCCCCGAAAAATAACTCATTATAAATGTAGGGTGAAAGTTGAAATTGATGAAAATTATACCTTAATCCCACCTTGAACCTTGGCCGGTACCGCAATGAGCTGCCTGAATTCTCTCCTGTTTTAATACGGTATTCAAACCGGTTTCGGAATTCAAATCCGACTTTTTTCAGGTGATAACCGGTTGTAAAATAAATTTTGGGCCGGTATTCATGAATTTTATAATTATTATCGAGCGAAAGCAAGTAACCTATCGTTGTAGAAAAATGGAATTTCTTAATTTTTCCGAGATTATATCTGGCGCCAAAACTCAGTTCCTCAAAGTTTTTTACCGGATTACTTTTGTTAAAGTAGGTTCTAAAATCCTGATACAACCCGATCTTTTTATTTAGATTATACCGCAAACCGACACCCGGTTGTAAAATCAATGCCGTACCGGATGTTACTGAAGGTGTACCTGTATTATTGTCTTGTCCATCATTCTGTGAAAAGGCGGGGCTTGACAGAACTAAAATCCAAAAACAAATTGATAACGATAATGCTATCAACGGTCCTGTAAAATCTGTTTTCATTTGCTTGTCAACCATGTGATTTAATCTGGGTTTGTATATCATTTTAGTTAATCCTGTTTTTGTTTTTATAATTATTTTTTATCTCTTTTTCAGTAGCCCTGCTTCAATGTATTTTTTAAACCTGTCTCCATTATTACCCAGTTCATCCGGCGAACCATATTCGATTATTTCACCATTCTCAACAACTACAATGGTATCGGACATATTTGCGGCTTGCAATGAATGAGTTATTATAATAATAGTAGGCTTGTAGGATATATTTTTTAACGTATCGAGAACCGCTGCTTCGAACATATTGTCCAGGTTGCTCGTAGGTTCATCAAGCAAGAGTATCGGGACATCCCGGATAATAGCCCGGGCAATGGCTATCCTTTGACGCTGCCCGCCGGAAAGGTTCGCGCCACCTTCAGAAACATGATCATCATATCCACGTGGCAATTTGCAAATAAACTCGTGCGCGCGGGCTGCTTTTGCCGCTCTGATTATTTGTTCTTCATCAGGAATATCGGCGCAGCCGAAAGTAATATTCTCCCGAATTGTTCCGGCTAATAAGTAGGAATCCTGTAAAATAAGTCCTATTTGTTTGCGCAGAGATTCAAGCAAATAATGCCGGATATCATTTCCATCGATCAGTACAGCTCCCTTCACGGGATCATAAAACCGTAAGAGTAAGCTGGCGATGGTACTTTTACCGGCGCCGGTGGCTCCAATAATTGCGATATGCTCACCGGGCTGGATAGTTAATGAAATATCTTTTAATACATTTTGCCCCGGTTCATATTCAAATGAAACATTTTTAAATTCAATCATCCCTTTAAAACAGGGTGC
>Ga0180007_10006459_pt1 | contig 11442 bp, 12 predicted proteins | sample MM_PC_MetaG_FD_121122 | JGI IMG/M metagenome (GOLD analysis project Ga0180007, IMG submission 121122) | Groundwater microbial communities from the Aspo Hard Rock Laboratory (HRL) deep subsurface site, Sweden - MM_PC_MetaG | ecosystem: Environmental > Aquatic > Deep subsurface > Groundwater...
AATTTTAAATCAAGTTCTGTAAGATTGTTATTAATTTCAAGATTTAAGCCATCCCATTCTGGCTTGACATAATATTTGGCATTTTCTTCTGCAACTGCTTGAGTTTCTTCAAGTTTTTTTTCTAAGTGATGCATTATTCCAACACCACCAATTGCAAAACCAGTTGTCGTAATCAATAGTGAGGATAATATAAGTCTTGAAGTTAAATACTGATACCAACTTGGCATATTTTTCTCATTTTCAAAATCTTTTTTCAATTCACTGATTTTTGAATATCTTACTTCGTCATCCAAACTTAAACTTTTTTTGATAACTTCACCATATTTCCTTCTGATTCTCCATGGTAATCTTTTGAGAGCATAATCTAAAGTAGCATTATGTCTTGTTCTGTCAACAATACCATTCTTATCAAGTAAACTTTCACCTGTAAAACAAGAAATCCCTGTACCATTATCTGCATCATACTCAAAAATATGTTCCCCTGTCAAAGCATAAAACATCTCTGTTCCAATTGCATAAATTTCTGAAGTTTCTCTGTATTCATTTTCAGAACCATTGAAGAAAACTAATGGATCACTTACCCAATGACCGCCAGCAGTTGGCATATATTTTTTCTGAACTTCATTTTTCTTACAAGCGTTTGCAAAATCTGTAATTCTGACTTCTAGTTCATCATTAACTAGGATATTAGAAGCTTTTAGATCACGATGGTACATTCCACAAGTGTTAATGAAATAATTTGCACCTTCAATCACTTGCGAAAATACAGTTTCAAATTCTTTAAGTTTTAAAGGTTTATCTTGAACTCTTTCTTCCAAAGATTGAGATTCAAAATGTCTTTCAACAGCAACAGTAATTCCTTGCGTTTTGCTGAAATCAAAATAATCAACCAAACGCATCAAGTTGTGTCTTTCGGGGTTTGATATCTCAGATAAAGCTCTGATATCATTAGAGGTATCATAACCTCTTTCAACATGTCTTTGAGCTCTAGGACTTTCTAATTCACTTTTGTCTACTTTAATAATTCTTTTTTCATTGCCTGGACCCCATTCTGCCATGTAAAGATCTCTTGTTCCACCAGATTTCCAAAATTGAATATTTTTATATTTCTCAGAAGGCAATAATTGTTTAATGAGATCTTCAACTGTTCTTACTGGTCCTAATAAGTCTGGAGCTACCATTATTCTTTAGCCTCCTTCAGGATATTAAATTTTACTTCAACAACAGTTCCTGGTTTAAGATCTTTCTCGATAAGTCTAGGTATAACTATGATTGCTTGATTACCATGTTTTGCTATTTTTTTAGTGATTGTGAACTGTTTCATTTTATGTATAAAATATACATATTCCAGAACATACTCTCTTTATAAATCTTTTGGTTTGTAACTACTTTGAAGTAGTCTAAAATAAACTAAATGTATTTAAGTGTGGTAAGAAATCGTACTAAAGATGGTATCAAAACCAACACCAATACCAAACACTGAAGATATGGAATTCAAAGAAGGGTTCATCAAAAGGTATTCCGCACTTACAGATTGGGAACAGTTCAAAACATTCTCATTATCATTCCTTAGAAGATCTATCAGAATTAACACATTAAAAACCACAATAAAAGAAACCAAAGAATCTATCGAAGCAAAAGGATGGATTCTCGATCCCATTCCGTGGTGCAAAGAAGGGTTCTGGATCAGACATACTGATAGAAAAGATGTAGGTAATCTCTGGGAACATCACGTTGGAAAAATTTACATCCAGGAAGCTGTCAGCATGCTACCTCCGTTAGTGTTACAACCACAGCCGGGAGATATTGTGCTGGACATGTGTGCCTCTCCCGGAAGCAAAACTACACAAATGGCAGCGATGATGCAAAACAAAGGACTGTTAATCGCTAACGATTATCAAGGAATCAGGTTACAACCGTTAGGAATTAATCTACAACGCAGTGGGGCGACAAATACAATCATAACCTTAATGTCCGGTACGAGGTTCAGAGATTTTCAATTTGACAAGATTCTTGTAGATGCACCTTGTTCTGGTACAGGAACAATCAGGAAAAGTTTGAAGACAATAAGGATCTGGAATCCGAGCATGGTAAAGAAAATTTGTCGAGAACAAAAGCGATTAGCAACTACAGCATTCAATAACCTTAAACCTGGTGGAACAATGGTTTATTCTACTTGTTCTTTAGAACCAGAAGAAAATGAAGGAGTAATTGACTATTTATTGACAACTTTTCCAAACGCAACTTTAGAAAAAATAACTCTTCCGGGTTTGAAAGTTGGAAAGCCAGTAACTGAATTTGAAGGAGCAATATACAATCCTCAAGTTAAACACACGCTAAGAATCTGGCCACAGGATAATGATACTGAAGGTTTCTTTGTAGCTAAGATTAGGAAAAGTGCTTGAAAGGGTGCTGTTCTCAACAATACCACCCCAGACAAGAAATCTTTTTAAGCACAATTTCTCTCAAAATGGACAATGTATCAATTAAGTAAAACTGAACTGGAATTAGTGGAAAAACATTCAAGCGTATTTCTGAAAGTGCTTAAGGATTGTCTGAAAGTCAAGGAAGAAAATATTCTGATCATCACTGATAAGGGGCCTGGAAAAGATAGCAATTTAGCGTTAATGCTAGCTTATGGATATCATTATACTGCACAGAAAAAGAAATGGAAATCAGAATTGTTGGTGCAAGGTGTAAAGAAAGGGTTTATGCAAGGTGAACCTCATGTAATTCAAGCCATTAAAAATTTGCCAGAAAACAGTATCATTATCTTAAGCGTTTCAAATAAGTTGGGCCGGTTTGGTGATAAGAAAAGTTTTCGAAAGTTCTGTGAAGATCAAGGTCACAGATTCGTTTCTGTATCTGGATTGGGTAGTGTAAAGAACAATTATTTCAACTTATTCACTGAAGTTATGGGAGTAAATTACAGGCGTTTGAAGAAACAAGGTGAAAAGATCAAAAAGCAGTGGGACAAGGCCAAGATAATCCGGGTTACTACTAAAGCTGGTACAGATTTAACTTTTAATGTTGAAGGGATGAACGCTTTATGTAACACTGGTGATTTCTTTAATGAAGGTGCTGGTGGTAATGTTCCTGCAGGTGAAGTTTACATTGCTCCACAAGGGAATTATAATGTTAATGGTAAAGTTGTTATTGATGGCAGTATCAGACATGAAACTGGAAGTAAACTTCTGAGAGAACCAGTTACTTTTGAAATTGTTGAAGGAAGAATTGTTGCCATGCACGGAAAAGACGTGCCTATCTTAGAAAGAACATTTCAGAAGTATGAGAACAGGGCAAAATATCCTGGTAGAATAAGACTTATTGGAGAATTAGGTATAGGGATTAATCCTGTAGCTGTCTTGATGGGCTTAGCAATAATGGATGAGAAAGTTCATGGTACTGCGCATATAGGTGTGGGTAGCAATTATTGGTTTGGCGGAAGTATCAGAACAATCTTTCACGGAGATATGGTCTTTAAGGATCCAACATTTTACATTGATGGGAAAGAATTGAAACTTTAAAAAAGTCACTTCTATCAATTAATGTACCAAGAAAGAAATAAAATTGTTTGAATTTTATTCCAATTTTTTCTTATTTTTTTGTTTAGGTAAAAAATTATCATTGGAAATTATACTTCTACCTAATTTTTTTTCAAGATCTTTCCTTGCCCTTTTAGCGATATTACCACCAATGTTCGCTGATTTTTTACATTCTTTAAAACCTCATGATTGAGTTTCTTTAGTAATATCTGTTGTTGCCTTTTCTCCAAACATTGTTAAGATAAGTTCCCAATCAGTCATGTGATCACGAAGATTTTGGTTTTTCTTTTGGAGTTTTTTAAATTGCTTATATTCTTTAACAGTTTTACCAAACGTAGCCTTACTAATTTCATTGGTTAAGATTGCAAATTCTTTTTGTTCTTGTACTCCTCTACTAATCCACTCATCTGTTAACTCCTGCCTGACCGCAATACCTCTCAATCTTTTATCTATCCATTCCCGAGGATAGCCTTTAAGTTCATAATAATCTTTTATTCTGTTTTGTCCAAGTTCAGGATTTTCAATTTCTTGTATTCGTTCATGTCCTACTTGTGCTAACCATCGTTTGAAAGGTTCTGCTTTTTTGGATGGGATTGATTGAATAATTCTGAACATATTTTTTGTGTTAGCGCAGTCTGTTTCCCTTAATTTACCATCTTGAGCTAACAATTTCAACTGTACGATTTTATCGTACGGTTCGAATCCTTCCTGGGAAAGTTTTAATTTAAGGTCAGACCAATATCTCTTAGGTACAGTACTTGTTTCCAAAGCACACACCACATCAATAACAGAAAAATACCATTCTTTATTATACCAAATTCTTCTAATTTTCTTGTCTTGGAATACAACTAAAGATTTTTCAGGATCTTCCATATAAATATCATTAGAACTACTTATTTATATATTATTTGTGAACTTGACCAGTGGGTGTGTGGTTTAAATGATTATTTTCTCACCTTTCAATAACAGTATCAGTGATCAAATTGATTATCTTGGAAGGTCTGCCGCGCAGTTTTCCATTTGATATTAAGAAATCTACATGTAATTCAAGGTCAAGATCCAAATCTTCGACTTGAGTCATGAAACTTTCCCCACTTTTGTTAACTGAGGTTGTTACTATGGGAATATTCATCTCAGTAAAGAAATCACCCAATTCATGTTTAGGCATTCGAACTCCAATTGAACCATTAGTTGGATGGACACTCTTCGCCAAACAATCTTTGTTTTTCAGTTCAGCAATGATTGTATATGGACCAGGTAACAAACTTAAATGTTCTTTCTCTTGCTTTTTTGTAACTTGACAATTATCTTTGATCCATTTAACTGATGGAACCCAGACAGAAAAAGGTGCCACTGGTCTGTTTTTAATCTCTCTAATTTTTGCAACAGACTTTTCGTTAAGTGCATTACAGCCAATTCCATAAATTGTATCTGTTGGATAAATAAAAATAGCACCATCTAGAATTCTTTGCGCTAATTCCTTTTTTCGCATTAAAAATTCTCTTCGTGTTAAAATTTCCATTTTTATCTTCAGAAAATTGGTTTGCTTTTAAATCTTATTCTTCCCTGTTAAGTTGGAAATAAAAATAAAAAAAAGAACACACTTCAAATGAAGTGTGCAGGGGTGTGGTTGGGACTAAAGAGGCAATGGCGTTTTGGTTAAGAATATAATGGTGCAGCAATATTCTCAGATACTCTAAAATAATCTTCTAAATCAGTTTGTCTGGTAAGGAATTGCATTTCAGTTTCAGTATTATTGTCATGCAAATTTTTGTATTTTTGTAGTAACATAATTATTCGATCTTTAGTTTTCATCTTATCCAACCTCCACTTAATTGGTAATCAAAGACATCAGCTTGTTGTGTGACAGTTTGTCTTGTTAATTCCATAATCTGTTTTTCAAATAAATGTTTGATATTTTCTTTGCTTAGGTTACTCATTTGAATCACCTCCAATGCTATTCTTACTGAACTGGGTGGTTTATAAGTTCTATCCGCACCTGTCCAGTGGGGGTGTGGGTTTATAAGTGGAGCCTTGAAAACAAGAAATTTTTAACAAAGAACAGTTCTGGCACTAGACACACATAGTAAGAAAAAAGCGGGAGTGGCTTCCTAAATAACTAAAAAAAAATACCCTTAGCAATTTTCTGCCCAAGAATTTCCAGATCTTTCTCATATCCTTCCAAATCAGTTATCTCTTTTCTGGCCACACCATCTTCCATTGCTGCTTTTGCAACAGCTACTGCCATCTTTGACAAAATTCGTGGATCAAATGGTTTTGGGATAATGTAATTGTTACCAAAAGATAACTTTTCAGAATAAATTTTTTCCACTTCTAACAAAACTGGTTCTTTAGTAAGGTCAGCTAAAGCATGAACTGCTGCCAGCTTCATATTAAGAGTAATTGCACTAGCTCTGACATCTAAAGCTCCCCTAAATAAGAATGGAAAACATAGTACATTATTAACCTGGTTAGGAAAATCGCTTCTTCCAGTTGCTACAATGGCGTCTGGGATTACAGCTTTAACTTCATCGTAAGATATTTCCGGAACAGGATTAGCTAGAGCAAAAACTATTGGTGGGCTGGCCATAGATTTTACCATGTCTGTAGAAACAATTCCACCTTTAGAAACGCCGATAAAAACGTCACTACCTTGCAAAGCTTCTGTCAAAGAAACACTCTCTTGATCTTGAGCAAACTCGGCCTTATAAGGGTTCAGTTTTTGTTCTTTTGTTAACAAACCTTTACTATCAAACATAAATATATTTTTTTTGTGCGCTCCTAAAGAAAGTAACAGTTTGGCACAAGCAATTGCTGCTGAGCCAGCACCAGAAAAGACTATTTTTATATTATCTAACTTTTTCTTAACTAAAGTTAAAGCATTAATTAATGCTGCACTGACAATAACCGCAGTGCCGTGTTGATCATCATGAAAGATTGGAATATTCATTTTTTCTATTAACTGTTCTTCAATGTAAAAACAGTCTGGAGCTTTGATGTCTTCTAAATTAATTCCACCAAAGGTAGGTTCTAAAGAAGTAACGATTGAAACAAACTTTTCAGGATCAGATTCTGCTATTTCAATGTCAAACACGTCAACGTTAGCGAAACGTTTGAAAAGAACACCTTTACCTTCCATTACTGGTTTTCCAGCCAGTGCACCAATATTACCCAAACCAAGTACTGCTGAACCGTTACTGATTACTGCAACAAGATTTCCTTTGGCAGTATAATCATAAACAGTATTAGGATTATTTTTAATTTCTAAACAAGGGTCTGCAACTCCTGGAGTGTACGCTAAGGAAAGTTCGTCAGCAGTTGTGCAAGGTTTAGTGGGGATAACAGCAATTTTACCAGCTGGTTTTCTAGAATGGTATTCTAATGTGTTTTTCATAAGAACCAAAACTGCTATTGCTATGTTTATAAGATTTATGGAAAGGAACAAATAAGAAGATTTTCAAACTGCTTATACCAAAACGCCGTTAATTGTTGCTTCTTGGCCAGGTCTGCTAGTGATTCTAACTTTACCTAATTCAGTTTCGACAATAGCACCTTTGGTAAGAACGTTTCTCCGTACTAAATGAGGATTAGCTTTGTTTTCAACTACGTTCTTAATTGTAACTTTCTTAACTTTGCCGTCTTTACCTGCAACGTTTACTACATTACATGATAATAAGAAACTTTTTTTGTTATCGCCTAAAGTTCTTACAGTTTTAGATTTACGCTCAGCTAATTTGGTATTTGCTGGAAAACCTGCTAATTCAGATTTCTTCTTAGATCTACCTGCAACATATCTGCCGCCAGATATTTTCCTTCTTGACTTGTTTTGTGCTCTTGCCATTATCTTTTCACCTTAGGATATGCGTTATTTTTAAAGGTTTCTGTTATTTTGTTAGGTTAGCACTGACTCACTATTTTTTTTAGGTTAGCATCTTCAAAATTCTCAATTTAGAATTGATGGCTCTGCGTCCCCGTAAGGGACATCCCCCCGCGACGAGCTCGATGTAATGTAAAATAGAATTTTGACCTTAGGATGCTAACCTTTTAGTTAATATAAACTTAAACTACTTCTTTCCATTTTTCCTTCGGGGCATTTCTTTCAAGAACTTGTTCTTTAACTTTTCATTATTCTTCCAAACAAGTGCATGTTCAAGAACTTCTTCTAAAAATTCAACAGGGATAATCTTAACTTTCTTCAATTTGTTTTCGTCAATAACAATATCTTGCATATTAGATTTAGGCACAATGATCTGTTTTATGCCACTGTCAATTGCAGCTTCAATCTTGTATGAAACGCCGCCGATAGGTAATACTTCTCCCCGTACAGATAACGAACCAGTCATAGCAGTATCTTGTCGTACAGGCAAGTCTTTCAAAGCGGATATGATTGAAACTGCTACAGCAATAGACGCTGAATCTCCTTCTACACCTTCATATGTTTGTAAGAACTGAACATAAATGTCACGAGTTTCTTTAATATCTTCACCAAAATAATGCATAATAATTGCAGAGACGTTAGTAATTGCTTCTTTTGCAATTTCACCTAAACGACCAGTAGCTACAATCTGTGCCTTTTTACCACCAACTGCAGTTGCAGATTCGATAGGTAATAAAATTCCTGAATAAGATGAGCCAGAACCAATAACTGCTAAACCATTAACTCTACCAACTCTTTGGCCAACGGTAACAATAACTTCATATTCTTTCTTTCGTTCAATGTATTTGTCGGCAATTTGTTGTTCCAGTGGCCGAGCTAATAATTTAGCAGCAACAACATGCTTTTTCATTACAAATTCGGATTTATCTTCTCGAGCCAGGTCACCGGCAGCACGAACCAGACCTCCCAGGCCTCGTAAATGGACAGTAAAATGATCTTTTCTACTTGCACGACGTCGAGCTTCTCTGATAATTACATTTATGGCTTCCAATGAGAAGTGTGGGATTTTACCTTCTTCCTTCTTAACTTCTTGAGCAATGAACGTAGCCAATTTCATACGATTTTCTTTAGTATCAGGCATAGTTTCATTCATATAAATTTCATAACCATAACCTCTCAGTCTACTTCGTAAGGCTGGGTGCATACCTTTGATAGTTTCTAAATTACCTGCCGCTATCATGACAAAATCGCAAGGGACAGGTTCAGTTCTTACCATTGCACCAGACGATCGTTCAGATTGACCAGTGATTGGAAATTTCTTTTCTTGCAGAGCAGATAATAATTCTTGTTGACTACGCAGGCTAAGATTAGCAATCTCGTCAAGGAACAATACACCTTTGTTTGCTTTGTGAATCATTCCAGCAATTACTCTCTGGTTAGCTGGGGTACCTAAACCGCCACTTTGCAAAGGATCGTGAAGTACATCGCCAAGTAAAGCGCCAGCATGTGCGCTAGTAGCATCAAAGAACGGTGCACTTTTCTTATTAAAATTGTCTACAATCAATTTAGGAGGAATAGTTTTTCCACCACCTAAAGCTTTTGGCCCCAGATTCATCATGATTGAAAATGCTACTAGGAACATCATGCCACCAATAAAGAATGCAGTAAACATTACATCAGATTTGTAGTACCATCGTGCCCACCAGGGAGCAATCATAACAATAATTGCTAAAATAAATGATAAGAAACGCATGTTTTTGAACAATTGTTTAGAGTCCATTTGCGCTTTTTGAATTTCTTCCCTACCTTTGCCACCTTCAACAGTCTTAATGATTGGTTCATTTTCATCATTAGGGTTTGGGTAAGCAATGACATCTTGTAATTCAGATTTTGGTAATAGTTCAGATAAAGCAATACCAAGCATAGATTTTCCAGTACCTGGTTCTCCAATTAATAGAACGTGCCTTCGCTGAAGGGCTGCTTTTTTGATAATGTTAACTGCTTCTTCCTGGCCGATAACCTGGTCAACAACTTTTGCAGGAACTTTGATATTCTTGGTAGATTTCATGGTTTTGTTAAGAACTGAAACTTAATTATATGGGTATTTTAAAAATGTTTTGTAATAGTGACTAGGTAAGAATTACTTTTTAGCTTTATTCTTAAGTTTTTTACTGGATTTTGTTTGTTTAGAATTAATTTTAACCTTTTTGTTATCAGTACTACTTTCTTTACATCTTTTGTTCTTCCCAGCATCTTTATCAACCTTTTTCCGTTTCAGATAATGCTGGCCCGGAATGTCAGTAGCTATCTTTTCTCTATTTTGTTTAGTAATTCCTTTCTTAATCTTCTCATTCATCAAACTGATATAAATCTCACCAAACTCTTCTTCTTGCCTGGTATTAATCTTCCGTTGATTGTCCAAATGTAACATCGGAATGAAAGTGTACACTTTTTCTAACCTGCCTGGCCTTGGCGGGAGAAGTTTGGTAAATGTTAGTTCCTTTGCTTTACCCTCCTCTTTATCAGAATAGTAAGTTATCTTGTTATACAATTCTCTGATAATTTCCATGATATCAAATTTTCTATCTGGCATACTGAATTTGACAGGTTTATACTTTTGCAATATTTTCCTTTTAGATTCCATTGCTTTCTGTAAAGCGTCTACCAAGTCATGGATTGAAACTTTTCTGTCACGAGGTTGTGGATTACGAGGAATAAGCTTATACTTTTGTTGTTCGTTAGGTTTGTTCTGTCCAGATTCGTCCATCCAATCTTCAACTTCGTCCATAATTTCTTCTTCAGTTTCGTTGATTAACTGGTCAAGCAAAGCAATATCATGATCAATCAGATGTGCAGATTTCATCTTAAGCAAAATTGCTGCTGCCAGAAGCATTTTGCCAGAAATTTTAAGGTCATTCTCTTGCATCTCTTTGATTACTGTAATAAACCTCTGAGATAATAGAGTAACATCAATGTCCCAAGGATCCATTTCTTCAGATTTTACCAAATCATAAATCAAAGTTTTCCAAGTAATATCATCGTTCTGTAACAGAATATCAAAGATTTTATCTTGCATCTTTGCAAAGAGAACATTTTCGCTTTTTAATGTTTTGGTTTTTAGGGTATAGTCAAGTTGAGGGTCTTAGGTTCCAATGATGGAACCAAAGACTGAAGAAAGAGTTAGCACCTTCTAAACTTTGGAAGGTTGAAAACCACTTAACTCTTCTCTTAATCTCACGATTAAGGCGTTCAATAAACCAGTTTTTACCAATTCCACTATCAATTATGTGCTTCTTTTTGTAAGTGTAATGCTGCCATCCCATAACTTTTTTGATGGCAGCAGCATATTGATATAAACCATCTGTAGTGATAGTTTCTGGTCTAGTTCCAGCAACGTTTAATGCATCTTGCATTAAACCTTTTGCATCTTTGAAAAAGCGTCCTTGTGTGATTCTCCAAGAAAGTACGTTTCCAGTATCCCGGCAACGTACAACCCATAACCAATGTCCAACACCTTTAATTTTAATGTAAGTTTCATCTGCATGCCAAGCTGTTTCTTTTTGTTCTTTTCGTCGAAAGATTTGTCTTTTGCTCATCTTAACCCATAGTCTTATAGCTTCATAAGTAACATCAATGTTAAAGATTTTCTTTAATTTCTTTGCTAAAGTGCGCAAAGAAATGCCAGTCTCGACATACATTTCAACAGCGAAGCTAATAATCTCACTAAAGACATTATATCTTGGTAAATCGCTAGTCCAGACAAAGTGAAACCCACAATTTCTGCATTGATATTTTTGTATGCCCTTTGCATTTTTACCTTTTTTGTAATAATGCTGTGTTTTACATTTCTTGCACGAAGGTACAAGCGAACCTTTTTTATAGCTAAAGCTATACAAATCTGTTTGTAACATTAGTTTACCTCCGAACAGCAGCGGAGCTGCTCGCGCTCTGTTTTGTGCTGTTCGGTATTTTTCTATAGAAAACTAAAATTTAAACTTTGGCACTTAACTTGACAGTACC
>Ga0180007_10006460_pt1 | contig 11442 bp, 9 predicted proteins | sample MM_PC_MetaG_FD_121122 | JGI IMG/M metagenome (GOLD analysis project Ga0180007, IMG submission 121122) | Groundwater microbial communities from the Aspo Hard Rock Laboratory (HRL) deep subsurface site, Sweden - MM_PC_MetaG | ecosystem: Environmental > Aquatic > Deep subsurface > Groundwater...
CCTCCGGCTGGCGGGCAATACCTTCACAGGCCTTACCACCGACAAATCCTTCTCCAACTCCCGGGCCGATCGCTCCAATGCCCATACAGATCCCAGCCCCAAGAAGGGCCGCGCACTTAATAAGAACTTCTCCTGTGATTTCCATGAAAGTTCCTCCTTTAATAAATATATTTTGCTTAGCCTTAATCTCTGGCTACATTGATGTAGGCCAGGGCCAAGAATGAAAAGACAAGAGCCTGAATAGCTCCGACAAAAATGCCAAAGAAGGCATTAAGAGCTATTCCTCCCACAACTCCAAAGACGGCATTTAGACCTGTGGGCAGGAAACGCAGCAGCAGTTCACTAATGACAAGGATGACTAATCCGCCGCCAAGGATATTACCAAAAAGACGGAAGGAATGGGAGATAACTTTAGCTATCTCGCCAATAATATTTAGGGGAAACATCAGCGGCGCCAGCCACCAGACCGGCCCAAAGAAATCAATGAAGTACTTAAAAGGTCCTTTCTTCAAGATGCCTCCGGTCTGGGCAACAAGAAAGACCATAATTGCCAGGCCAAGCGTTGTATTTAAGTCGCTGGTTGGTGATTTAAGGGTAGGGACGGAACCAAGCCAATTAGAAAGACAGACAAAGAAGAAGAGGGTGGCAATTAAGGGCAAGAATTTTCTTCCTATTTTCTCTCCCAGGGTTTCCTTGACCAGGTTGTCAAATGTCTCTACCACCCACTCTGTAAAGGCTTGAGCCCTACCTGGAAACTTCTCCAACCTTCTTGCTCCAAGATAAGCCAAAAGAAGAAGAATCCCAATGACAATCCAGGTCATAATAATGGTAGTTATGTTGAAGGTTAGATTTATGCCCCCCAGGGAGAAGGTGAGCTGGTTGGCAATCTCTACATTCTCCAGACTTGGAAGCTTAAATGCCCGGCCAATATATTGCGATACCTTTTCCATTAAATTTTCCTTTTTGTATAGGTATGCCGAGAGAGTTCACAGAGGTCAAAAGATAAAAGAACTTAATCCGCTCTTCCCCGTGCTCTGTGTCTCCATGGTAATTTTTCTTGCAATTTTAACCTATTTATTCTCCTTTGTCAAGAATTTTTATCGTATTTTCGTATTTTGTCGCAGGTTTATCCATACGGTTTAAGATATGGCTTCACCTTTTTGAGTTTGAGAAGGAGATGGAAAGAGTAAGGGGAGTAATGGGCTTAGATGGAAGAAGGCTAACAGCCCGGGTTTGTTAGGGACATATATATTCACATTCTGGAGAGTTGGAGAAGTTGATTAAAATCTCAGTTGATAATTGAGGACTATTTGTTTCTCTTTGGGGTTGTAGTTGAGGGAGAGCCTGTTTAGTTCCTCTTTTAGTCGGTTAAGTTCTTGTTTGTCTTGTTTGATGCCGTTTTCTATGGAACTTCCTTTTGTGTACTTTATAACATAAGGTATGCCGCCCAAGGCCAAAAAACTACCCCCTATTATCCGACATAACTTCTCTCGCAAAGCAGTATCTTCTTCCGCAGCCTTCTTTGCCTCTTCACTTTCATCTTCAGGTTCTGTTGGAAAAAGAATAAAGCTCATTCCAAGAGTGAAAATTCCTGCAAAAAGAAATCTTTTTTGCATAGGCGAAGGCTTTCGCCAGTTAGGATCATATTTCCTTTCCAAACTTGCCAGATGAGATTCTTTTTGGGAGATTGATCTGACTAATTCCTCCTCTCTCTTCTCTATCTTCCTGAATCCCTTGACCTCTTTTTTAGAGGTAATTATCCTCTCACCTTCTCCCTTCTCCATAGCTACAGTAGCCACACTCTCCACATCTATCAGACTGACGAGAAGTTCTGCCTTATAGGCCACCTGATTTCTCTCTAACTTCTCTGATGCCTGGGTGAGTTTTCCATAGATAAAGGCATCTATGCCCCGGCTCTCACCTTTTTTAGCCATGGTCTGTTTGTTCAATACCCCTTCTTTGGTCAACTGTATTTCCTCTTTGAATGCCTCAAGACTCTCTCTGTCCACCATCTCCAGGGATAATTCCTCTACCATCCTGGCGATCATCTTATCAACCACCGCCCGGTCATCAATCCTTTTTTCAGTCGTCTCATCAACAAATTGAAGCAAGGAAACCCTTTTTACATCGAGTCCGGATTCGGTCTTTTTAAGATTATTCACCAAATCCAAAACAGCCCGATCAACACCTGTTTCAAGATAGTCTTCAGTCAAAGGCACTTCCTTTGCCCAGACCAGTATTCCCTTCTCTATATCGACCATTTTAAGGATGAGAGAGGGATTCTTTTCGTGGAGGATAGGATTTTCATAGATTGCGCCGTAGATAAAGGCATTGATTCCGTATCCCTTGCCAAGCCTTGCGGCTGTTTCCTGGTCCACCCAGAGATAATATTTCTCGGCCAGCCCTTTTTCTTTATAAAGTTCTTCGATGTTTCCGCGGTCAATGACTGTGAGACCTGTCTTTGCGACCAGATCGGCGGTTAGCTTATCTATCAAAAAAGGTTTGTTCAGTTTCAGTTCAGTGTTGTTTGAGATGTTCCAGAGGGCAATCCTATTTATTCCCCTCTCTTTGAGCCGGTTTTCAGCCTCCCTGATTGAAGAGGAAATTGCATTTGCAAGCATCTTGAAAGGCATCTCTTCTTCGGAGAGGTTGATTTCTGTTGCCCAGGCAAGGGATTGCCGTTCTAAGTCAAGGAGCTTCAGGATGAGGATTGGAGATCCTGCTTCAGCTTGATAGACCCTGCCAACAAGAAGTCCATCTATCCCCTTGATCCCCCCATATTGATTGGCCTTCTTCTGATCAAAGTAACCAGATTCTCTTTCATGCTCAATCTCCCCTATCAGTTCATCAAGCAGTCCCCTCTCTACAACCTGAAACCGGCCGTCATTTACCAGTTCGTAGGTTAAGATCTCACCCAGTTCTTCAGTATCGACTTTCCCTGTTTCATCCTGAATGCTCAAGATGCCAAGGTGTTTTAGGTCAGGGTCTTTGACCGTCTTCACCATAGATGAAATGGCATTCTTTGCCACCTCCTCCAGATTCACGGCTGCCCGGCAGGGAAAAGAAATAACAGCCAATACAAGCGCCAAAATCACCTTTTTTACCATATCGATCCTCCTTAAAAACTCATGTGCACCCACCTTGCACCTACGAGGTGCAAGGTGGGTTTTCCTCTTAAAAACTTATGGTCAGGCCAGCTTTCATTGTAAGGCCGCCTAAATCAATGCTGCTGTATTCACGCCATTCAGATGGAGTGTTCTCCCATTCATCATCAGATCTTTCTTTTACTTGAGAATTAGATAAGTCATTATAATAGGTGTAGCCCACTTTTCCGTTCAATGCTAAGAATTCAAGAAGGTTTAGCCTTAAACCAAGAAAGCCTTGCCCCACAAATCCAAAATCTATTCCCTCATAAGAGGAGAGACAGTAGTTACTTCCATTGCTTTTTATATACCTTTGATACTTTTCTACATTAAAAATGGTTGCCCCTACTCCAACAGAGCCGTATGTCTCAAGACGACCTGAGAAAAAATCCTTTGGTTTTGGAATGTAGTTAAGGTCGAATTGATACACCTTTTTATCACCGTCAAGAGAGATTATTGCAAATCCACCCTCTCCTCTATCAAGATACGCCAGGGCCCTCAATAGATGAGAAAACAGTATAGCTGCGTTGTTTCCACTCCCTATCCCTGTTTTGCCATACCTCGGTTGATATGCTATTCGATAGACTACGGCGGATTCTATGGGCACAGGGGTAACTTTTTCTCCTTCCCATGTATATTTTTCGCAAGTCTCTTTAAATTTCCAGCCGATTTCTGAGCTTACAGGCAAAGGATAATATTCAACAGTTATGCTATTACGACGAACACGCTTCTCCTCTCTTTGCTTTGTCTGGATTTTTTTCTTTCCCTCAAAATAGTCGTCAGGAGCCACTTTCCCCATATCCTCATCCTCGGCTGCCCAACCATGGAAGGAAAAAGAGATGGCTGCCAATACACACATTGCCACAAAAATTTTCTTCATTGTGAAACCTCCTTTAATTTTTTTTATCTATCTTATTTATCTCCTCTTTATCTCCTCTGCCGCCAACCTTCCCAGATAAGAGTCAGGATTCATCTCTACTGCCTTTTTTATTGCCCGATACCCATTCTCCCTGTCCTCTAACTGAAAAAAGGAAAGACCAAGATAGAGCCAGGTCTTCTGAGAAACAAAACCAATCTTTATGGCCTCCTCAAAAGAGGAGATGGCCTTTTTATAATCCTTTTTCTGGTAATGGCTGATACCTTCCTTTGTCAGTTTGGCTGCCTTTTCTTTCTCCTTTCTCTCTTGGACAAACCGCTCCTCCTTAATTTTCTCCTCCACCTTCTCCCTGACCATAGCCAGAACCTTTCCTGTAGAGACCTCAATCACCTTAGCAGAAATAGTGTAGGTGTTAACCACCTTGCTCCCCGTTACCTCTGACTCCTTCTTTACCTCTCCAGCTATGAAGGCATCTACACCATACCTCTTGCCCAGCTCAACCATGCTTTTCTCATCCAGAATCCCTTCCTTGACCTTCTTTATCTCCTCTATCAGAAGATTAAGGCTGCTTCTATCAATCAGGGAAAAACTGAAATTGCCCACCATATTTGAGGTGAGCTTGTCGATGAGGATATCTTCCCCTATCTTTTCAGTCTTGTCCGTGAACTGTAAAAAGGCAGCGGTCTTTATGGGTTTGAGCTTATCCTCTCGCTCCTTAAGAGAGGTTATTACCTTCTCCATCCCTTCATCTATGCCGGTCTTTATGTAATCTTTTACAAGAGTCACCTCCTTTGCCCAGATCAAATTACCTTTTTCCAAATCAACCATCTTCAGGATAAAAGAGGGGTTCTTCTCAAAGCCAAAGGTATTGTCATAAAAACTGCCGTAGAGAAAGAGATCAATCCCATACATCCGGCCAAGCTTCTTGGCGGTCTCTTTGTCGATTATCCCTTCTTTGGAATGACGCACCTCTGCCATCAGCCTCTCTATCTGGGATCGGTCGATCATCTTAAAAAGATCGGCCTTCATTAAGTTGACGGTGAGTTTGTCTATTACCAGGTTTTCATCCACCTTTAGGCTGCTTCTGTCTAAAATCCTCCAGAATGAGACCTTTTTGTCAGGACTGGCCTTTCTCTCCCGGGCAAGAAAGGAAGTAAGTTCCGCTACCACAACATCTGTCTCTGTCTTGATCGACCTCTCATTAACAGGAATCTCAGCAGACCAGACAAGGATGCCCTTTTCTAAGTCAACCACCTTCACAATCAGGACAGGATTTGGATTACCATCGGAAGGATTATTGTAAAATGTTCCATAGAGCACGCTGTCCATTCCATGCACCTTACTCAATTTTGCCCTGGTCTCAGGGTCTATTAGTCCGGTTAAGCCCTCCTTCTGTTCCTTTAAGATTGTCTCTAAGTTGTCCCGATTGACGACCTTAACCTTCTGTCCCCTAGCCAGGTGAATATCAAATTGATCAACGATATGTTTGGGCGAAATAGAGAGCGAGGACTTATTGGCTATCTCCCAGACACCCATACTCTTTATCTTCAATCTATCAAGGTTTTCGCTCAGGTCTTTGACGGCCTTAATAACAACATCTTCTGCTTCAGATGGGGGAAGATTGATGTTAAGGCTCTTTCCCCAGACTATCTCTCCTTTATCTGCAGAGACCATCTTAAGCAGGATAGAAATAGAATTATGACTGGCACTGGTCACCTCTCCTAAGATAAATCCCTTTATGCCATAAACATTTCCCAATTCCTTGATGGTTTCAGGATTGATTATGGAATGCTCCCTGCCCAGGCTATCGGTGAAGGTCTCCTTTCCAAGCCGGTATTCCTCAAACAGCTTCTTAAGATTGTTGCGGTCAACCACCTCTATGTCAGATCTCATCACCAGATTGGCGGTCAGTTTGTCTATCAGGAATCGCTCATTGATGTTTCGAAAGGTATCGTCTGAGATGTTTAAGATGGCTATCTTATCCACACCTGCCTTTTTTATGAAAGGGCTCTGGTCATTTAAGTCCTCGATTGTCTTGTCAACCATCTCATCAAGAAGATGGTCTTTGGAAGGACTAAGCGGCAATTCCTTTGCCCAGACCAGCCGTTGTTTTTCTATATCGAGCATCCGCAAGATCAGACATGGAGGCTCTGCTCCTGTAACTCCACCTGGATAAACCTCGCCAAAAATCAGGCCATCTATTGGCTGAACCTCACTAAATCTCTTGGTGGTATTCTGATCAAAATAGTCAGAAACATCAGAAGCAGTCTCAATATCTATCTCCTTTAAGGCACTGGCCAGGACATCCCGCTGGACAACCTTAAATCGTTTGGTTTTGACTAAGTGATAGGTTAGCTCATCCTTCAATTTGACCGTATCAACGCTTCCTGTCGGGTCTTTGATATTCCAGATAGCAACACCTTTTAGAGAAGGGTCAGAGATTGTGGAGACCAGAGAAGAGATGGCCTCTTTGGCTATTTGTTCAATTTGCTCTGGTTTGATGGCTGCAGCAGCAGTTTGCCCAACTCCTACAACAACAAAGATGATACATCCAGCAAGAATTCTTCTTATGGCAATATCTAAATACTTCATTCTTTCTCCTTTATAATTCTTTCCATTTCCCCTATTTCCCCTTTTCCCTTCATTACACCCTGAATGATTACCAATTCTTTTCCTTGACAAGGATCGTCATTCATGTTACCATAACTTTTTATTAGAATAAAGGTACTAATTCCCTTTGGAGGTGAAGAACCCATGGACTATAAAGCCTTTGCCGAAAAGACAAAAGATAAGACATTTGATGAAATCGTTCATGAAGGCAAGCAGAAAGCTCAAAAGTTGTTGGAAGACCAAGGCATTACTGCCGTAGCCCTCTACATTTCTGAAATGATGGCTAAATCCATTGAGTTTTCAAGAAACCCCTTTATAGAAAAAGAGGTTGCATAGAACCATGATTTATATCGAAACCTCAGTCCTGGTAGCCTATACTATTGCCCGCGAAAGAGAAAGAGATAGATTCAACTATACCTCTTCTCTGATTCAAAAGGTTAACAAAGGAGAATTAGAGGCCCTCACCTCCTTCTATGCGCTCATAGAACTATTCACTATTGCCGTAGAAAATGCAGAGGATTTCAAACAAGGATCTTCTGACGCAAAGGATATTCTTTTAGAGATTCTGCCAACAAAACTCATAATTTCAAAGATGCTTACAAGACAAGAAAAATTGATGAATAGTCATCTCTTTCGAGAAATAGTTGATCCTTCCGATATCACCCATGCTGTAGTAGCACATTTATACAGGTGTGAAAAGATTGTAACTTATGATAAGCATTTTCTCAAAGCATCTCATCTTATTCCTGTCGTCAAGCCCGAGGACTTGCTCTAAGATCAATTTTCATCTAATCTATCTTTTGCCTCCACAAAGATAATCCGCCATCAATTCAGCCGCCTTATTAAGGGCATCCGTGCTGGCTGAGCTTGCGTTTAACCCGAACCCAGCCACATCCGAGACCTCTTTCTGAAAGATTATCTCTTGTTTGCCAAGATCAATCACCTTAAGTGAGCCGGAAGCAAAAGAGGAAAAGATTCCACTTTCCAGCTTGCTTCCCTTGCGGGTAAAGAAATTACCGACAATAATCGTATCGGCTAAGAGTTGCAAGGAGGCAAAATCTCCCTCCTTAAGTAACTCTTCTACTGCCTGCCTGGATTCTCCTAATTCGCTTTGACCAACTATCTTCTGGCCTGACTCAACCAGCCTTGAGGAGAATTTAGTCTCCATAACTGCTCTATCTGCCTTTTCTCCCAGGCTCTCACAGGAGATAGAGAGGACAATCCTTCCCGGGTCACGGGTGAGGTGAAACTCCACCTTTCTTTCAAAAAGAAGGTCAAGCGCCTTTTGGATCTCTTTGGCATCCTTCTCTGGCAGATCGGAAAGGGAGAGCGAGAATGCCTCCTGGATATCCACAGCGGCCTCAACTACATTTATCAGCCCGGTAAGATAGACAGGCTCTAAGATGCCCATCCCTGCCTGATTGGTTATTACCTTCTGACCAGAGCTAAATGTTATCGGCAGGTTTACAATAGGTGTCTTGCCGCCTTCTGTCTGTAATGCTGCCCTTATTGTCAGTCGGGATCTCTCTTCCGATGCCTTCTGCAAATCTATTCTTTGAATGAGGCTTTCAATGCTGCTTAAAGCCCTGGCGCGGGAGGATTGATCGAAGCCGATATTTGCCGAGCGTAGAGATGAGAGATAGGATTGAAAGGCTGAGGGGACATTGCCTTTTCCTTCTGCGGCCCTGCCTTGGGCAAGATATTTCTTAGCAAGCCCAAGATGCTCCTCTGTCTCTTGCTTAAGACGCTCCTGTTCCCTTTTTATGGCCTCTTTTGAATACTTTAGCCGCAGGGCAATGTCGTAAACCTTAGAGGCTCTACCATATCTTTCTTCTTCTCTCTCCTCACATTTCCATTTGTCAATGTAGAGTCCTTCCAATAAGGGCTGCTTCCCTGTAACATCAATTTCAGCCTTTATTTTGGTCTTTAATTCTGTGACCAGAACCTCAACATCGCTACTGACCCTTGCTCCGAAGAAGGTAACGATGCTTGAGACCGCATCTGCGGTAGCCAGCCTCATTCCATCTTCAAAGGATTCTGCGTCTTTGGCCATTCCTACAAAATACATATATTGCTTGTCTTCTGCGGTTCTCAGGTTCTGCCAGCTTTCCTGGCATCCAATAGCAACAACGGCAACAAGCAATATAAACGGTAATACCCTATTTAGGCCCATTCAGGTTCTCCTAAATGTGATAAAAAGGGGTGAGAGGCTGATAGAAATTCGACTCAATCCCTCACCCCTTTTCATTATTATTCACCAGAAAATTTTTCATCTACTTCTTTGTCAATCTTATCCATTATATCCAGTTTTTCTTGGACTTCAGCCAAACTTGGCTCTGTGGAAAGCCTTCTTTTTTCACTCTCGATAGCCCTCTTTAATCCTTCTTTGTACTCTTTTTCAGGCATCTGTAAAAGGGCATATGTTTTATAGCCTATATGCTCCACTTCCGGGTACTCCAGTCTTTTCATGACCGTACAAGGAAATCTTTTCCTGACAGTCATAGTATTAATATTTACCATCTTGGCTGCCACTTTACTAAGACCTTTTATGTACTGAGCAGTTCCTGCACCAGTTGCTTCGGCTAATTTATACGCTTTTGTTCCAGTAATTGTAGCTGTGTATGATTGGGCAATATCTAACCCTGCCATTGCCTCGGCTCCTATTTGGGCGGCTGTTTGGTTGTCTGCTGTTGTGGAATTCACAAAGTACACATATCCTTTTGGCAAACCTATTTCCTTCGCCTCGTTAGAAGCAATGAATCCTGCGTCAACCCATGCCGGCATTTCTCCTCTAATCGGTTTTTCTATTATCTCCCCGGGTGACCAACTTTCTTCTCTTAGAACACCCTTCTTTGCACAACCAGCCGCTAACAACCCTAATGAGCACAGGACCATTAATCCATAAATAGCTCGTTTCTTCATTTACCATGACCTCCTATTTTTAGATTTAGTAAAGGCGTTATTGCCTTTCAAAAGAACTCTTTCTCACCTCCCTTTGGTTTTAAGATGCGAGGAGGAAATCACCTCCAAATTATCTTTCCCTGGCTGCCGCCACAGGAGCTTTGCCCTTGCCCGGCCGGCAATCTCAAAAAACTCAACCTTGACTTGATGCCACTGCTTGCCTTCAAGGAATAGATTCACCTCGTGATCGTTATAACTTAAACCTCCTAATCTTTTAACCTGCTTCCACCTCGTAGGTGTAATGCTTAAAGGTTGCTCAAAAATTTAGTCATTACTCGAAATGTTAACAGTATCAAAACTTTTTAGGGCCGAAGACCTGAAACAACCTGCAAATACTGGCATAGGCAATATTTTCTGTCAATGCCCGATTTTACTGGATGTCCTTTCCAAATTGGGTGTTAGGCTCCAGAACATTCTTGGAATCCATCCTGTATTTCAGGCTCAATCATGGGTTGATTCCTACCCCCTCCACTCTTTACCTTTACCTTCTTGCTCAGCAAAAAGCAGAGAAGGCGGGATAATTATGGCCGCTATTATTGCTAAGAGATTTTTTATGAGGCATGTTCTTCTCTTCCCCATTTAGCATTTTACATCCCTCCAATTAAAATAGCAGGCCTGCAATCCATAATGATAGAACCGCAGGCCTTTTTAGAAGGATTTTATGCGAAAGGCTAATGACAATAAAAGTTTTAAGCAGACAAGATATCCACTTTTATCCCGTATTTTCGCAACCTAATACACCTTTTTCTTCCTGATCTCCTCAGCTTGTTTATTGACAAGCCTCATTTCTTCTGGGTCAAGATATTTCCACGCATTCTGGAGGACATCAATATAAAAGTCTTCTATTGGTTTGCCTATGGCTTGAGTGAAGCCAGGATCAGAGTAGTCGAGCCTATCTTCTGTAATTTTTGGTATATACATTTGCCCGCTCTGCGGATCTTTTGCCATTGAATATTCCTTTGTCCCTACCCAAGGAATCGTCTTTGGGGAAAGTTCTATGCTTTTGAACCACATCCGTTCTTTTGAAAGACTTTCCTCAACAGATAAGGTTACCCTTCCACTCAAAGTTACATTCCCTACCAATGTGTACCGGTCTGCTATCCTTTGGCCGAAATTCTGATCGTATTTCACATCTCTTACATCAACATTCACCTGGAGTAGTGGCTCAAGAATCAAATCTGTGCCTTTCTTGTCAGGAAAAGTCATGTCTTGGTAAGATCTAAATGGCCCTCTTGCTGTAAACCCTCGTGCACTTAGGAGTTCCTGAAAATCAAGGGCCATATTTTCAGAAAACTTATCGAATGGCCATTGATGTGCCCAGGATTTTTCTTCAGAATATCTCGGCGATACCATTCCAAAAGTGATTCCTGCTGATCCTATTTCAACCTGTGATGAAGGTGTGAAATCAAACTTAGGAACGTATGTAGGGACAGTTGGTGTTGGTGGTGTCGCCACACAAGAGAAAAGAGAGATGCATGCACCAAACAGCACAGTAGTCTTTAAGATTCTCAATGTCTTCTGTTTCACGATCTTCCTCCTTAGTTAATGTTGACCCCTTATTTAGTTAGGGATCTTTGTTAAGTCTGTTGACTTCTTTATCAAAACAGCCCTAAGGCTGATAACAAAAGATTAAGCTGCTACTTACACCTACACCCGTGGAAAGGTCATTCAACCCGTCTGCCCTTTACGCTATTCCCCATGCACAATTACAGTATATTTGGCATAGATGCCCAGGATGTTCTTGCTCTCGTAATCTACATGGTGAATCTTGCTGATCCCGCCATTTTTCATAGCAGCATTTATGCTGGCATCACCTGTTCCTATTAACCCGAGGATTGAGGAACAAGAAGC
>Ga0180007_10006461_pt1 | contig 11442 bp, 14 predicted proteins | sample MM_PC_MetaG_FD_121122 | JGI IMG/M metagenome (GOLD analysis project Ga0180007, IMG submission 121122) | Groundwater microbial communities from the Aspo Hard Rock Laboratory (HRL) deep subsurface site, Sweden - MM_PC_MetaG | ecosystem: Environmental > Aquatic > Deep subsurface > Groundwater...
AGATAATCAAAGATTATGTCAGAAACCAGGGAAAACATTATAAATCGATTTACAGAGGTCAGCTCACTTTATTCGATAACCTAACCTCCTGATACCTCGACCCTTGGGTCGAGGAGTATCATTAAGCCTTATATTGGGATTCTGAGCAAATTTTGTATTCAATACATTGAACAATTCAGCATCATATTCAATTACTTCAACATCATCAAATGAATTTGCCAAATCCTCAGTTAAATAGCCTAAACCTCCGCCAACTTCGACAACTTTTGAGTTTTCCTGATAGACATATTTGACAGTCTGAATAAACTTTTTGATCACCAATGGGTCTGTTGTGAAGACTTGGCCGTAGTATTTCCTTGGGATTAAGCCATTTTTATCAAGTTCTGCCTGGCATTTCTTTTGATCGTTTTTCATAGCCAGCTCACTATATCAGAGATATTTCTTGAGGGGTAGGGAGTCCTTTTTGGGGGTATTAAATTCTGATGCACCGATTTGGTGCCACTCAGGTGCCATGGTGGCGCCACCATGGCGCACCAGAATTCCCGGGGTCCCATGGGGTATGGGTAGAGGATGTGAATGCGAATTGGTATACTAGGCCCGATGAAAAAGCTGCTTTATGCATTATTTGTACTCTTGCTCCTTGCCCCTGTAACAGGGGAGCTCTGGCATATTCCGATCTGGAGGTTTGAGTTTTTGCCATCAGACATCATTATTCTCGTACTCTTTCCGCTTTGGATCATTGATAAGCTGGTGGAAGACAGGCGAGTGAGAATAGGGAAAATCGGCAGAATGATTGCCCTCTTCCTTTTTGTGATGGTGACGACCTATTTTCTGAACATGCTGCGTTTCGATTTTCAGCAGATGCTTTCTGGCTTTATTCTGATGGGGCGGTTTGGCATGTATGTAATCGTAGCGGGGATAGCCTTTGACTTGCTGGATCGCGACAAAACGGGCTTTTTGCGTAAACTGCTTATTGGGGCTATGATTCTGAGTATGGTGCTTATTATAGTGCTGGGCTTTTTGCAGCTTAAATTCTTTCCCAGCTTCCTGGACCTTGGGCTTTATCTGGAGGGTTGGGATCCTCACGAAGGACGACTCCTTTCCACGTGGTTTGATCCTAACTTCATTGGCGGGTATTTAGCCTTTGTTTTGCCGGTGGCTTTGGCACTTGGGCTTTATTTTAAGCGACATAAGCACGTTCGATGGGCAGTCGCCATGTTCGCGGTTTCGGTTATTGGACTGGTGGCTCTTTATTTGACATTTTCTCGCAGTGGTTACCTGGCGTTGATCGCTTCACTCGGCATTCTGACTTTCTTCAAATCCCGTAAGCTGCTGCTGGCGCTGGTGATTGTGGCAGTCATCGGTTTCAGCCTTTCGTCACGTGTGCAGGAAAGAACAATCGAGGCGGTGGACAGCGCCAAGGGACTGATTGGTCTGGATTCCCAGAAACCTCTTGATGCCACGGCGGAACTCAGAGTTTATTCGTGGCAGTTCGCGCGGGAGATTATTGCTGATCATCCGCTTTTGGGGGTGGGTTTCGGGCGTTATGCCTTCGAGATCAATGAGCGGGGGCATGGCCTTCTTTCCGATCACTCTTCGGGCGGTTCGGATAGCTCGCTTTTAACCATCTGGGCGCAGACGGGCGTCTTTGGGCTGCTTTCTTACCTCGCCATCGGCTTTGTGGCGGCTATTACGGCCATCCGGCGTATCCGGAAAAAAGATGATTTTGACAGCTATCTGCTTTTAGGTCTGCTGTCCGGTTTTTCCGGCATGATGATCCACTCGGTTTTTGTAAATTCCCTCCTGTATGCGCTGATGATGGTCTACTTGTGGACGGGGCTGGCGTTGATGGATAAAAGAGGGTGCTAACTTGTTTTTTCCTCAAATTATGTTATAATATAAGGGTAGTAATTTATTTCTTATGGCAGTTGCCAGGTCACCAAAGGATTCCAATAAACCAGGCAAAACTAATGAATCACCCTCTTTTTTAGACTTACTGGGTAAGGTTGATCATATTCCTGGTGTTCTAAAAAAAGAGGATGCTGAGAAGAAGTTACCCCCTGAAACTATCGGTAAGCTTGATGGGCTTGTAAAACTACTTACAGAAACCCTAAAAAAAGGTGATCTGTCATCTTTAATAGGCGGAATAATAGCTATTTTAACGGGTAACTATGGTACTCCTAAGGAAAAGGCTGAGCTGGCAAAGGCCGGGCAGGAGGTGAAGGAAGATGCGGCAAAGAAAGAGGCGCAAGGGAAGTTGGGCAAACTTCAGGCGGATGTCGATAAAGATAAGAAAAAGAAGCCAGAGCTCGTCAAAAATCCTGAACTTGGCGATGGGCGAGAGTACGTGTTAATCGGAGATTCTGCTGCTAAAGGTATGTTTATGAGCTACGAGAAAGGAAAGCAGCCTAGTTTTATCGGAGAGGTCGGTTTTTCCACTTTTCAGGTTTTGGAGCGATTGAAAAATGAGAAAGCGAAGCTTAAAGGTAAGAAGAAGGCCGTGATCTATTGTGCCAGGAATAATATTTTTGGAACCTCTACAGATAAGCTTGTGGATCATATGATTGAAATGGCTAAAATTTGTTCGGATGCAGGAATTCCGGAGGTTATTGTGAATAGTCAGTTCCCACCTATTTCAAATCATGTGAAGGATGTTGGACCAAAGAAATTTGCAGAATTGAAGCGCAGGAATTCGGAGTTAAGTGAAGGACTTCTTAAGGCCTATAAAGATGGAAGATTTCCGGCTGGTACAAGGGTGGTAGATCTTCTCGCGGCATTTTCGGATGAAAAATGTGAGATGAAGCCGGAATTTGTGGATCCAAAAGCAACAGATCATTTACATCCGTGGTTTGCTTATAAGGCAGGTTTGAATTATATGATGCCTAATGAATCTAAAGCTGTCTGATCCGCTCCACGCCGCCGATCTTTTTAATATATTCGGCCACTCTGGGACTGACGTTATTTTCCCATTCAATGCCCCTTACAATGGTGCTTCTGATTTTTGTGGCTGATACGTCTACTTCATGCTCAACTTCGATGACGGGGGATTTTCCTTCTTTGTCGAAGAGTTCTTTTACCAGGCCATTATTGCCCACAAAAACCGCATTGAAATGGGGCACGATTTTTCGTACGTGTGCCGTCCATTTGGTATCGTCGTTGATGTCGGGTACCAGAAAAATTTCACATTTATCAGTAAGTCCATTTTCTTCCAGGGCCAGTTTGATCATTTTGACGCGTTCTTCAGCGGTAAATGGGTTGTATTCCTCGTGATCGTATTGAGTACTACCAATTGCAATGTATAGCTTATCAACCTGCCTCAGAGCTTGTTTAACTGCAGACAGATGTCCGAGATGGAATGGCTGAAAACGACCGGTATATAGACCAGTGGTGTTTTTTCTTGACATCTTGTTTTAGATATGTTAAAGTCACCTTCTGTTACTTAATACTAACGTTTAAATATTAACATATATTTTATGAGTCAAGAAAAAGCACCAATATACGAGGATGATCCAAAAGTGACTTCCAATTACATTATGCGACCAGAAGGATTTACTTTAGATAAAGCCATTGGTTATCTTAAGAGGGGAAAAAATGAAGATGCAAGGGTTAACGATTTTCTGTGTCTTGCCGCAGGGGTCAATAATGAACGGGACGCCAGGTATATGCGGGATCGGGCTATTACTGTTTTGTCTTCCCGTGGAGTGGCTGGTGAGGAATGGGCTCAGAAAATAATCGCTATCCTCAATGATTCCATTGATCAATTCAGAAAACGTGTTAATGGAGTGGCCAAAGACCGTAATGCACATAAGCGATCGGGAGCTAAAAGCAGAAGGCTAGAAATAAAAAATAAGGCAGAAATAAAAGCGGAGAAGGCCGAAAGAGATGCCATGCCGGGTGTTTTCAGAAATGTTACTGTAGAAAGTGATCAAAGATTCGCACAGGCAAAGGTTGAGTTGTTTTTTGGATATAGTAAGAAGGGAGTGCCGATTGTGCGTGTTCACGCTGTCAAATCAGGAGATTTCCGAATACTTGTTCCGGGATCCACTTACCAGGTTGGTGTTAATATGCCGAAGGTTCTTGAAAGGTCAATAAGCGATGCAGACATCAGTTTTTCCGAAATTATGAAGGAGGCTGCCGAGAAACGTGATGGACTGAACAAGAAAGAAGAGGCTGCCCGGGAAAGTGCTGAGCAAAAAAAGAGTGGAGCTGATGTTCAGAAAGCGGCCTAAATAGATTAGGGCTCCCGGATGATCAACGGCAAAGTCATATTCTGAATTTCGACCACCTTTACGCCGGCGATCAGTGGATCGCGGTTGGCTTTAATAGCGCGAGTCAGATTGTCGAGTTTGGGAATAAAGAAGTCATAGTAGCCCTTCAGGCCCTCGTAGGCTCCTATTTTGGCGCGAACCTCCGTCTGCTCCTTCTGCAGGCCGATAAAGTTACCCAGTTCTTCTTCGGCATTTTCACCGTCAAAGATCTTTAAATTCTCAAAAAAAGCGGCTTCTGTCAGGCCGACCGTGACTTCCTTTGCCTGAAAATTGGCCTGCAGGAAGTTGATGACCGAGGTCAGCTCCTGCGCTCTCTGAATTGCTTTACTGTTCATAATGCCCAGCAGATTCAGGTAATTATCCAGTGCGTCCGCGCGGTTTTGTGCCTGGTTCAGATACTGAAAAATATCAACTGAAAGCGCGTTGCTGATTTGCCCCAGAAGCCTGGCATCCGTTTGCAGGGTGGAATCGATATTGATCGTCTTTTCACCGAGGTAATAGGTGGCCAGTACGCTTTTCTGAAGGCTCCTGGCCTTTCTTACAGGTGTAAGGTGGTAGCCCTTACTTAGTTCGGTGCTCAGAAGAATACTGCCAATAAAGGCGTTCTGACGGTTTTCGGTGGTTTCTTCCTGCGCGCTGCCGACTACTTTAGCGGTTTCAATACCTTTGGCATAGCCTCCACCGGGAATCCGGCGAATGTATCTGATGTACTGGTCAGCGGTCTGTCCGTTGATTTGGTAGGTGGCGAGCACACCTGACTGAAAGCCATGAACAGCTTTTATCGTTTCTTCCTGCCTGGGCAGCTCCGTTCCGTCTTCAGAGCCGGTGAAGAAGCTGTTTATATTATCCCAATTCAGAAAAATGATTACGGTGACGATGGTGATCACAAAGGTTGCCACAAAAACACCCCACACTTTCTCGATATAAAGCGCGCGGCTGAGAAGCTCTTTAAGTCTTAAATGAGCTTCTTCATGTTTCCTTGCATGATGCCGGATATTTCCTATGTACTTTCTGATCACGAGCGTTTAGGTATAATTATTCCCTTTATTATAGCAAATTTTTGGCTTACTTTCAATGAAAATGTGTGATATAAATCTATTGATTGAAGATTAAGAATTCAGGATTGATCTTCAATCTTTAATTTTCAATTTTCAATTTACTTTATGAAAATCGGAATCGATGCCCGTATGCATGGGGCATCTTTCACCGGAATCGGTCGTTATACTTCTGAATTGATTGAACATCTTGCCAAGCAGGACACCCAGCATGAGTATGTTCTTTTCATGAGAAAAGAGCCATTTGAAAGCTTTAAGTGTCCTAGTGACCGCTTCAAAAAAGTGCTGGCAGACTTTCCTCACTATTCTTTTGGCGAGCAGTTTGGTTTTAACAAAGTTCTTAAGAAAGAAAACCTGGATCTCATGCACTTTACACATTTTAACGCGCCAATTTTTTACAATCGCCCTTTTGTGGTAACCATTCATGATCTGACCCTGTCTTTTTTTCCGGGCAAAAAGATGAATCACATCTTTCACCGGATCGCTTATCATGTTGTGATTCGAAGCGTTACCAGTAAAGCTAAAAAGATCATTGCGGTGTCCAATCATACCAAAAAAGACCTTATGGAAACTCTGAAAGTTCCGGAAGAAAAAATTATTGTGATTTACAATGGTGTCAGCGCCAAATTCGGTGGCGTGGAGCCGATGCCCCGGCAGGAACTTTTCAAAGCCCTAGGCCTTTCCAGACCTTACTTTCTTTATACTGGAGTTTGGCGTGATCATAAGAATCTGGTGGGGCTGATCAGGGCTTTCGCCAAATTTAACGAGGAAACAGGCAGGCAATACGAACTTGTCCTTACCGGGCCGCATAACCCCTCTTACCATGAGGTACCGGATACCGTAAAAAAGCTTGGTGTCGAAAAATCGGTGCATCTGGTGGGGTTGGTTTCGGAACAGAATATCTACTCCCTTTACCTCAACGCGCTGGCTTACGTGTTTCCGTCTTTTTATGAAGGTTTTGGGTTGCCGCCTTTAGAGGCCATGCAATGCGGCACTCCTACTATTGTTTCCAATGTATCGGCAATTCCCGAGATTTGCGGGGATGGAAATTCACTTTACTTTGATCCTTATAATATCGATGACATCAAAGCGAAGTTACATGAGTTTATTAAGGATGCAACCCTTCGCCAAAGGCTCGTTGAACGCGGAAAAGAGCGGGTGAAGTTTTTCAGCTGGGATAAAATGGTCACAAAGGTGTTGGAGGTTTATAATTCGGTAGCAACTGACGGCTAACGATTAGCGACAAAGAATGGATAAGATTGGAATCATCATCAGCAAAAGGCTTAATCAGCATAAGTTGGGTGAGAGCGCCCGGGCTTCCGAAATCGTTTACCAGGCCAATCGGATACTTCAGGAAAAGCTGCAGTGCGGTGATGACGAGGTGAGGGCTTACCGGCTTAAGGACAGCATTTTGTATGTGGGCACGGTGGGGTCGGCCTGGAGTCAGGAAGTTTTTCACCAACAAGAAAGCTTGATGAAGGAGATCCGCAAAGCGCATGGTTCAAAATCAGTTCTAAAAGTAATAATAAAAAGTTTGACAAGCAGTTGAAATTTATTTAGACTTGCCAGCGCTTGAGAAAAACTCTAATACTCGTTAATCAATCCTCGTGCTAAGAATACGTTTACAGCGTTCCGGAAGAGAAGGAAGACCGAACTACCGCATTGTTGTTGCAGAGCATTCCGCCCCCATCAAAGGGCGTTATATTGAGTTGCTCGGAACCTTTGATCCGCTTGTGGAGAAGCATGGTTTTGTGGTGGATACCGCCAAAGTTGAAGCATGGATCAAAAAAGGTGCCAAACCCACCAATACCATTGCGCGCCTGCTCAAAGGGCAGGGGATTAAAGGCATGGAGCCTTTTATTGTGGAAATGAAAGACAGAAAGGTGAAGAACCCCAAAGAAGAGCCGGAGGCATCGGCTGCTCCTGCCGCTGAGGCCGCTCCTGCCATGGAAGAGGCTTCCAAAGTGGAAGAAAAGAAGGAAGAGGAAGTGAAAGCTGAGGCGCCTGCTGAACCGGCCGCCGAGGTTTCTGCAGAAGGAGAGAAAAAGGAAGATGTACCTGCCTAGTCAAAAATTTTGAATCTAGAATTTTTAATCTTTAATTAAAATATATTATGGCTGATGATATTTCGTCCGGAGTCGATAAGGACTTTGTAGAATTTGTAGTCAAGTCCATTGTCAGTCAGCCGGACAAGGTGGTGGTTACCCGCACCGTTGATGATATGGGCGTCCTTTTGACCCTTCAGGTTGCAAAAGAAGATATGGGTAAAGTGATTGGCCGCAGCGGGCAAACCGCCAAGTCCATCCGCATCCTACTTCGCGTGATCGGGTCCAAGGAAAACACCCGGGTTAACATGAAGATCATTGAGCCGGAAGGCGGTGAAGTAAGAGGCGGTGAACTGGAAGATGAAGCCGCTTCCACCAGCATTCTGGATGATCCGGATTTGGAGGTATAGTTGCTTTTTAGAAGGGGATATTTCAATAAATGAATAGAAGACTATGAATGGCGGTCTGATGGTCACGCAACAATTCAATATTGTCGACCTTCTGAATTTAGGGGTCGCTATCGCGATTATCCTCGCGGGCGGTCTTTCGGTATTCTATATTTTTGTGGGCGGTATTTCTTTCATTCTTTCCGGCGGACAGGAAGATAAGATAAGGCAAGCCATCCATACTATTCGTTATGCGATTATAGGTCTGATCGTGACCATTCTGTCTGTCACCATCATCAAGATTGTCGGCTTTATCTTTGGTTTTGATTTGCTTTCAGTAATCAGCTGGGAAAGAATCACATTCTTAATGAGCCAACTGATCGACCGGATCGTCGGTTCAGGAGGGAGTAGCTATCCCGGTGGCGGAGGACTTCGCTAGCGCTTATTCCTCGTCCGATTCCTCTTTATTTTCCGGTTCGCTCATGACGCTTTGCTGGATGGTTCTCCAGTCGTAGGGGAATTTAAAGTTTTCCATAGCCCGGATCAGTGAAGCAAAGAAGCTCCATGGGCTGTTTTCTTTGTAAACAAAGGCATTGCCTTCTTCTCTGGCACCGTCATAATCAGTGACCAGTTCGTTTTCCGGACAAACCGGAATTACACCGTAGTTCATTGCCTTTTCAATTTCTTCTTTACATTCTTCGGTAGTGGAAGTCGCTAAATAGATATCGCTGGCGGCATAAATCTTGCGCTTATTGCCGTCATTATCGCTGATGATGGCAATTCTTTTCGGATTTTCTTTGGCGAGTTCGTTGAAGAAATTCTGATATTTTTCGGTTCCGATACCGGTGACTGCCATGACGACGTCTTGTTCTAAAATCCCCTGAATCACGTCCTGCAGCATACCAAGGTTGTTCTTTTCTGTTAGCGGAAAGGTCAGGCACAGAAGGGGGGTCTTTTTGTTGTAATTCAAGCCAAAATCCTGACAGAAGGCAATCTTGTTTTTCTCTTTGTTCTGCAGCATTTTCTTGCTATATTTCTGATAGATCTTGTTGTCGTAGGCTGGTGTCAGGGTGCTCATAAGTTGGGAGTTTGGAGTTTTGAGTGGGGAAAATCTAAATATTCTCATTATTATATCATATTTTTGGCTTGAATAAAAGGGATAAAAAGCGGTTTGTGATCATTGACGGGAACCATCTGATTCATCGTGCGTATTACGCGATTCAAAATCCGCTCAAAACTTCCTCCGGAGAGCAGACAAATGCCATTTATGGCTTTGCGAGCATGCTTCTGAATATCATCGAGGTCGAAAAGCCGGATTATATCGCCATGACTTTTGATGAGCACGCGCCTACTTTCCGGCATGAAATGCACGAAGATTACAAAGGCACGCGTCAGAAGGCTCCTGATGAACTTTACGCGCAGATTCCACGCATCAAAGAGATGGTGAACGCATTTAAAATGCCGGTTTACAGCAAAGAGGGTTTTGAGGCCGATGACATGCTTGGAACGCTGGCCAAAGAGGCCGCGGAGGAGCATGGGATGGAGGTTTATATCGTAACTGGTGACATGGATGCCATGCAGTTGATCACGCCGGATATTCGGGTGGCATTTCCTCATAAAGGTTACCGTGAGCCTATTATTTATGACCGGCAAAGGGTGAAAGAAAAATATGGCATTGAGCCCTGGCAGGTGGTGGATTATAAGGCGATGATGGGGGACACATCCGATAATATTAAGGGTGTGCAGGGGATTGGCCCCAAAGGAGCGCTTCAACTGCTGAATAAGTATGGCACGCTCGATGGCATTTATGAGCATATTGATGAGATCAAAGGCCCCATCCATGATAAACTGGTGGCTGGCAAAGAAGACGCTTATTTTAGCCAGAAGATGGCCCGTATTGTGACCAATGTGCCCAATGGGTTCAAAAAAGAAGACACAGATCTGACGGCTTTGGACTATTTGGGTCTGGACCGCTTTTTTGAGGAAATGGAGATGAAGAGCCTGCGGGGCAGATTAAAAAAGATGACACCAGATGAGAAACAGCAGCCAGAGACACAGATGAGTTTGTTTTAATCTGTGCTATAATGGCCATAAGTAGCCCAGGTGGCCATGGAGGTTAAGTACTTAAATCAGGAGGAGTTTAGGGTAGATATTGCCCCTTTTTCGGCTTATATAAAGAGGTTGTCGAAGTCGATTGAGCTGATGGACGGCGTGCTTAATGTGGTTTTTGTGAATGATAAGTATATCCGGGCCCTCAATAATGCTTACAGAGGCAAAGACGCGCCAACGGACGTCCTTTCATTTAGTTATGGACCTGACAGTCTGATAGGGGAGGTGTATGTGAGCGTGGAAACGGCTGAAAGGCAGGCAAAGGACTACAAACATTCACTTTCCGATGAACTTGCCAGGTTGATCGTGCACGGTATTTTGCATGTACATGATTATGACCATAATGAGGATGAGGACTATAAGGAGATGTTTGCGGTGGAGAAGATGGTACTTGGGAAGATAGCAGGAGAGGAGACTTTGTAGTTGTTTGCAATTTTAACCCATAGAGGTAGTGATGACTATACATTGAGAGGTGCAGTTATGGGTAAGATTTGCTATTGTCTGAAAAGAATGTAGGCGCCCTCTTGTAATTTAATAAAACGTATAAAATATTTGTACAATTTTTTTGGCTTATATCAATACTTCAAGCACTAAAGTGGATTGTATAAAAAATTTATTCACAGATTTGTCATTCTCTAAATATGCTTCCATGGTGGCCTGCTTCGGAGGAATGTATACAATTTTTATTCATGTTGATTTTGTGTTTAAATTTTTGAGTACAAAAAGTATGCTGAATTACCGCTGATAAAGGGTTTTTTCAAGTAAAAAAAATTTAAAAATTTGTTCAATGGGTTTTGTTTATTGCTTCAGCAGAAAACTGAACAAGAATTTTGAACATCATATGGTCTTGTGGCTTTTTTTTAAAAAAAGGTTTGCTTCGTCAAAATCCTTGTTGTAGACTTGGCCTTGATCTAGTCAGCGCCGATTTTTATGTGATCAAAAAATCTATTCATTTACCAATTTAAATGGCTAAGGAACAAATCATCGCCAGCTTGGATGTTGGCAGCTCGAAAATCAGAACCGTGATCGCACTGCTTCAGGATGATAAGAAGGTTCCAAATATTATAGGTGTAGGTGTGGCTCCATCAACCGGAATGCGAAAGGGGAATATCATCGACGTGGATGAGACAATCAGTAACATTTCGGCGGCTCTTGAGGATGCGGAGCGTATGAGCGGTGCCCCGATTCACCATGTTTTTGTCAGTATTTCCGGTTCACACGTGGAGTCTTTTGATTCCAAGGGTGTTATCGCTATTTCTCATGCCGGTTCCGAAATTATCGAAGATGATATCAACCGGGTGCTCGAAGCGGCGCAGGCCGTCAATATGCCGTCCAATCGTCGAATACTAAGAATTATTCCAAAATCTTTTTCCATCGATGATCAGCGCGGCATCAAGAATCCGGTCGGTATGATCGGGGTCCGCCTTGAGGTCGATGCCCATATCATCACCGGCCAGTCCACCATTATCAAAAATATTGAAAAGGCGGTTCATCAGGCGGGGGTCGACATTGATGACCTTATTCCCGCTTCACTGGCCGCTTCCGAGGCAGTCCTTTCCCGCCGCCAGAAAGAACTCGG
>Ga0180007_10006462_pt1 | contig 11441 bp, 12 predicted proteins | sample MM_PC_MetaG_FD_121122 | JGI IMG/M metagenome (GOLD analysis project Ga0180007, IMG submission 121122) | Groundwater microbial communities from the Aspo Hard Rock Laboratory (HRL) deep subsurface site, Sweden - MM_PC_MetaG | ecosystem: Environmental > Aquatic > Deep subsurface > Groundwater...
AGTGATCTAATAAAATGTTTACCGCCTGAGAAACTGCTTCTTTTGGAGTAATTGTGCCGTCAGTCTCAATATCCATGACTAATTTATCATAGTTGGTCACATCACCTACGCGTGCATTCTCAACTCGATAACCAACTTCGCGAACCGGAGAGAAAACAGCGTCAACAGCAATAGTTCCGAGCTCTGGCTTTTCATTGTCCCGCTCCTCAACTGGAACATAACCACGACCGGGTTCAACAATAATCTCCATATTAAATTCAGACTTCTTATCTGTTAATGTTGCTATCAACAACTCTGGATTGGCAATTTCTACGTCTGAATTAGGATCAATGTCGGCTCCAGTTACTTTTTTATCACCTTTTGCTGATAAAGACAGTCGCACCGGTTCTTTAGAGTGAATTTTTAAACGCAGTTCTTTCAAGTTTAAAATTATTTCAAGAACGTCTTCTTTAACACCCTTAAGCGCTGAAAACTCGTGCGAAGCACCATCAATTTTTACCGCTGTAACCGCTGCTCCAGGGAGCGATGATAACAACACACGACGTAAGGCATTGCCTAATGTAGTGCCATAACCATAATAACAAGGCTCGACCACTAAGGTGGCGCTAAAATCATCCTTGCCTGGAGTTAGATCAATCTTTGATGGGAGTAAGATTTCTTCCATATGTTTATATGCTCCTCCAATTATAGGTGATGGCGATCAATGTGACCGTCTGACCTCGACCTCTTAGAGTACAAGGGTATCACCGCATTCTTCTTCGAACCTAACGCGAGTAGAACTCAATAATCAATTTAGGATTGAAATTTTGCTTGAGATCAGCGTCTTGTGGGGCATGTAGTACTTTGCCAACAACTTCAGCTGCTTCTAAATGCAGCCACGAAGGCGTCTGATGTTGATTCAATCGGGCCATCTCACCCTGCAACATCTGACTGTTTCGAGCCTTTTCTGAAAGAGAAACTATATCACCCTCTCGAACCTGATAAGATGGGATAGATACAGTTTTACCGTTTACTAAAACATGGCCGTGATTAACAATCTGACGAGCCAGAGAACGAGACCTAGTCAAACCAAGACGATAAACTACGTTATCCAAACGCATCTCGAGAAGCTGTACCATGACATCAGTTGTGTTGCCGGTCATCTTTTTAGCTCGATTAAAATAGCCTCGGAATTGCTTTTCCAGCATGCCATAAGTATTTTTGGCTTTTTGCTTCTCACGCAACTGAATACCAAACGGTGTGGGGCGTGGTCGACTTGTTGGACCATGTACACCCGGCCGATAGGATCGTTTCACCATCGGACATTTGGCGGTCATGCACTTCTCCCCCTTCAAATACAATTTCTCGCCTTCACGACGACATTGTTTGCATTTTGCTTCTAAGTTCCTGCCCATATCATCTCACCCTTAAATGCGACGCGGCTTCGGAGCCCGACAGCCGTTGTGCGGAATAGGAGTTACATCCTTGATTTGCGTCACGGTTATACCGTTAGCATGCAAGGCTCGAACCGCGGCCTCTCGACCAGAACCGATACCGCGGACAAACACCGCAACTTCACGTAGACCGGTTTCCTGAACCTTATCACAGACATCTTTAACGATAACGCTCGCTGCATAAGGAGTCGACTTCTTGGGTCCGCGAAAACCGCAAACGCCAGCTGACGACCAACCAAGCACATTACCGTGTGTATCAGTCAAAGTTACGATGGTGTTATTGTATGTAGCTTGAATATAAGCCCGACCAGTCGAAACGCTTTTCGCGCTCCGCTTCTTACTGCGGCTCTTGGCAACCCGAGTCGCCTTTTTATCTGCCGCTGTAGCTTCAGCATCAGTCGAAGTATCAGCCGCTGGGGCAGCGACTTCCTCCGTCTGGACGGTCGTGGTATTGTTCACAATTTCTTCAGCCATATTCTTCTATCTCAGCTTACTTCTTCTCTATTTTAGTGCGACCAGAACCCATGGTACGACGAGTGTTGCCACGCACAGTACGGGAATTGGTCTTGGTTCTCTGTCCACGAGCTGGCAACCCTTTAATATGACGGAGGCCGCGATAGGAACCAATTTCTTTAAGCCGTTTAATATTCGCCGCAACATCACGGCGTAATTCGCCTTCAACACGATACGTTTTTTCGATTAATTCGCGGAGTTGGTTAATTACCGCGATATCTAAATCATTGATGCGCGTGTCTGGATTTATTTTTAATTCCGCCAAAATTTTATTCGACCGACTTCGGCCGATACCCCGAATGTAAGTCAGCGCGATTTCAACGCGTTTATTCGGAAGCGTAATACCAGCTATACGTGCAGTGGCCATAATGGATTACGAGGATGAATTAACCTTGCCGCTGCTTATGCCGAGCGGTCTTGCAAATAACATGCAGACGATTCTTGCGTCTGATGACTTTGCAATTTCTACAAATCTTTTTTACTGAAGCTCTGACTTTCATGTTTGAGCGGATCAGTCCGTAATTATTAGAATTAACCTACAAGAGGTCGGACTTTTTACTATCAAATAAAATACGCCTCCCGCTTCCGGAGGCATTCAAACGCACTTCGCTATTTAGCGACGTACTAGAACACGGAAACGGGATCACGATTGACTAATAACGGAAAGTTATCCGTCCTTTGGTCAAATCGTACGGAGTCATCTCCACCTTCACCTCATCACCTGGCAGAAGTCTGATGCGAAACATTCGCATTTTCCCTGACAGATGAGCGAGAATAGTCTGGCCATTATCAAGCCGGACTTTGAAGGTGCCCGCCGGAAGGCTTTCCTCGACGACACCGTTAAATTCGATGAAACCCTTGGAGACTTTTTGAGCCTCTCCTTCGGAGTTCTCACCGGATCGCTTCTTTTTTGCCTTTCGAAACCTGGCAGCCATAATCGGCTTAAAGAGAGTGTTAATTCCGTAATAACGGAATGTATACTAGCGAATCAAGGTAAGAAACGCAACATTTAGCCTAATTGATAAATTTATCTAGTAAGGCATGACTATCTTAACAGATTTTTATTTCATGTCAAGAGCTAATAGTACCTTAAACAACTTGACCATTAAGATCCGCCCGGAATTCTCTTTATCAACAGTTAAGTACCTCTAGCTCAGTTAAATTTCCACCCAGGTTGAGCAGTGATAGTAACCGGCTCATTTCCAACCACAGTCCGAAAAGTGAGTGTTTGGGCAAACAGCGCAATAGTTCGATCTTTGAGCGGTTGTCGTGCGCCATATTTTATATCGCCAATAATCGGACAACTTAAAGTACTCATAGCCAGACGAATCTGATGTGATCGCCCGGTTTTTGGTTTTATTTCAATAAGCGATTGATCGCTATCAGACTTCAAAACGCGATAAGATAATTCCGCGTATTTTGCACCATGACGCGGACGATCAAAACCTCGCGCTCGATTAAGACGTTTGTTCTTCTCAATATATTGAATAACCTGGCCGGTCTTTTCGCTGGGCGTGCCTTCGACTAAAGCCCAATACGTTTTTTCTACTTCATGAGCGCGAAACTGTTCAGATAACCGAGCTGCACCCTTGCTGGTTTTGGCAAAAACAACGACACCTCCCACCGGTCGGTCTAACCGATGTACCAAGCCAACGAACGCCTCGCCTGGTTTATGATATTTCTCACGCAAAAAATTTTTAAGTTCTTCTAAGAGTGACGGATCGCCGGTTAGATCACTTTGTATTGGCATGCCTGCCGGCTTCACTACAACTATACTGTGATTGTCTTCAAATAAGACTTCCATATTTTAAATAATCGCTCTAACTGTAATACCGGCCGGCAGAACGAAACCACGTTCAGTTTTCTCTGGTAACACCAACTCTATACTTTCAAGACTCTGAACTTTCTGAAATACGTTAGACACTACTTGCTCCACTGCTACAGCCGGCCAACCCAACGAGTAGGCATTCACTAATAAGTAACCACCAGGTGACAAAATCTTCCGACATAGTCGCAAGAGTGGCAGTAAACCCGTTTCGAAATACCACAACTCCTTGTTTGGACCACGACCAAAGGCTGGTGGATCCATAATAATACCGTCATAAACTCGCTTTCGCCTTACTTCCCTTTCTACAAACTTAGTTACATCATCTTCAATCCAGCGTACCGGTCGATCAGCCAAGCCTGATAATTCTGCGTTGTTTTTGGCTGCAGCAATTGCCGGACGACTGGCATCCACATGAACAACTGCCGCACCAACACTCAATCCAGCTAAAGTCACTCCGCCAGTATAACCAAAAAGATTCAGTAGCTGTGCTTTTGGTTTAAGCTTGGCTCGTAAATATGACCAATTAATTGCCTGCTCGGGAAAAAGCCCGGTATGTTTAAAACTTGATAATCGTAAACCGAAACATAAATCCTCCCAATTAACTTTCCAGTCAATGGGCGGAGTTAAAGTTACCTGCCATGAACCATCATCACCTTGTTGATTAAATCGCGCTGCAGCCTGTTGCCAAACGTCAAATCGAGCTGGCGACCACAAAGCCTGCGGCTCAGGACGAACTACTGTCACCGCACCAAATCGTTCACATTTCATCTGATCGCCACTATCCAGCAATTCGTAATCCTGCCAGTCTGCAACTTCGCGTTTTAATTCTGTCTTTTGTCCGGCCATAAAAATAAGATTCGAGTTATTCTAAGTAAAAATTACGGTTCGGTCAAGATGGGTAGCTCCTGGCACTATTACCAGCTCCTAAAAAGATTTGTTCAATTATTCTTTAGTAAATTTAAAAGCTACCAGCGTTCCCTCACGACCATACTTAGCCTGATCACGACGAGCTAACCCTAGGGCAAAAGGTATAAATGATTGCTCAGCTTCGCTGGCTGAATCTCGATAAACCCGCTGAAAAAATTCAGCGTGACGAACAGTCTGCCAAAAACCATCCGAAAAACAAACGATTAAATCACCGGGTGATAAATCAAATTCACCGCACTCTAAATAATGCTCGGCAGTGCGCTCGCCAGTAAGTGCACCATAAGACACGTGGCGACCATTAAAAAAATAATCTGGATTATTACGTAAAATCTGCCGAAAAAATTTTCTGTTCTTGGGTAAAGCCAAATCCATCCCGATTCGATTCAAATGTCGTGTGACCGGTAAAACTTGATCGCGTGTCTCGAATCGTCGCTGACCGGTCCGACTGTAAATTATTAAACCACAATCACCGATCACCCCCCAAGATAACTTACTGTTACTCACACTCCAGCCAGCCGCCACACAGCTAAAATAATCATTGACCATGTAATCCGGTCTGGGTACGCGTTCCAAATTTAGTTTATGTATCGCTTCATTGCCCGCTCGAAAAGCAGTCTTAATTTTTTCTTTTGAAGCTGGCTGTCGACTAATTCGCCGGACGAATGTTTCACAAAATAAATCAGCGGCCAAACGTGCCCCGCTCGGATTGGGATAACCCTTGGTCGCCTGCTCGAAGGTCAACTTACGCCTATCTCTAATTGGCAGTGGCTCACGTGTAACACCGTCCGCCACTACAGCGTCTGACGATAAATATTTATAAGCGTCTTCAGGCGGCTGAAGATGACCAATCTGAATATTGGGTAAAGTGAGAGCTAATAATGGAAACATGATGGTGGGGATTAATCATTCTGATTATACTAAACCAGCATTGTCTGTGTTATTACATGCATTCTTTAATAAATAGAATGGCGCTAAAAATGCTTCGTCAATTTAAATTAAGCCACGATTGAACTCAACTAAACTCAACTAAACTTGACCAAATCAGACTTTTTCGCCACAGTAAAGTGTTCTTTAAAAGAAAGGAGGCACTGAGCCAATGATCAGGATGGTAATCACGGTTGTGATAATAGGGATTCTGACTCTGCCTATTACCAGCCAAGCACAAACACCCGAAGCCGCTCCCCCACCAGCAAACATTGATTTACCCCTTGTCGCGCAGGATACGAACACTTGGTGCTGGCTGGCAGTCATTGAGATGATTCTACGAACACGACAAGCTCAACCTCCGCGGCAATGCGAAATCATCGAGGCTTGGGATCATCATCCTCCAGGCACTTGTTGTAATGATTTACGTCAATGTGCACGAGGTGGAATTGATCTGCATGAAATAGCTAGAATACTGGAACAATTCGGCGGAATTTATACACGTTATTCACAAGTGATCCCGCCCAATGCTCTTTATAACTTGCTTTCGACTGGTTTACCGGTTATTGCTCAAATCTATGAACGTTCGGTGGGGACACATGCGGTGATTATTCGCGGCCTACGTTTCGAGCGTGATCATAGCCGTACCCAGGGCTGGCAACCAATCGTCATTGTCAACGATCCTAAGCGATGCGAACCACGCGAAATTTCTTACGCTGATTTTGTTACTAGTTGGATGGATTCGCTGGTGGTAGAACGTTAATCGAGGCTGAGTTAAAAATTACAAAACGCGCCTGAGTTGGGTGCGTTTTTTAATCATCTTCTCAGCAGTTATATCGCCGAAAATAAAAAACCCACCCAGATGATGAGTAATTTTTATAGCAAGCCGAGAAAATCCAGTCCCAAAAAACCGGTAGTAACATCAGAAAGCTGACCACTACGCAGATGAAGCATGAACTCGTCAAAGGACATCTCTACAGGTTCAATGAACTCGTTTAGATCAAGTTGTTGAGCCTGGATGCGTCGACAATCGGTAGCAACAAAATTATAACGCTGACCAACGGTATAAGCCCCTAGCAAGCTAGTATTAACCAGCTGTAGAATCCCGGCGTAACCGGTCTCCTCAACCAACTCACGCCGCGCTGCATCAGCCGGATCCTCGCCTGGTTCGCATAGTCCGCCGGGCAATTCGAGAACGATTTGCTCCGGACCAGGCCGAAACTGTTTAGCCAACACAACTCGATGAGCTGTTGTTAAAGGTAGGATACAAACGATATCCCCAGCCCGCATTAACTCAAAATCGACACTGCGACCATCCGGCAAAACAAAAGTCCGCGTAATGATGGTTCGATGGCCGATTTTAAACTGTCGTTCACCTGTCTTCGGCCAAGGTGTCAGGATATTTTTTTTACTCATTTTTTCCTCCGGCAGTCTGGAAATTGAATATAGACTACTAAATAGTGTTGGTCAATTTCAATTGACCTCGGCGGGACGATAGTCATACATAACTTGAGAATAGTTATGCAGCAAATGTTCTTCAATAACTAACTGACCGGTTTGTCGATCACGAATGCGGCGGAATAAATCGTTTTCTCTGAACCATTTTCCCTTTGAGGGGTCGTAAACAAAACGATGATTGCGTTCAATAATTTTATAGCTATAAGCTGGTTCACCGCTACACATAATCTCCCCGCGCAAAAATCTATCATCGACCCAAAGTCTAATTCTAAACGTTAGCTGAGTATCGTTGCGAGCCTGCAAATCAACGTAATTATAAAAAATAGTTGCACCTGAACCAAACGGTAAAACTCGACCGGAATCAGGAAATGCATCGAAACTATGGTGATGCCGCTCTGTCACGGTTAGTGGCGTATGTAAAAATAACCAAAAAAGAAGGTTGGCTATCTGACAAAGACCACCACCAATACCTTCGAGCACTTCACCTTGAGATAACAGCAGACCTGCGACGAAACCGCGTCTGGCAGTAGGCCGACCAACCAGTCGCCACAAGGAAAAGGTCTGATTGGGTCGAATTATGGTTTCATTTATACACCGAGCAGCCAAACGCAAATTGATAACTTTGTTGTGCTGAAGACGCATGTCTACATTATTTAATTTACGCAACAAAACTGACTTATGACTAAAAATACGATTTGATATTGGTGGAACAACTTTTGAGAGTGGCCGAGCGAAACTCCGTCGACCAAACAACCAAAAAAACCATCGTATCAGGCGATGTCGCTCTACATTAAGTGCGTAAAGTCTGGGTGTTTTAATCCGGCTAATTATGGCCATCTATCGATATTAAAATTTTATAAGTGTTAAATTAGCACCTCTCTGCTTTTTGTCTACTGTTTTATCGAAGCAAAATAATTATTGAAAAAATAAAATCGTAAAAAATAAAATTCCCCAAATTTTGATCGGGAAATTATCAATACGCTTCTGATTGATTAATCCAGCACGGCCTTTATTCTACGCACTCCAGATGAAGAAGATTCTTCTTTCTTCAAGGTAAAATGTCCAAGCTGACCAGTATGCTCAACATGTGGACCGCCACAAATTTCAGCTGAAAAATCACCGATAAAATAGACTTTTACCTTATTGCCTAAACTAGAGTACTTATCTTCAAATAAACCAATCGCACCGCTGGCTTTAGCCTCAGCCACAGTCATCATTTCGAACCGAACCGGATAATCAGCGTCAATAACTTCATTAATCAGTCGCTCCACTTCAACCTTTTGCTCAGGGATCATTTTTTCATGATGGGTAAAATCAAACCGCAGACGATCCTTGGTAAGGTTCGATCCCTTTTGTTCCACTTGTGAACCAAGCACGTGTCGCAGAGCAGCATGCAACAAATGAGTGGCTGTGTGCAATCGAACCACCTCAGTTGAATGATCAGCCAGTCCACCCGTAAATTTTTGTTCGGCTCCGCTACGCGACAATTCTTGATGAGCTCGAAAACGAGCTTCAAATGCCGGAACATCAACCGGCTTCCCTAAAACCTCCTCAGTCATCTCACGCGGAAAACCAAACGATTCATAGAGATAAAATGCCTCCTCTCCGGGGATAACCTCAGCTCGAGCATACTTCTCACTAAGCTTTCGGGCTTCGATTTCACCCCTTTCTAAACAAACACTAAACTTGCGCTCCTCGGTTTCAATTTCAGCAATAATATGTTCGCGCCGGGCTTCCAATTCTGGATGCATCTCTGAGTAAAATTGAATCAAACTCACAGCTAATTGACCCAAAAAAGGTGTTACCATGCCAAGCTGCCGACCAAATCGATATGAACGACGAATTAGCCGCCGCAAAATATAGCCCTGATCTAAGTTTGATGGGGTAATCCCCCGTTCATCACCGAGCATAAATACAGCAGAACGCAAATGATCGGCAATAATACGCATCAAACGATCAACTTTCGCGTTTTGACCATACTGTTGACCGGTCTGGCGTTCAATTTCCTGCAAAACCGGTCGAAATAAATCGGTCTCAAAGACACTCCCTGCGCCTTGCAAAACCATGACTAACCGCTCGAAACCACCGCCAAAATCAACATTTTTCTGTTTAAGCGGTGCAAAAGAGCTGTCAGCAGATTTAAAATATTGCATGAAAACATTGTTGCCGATTTCGATATAACGGCCACAATTACAACAAGGCTCGCAATCACCGCCACCTTCCCAACCATCGCGGTGCAAAGTCCGATTTGAAACACCCAAAATATCATAAAAAATCTCTGAATCCGGACCACAGGGACCGGTTTGTCCGGCTGGCCCCCACCAATTCTCCGATTTGGGATAAGTAAAAATACGTTGACCTTCTACCGCTTCGAGACCGTGTGCAATAAAAATTTTTTGCCAAATTTTTATTGCCTCTTCATCTTTTGGTGCATTATCATCACCTTCAAATACCGTAACAAATAGCCGATCAGCCGATAAACCCAAACCTTCAGTTTGACTAGTTAAAAAATCAAACGTCCAATTCAGTGCCTCTGTTTTAAAATAATCACCCAGTGACCAGTTACCAAGCATCTCAAAAAAAGTCAGATGGCTAGTGTCACCCACATCGTCAATATCGCCCGTTCGAATGCACTTTTGAATATTAGTCAGTCGCGTGCCACCTGGGTGTGGTTCACCTAGCAGGTAGGGCACCAGAGGGTGCATGCCGGCAGTGGTGAAAAGCACAGTTGGATCATTTTCTGGGATTAACGATGCCGAAGGAATAACCGCGTGTCCACGAGCCTTAAAAAATTCCAAGTATCTTTTTCTGATGTCGCTTGATTTCATATAACGCTAGGCCAGCACTAATTTTTGCTTTTTACTGACACTGTCCTGACATATCACCAAAACAACGCCAATTGGCTTCATCGCCGTTTAGGATAATCTCGTAATTCGGACGATACTGACGCACCGTCGCTTCAACCTGCTCTTTAATTCGCGGATCAGCACAAACACCAGGAGATGACAGATCGCCTGTCAACCAAACTTCAGTGATAAAACCGTCAACACTACGAATCTGCTCAACCTTTAATGTCGACTCCCAAAGCGAATTTAACATTCCGTTAGTTTGTGGCTCACGAATAGCAAATAAAGTTTCAAGAGCGTCCTTAACAACATCATCAGTTGCGGTTTCACGTGATACTCGCACATAGCCGATACGATCCGAGCAGCCAAATGTTTTATCTGCTAATCGCTCAACGCCATTAATCGGAGCTTCGTGTCCTTCAGTTAAAACCAATGCCACTGGTAATAAATTAGTTATCGAATCTGAGGCGCGTCGTTGTGCAAAAATATCGACAACCTGATCAGCAGTGGATTCAATTGGTTCGTCGGACCATATCTCCGACTGATCGACTGATTTACATCCCAGGCCGGCTAAAATTAAGGCGGCCAATAAGAAAAAAAATAATTTGTTTGGCATATATTTTGCTTGTCAATTCCTATTCAAAGATTAGCAAAATCACCTCCAATATTCAACCTGTTAAAAACAGGACTTATACAAAAACCTCTCAAAATGAGAGGACTTTTATTTTACTGTAATTGCCTGGTTACTACGGCTACTACCAAATCAGCACACAGACGAAGATATGAATAATCGAGCCGATCACAGGAATCACCAAGTTGATGATAATAAGGATTGAAATCACCTTCTTCTGCAAATTCTTCGATGACTGTCACTGCCTGAATACCATGCATCTCGAAGGTGATATGTTCACCACGATTGGTATCAGATCGAAGAATCTCGCCTGGCCGACAATCACGCCCCGATTCCGTCCGCAAAAACTGAGCAGCCTGGGTATAAAGTCGCATATAACGATCATCGAGTGGTGGCACGAGACTCACTCCGTGCATCAAAACGATATCGCGATCGTGATCACCGTCCCAACCTACCATATCTATGTTGTGAAAAGTGATAATGTTGCGCCCTTGGTCGAGCAAGCGTTGGGCAAACATGTCACTTCCCACTAACCCCACTTCCTCTTGATCAAAAAAGACGAATATGAGATTAGCTCGTCGTTCTGGTACACGCAATAGTTCCGTCGCCACCAACAAAACTGCAGTTACACCCGAGGCGTTGTCGTCTGCTCCGGGCGTACCCAGTACCGTGTCATAATGACCGCCAATGACAATCCAATCATTGGTAGGCATAGTCGCCGGCAGTTCGGCGTACAAATTTACCCCGCGAGCCGTACCCTCACCCGGATAATAACCGGGGGCTGGATAAAATACTTCCCGACCATTTTCATAGGTATGTTCTCGTGGCGACAAACCGATACGACGTAATTCCCGGGCGATAATAATTCTTGCCCGAGCTCG
>Ga0180007_10006463_pt1 | contig 11440 bp, 11 predicted proteins | sample MM_PC_MetaG_FD_121122 | JGI IMG/M metagenome (GOLD analysis project Ga0180007, IMG submission 121122) | Groundwater microbial communities from the Aspo Hard Rock Laboratory (HRL) deep subsurface site, Sweden - MM_PC_MetaG | ecosystem: Environmental > Aquatic > Deep subsurface > Groundwater...
ATAATAGATCTGATATTCTTTGTTGGTTTTATTATATTTGAAAAAAATTCAATATTGGACGCCAGAAGCTGCATATCCCTGTTCCTGTTTATATACTGGTCACCGAAACCGCCTGCCCAGAACTCTTCCTGCTCTGTCTTGAAATTACTCATGCTGCACTCCTTTTCTATATAATTATTGATTCTTCTTATGTATGGCAGAATATTTCATCTCTGCTATTTCCCAATCCTCGATCGTATCGATATCCTGGGCATGAAACCGGGGAACCAGAAGACCGGCTGTATTATCCGTAAATATCCTCATTTTTTGAAACAATGCCTCTGTCCGGATCCAGTAAAAAAGGCCGGCATCATGATATGCCTTCTCCAGGTCCTGTGACCGAATATTATAATTCTCAGGATAGAGCATGCTTACCAGGCCGGATTTTATCCTTAAAGCCCGCTGAACAGGATATCCGAAAGAGACCATCGGCATGACCGTATCCGCCTTACTTCTTTTCAGCAATTTAAGCGCTTCCTGAATCTGATCGGCTGAAATAAACGGTGCTGTAGGGAGGATACAGCAGATAAGATCAAACTCCTGCTCCCTCTTTTTATACTCCAGTATGACCTCTTCCAGTACTTCGGCTAATCCCGAATGATCATCCGAATTCCGCTTGGATCTGAAGAACGGAACTTTGGCACCGCAGGACCGTGAAATTTGCGCGATCTTTTCATCATCAGTAGAGACCATAACCTCTTTAAAACAGCCTGATTCTATTGCTGCTTCAATAGAGTACTGAATGATGGGTTTTCCATTGAAGAGCTTTATATTTTTCTTCGGTATCCGTTTACTGCCGCCCCTGGCAGGGATAATTGCTATTGAATTATTTTTCATATTTATTTACCGATAACATTAACAGGCCTAAAGGCCTGTTTCTACACTATTATCCTTTACCATACAACAAATGTAGCAACAGACCTTCAGGTCTGTTATTGTAAAAATTCTGCTAATTGTTTTTTATTATCTATTTCAAAAGAACCAGAATATGGATACTCTTGCCAATCATTAACCAATCTTTTTCTAACAGGATTATCTAATATATATTTCATAACACTTTTAATATTCTCTTCTTTACGTAAAATATGATCATAATAACTTAACTGCCATAACATTTTACCAGTGTTTTGCTTAAAACAATATGAAGTGACCTGTTTAAATAATTTAATAAATTTATGTAAATCAGCTTGCTCAGAAATACCTTCAGACAAAAAATGCAAATGATCCGGCATAATGCAAAATACCTTAATATTAAAAAATAGTTTATTAGATATTGCTTTTAATTCATTTTTAATAAATTCCACATGACTGTGATCCAAAAAATAGTTCTCATTCTGGTTTGTATTTATAGTAATAAAATACAGATTATGCCCTTTATAAGAGTAATCCCTTAATCTTGGAGATGATTTTTTCTTCATATGTATTTATTAAATCATCTTTTTAACAGGCCTAAAGGCCTGTTTCTACACTATTATCCTTTACCATATAACAAATGTAGCAACAGACCTTCAGGTCTGTTATTACAATACTGTGGTTATTTCTTTAATTCCTGTACAGCCTGTATCACTCGTTCTATATTTTCCATGCTCATTTTCGGATAAAGAGGAAGGCTTAATGCTGATCTGTAGTACTCTTCACAAACCGGGTAATCCCCCTCTTTATATCCAAAATTTTTCCGGTAATAGGGCTGGAGATGAACCGGTATATAATGGACCTGTACTCCGATCTGTTTCTCTTTTTCCAGTTTCCGGATAAGATCAGCCCGGGACATATTGATCTTCTTAAAATCAATATCCACTACATATAAATGATAAGAAGGATCAGTATATTCCCTCTCTTTGGGGCTCTTTATAAACTCCAGATCTTTAAAAGCTTCATTATACTGCTTCACGATCTGCAGGCGTTTCTTGACAAATTGATCCAGTTTCCCCAGCTGAGAGATCCCTAAAGCAGATTGAAAATCAGTGATCCTGTAATTATATCCCAGGTCCACCATCTCATAATACCAGGGTCCGTCATTCTTCGCCATGAGATCCGGATCCCTGGTAATTCCATGAGTTCTTAACAGCTTTAGTCTTTCATAAAACGCTTTATTGTTGGTCAGAATGGCTCCACCCTCACCCGTGGTCATATGTTTAACAGGATGAAAACTGAAAATCGTCATATCGGAATATTTACAGTTTCCTGTCTTCTCACCCTTATAGTGAGAGCCAATTGAGTGACATGCATCTCTGATCACAAAAAGATCATTTTCTTTGGCTATCTTCTGGATCTCTTCCATGTCACAGGGATGGCCGGCGAAATCCACCGGTATGATCAGTTTTGTCTTATCCGTGATCTTCTTTTTTATCTTATCAGGGTCAATATTATGTGAATCTTCCTGTATATCAGCAAAGACCGGTTTCCCGTTATTATAGATCATGCAATTTGAAGAAGCAACAAATGTATTAGGAGTGGTGATCCCTTCAAATCCGGGAGCAAGATCAAGCGCCTTAACAGCAAGATGAAGTGCTGCCGTGCCATTTGAACATACAATTGCATATTTTGCTCCGGTATACTCACATAAACGCTTTTCAAATTCTACTGTTTTAGGTCCCTGGGTGATCAGATCTGATTCCAGAACATCTATTACAGATTGAATATCCAGGGAGTCCACGGATTGATGCCCATAAGGGATCCCTTCGATCTGATAGACATCTTTAACTGGCTGGATCAGTATCTCAACCTCATCATTCTCTTTCAGTTTCTCTTTGATCTCATCCGGGATCTTGATACTCTCTGTATCACTGATCTTTGTTACGAAGTTAAATCTCATTTCAATCTCCTATAGATGAAATTTTGAATCAGCATCCTCTTCATGCCGGACCTCATCTACCTCTTCCTTTTTTCCCCATCCTTTATATAATTTATCAGGAAAATTCAGGACCATTCCCATCTTCTCTTTAGAAGTGTTCTTATATCCGTGAATAACACCCGGAGGAATGACAACCGTAACCGGATTTGACTCCCCAGCTATGATCTCCATGTGATAATTATAAGTATCGGAATTTTTTCTATTATCCCATAACTTAAGAGAAAAATCACCCGGCCCGACAAAAGAAAAAACGTCGGTCTGATGTTCATGCTCGTGCGGTCCGCGGCTTATACCCGGATTAGTAAAAGAGATATAGGACATCTCCGGTTTTATTTTATCAGGCAGCTCATCTATCCGAAAATTCTCAATTAAAAACCCCCGGGCATCGTTATATTTCTGCAGTTTATTGATCTTTACTCCTTTGATCTTTCCTTTTTTAAACTCCATCACCTTCTCCTTAAATTTGAATTGAATCATAACATAAGTGTATTATTTTTATCTCCCACATATAATTATTAGACCACAACAACAGGTCTAAAGACCTGTTGCTACAAAGCTTAAATTAACGATCAGATCATATCTGAAAGAGCCTTATTTAGATCATGTTGCGGCTTCCAGCCGATCTTTTTTAATTTTCTATTATCTCCATAGATATTTTTAACATCACCTTTTTTTATACGCTCTTTCTGTACAGCGATCCTGATCTTTTCCATCCCCAGAAGCTCCGTTAAAGTCATGATTATTTTTCTTATCTTTATTGATCTTCCGGAACAGATATTATATATATCACTTGGTTTTCCTTTGAGTAGTATCTTAAATATTGCATCAACAGCATCCTCTACATGCAGAAAATCCCTCTTTGTCTCTATATTCCCGACTTTCAGAACCCTGCTTTTATTCCTCATCTCTTTTAACTGTTTTATAAAAGAGGAAATAGAGAGCTTCTCCCCTAAATGCGGCCCTAAAAGATTAAAAGGCCTGGCAATAATGATCTTCATATTATGATTTTTATTATAGGCCAGGGCCGTATGAGTGGCACTCAATTTTGATATACCGTAATGAGTGATCGGCTCGCAGGGACTTGATTCCTTAACCGGGAGATCCTTACTTTTCACCTCGCCATACTCCGCTGCCGATCCTATAATAAGGATCCTGGGACTATAATTTCCAACTGAGAGAACAGCTTCATAAAGGTTTATCTTTGTGAAATGATTTACTTTATACAGATCTGTAATATCACGGGAATAATTAATTCCCACCAGGTCAAGTATATGATCAGGTTTTTCCTTTTTTAAAATATGTTTAAGTTTATCAATCTTTAACAGATTGACTTTAAAAAAGTTCTTATTTATTGATCTGTTCTTCTTCTGATCAACATATATAAAATGATATTCATTATTTATCCTGTTAATATACTTAAGTACAGCCCGGCCGATAAATCCGTTTATGCCTAATATTAATATCTTCTTTTTTTCCATTTATTTCTTTAAAAACTCGTGTTTATACTTGATAAAAAAATCATTAGCAACCTGATAATCATCCACCCGGCCGATATCCAGCCAGTAGTATTTATTACAGTCAAAACAGCTGATCTCTTCCCCCTTCTCCTTCATCTTTATGATAAACTCCGGAATATCGATCTTCTGCCCGGGTTTTAAATATTTAAAACATTCCTTATTAAAGACATTTATCCCTACACTCACGTCATAATGATACTTTGGTTTTTCAATATAATCTTTCAAATAGCCATTTTCGATCTCCAGCACACCATAGTCTATGGATACATCTCTCTTATGCGTACCGATCGTAGCGATACTTTTCTTTTTTTTATGCTGGTCTAATATCGCCTTAAAATTGATAGTTGTTAAAAGATCACCATTCATAACAAGAAAATCATCTTCAAGTTTATCCTTTAATAAACTGATCGGGCCGGCTGTACCTAACGGCTTTTTTTCTTCCGAATACCTGATATTTAATCCCAGTTTCCTGCCGTCACCGAAAAAGGCCATGATGATCTCTGCCAGATGGTTGATGGATAAAATGATATCCCTGATCCCGTAATGTTTAAGCTGTTTCAGAAGGATCTCCAGAATAGGTGTTTCCCCTATGGGCATTAACGGTTTGGGTAATGTATACGTAAAAGGTTTTAAACGCCTCCCCTTTCCTCCAGCCAGTATTATTGCCTGCATACAGCCCTCCTTGCTTTAAATTTGGATAACGACAGAAGTATGTATAAAATCATTATATAACAATAACAGGCTTAAAGGCCTGTTTCTAAAGTACTATACTTTTTTATATTATTAATGTAGAAACAGACCTTCAGCGAAGCAATGCCTTTTGGGTATAGGTCTGTTGTTACAACCTCTAAATATTATAAATATCCGGCTTATATTTATCCTGATGGACCCTTAACCAGTCTATGGTCTCTTTTATCCCGGACTTCAGATCATACTTCTGTTCCCAGTCCGTCAGTTCCTTTATCTTTTTATTGGAGCCCAGAAGCTGCATCACTTCACTTTTCCCGGGACGCACCCTCTCTTTTTCTGTAACGATCTTTGCGGATGGTTCTATCTGAGAGATGATCTCTTCAGCGATCTTTCTAATAGATATCTCTTCATTACTCGCAATATTTATCTCCTCACCAATAGTCTTATCTGATCTTGCGATCTGGATAAATCCCATGGCAGTGTCTTTTACATAATTAAAATCCCTGGTAGTATCCAGATTGCCCAGCTTGATCTGGCTTTTTCCCGCTAAAAGCTGTGTAATAATGGTGGGAATAACTGCCCGCGCCGATTGTCTCGGCCCGTAGGTATTAAACGGCCTGACAATAACAACGGGAAGATCAAAACTTCTGTAAAAAGATTCAGCGATCCGGTCCGCCCCTATCTTTGTTGCCGAATACGGGGACTGGCCCTGAAAAGGATGCTTCTCATCAATAGGCGTATATTGAGCCGTACCGTACACTTCGGATGTGGAGGTCACAAGTACTTTTTTAATTTTCAGATCACGGCTGGCCTGAAGGACATTTAATGTTCCTTTAATATTGGTATCCACATAACTGTCCGGAGAATGATAGCTGAAAGGTATCCCGATCAGAGCAGCCAGATGAAAGATCATATCCATTCCTTCGCAGGCCTTCCTTACACCGTTCGGATCCCTGATATCACCGGTAAATATATCCAGCTTATCACGTTTGCTCTTCTCGATCGTATCCAGCCAGCCCCAGCTGTTAAATGAGTTATAGTAAACAAAAGCACGAATACGGCACCCCTCATCCAGTAATGCTTCTACAAGATGAGAGCCGATAAACCCGTCAGAACCTGTTATTAATACTTTTTTATTCTTTAGATCCATTCTTTTTTCTCCTGATCTCTTGATCTTTTAAAGCAAGCACTGCTGCCTTCCAGATTACCTGCCCGCATTTATCCCAGGAAAGCGCTTCTGCCCGCCTTGAGGCTTTTTTTCGGAGATCTTTCTGCAATTTTTTATTTCCGATCAGTTTGATCATCGCTTGAGCCATGGAATCCGGTATATACGGGTCAAAAAAAAGTGCTGCATCTCCCGCTACTTCTGTCATGGGAGGAATATTGGAGCAGGCCATTACGCCGCTTAACCCTAAGATCTCTGATTGGACTACAGAATTCGTTTCACACAAGCTGGGAAAAAGATTGATATCGGCATACTGTATCCAGGCGGGAATCTTACTTTCATCTAATGCACCGATAAACTTGACCCTTTTTTCAAGGCCAGAACTTCTTATTTCCTCTTCCATCTGCCTAACATACTCTTTATCCACCGGATACCCGGCAATAATAAGATCCGGCATTGCAGGATCCTTTAAAGTTGCGAGTTTATAAGCCTTTATGAGATTAATATAATTTTTATACCAATAAATGGTAGAGAGGGTAAACATATAGGAATGCCCTTTGTATGGATGGTTTATCTTTTTTTTCCGGGCATTACTGATCATCTTTGGGACACCGGTCAATACCACAAAACTTTTTCTTTTAATATCCCCGGCCCATTGAGCAATACTCTTCAGGGCATGATGAGAATGCAGGATCAGCGCATCTGCCATCTTTGCAGTCTTAATATACATTCTCCTTAATAAATAAAGCCTTATCCTTCCCATAGAGAAAAGAGGGAAATGCCTGATCTGCTCTTCAGTAAAAGGGAGCATATTATTTACCGTTCCTATAGTTCCTGTTTTATTACAGATGAATGTGGATAATATCCCGCTTAATGAATAAAAAACATTGATATTGTATTTTTTGATCATTTTTGGTAATTTACTGTTATACCAGTACCAGCGCCCGATCCAGGCCCCTTTCGGCTTTGCCATATTTTCTACTGTCACATCAGAAGAAGCTTTGAATAGATCATGTTTCTTATCCTGTAAAATGATGATCTTTGCCCCCTCAGGCATATTTCTGATCGCAGAGGATATTAATTCATATTTCAGCTGCAAAATACCGGGACTGGCGATCGTCACCGTATCGATCAAAAGCCGGATAGATCTGTTACTTTTTTTTTCCATTTTTCAGTTGGACCGTATGATCTTTAATAAATATCCTGGCATCAGATATTTTACTATATTTTTAAAAATATATAAAAGATCCTTTATGTTCAATTTTGCGGATTTTTTTAAAATAATAAACTGCACTTTAATAATAAAATACAGCTGGGCCTTGTCATGTTTCCGGGATAACATCTCTTTAGTGTACCTTCTGTATACCAGGATCTTTGGCAGATTGGCTGCTTTATATTCCTGCATTATCCTGAACCAGTACTCATAATCCTGCGAATATTTTAACCTTTCATTATAGAAACCGATATTATCCAGAATTTCTCTTTTAAATAGAACCGATGTATGACAGAAAGGATTATACCGGATCATATTTTCTCTTATTTCTTCATCATTAAAAATAAAATACTTACTCATCTTATTCTCGATCTTTCCCTTAATACCGATCACCTGATAATCAGATCCCACAAGAGCATACTCCGGCCTGGGCTTTAAAAAATCAACCTCACTGGATAACCTGTCCGGAAAACTGACATCATCCGCATCCTGCCGGGCAATATAGACCCCCCGACTGAGCATTAAGGCTCTGTTCAGGGACCTTGTCAACCCCATATTCTTCTGATCAACAATAATGATCCGTCTCTCATTCTTTAAATAATCGAGGAGCATCTTCATGCTCCCGTCTGTGGACCCGTCATTTACAATGATGAATTCCCAGCTTTTATACGTCTGTTTTATAATAGACTCGATGGCTTCCTTTAAATATTTGCTCCCGTTATAGACCGACATAACAACAGAGATCACCGGAGTCCTGATCCTGTCAGGCTGGCTCACCATGTGAAAAGAACCATATTTGTCCTTTTTTGACTCTTTTACTAATTTCATTCGAATATTTTACAATCTATCCAGAAATTTTTCTTCATGGGATACAAGGGACTGCAAAGTAAACCGTTCTTTTATCAGATCTGATGCATTATCTGAACAGGGTTTTTTCTCTTTATTAGATAATTTGACCACACCCGTTACTTTTTTAATGATGGAACCACTCTCTGTTCCTCTGATCAGATATCCATTCTTCTTGTCATTAATGATCTCATTGATACCGGATGTATCAGTACCAAAGCATATACAGCCGCAGGCCATGGCTTCCAACAGTACTTTAGGCATACATTCATAAAAAGAGGGTAAAATAAAATATGTATATTTATTATAGACTAAAGGAAGTTTCTCATTAGAGACAGGCCGATTGAAGAAGACCTTTGCCCCGATCTTTTCTGCTAATACGAGCAGATCTTTTTTTAAACTCCCTTCTCCATAGATATTCAACCTTATCTTTAAATCAGCAGATGCCTTTATCAGATTAAAAAGATTCTTTTCTTTCTCCAGCCTTCCGATATAAAGCAGTTCCTCTCTTCTATTATGAAGAGCTGTTCTGTTTTTAAAAAGGGAAACATCAATATAATTTGGAAGAAGGCCGATCTTTTTTTTGTCTATATGATACTTTTCAATAATGTATTTTCTTTGCGCAGCGGAAGAGACTTCTGCAAGATCACAGAATTTATACGAGATCCATTCTATCAACTGGATCATCCAATAGATAAGGTTAAATCTTGAACTGATCTCCTCTCTGTAATTGATACTCCATGTCCAGCCGGTCCTGAGAAGGGATCTCTTTCTGAATAAAAGCTTACCTAAAAGAGCACTCCAGCTTCCCGGCATCTGATTGGTCTTAATAATATCGATATTTTTAAATATCTTCCTGTGCCAGAAAGGCATAATAAAAGAATACATAAGCCTTCCAATTCTAGAATCAAAGAGTCCGGGCATGGGCACAATACGGATCCCCTTCAGATCCCTTTCATACTTTTGATCATCCTTCCCAAAGGAAAACCAGAATACCTGATCCAGGCTCTTTTTCTTCAAATGCTCTTCATATAACAGTTTTTCCCTGTTCAGAAGCCCCTGTTTTTTCCATTGCTCTACACTGACATTTAAAGTAAAAATTAATCCTAATCTTCTCATAGAATCACGATCTGACCTTTATCGAAGCTTATAAACTGCTGTGGTGCCGATTACAGGCTCTTTATTCCTGTATCCCATTATGACCTCATGATCATTATGATAGATTTTTTTGGCAAAACGCTTATTTCTGCAAAAAAGTTTGTATAGATCAGTTACTTTTTCCTGGTTCGATCTGTTCTTGTCCATCAGATGAGTTACCCCTTTCCTCTTTAAAAAAGCATAAAAACCTTTATCATTTTTAATAATAGAAAGATTCTCTCCGAAAGCGGTCGGATATAACTGCTCCGTGGCTACATTATAATAATAACGCCCCCTTGTCGGAACAATAAGAAGTGCATTCCCGGGTAAATTTTTATTGATCCATTTGATCGTCTCATAGCATTCAACCCGGGGTTGAAGAAAATGCTCTTTCTTCTCCCCTGAAAAAAAATAAAAAACAAACTGTCTGGAATAGATCAGTATCCCTGTTAAAATTATTACAGAAGACCCATATACGGCAAACTTTAACAGCCGATCCGTTATCTTTTTTACCCCTGCAGGTATCCATTTTAAGAATTCAACAAAACCCAGAACGATCAAAAAATCAACGGCACCCAAATAAAACCTTATAAAATAATGAGGTAAAAAGAAAAAAGCCATTATATAGCAGATCACTATTCCTATGAGCATAAAAAAGATCCTTTTCCTGATCAGATGTATAAACCCTAATAATGAAAAGATCCAGAATAAGGGGTTTGGATTCATCGGAGGATAAAACCCGTCTTTTACATAATAAAATGGTGATAACAGTAATCCCTTAAGATCTCTTGAAACACCGATCTTACTTCCTGACAGATTCCCTAGAGCATTATTTAAAGAGGAACGATCAAACGGCCCTGAACCGAATATATTCAATCCGGCCGGAAATATAGGATTCCCGTATAAAAGATAATGCCTGATAAAAAAAGGGATAAAAAGGAGGAACGGAGAAAAGCTGACAGCCAGTTGTTTTATATTGATCTTAATCCTGGAAAAAACAGAAATATATAAAAAAAGGACCATTGGTAGTATAAGATACAGATTCGTGAACTTTATTATAATGGCTGTCACAAAGATCAAGTGCAGTATCAGAAGTCTTTTGTATATAAACTTTTCATCTTTATCTTTTCTGCTTTGTGTGTATATATTATAACTTACGATCATAAAACTCAGAATGATCAGAAAATTCAACGCATTATCACCGGGTGCTATACAGGTAACACCTTTCAGTAGAGAAGAGAAAGCCACCAGGGTGGCTAATACAGCTGTAAGTTTTCCAAAACGGCTTCTGGCCCATGTAAATAGTATTATCGCGGCAAGACCAAAGAAAAAAAGGCTGTTTAAAGCCGGGCCATATTCAGCACCGGCACTGTATGACCATATATTATAGGTCTGTGTTCCCATATAAGTAAACAGGGCAAATGGAGAAAAAAGAAGCTTAAAAGAGCCTTCCAGTACGGCCATTTTAGTATAATAGAAATGATATGCGATCTCATCTATTTTTGTCAGAGGGACTAAAGAGGCTAAAAATAACGGCAGGAACATCAATATCAAAGGAGCAAGCGAAAGCAGAGTTCTTCTGCGGTCATGCTCTTCCCTTCTTATTGATAACCCCTGAAAATCCCGGGCTTTAGCAAGGACCTGTTTCAAAATAATAAAGCCCCACAATGATCCATTAACGATAACAAGAGGCCATCGGCTTATCCCGGATACCATTCCCAGAAACACCATGATGATCGTCATGACATTAAATCCCAGCAGCCACGGTAAAAATAACCTATAAAAAAAATTATCCTCCCGGTACAGCTTTTTAGGAAACAATGATATTCCTACTGCAAAGGTCAGGACCTGATAATAAGCAAAAACAGTAATGCTCCAGAGTGATAAAATAATATTATTGTTCATCATTAGTATTATAGTAAATGCAGTTATATTTTCTGTAGAACCAGTTCACACATATGTCCTGCAAAAGGGGCCAA
>Ga0180007_10006464_pt1 | contig 11438 bp, 9 predicted proteins | sample MM_PC_MetaG_FD_121122 | JGI IMG/M metagenome (GOLD analysis project Ga0180007, IMG submission 121122) | Groundwater microbial communities from the Aspo Hard Rock Laboratory (HRL) deep subsurface site, Sweden - MM_PC_MetaG | ecosystem: Environmental > Aquatic > Deep subsurface > Groundwater...
ATCTGGTACTTTTTTAAGATTTGTTTTATTAATATTCTTTAAGTGGCCAAATTTTTTTCTCATTCCCATAATTAATTCTCCTTATTTTTAAAAATGTCCACCATGCGGCAACAATGTTGCTATATTAATATCTCTTACTTTATACACCATGTGCGACTACTTCGTCCCATCAATTCTTTTTCTGGCAACTTCAACGTATTTTTTTTCTTTCTCGATGCCAATCCATTTCCTACCGAGTCTCTGAGCTGCAACTGCCGTCGTCCCACTACCAAGAAAGGGATCAAGAATTAAATCGCCCTTGTTGCTTGCTGTCAATATAACACGTTTAATGAGATTTATAGGCTTTTGAGTCGTATGTACTTTTATTCCATTTTTATCACGCAATCTTTCATTTCCCGTACAAATAGGAAATACCCAATCTGTATCCTTCATTTGCTTGCCATCGTTTATTTCTTTTAATAAGTCATAGTTAAATGTGTAACCCTTGCAATACTTATTCTTTACCGCCCAAATCAAAGTTTCGTGATTATTGGTAAATCTCCTCCCATTTAAGTTAGGCAATGCGCCAAGCTTAACCCAAATGACATCATTTAAAAACCAAATACCTAAGTCCTGCATTATTTTTCCGACTCTAAATATATTGTGATACATGCCAATAACCCATAATGTCCCGGTGGGCTTTAAAACCCTTTGGCATTCAGTTAACCAGCTTAAAGTAAATTCGTCAAATTCTTCATAATTTTTAAATTTGTCCCATTTGTCATCAACGGGAATTATCTCGGAACCATCCGCGCGCTTTAGTCTTTTTCCTTTTGGAAGCTGTAAATAATAAGGGGGATCAACAAAAATTAAATCAAATGTATCTTGAGGAAAAGTCTTTAAAACCTCAATGCAGTCGCCATGAATTACTGTATTTAACTTGTGTTCGTACTGGGATAACTTAGAAGTTGTAAATGATAAGGTGTTCGGCATCTCTATTGTTCCTACCTTTTACATTGTATAGATAAGTTTTATCAAACTTATCTATTCTTATGCCGTTTCTTCTGTTATATAGCCTATGAATAAACGGCGTATTTTTAATGATAAGGATAAAATTTGCTTTTGTGCTGTACAGACAGCGCGCTAACCGCTCCTGATCCCCCCTGTCAAAGGTTTTCTTCTCATAATCACTAAAGTCTGTATCATAGGGGGGATCTAAAAAGATAAAATCTTTTCTACTTAAATTACAAGAATTGAATAGCTGTTCAAAATCTTGATTTCTCATAGTTGTATTTTTGAACAGTTCTTCTACTTCTTTACTGAAAATATAGTCAACCTTAGCCCTAAAATCCTTTGAGTTGTATGCAATGCCGCCATATGGGATATTGAATTGGCCAGAATTATTAAACCTGAACATGCCACCATAGCAAAATTCTCTTATAAAATAATAATTTGCTATTTCTTTCGCGAGGCTGATCTCGTACTTATTCCCATTAAAATTCATTACATCTCTGAAATGCATATAAAATCCACTTCTAAACGCTGTCTCGATATTTTTTTGCAGATCCCCTCTAGGTAGCTGTCCTCTTTCTCTCTCAATCTGCCGAGTTCTATGGATTTTAGAAACTAGATTTGATCTAGTTTCTTTTAGTAAATTCTGCTCGTCCAAACAAAATTTCCTATGAAATAATCCATTAAATTTCTCTTCGGAATTTTTTATGTAATCTCCTACGCTTTTTTCTAATTGCTCCTTTTCAATTTTATTTCGTTTATAGCAATCGTACAGCATTACAAATTGATCTTCAAATAAATCCAAATATTTAGGAACTTTTTCCCAGTTTGTCAGATATCCGTAGAGTTCTTTTTTAAAATCCTTTTTATCGTATTCACCTTTTATAAATCTATAGAAATCCATCAATTCTCTGCATATATCATTAATAATAGCTTTTTGTGGCCTTAGTTGAAAAAAGATAGCACCACCACCAAAGAAAGGTTCAATATAGCGATCAAATGGTGGAATAATATCTTTTATATAATCAAACTCTCTTGATTTTCCACCTGGCCATTTAATTAATGTTTGCATAGTTATCCTAGATATGTTTTCTTTATTGAACCAATCGCTTCCTTGATTAAATGAGCTTTCTCTTTATAAGCGTTCAAAACTATTTCGTAACCGTCTTTTGACTTACAGACAAAATTCCAGAAATCGCTTCCAATTAACAGCTCGTCGTCAGCAAAAAATTGCCGAACACGCTCCTGCTTCCAAGTATTGCCTTCACCATCTTTATTGTAAGCTGTTGCAAAACAAACTTTAATTTTTGCTTTTGGAGGCATTACATTTGACAAAATAGCAAACTGTTCTAAGAGCGCTTCTTTTTCTGAGCGGGCTTTTTTATTATCTAAATCACCGCCTATTTTGAGCTCTATTAAAAAATTGTCTCCGGTTTCTTTGTCTATCAAATAATAGTCGCTTTCGTGTCGTTTCGTTGTTAACGACTTATCTTTGGGTTTGGACCTTAAAAACTGATAATCTTCTGTAGTAGGTGGGGTTATTTCTCTTCTCTTATATTTCTCCAGCAACTCTGCAACACCTCTAGTTTGTTCAATGCCCAAAGGACCCTCTACACGTTTTTTAACCTCATATGAAAATTTTGCTATATTTATTGCAAGTTTCTCTAGCATATTTCCTAATGAACTATCCAAAGACCTAACTAGTGATGTATAAAACTGTACTTCCGGACCTAAGGCAACTATGAAAACGTTGTGTATTTTCATATTTATTGTGCCTAAAGGATCTTCCTTTTCGCCCTCATGCCGCCCTTGAAAGCCTTCGGCGTAAGACTCAACTGCTGTATATACAAGAGACTTTATTGCTTCTGGTTTTGGTAAAGAATTCTTAGCCATATCCATATACCTCCTGTCAATATCTCGTTCATCGCTAAATGGAAGTTTCTATTCCCGCGTCATATTCCTTCAAACTTTTCTTATCACCCCTTGCACCTTACCAATTATTGTAACATCATTTTCTTTTGGGTCTATAACTATTGATCTCATTGTATCGTTTTCTGGTCTTAATTCGATTTTATTTTTATCCTTGTAAAATCTTTTAACTGTTGCCTCATCTTCTATCAAAGCAACTACAATCTCTCCCTGCTCTGCCGTGGGTTGCTGATGGACCAAAACAAAATCGCCATCAAGAATTCCTGCATTAACCATACTTGCACCTTTAATCCTTAATGCAAACATACCTCTGCTACTTTTCGAAATAATCTTGTCAACAAATATCGAACCTTCTATATTCTCTTGAGCAAGTATTGGCGTGCCTGCTGCTACGCTTCCCACTATTGGGACTGCCGTAATATTATTATCGGCATTGACAGTATTATCTTTTGAAATCTTGCCATTTAAAATCTCAAGCCCTCTTGATTTATGAGGACGCCGGGCAATATACTTTTTTCGCTCCAGGGCCTCAAGGTGATCTTGAACAGCATTAGGGGATTTAAAAGAAAACTTGTGTTGAATTTCAGTAATGGTAGGCGGGTAGCCAAACTTATCTATATTTGACAAAATAAAGTTAAATATTTGTTGCTGGCGTTTTGTAAGTATAGTGTTTTTCATATGGTTACCTTACTAATATGACTACTACAAATATACTGTAAATATTTACAGTTGTCAAGCTTTTTCTTTAGGGAAAAAACAGGCTTTGAGCACAGGCAGGCGAAAGCCGCAAGGCTTGAGCCCCGAGCACAAAGACTGCTTTGGGTGGGTGGGGTATTGCAGCCACGCCACGCATACAAGAAAGATTCGGCTTTCCAGCCGCCTGCTTCTCTTCTATGAATTTCTTCTGGCGGCTGGGGCGGACGAAACCGAACAAAAACACCTTTTATAAATTTTTCACCGCCGCCGAATAAAATAAAAAGGATTATTTAAGAGAATTTTTGCGAGGTTCCCCGTAAAATTGCTTCGCAATTTACGGGGCAGGGAGTCCGCACAGTGTTTGGCGAATTTTGGGTGGGGGCAAAATTCGCCAAACACGAAGAAGCCGAATCGTACGCCTGCATAAAATGCTGGCGGCCAAGTCAGCATGCCCGCCGGCCCAGGCGGGCAAATGAGCGAGCGGCCTAGCGAGCGGGGCAGTGAAGCCGAGCGACAGCGAGGCTGAACGGTGCATACACCACACACCAAGCCCGCCCCAGCGGGCGGTGCATTACCTCTTACATTGCCGCCAACTCAACCTGAAAAGCCGTGAAAAAGAACGGTTTAGACAACTTGTAGAGAATAAACCAAGGGTCAGCCGAAGGTACGGATGTAGACTTTAGGCGTGATATTTTTCTTGTTGCTTTTTACTCTGTCCATACCTATTTCCATATACTTAATCAGAAATAATCTTATCAAAGATTATCCATGGTTTTTTATGATTAATCTTTGCTCTGATAAACTCAATTCCAGGAAACTCTATTATCAAAATAACCCTTTACTTTTATTTTTAGCATCTCTTTCTTCAAATCGCTCATTTTACTACCTCCAATATCAGTTCCCAGAATTTCTCTGCACCAAATAATATTATTTTATTTTTCAAGATTTCTTTAGCTACATTATTTTCCTTATCTTTTAACATTGTTAATAAATTTGTCGGCTCAGAAACTATAGGATTTATCTCGATACCGAAACCTTTTGACAAAGCGGCACATTCCATATCAATAGTTTCATCATATTTCTTTTTTGAAGGGACAAGAATAAAAAGGTCGATATCGCTTTTTTTAAAGTCAGTCCCTTTAGCCAAGGACCCAAACAGAACGACAGAAAGTAAGTTAAAATCTGTCTTTTTGGGTAATACCGAAAGAAGCTTTTCAACTACAAAGAAAATCTTGTCTCTTTTCTTCAAAAAATCTTCGGCTATCTGATTCGATATTTTAACAAAGCTTGTTTTTACCTCTGGATTTTCATAGTTAGGTCTGCAATATTTACGGTTCGAGCGTTGGTCGATAGTTATAATCTTTTTGTCTTTCAACTCTTCAATTTGTCCATATACATAACTATAAGAAATCTTTGTTTTTCTAGCTAATTCATTTATTGTAAACTGTGCATATACATCATCATAAAATAGCTTTATTATTTTATCTTGCATTTTAACCTCCGTTCTCAATTATCACTTCTGGTGATAATATTATCACTGAAACTGATATATGTCAAGTTAAATCTCGGGAGATCTTCGTTAGGGAGAAACAGCTATTCTTTCGATAGAAAGTATAGCTGTTTCGTGGGTGGGTGGGGTTCTTTTTGGACTGCTTTTTTATAACATCAAAATCGCTGATAAAAAGATTTTTTCTTTAGAGCTTTTCGCCCCCTTTAGTTTTTTATATTTTGAGGAAAAACAAAAATGCCAACCAGAGAATTTAAAAAGACTTACAAAAATTCGCCCAAAAAAGTCTACATCCGCACTTACGGATGGCTTAAAGGAACGGCTATGCAATACGCTTTATACATTCCTTGCAGTTCAATGATTTAGCAGGGCTTCAAGGGGACGGCAAGTCCCCTTGCGAATTGACTTACCTTTTTCATCGCCCCCCCCTAATGCTACCGCGCTACACCCCATGCGTCAGGCTGCGATATATCGCTAGATCTATGTGTCCTCGGTCTACTCCCTAAAGCTATCGTAGATGACAGCCCGTGCGACCGTTCGCTGGGGCGCCTGCCCCGTACCGAATGGTTCGGGGCTCGCTCTCCTGCCTCGCTAGGCCGCTCGGCGCAGTGGCTAGGTGAGCCACTGCCACATAGATGAGGCTTTCCTCTGGCGCTTTTTGGGTGGCGGCAAAAAGCGCCAGACACCCTAGCGTCCTGAAACCTCGCAAAAACTTGTCTACCTTTAGCGCTCTTTCCCGCACCTCTAGAGGTGCGGGATGAGGACTTATAAAAGCATGCCCCCTACTGTGCTTCGCACTGGTATGGGGGTATTTTTGCTCGGTTTTTTTAAAGGGTGGGCGGGCGGGAATTAAACCTACTGTAAGAGCCCTTAGTCCAGCCGAATCTCTTTATTAGCCAGTAACATAAGAGTATGGGCGATAGCCAGAGTATTAGGCCACAGATTATTAAGTTCAAGTAGGATCGTTTATACACTTATATCCCTCCTCTATCCGCAAAGCTATAATATCCAGTGTTAGTATTTATAATAATATGATCTAATAGATTGATTCCTATAATGTTATTGGCCTTCTTTAATTTCTTAGTAAATATAATGTCTTCTTTTGAAGGCTCACAGTTTCCTGAGGGGTGGTTATGGCATACGATTACTGATGTCACACCTTTCATGATAGCTAATCGGAATACTTCTCTGGGATGAATTAAGCTCTCGTCTAAAATCCCTAGAGTTACAAGTTCTATGTATTTAATCTTATTCTGGGTAGTTAATCCTACAACCCAAAAATGCTCTTTGTCTTGGTCTACTTTTTCCTCCTTGAGTAAGATGTCTTTAAACATCCTAGCTGCTTTTTGGGAGTTAGAAAGTTGATAGTGAGACTGATTCTTGATTTTAATCTGCATTTAGGCGCCTTATGTTTATTAAACTTAATATGATACTTTTAAGATTTTAGACAAAAAAATATCCTTTATTTTAATTTTTGCTTGATTAGTTCTCGCCAGGCCTTGCTGATTTTATGCTTACCAGATAGCCAATGAGATATATTTGCTTCGGTCGTATTGAGAACTCTGGCTAACTCATACTTTTTGAGATTATTGGTAATCGTATAATCTTTCATCTTCTTAACAAGGTCGTTATCCTTCATAATAATTTAAAGTATATCACAAAGTAAATATCTTGTCAATAATTTTTTGTCTATTTTGTAACTAACCTTGTATACTAAGCTTCTCTATCTCAATTAATGCGACTATGTGTCTGTTAGTATGCTGCGAAGCGCATCAATTATCTGTAGATTATTCGGCCTCATCTTTTCTGAAATAGCCTCTAGCATGGTCCAATTTTTAAATTTCCTCTTTTCTAATATTTTTTTTAGCTGATGTGCAAGCTTCCCTTGAGGATCAATTTCAATACTCTGTAAAAATAAAGCTGAAATAAAATCTTCAACATTGATCTTAAATTCAGAAAAATCCTCTCTTTCCTCCAATTGCCATCTCACTCCTATTAATAGCTGCGTTACTTCATCGATATTATCCTCTTCGAATCTAGCAAGATCAACAAGTGTTGCTATCAAGGCAGTGACGTTATTGCGTACATTCTCTATTGGGTTCTTAGCTTCAGCGAATGTCCAACGTTCATCACGCAAACTAACTTTCGACAGTGTTTTTTCCTCTGGAGCAAACCCAAACGAGATAAATGGATCTTCCTGTTCCAAGAGCCGCATCGCCTCTACTGTATCCCATACAACCAAGACTTCAGTATAATCTAATCTACTGCGACTTTCTTCCTCTGATAAGATAATTGCTCCTGTTTTCATTGCTGCAAGAAGAGCAGGAAAATTCAAGGCTATATGATCCAATTCATGCGTGGTGATATAAGTAAGGATTTTCTCATTTAAATATTCCTGTCCTTGTAGATACTTTGGGATGTAGACCGCTCCATAGCCCTGAAACATATTACCTGCTTGTTTAGGTATTAGAGAGTGAGGCGATCTTGATTGAAATTTTCTTTGATCGTAAATAATAGCGATTCGCTTGCCAGGGGGAACTTTGAACGCGAGATCATGAGTGAAACATTTATCTATTATTCTGTTAGCCGTTATAAATATTTGCTGAAGTTGAAGTTTTTCAGGATGCCCAGATAAACTACGAGTTCTAACTCTCTTTACTTCCTCTGTCTCTGGGGCAATTACATAAACTGCAATTGTCGAACTTTGTAAATAACCGCTTTCATCTAACCAAGGTATAATGCTATTTTCCATTTGTGTATTTTTACGAGAAATAAACGGCTGCGGAGATGAATATTCTACTGTTCTACGCGAGACTATGAGATAAAGCAGGCTCTCTAAAGCATATTCCCATATAGCTTCCTCCTTCTTTCTATCTGAAGAAAATCCTTTGTCTGTACGAAAGATTTCTTTTTCTCTTACATTCTCTACAAGGAATTGTACTGAAACTTCATCTCCAATTGTACCCAATGCTTTTAAAATGATACGGTACATCTTCAATTGAAATTTGTTAACATCAAAATTGCGAATAGTATCTCCAGCGAAACCCAAATAATCTGCCTTATGAACATTGCTTAGAAGCTCACTACGAGGAGTCAAACAAATATCAATTAAGCTCTCGCTCATAGCACTATCTCTTTTCTGAGTATAGGTTTCTATCGCATTAGAAAAAATTTCGGTATTACCTTCTCCTATAGCAAAGCTTATCACTTTTTCGAGAACCTCTGTTGTATTGTCCGGCAGCTCTTTGTCTATCTCCGAGCTAAACATATTCCCCACAAGCTGTAAGCTCAACTCTAACAAACCGTCCCTCACCCTATCATCAATTCCTTGTAATTCCAGTATTCTTTCGACAGTATCTAAAAACTTTGTCTTGTTTAGGTAATATAAATTTTCTAAAGCATCGTTCTTGATTCCTAAGAACTGGTCTTTTTTAAATATTACATCCTGTAGAAATCTTTCTGCAATAATCTTATCATCTTTGTTCGAAGTTTCTAGCTTTCCTAAATAATATGCGGCATCAATACATATTCCAATATTAGCTTTGGTCGTCATAATAGTAAAAAGATAATTTTTAGTTTCTTCTGAATCATTAGTGGAATATAGTATTTCAAAAATTTCCCTATCGAGAGGTAGTTTCTTAAGACCTGAGATCATTGACTTATCACCCATTTTAACTAATGTTTTTACAGTAACCTCGCGCAAGCCCTTGTCTGTCCCCTCTATAGTAAGAATACTCTTCAGCGCTCCTAGTACATTGCTGTTATATTTTATTTTATCTAAAGACTTTAATGTTGTGAGTATAGTTATAAGTACACCTCTTTTCTCTGTGCTAGGATCAGCTCGCACACTAAACTTCTTAACGTCTTGCATGATTGCTCCTAATGCTTTATGAGATGCTGTATCTTGAGAAGCAGCCAAGCTTTTTATGGCGCTACAACATTCATCAAGAGCAGTGGTCATATGCGTAGTACCTCCGACATAGAATTTTCTCACTATTTTCCAGTTGACTTTCCATTGCTTTTTTAGACTGGGTATTGACTCGAGGAGGATAGATGTTTCTTCTTTAGAAGATTTAACCATTTTTTGGGATGCTTTCGGCATTTTTATATCTCTAAAATAGTTTACTGCGACAAATGCCCCCAATGCATTTACTATGTCTAGTGGGACAGAGTTGCTTAATACGTTTCTCACGTTCTGCGTAGTAGCATCAGAAACTCCTTTACTTCGCAATAAATTCACAAAATCAATAAGAAGTTGTTCTTCTTCGGAGGCTTGAACACTGTCGCTCATCTCAGACCAATCTTCAGTTTTCAGTAGATTACCATCTAACCCATATGGGCGCCTATCCGGCATTTCATCAAGTATTTGTTCGTAATTTTTATCTTGGATAGGAACTCGTAGAGAGTCTTCTGGATTATAATAAGCAAAAAGGCCTGTTGTGAAAAAAATAACACTTATCATTACGGTTATAATTTTAAAATTGAACGCCTTGTCAAATACTCTCATGCACTCAAATCTCCTTCTGTAGGAATTACAAAAATTGCATTGCTTCTTTAGAACCTTGAAGGATAAATGATGAGGATTTATTTTTAGTATCATCCTTTTCTATCTTTGAATTTTTTAAAATATTAGGCCAAAGCAATAGTGGATCGAAACTATTTTTTGACTCTATTGCTTCGATGTATTCCACCAATTTCTTAATATATTCATCGTAGGTAGCATGGTTCTCGGGAGAAGGAAATTTACCATTTAACACCTGTAAATGCAAATGCGGTGGCAAAGGCAAATTGAAAACCTTGAATTGAGAAAATCTAGCTATATTGTCGCCTTTGTGTACCTTCTGACCTTGTTTTACCAATGGTGTGATGTGCTTATAGATAACCATTTTGCCATCTTTTGATTCTACAATTACTTTCTGTTCGTCTACTATTCTTACAGTGCCAGAAAGAACCGCTTTTATATCTGTATCCATGGGGATAATGGCACCATCTTCATCTGTATTTTCATATTCGCTAATATCTACTCCATAATGAAAATCAGGTGGAGAAAAACTAGTATCTTTAAGGGGTCTTTCACCCATCCAGTTCCATCCTGATCCAAAAAGCTGCCCCTTTTTAAAAATCAATCCTTTAAAATTAGAGAGAAGGGTAACATCTATAGGGAATACTGGCTCTAATTTCATCCATTCTTTCAACTTTGCGACATCGCTCTTCTCTTCATCTTGCAATTGATTAGATGTCAATATCTCAGGGTTAACATATTTATAGACATCTTCTACAAATTTTTCTTCAATTTCATTTAAATCACTAATGCTTATTGTCTTTTTGAAACCCTGCAATGGCTCATATGTACTCACTCTATGCTCCTCATCCTTACTTAGAGAGATGACTTTCATTTCTTTCAATTTCTGAACGCACGCATTGATGTATGTTTCTTTTACTTCATGAGCTAAAAATCTGTCACGGTAGAAATATGCCTGTATAAAATTAATAATAGCTCCTGTTCCCCACCATATAATCAATCGAATTGGAAGTGTCTCAGATAATAAAAAAACTAATGCTAATGCAGACAAAGGAATAATAAAAGCTATTTTGCCTGCTATCCATATAGTTTGTCGTTGATGTCCACTCCTGCTACTCTTACTAAAATCACTTGCTACTGGGTGAAAATAAAGACATAATAATGCGAAAAGAGAAGCTAAAACACCAATTGGCTTTTTATGCTTTAAACTAGTGTACAAATTTTTAATATTTAGAACAATCATAGAAATGGGGTCATTTATATTAAGAATATAATAACTAAAACCTAGCTTTCTGTTTAACTTCCTTACATGTTTCTCAAATTTTCTTAGACTGAGTTCTTCTTTGCCCTCAAAATCTGGCCTTAAAGATTCAAGTATAGATTTAAGTCTTTTTTTGATTTCATGTTCTGATAGAATTGTCTGTTTTAGATTCCCGGTTCTCTTTTCATCTGGTGTTAAATTTGTTTCTTCAAACATTAAATTAGCTCTAAGATTAGGTGCAGCGTATCCTAGAGTATCTATAGCTATGCAGACAGTCAAACATATGGCCATAATCTTAAAAAATAATACTTTTTTAATATACATCATAATCCACCCAAAAAAATAGCCCTGTTTTGGCTGTTATATTGCATATATAACTGTATTATAAGTATACCATAAAATGGCTAATATGGAAGGTTTTAAGGAAAGTATTTTGAGGGTTTCTTTTGGGGTGGGGAAAGCAGGCTTTGGGCGCAGGTAGGCGAATACGCCGAAGGCGGATGAGCCCCGAGCACAAAGACTGCTTTGGGTGG